>WNFI01120526.1_pt1 | contig 14340 bp, 18 predicted proteins | sample 5400471 | NCBI WGS metagenome assembly WNFI01 (sample SAMN13153348, study PRJNA577476) | soil metagenome | isolation source: 100 cm saprolite on Douglas fir-dominated hillslope | place: USA:California | collected 2013-09-17
GGAATGAGACTGAGACATGCCAGATCCGTTTTGGTGGCAAGCACCGCCCATCTGTTTGCAGCATTCCTTCTCGTCGGCCGATAGCCGCGCTCCTGGAACGGTGCAAGCTATCAACGGCCCTGCGAACAGGAGCACAGTCAGAATAGACACGAAAATAGAACAACGGTTCATTAGGTTAATCTGACATGTGAGATTCTGACGCACAAAAAAAGTTTCATCTCACTTCTGTCTATTGCAATCACTGGGCCAATATCCAAAGTCCTTCTTTTCCTGGTGTCAGGCCACGTTTATTGGTCGGAGGATGCGTTGAGTACCTGTCAAAAACGGATGTCGAACGGAGGTCTCCGTGTCGCTACAGCGACGCCACGAATTCAACCCAAGACCGCTATGTCTGCACTTCGTCGCAATGACTCAGGCGCGCGGTCAGGGAGCAGCGCTCAGCATTCCACGGAGGCAACTGGAACCAGTTCAGTGACATTCCTCAATACTGAGCATCATGAAGCCAGAAAAAGCAACAGATCGTGAGAATTAGCGGAGATCCAAAGGCAACGACGAGTGTGGCACCGTGCCAATTACCTGACAGATACTTTGTCTGGTTGTGCAAGCACGACTGCTTTTGTCGCCCTGGCGGCAGGGGAAAACCCCCAGTAGGTAGCGTCCGCGGGTGCCGGGACAGTTCGAGCTAGACTGCCGCACGCTGCAATTCAATCGGCGGAGCAATTGCGCATTCACGGCCACAATAAATAATGGTGGGCAAGCTCATGGCCACTGCTCCCACACTCATGGGCAGATCCACTCGCCGACTCAATCGCCACGTCAGTACCCGCGCCGATCGCGACTCCAACGTCTGCGGTAGCCAGCGCGGGGGCACCATTCACGCCGTCCCCAACCATGGCGACCCTCGCACCGTCCTCCTGAAATCGACTCACTGCAGATGCCTTGTCAGCGGGAAGGACCTCGGCTGCGACTCCGTCTATCCCGATGTCGTGAGCCACGGAATCGGCCACCTTTTTGGAGTCTCCCGGGATCGTTGCCACCCGGAGACCAAGCTGATGAAGCTCCTTAACCGCTTGCTTGGACTCGGGCCGAATCTCATCCTCGACAGCGAGAGCCCCGAGCAAGCGCCCTTCCTCGATCAAAACGTAACGGTCTTGCCCTTGGCCGCCCACAGTTCGGCTGGACGAAAGTCCGACTGGAGTAGTCGCAGGCTGCAGTGCTCCGGTGCATCCGGTGGGATGAGCATGTCTCAGAGAACTGAGTGGTTCTGTCTTGAATTCTCATGGCGCAGGTGACGACGTGTGGTTCCAGACAGCCCGGTGTGAAGAGGACCCCAACCGTGATCGAGCAACTCATTACACCGGTTATTCAGACGGGCTCCGGCTGGTTGTTCACTTTCAAGCTGGAGAGTTGGTCAAGCGGGCACGGGAGATACGGAAGTGGGCACAAAAAGGATTTGGAGGAGAATTCGAAAAGTGGCCGAAACCCGGTTCATGAATCTGAATTACGTTCGCGATTTACAACCCTACCCATAATTGCTCATCTGTTCCTCGCTACTTCCGCGACCCGCGCCAGCATCTTGTCCAGCTCTTGTCGCGAATAGTATTTTCCGGCCATAATTACCGCCGCGATCTTGCGTGTGTTCCGGATATCCTCCAGGGGGTTCGCTTCCAGCAACACCAAATCAGCTGCGTGCCCGGTCTCGACCACGCCAAATTTGTCTAGCTTAACGAGAAATAGCGCCGCATCGAGTGTGGCTGATTGTAAGGCCTGCGTTGGGCTGAAGCCGCTCTTTACCAACCACTCCAATTCTGCGTGCAGGCTGAAACCCGGGTAAACATAAGGATCAGGGCCCCCGCTCCCAGCCATGAACTGTACTCCGGCGCGCCGCATGGCATTGACCAACTCGAACTCGCGCACGGATTGTTTCTTCGCGAGTTCCAGTGCGTCCGGCGATATCCGCAGTTTGTCTAATTCCCACTCACGCCGAACAGAGATGGGGACATACATCAGTCGTGGATCAACCGTCAAGTTTGTATCGCCCATGCTCGCCATCGTCTGCGACCATATCAGTGCCGGCGCCTGCCAGGTATTGTTGTTCGAAAGTTGTATGAACAGGTTCCAAGCCTTCTCGGGGTCGTAGGTCGCCATGGCTAGAGTGGCGACGGCTGTATGAGGCGCTACATTCTGGTTAGCCAGCGCTTGCGACGCTTGTTGCCGCAGTCCCTCCTCTTTCGACGAGCATGCCAGCGGAATTCCACTCAAACGTTCAATGCTCCTCTGTCCCGCGGCGGAAGCTTCAGCGGCAGTAATTGAATCCGGGACAGATCCCTCGAATTTGATCTTCAGTTTTGCTGCCTCGTCCGCGAGAGCGAAATAAGAGTCACGTGGAATGTCGGACCGGATCGTCACAAGATTAACCCCGCGTTTTTTCAGGTTTGCGACAGCCTCGCGAGCTTCCGCGGGATTGTTCACCGCGACAGTTTGAGAGTTGCTCTCCCTGCCGGACAAGAATTCGTCGGCAAACAAAATATGCGGGCCAGGCAACGTGCCATCTTCAATCCTCTGGCGCCGCCGCTCAAGCAAATCCGGATCGCCGCCCATGTCGCGCACTCCGGTCACACCATTCGCAACATACAGTGGATAGATGATCTTCTCGTCCCAGGCCGGGGATATGTCCGCGGTGTGCACGTCCATATCCCACAAACCTGGAATCATGTACTTGCCAGCTGCGTTGATCATGCGAACATTGTGAGTCTCGGCGATCAAGCCAAACCTTGCGACCCCCTGAATTGTGCCGCCCCTCACAACCACGGTCATGCCGGGCAAAATCCTGCCGTTACGCGTATCCACGACGTTCACATTAGTGAAAACGAGCGTCTCCGCCGATGGTCCCGGCTCTGGTTGCGCCCAAACCCATGTCCTCAGGCAAAGAAAAACGATGAAGAGCGTGCGCATGCTCCAACTCCGCGGAGAAAAATCACTGGGAAGCTTAAGGCCATGCGGTAGCCCAGTCAACCAAAAGAGCTGTCGATGTAACTTTTCCTATTTCCCTGGAATCTGAGGAGGTGCGGCAAGACATGTTTGGGAGAGCAGCGTGAGCACACTGAGCGGGAATCGAGCGGCCACTGATCGCACGATGCTGGAAGCGCCTTCGACGCAGATTCAGTCAAAGCTGGAGGCAGCAGGGGTTTCGGTTTCGCGATACGGATTAGTTGTGGTCCTATTGCTCATTGGAGTGCTGAAGTTCACTCCAGGAGAAGCAGCGGGTATCCAGCCATTGGTTGGGCACAGCCCGCTAATGTCGTGGATGTATGGTCTGCTGAGCGTACAAGGAGTTTCCGATGTGATCGGCGTCATTGAGCTAGCCACTGCCGTTCTCATCGCGCTTCGCCCGCTGTCTCCGAAAGCATCGTTTGTGGGTAGCGCGGCTGCAGTCGTAACTTTCCTGCTCACGGTCAGCTTTCTCTTCTCAACCCCGGGAGCCGCGCAGTTGAAATACGGGTTTCCGGTCTTGGGGGATGCCGGGCAGTTTCTGATCAAGGACCTGGTGCTATTGGGAGCTTCCTTGTGGACCGCTGCGGAGGCGCACCGCGCCGCCCAGGGAGCGCGAGCTTGGCTGATGTTTTTCGCCACGATACCCATTTCCTTTAGACATCGCTGAGACTGCGGAGCCGCCGCAACAGGAGAGACCGCTCGTTGTCTCCGAGGTTGGGGACTGACACAAGGTGTTTAACAGGATGTTTAAGACAGTGCCCCGCTCCTCAATTTTGACGCACGCCTGCTTGGCAATAGGAATCGCCGCGAGTCTTTCGTTCCTTTCTGCCTTGTCCGCGCAGACTCTCCCCGATGATGTACATATAACTCCTCAGACGGGGCGGCAGTCGAAAGTTGACTCCGACAAAGACCCGTCGCTGCCAAGCGGCAGCGAACGCATCAAGGTGAACGTTAGTTTAGTGCTCCTACCGGTAACCATTACGGATCTCATGAACCGCCCAGTAACGGGATTGGAGAAAGACAACTTCAAAGTATTTGAGGGCAAGGAACTGCAGGATATCCGGCACTTCTCGGGCGAGGACATCCCCGTGTCGGTGGGCGTGATCTTCGACACGAGCGGCAGCATGAGTAGCAAGATTGAACGAGCGCGCGAGGCCATTACGCAGTTCTTCAAAACTGCTAATCCGCAAGACGAGTTCTTCATGATCGTTTTCTCCGATAAACCGGAGGAGTTATCGGATTTTACGAGTTCGGTCGAAGACATTGAAGGGAGGCTGTTGTACACGCTGCCCAAAGGCAGAACGGCGTTGCTGGATGCCATTTATTTAGGCATCGGAAAAATGAGGCAGGCCAAATACGAAAAGAAAGCGCTGCTGATCATCTCCGACGGAGGTGACAATCGCAGCCGATACACAGAAGGTGAGATCAAGAGCCTGGTAAAGGAAGCGGACGTGCTGATCTACGCTATTGGCATATATGACCACTATTTCCAGACTGACGAAGAGCGTCTAGGTCCCCAGTTGCTAGACGATATTGCACAAATCTCAGGCGGGCAGGCGTTTACGGTCGAGAACCCAAACGACCTAGAGGACGTTGCCACGAAGATCGGTATTGCACTCCGCAACCAGTACGTGCTCGGATACCGCCCAAAGAATCTTGCTCGCGATGGCAGGTGGCATAAGGTGAAGGTGAAACTGGTGCTGCCGAAGGGCCTGCCCCCGCTGCAGGTCCATGCCAAAATGGGATATTACGCGCCTTCAGAATAGGCCTTCCTTCGAACATTGGCCGTCTTTATTCTCATTACTGCTACAACCTACACCACCAACGTACACCACTCTTGAATTGGCGTGACCGGAGCCACAATTCGCCCTATACTGACGCAGATGCGTCCCCTGGCAGAGCCTGACTCACACGTCAATCCAGCGAGCATGGCCAGCCCACAATTGTGTGGGAAGGTCTGACTTAAGGGATCGCCGTTTAGAACGCGAACGTTTCTTCTTCTGCGACGAGGAAGATCGGCGGCCCGCCCGTCGAAATCGAAACGGCGTTCGCTAGGGTGTCCTTCGCTCCTTCCGTGGCGGCGAGTGCCTGCAAAGCTGAAATCGAAAAGGGAAGTGGATCTCTGCAATTCGGTCAAAGGGCGCGGCGCCGCCTTGCGCTGAACCTAATACCTTGGTCGCTACGATCTTGGTCTTGCCCGCCAGCTTACTGATCGCCATGGACACGTGTTGATCGCGGTAGATGCGTTCGAATGCTTCGGAGATCCGTCGGAACAGGGTAAATCACTACGAGCTTTGCTGTTGGCATACTGCTTCCTCTTTTCTTGAAACTCTAGTTCTTAAACACTAGGCTGGAATCGTCTACTCCGAGGTTGCTAGTAGGAGCTTTCAAAATGTGACAAGCCCAGCTAGGTGTTCTTTTCCAATTGCGTTCACAAGATACGATAGTTCACGCCTGCTTCTATTCCACCGAGTGCTTCGCCGTGTAGCCCTCGCGAGCAATGACCACGTACCTCACGTCCTTACCTTTCTGGTTGCGTACTTTTAGGGTGCCCCCGTCAGGCGCTACCACGTCAACTTTCAACTTGCGGTAAGTGCCGTCGAGCTTAGGATTGGTGGGGTGAAAGAAAAGTTCATACTGATTACGGATTTCGCCGATGATATCGTGAAACACCTCCGGGTATTCTGCCTCAAAGCGTGGCTGGTAAAAGCGGCCGCCGGTCAAGCGGGCAAAGGTTTGCAGTTCATTGTCGGCCTGCAAGTAATCGATCCGCGAAATCGGGATGCCTAATCCATGAGGCGCCGCTCGGCCCGCCGCCTCATACCTTTCCCGTGCAAGCCACCCGACACTGATGGGAAAGATGGTCACGTCATGGGTGGACTTGATCTTCTTCGTGATCTGATCCAGGTTAATCTTGCTGAAACTGTCGAAACCGGTACTGACCAGAATAATGTACTTGTGCCCCTCGACCCGATCCATTCGGTCGAGCGTGTCGTAGAGAGCATCGAACAGGTTGGTCTCCGCAAAGCCGGGCGCGCGCAACTGGTTCAGCGCTCCGAAAATCGCTCCCTTGTCCTGAGTGAAATCCACTAGAGTCTGCGGCTTAATGTCGTAGGAGACCACAGCCACCCAGTCGTCTTTCTTGAGCGTATTGGCGAAGCTGTAAGAGGCGCGCAGGGCATCGATCACGAAGGCATAATTCGTTGATGCAAACTCCACCAGTTCACGCGGATGGAGTAGTCGGGTAGGCCCTCAATCTTCTTGGGCTTTGCCGCGGGTGGCGCGGGCGGAGGCTCATCCTTCTTTTTTGGAATAGCATAGGGCCCAACATCGGTTTCCGGCCCGCCCGCGGCTGGGGGCGGCTCCTGTGCATTTACGTTCGGAGTCGGTGCGGTCTGGTCCTGGGCCACCAAAACAACACCTCCGCACAGCAGCACGATCGCAACCAGTAAAGCGATCAAGCCCCTGGGTGATGATCCGAATCTCCGTGAAAAAACGATCTGATGCATGGGACTCTAGCAGTCTCCGTCTCCCGGAAGCCCTCGCCGAAAGTTACGAGTTAAGTAGGTCGCGTCATGAATCTGGCGCATCCCCGTCGAGAATTAAGCGTCGACCTTTCTTTTCGCCATTCACAAAATTGTGGTCTCTAATCAATCGCATCAATGCGATCTGAGAATTGTGACTTAGGCCTCTGCGACCTCGCAGAACCAGTTCGAGCTATTTAGCTTTTTGACCAGCATGGCCAGGTCCCAGGGTTCTTCCATCGGTTGCTCAAGCAGGTCGCTGTCGAGATGCCCGAGACTGAAGGATTCCCTGCGGTAATCCACGGACTTGATGATTGTTGCTTTGCTGATTCTTGACATATCCTTGCCCCGTCAGCTTTCTGAGAACGATTCGGCACCGGACGCAACAATGGCCGTAGCCATTGTGTGCGCCGGATGTAGTTGGACCGTAGCCGATTCCACAATCCAACTGTTGTTACTGGCTGCCACCGCCCTGAGATGTCGAGTCAGTCGCGGCCGACTCCATGCCCAAGGCCAGCGCGTACTTCTTACCTGCGAAATCGATCTGAGTCAGAGATTGGCTGCCATCATCATTTTTATGCGACTCCGTTGCGTTGTCATGGCCCGCTTGACCAAGTTCGACCAATCGAGCAGGGACAGTCGCCACCACCTTTCCTTGTGACAAGATCATTAGTTCAACGTTAGGACCTGTTCCGGCCCACGTAAGCTTGTATTGCCCCGGCGCCAGTTGATGCCCGTTCACTGTTACAGGCTCAAACACGTTGAACGAACCCTTGTTTGCATTGTCCGCTGCGAATGCACCCGTCGCCAGCAACAGGGCCAGCCCGGGCAACACACTCTTCGAGATCGTAGATAGCTTCATATTTGTTTCCTTTTCTTTCCCGAAAAACGTCGGGAACCGGCTTTGGGCGGCTTACAGATGCCAGTGAGGCAAACTTGCGTACCTGCAGAATGGCTTAACTTGTTTGGCGCAGAGCCAAAACGAGAGCGAGTGCTTCGAAACCTCGTCCTCAGCGGGGTTGAGTGCGCACAGGCCGCCAAGCCGTGGACACTGAATTCGCTGCAACTCTGAAAACTATTCCTCGATGACGAAAGGGAGCGGATTTCATCTCCCGGCCCGGCTTCGAAGCCGCTACGTCAAAGCGCCTTGCCATGAAGGCGATGCATTAGGCTTTAGTTCTGCCATTCAGATGAGGGGTGATAAGAAAAGTTACGGCGGTTCCCGGTTCGCTCGCTATTTCGTTCACCGGCTTAATTTGCTTACCCCTGCGACAGCAAACATATAAACATACCGGAACCTTCGAAACCGCCACGCGATTCGGGGCTGTAACTTTCTCACTGGAGACCTCATCAAGAAGATCGCCGGGAGAAATACCAGCTAGCAGACCACGTGAGGAGAGCGATGGATAGATTCATAAACATTCTCGAGCGCGAGAATACCTCAGAATCTGTCCTAGTCCAATATGCTGCGGGTTGCGTGGCTTGTCATGCGCGAGTTGCCGCTTGAGTCACGACCGGACTCAGTCGTCGACCACGACGGCCACGCAGCCGCTCACAGAAGCGGAGATGATTTCTCGTATCATCGCAGGTGAACGCGAACTGTTCTATGATCTGATAAAACCATGCGAGCGGGCGGTCTTCCTTACCGCTTTCTCGGTCCTGAAGAGCGAAGCAGACGCCGAAGAGGTTGTGCAGGAAGCCGCCCTTAAGGCATACAAAGCCCTTGGCAGCTTCCGTGGGGAGGCGAAGTTCAGCACTTGGCTGGTTAAGATCACACTGAATGAAGCGCGAATGAAGCTTCGCCGCTCACGTGCGGAGTCAGAGGTTTCGCTTGAAGATTTTGTAGATGACGGTGAAAGCGATTACACGCCGGCAGTTCTGACTGATTGGCGCGAGATTCCTTCAGAGGCACTTGACCGGAAAGAATTGCGGGTGCTTCTGCAACGCGGACTGGACGAACTGCCGGAAAAATATCGCGAGGTATTGATCTTGCGTGACGTACGGGAGCTGAATATCGAGGAGGCCGCTCAATTGCTTGGCATCAGTATAGGGATGGTGAAGACAAGGCTATTTCGGGCGCGTTTGATGATGCAGAAAATCGTGGCGCCTGAGTTGCGAGCGCAAGGCAAGAAGTACACGAGAGGCTGATTATGGTGCTTGATTGCAAACACGTGTGGCGCGAAATCTCCAATTATATCGACGGAGATATTGATCCCTCGGTGCGTGCCAGCATGGAAGAACATCTGGCCCACTGCCGCCATTGCGCAGCTATTTTGGACTCGACTCACAATATCCTTTATCTGATCGCGGATGAGCGCACCTTCACTCTGCCGGTCGGTTTTAGCGAGCGGTTGCGGACGTGGCTTGAAAGTGAACTTGAGAAGTCAGAGCCAGCCAGCCGATAACAATGTCTAGAGTTCATGGTGAAGGAGCGGATGCGCAAGAAGTTCCCCTGCGATCAGAAGCAGGGTAAGGACAGATGTACTGAGCTGGATCCATTTCTCCAGGCGTTCCTTTCGAGTCAGAGGGCGTTGTCGCCAGCGAGCTGCCGGGTTCCTGCGCATACGTTCTGCATTCCAAAAAAGGAACAGGTTGATCAGTGCACCGGCCCCGGCGATGGCCAGCATTGGAATCCGAAACTTGTTGGCGTGGAAACCCGTGGCTGGTCCGGCGGCGGTGGCGGCAACGAGTGTGGAGAACCCGAGAGCCGTACTTATCCCGCTGACGAATACTGCCGCAGCACAAACACCTTGGACTACGGCCAGACCAAACGATCCCACGGTGAGAAGCCGCTGGGCCTGCCAGAACCGAAATGGTGAGTTTTTGCTGACTTGACGCAGTTCACCTTCCCGAGTTTCTGTCGTTTCCACAGTCGGGTCTCCAGGAAAAAAACGAAGCACTCGTACTGAGATGCAACGGCTTGATAAGAAGTTACGGAACCGATCTACTGGCTCCATGCCAGTTTAAGCCTGCTAATATTCAAAACCCTGTGGGCGCGACAGAGTGGAGGGCTTTTCAAATACTCTGGGGCCCCCATCCATCGGTTGCATGCTTCCTATCCCGCCCGCTGGCAAATCCATCTCTGTCGAAGCCGAAGCTGTAAGTCCGCCCTCCAACAGAAATCCGCTCAGAGCGATGCTGCTCGTCCAAGCATGTTCCAGAGCATCGATGTAGCCGGTTTCATTTTCGTAAAGCATACGTTGCAGATTGAGAACGCGGATGAACGATGCGGTCATTTCACCGTACCGCGCGGTCATGAGGGTATAAGCGCGTTCCAGCCGAGGGAGGATTTCGACTCGATACCGGTCCGCAGTTAAACGTGCGCTGCGATAGTCTTCGGTGTAGATCGCGGAGCGCTTGCGAAGCGTGAGGTCAACACGGCTGACCTCGTCCCGTGCAGCTTCGAGGTCGGCACGCGCTGCCGCGATGCCACCCTGATTGCGGTCCCAGAGACGAAGATGCAAGCCAATTTCGGCGAAGCCTTGGAGACCAACTCGATGGCCTCCGGCAACGTCGAGCGGTTCATAGTTTTGCTGCAATCCGCCCTTGAAAGTCAGGTCAGGGATGGTTTCGCGCTGTGCTCGACGCAGAGCAGCTTCTGCGCGCTCCACTCCGGCCTGTGCAGAATGCACGGCAGGGCTGGCCGCGAGCAGCGAAGTCAGCAACTGGCGCTCGTCTAGCGAAGGTAAGTCAGCGTCGATGCGGCCGGCCACGCTCCCGTCGGGTAGGGACAGAACGCCGACCACCGAAATGAGTGTCATCCATTGACGCTGCAGCATATGTTGGGCGACGCCGGCGGCGATTTCCATGCGCTGCTCTTCTGCTTCCGCTTCCAGGACCTCAGTCTCGTCTGCTTGCCCGACATTGCCGAGCTGGCGAACGATGTGCACCGTGCTCCGGGTGATGCCAACCAAATCGCGTTCAATCGCGAGTCTCTCTTGGGCCGCGAGCACATGGTAGTAGGTCATGCGCACATCATTCTCCACGCGATGACGCTGCGCTTCGGCCTCAGCCTCCCGCTCCTTTACTTCTCCTGCAACCACTTTGCGATTAAGGCCCAGTTTGCCGCCAAGAACGACCGGCTGCTCCACAAAAAATCCCTGCTCGCCACCGCGGTACACTCCACCCCGGATCTCTTCACCCTCGTAGCCAATAGTCGGGTTTGGATATAGCCCGCTCTGCCGCTCGCGGCCACGTGCCGCTTCCACTGCGCGTTGTGCCTGACCAAGGGTAGGGTTGTGCGCCGCCGCCATGCGCTCGAGGTCCTCGAGCTGGTACACCGGGCCAGGAGTAACGCGCTGCGAGTCTCCCAAGCGCGGAAACTGCGGCATCACCTCAGGAATCTCGCCGTGATGATGCATTTCCATCTCCGGCTGGTCAGCCATAGGAAAGAACACCTGCGGTTCCGGGTTTGAGGGTTGTTGTTCGGGCTTCTGCTGCGTAGAACTTGTTGACTTGTGTTCCTGATACGAGTCGCTCGGCGGCCGTTGTGGCAACGTTGATGTTGACACGAACAGCAACGACCCCAAAAAAAAGACTGACAGTACAAATCGCAACTTCACTCCGCACCTCCTTCGTGGTGGTGCGAGTGTCCCGCAGCCGGGGGGAGGGGCGCGATATACCCGCTGCGAACATCGCGCATTACAAGCTCATACAGATCGGGTGGCAGCACTCGTAGCAGTGTCATCATGCCCATCATCATGGCGCTCCAGTTCCGCGGCAGACCGTTGTTTTCGGGCTTGGCAACCGCTTCATCCATGCCCATATCCATGAAGGCATCCTGCGGAAAGCCAGGCACCTGGTTCGCGTTTGGCGCGATGGGTGTGTGATGGACATGTTCGAAACCCGTACGGTCGGCGAGAGTCTGCATCTGGCTGAGTGTCCGCTCGTCTTCCGTGTCCGCAGTCATCATCATGCGATCACCAAGAAGGTCGCTCATAGCGTTCATGTTGTGGTGCGGCATATGGCAGTGCAGCATCCACTCTCCGGGATTGTTCGCCACGAATTCGATGTCGCGCGCTTGCGCGACACCAACCCGATCAGCGGTGTCGTCATCGGACTCACTGCACCGTTGAACGTCAGCCAATTCCACTCCATGTTCGCGGTGTTCGGTACGGTGTTGTTGGGCAGTACGGCCCACTCCTGGAGCACGATCCCGAAGTCGTGATCGACCGCGGGAGCGTGCGCTCGCGTCGGATGCAAAATGAAGAGGCCGAGCATGCCCATCATCTGCTGCATGGGCGAATGGGAGTGATAGAAGAACGTGCCGTTCTGATGAACGGTGAACTCGTACGCGAGATGTGATCCGGGCGCAATCGGCTTCTGAGAAAGATACGGCATGCCGTCCATCGCGTAGGGGATTTCGAGCCCGTGCCAGTGGATTGCGGTGGATTCGGGCAGATGATTCTCGAGCACGATGCGGACACGATCGCCTTGGTTCACCTGGATCGTAGGACCGGGGCACGAGCCGTTGAAGCCCCAGCAATCAATCGTCTTCCAGGGCGCAATCTTTCGCTTCACCGGTTCGGCGATGAGCCGAAACACCTTCACGCCATTGTCCATTGTGAGTGGCAGGTTCTTAACGTCAGGGGTGATCACCGGCACCGGTGTCGAAGCGTTGGGACGACCCGATGCGTCCGGTCGATCCTTACCGAGTAGCCGCGACGCGTCGACCAGTCCCGCGGCTGCAGTAATCGCAGTCTGTATAAACGTACGTCGTGAACCCATAGTCCCCCTTTGTCATGGGCTTCTATGATTGCAGGTCGCAGGTTAAACGGCAGCCTTTTGCTATCGGATTGGCACGATCACGAACTGAATCTCCAATTCGTCCTTGACCTTGACAACCCCACCTGCGACGCTGACCGGATTAATTCCAAAATCCGTTTGTTTGATTTTGGAACGGCCGGTGTAGCCTTCGGCGCTATCGTGCACTTCCGCTTGGATTGATCTGCTCTGACCGTGCAGCGTCAACTCGCCGGAGACAATCCACCGGTTGACTCCGTTTTTTTCAACCTTCGTAGAATGAAAGCTAATCAGCGGATAGATTTCACTCTGCAAGACCTTGGCTTGCATGGTGCGCTGGACCTCGGCTTGCTGCTCCGTGCTCAATTTGTTGCCTTCGACAAGCGTCAGTTTGCGGGCGTCAACGGTAAAGGCCACCTGCGGGGAATCGCCGTCATTGAAGCTGCCTCCAGCAAGTGGCGCGGTTACCCAATGCTCATGCCCTGCGGCGGAAAACAAACCGGCCTTCCCCACGTGAATCTTCAATGTGCTGCGTTCGGTATCGATCGTTCGGTCGGTGGCGACAGCCACCCACGGTGATGCAGCAAGAAGAAACCCCGCCAGGAATCGCGCGCAGCTCATTTCTTTTTTCATCTGCTCAACGGCTTCGAGGACCCGCATTGTCGAGGCTCGATTAGAACCTGATCAACAAACCGCCGGTAAAGGCAACGTTATTTTGCAGGCTGGCGTCAATTTTCTGGTTGTAATTGGGCAAACCGGAAAGGAAGTCACGCACTTCCAATCGGAACCCGATCGGTATCCTCAGGACGCGAACAACACTGCGGGTATCGATCCCAGCGCCAAACTCGAACGTGCCGGTGTTAGTCCCGCGGTTGAACGACGTGCTGTTGCTGGGTGCCGCTTCGAGAAAGCGCGCATATCCTCCACCGACAGATAACCAAGCAGCAATTGGCCCAGCGGGACTGAATTTTACCCGCACATGCGGGGTAAGAAATTCATAGGCGTACTCGGAGGGCACACCCGGAGGATGCTGACTCAGTTTGACATCAAGTGGAGAGGCTAGATAATCCACACCTCCGTATATCGCCGCTCGCCAGGCAGTGGCGAGGTGCCGGTCGTATTCCGCTCCCAAAGCCAAGCTTTCATTGAATGTCAAGTCGCATGTCGGTCCAATGCAAGACTGACGGGACACGGTCTGACTCGGCGTTGTCGTCGCGCCAATTACTAATCCAACTTCATTCTTTTTCTGCGAGTAAGCAGAGGGTAATAGACCCAGGAACAATGAGACGGTTCCGAAAATCGTGAGTAACTTCTGTTTAGACATTGTCGCCTTCACTTGATGATCTGCCCTCTGCGGTTCAGCCCTGGCGCGCTCTGTTCGAAAAATACAGGCCACTTGGCAGTAAGGCTTGTCCAGCGCGCCGGTTCGTGTCCCCCATGCGAGGTGCCTCGGTAACACCTTATTCAACTCACGCCGATTTTTCTCTTCTCAAGACGAACTCGATTACCTTCCCGTGCGGTGGGGAAGAGATCCACTTCCCCTTTTTCCGGAAGCTGTTCGGTATGTAAAACTTGATTATCTTTGCCACAACTCCTGCCTTCTCTTGCAAGACATTTCGTTTCAGCTGTGCACGGGCCCGCGCGTCCCCTGAAACGCTTTTTTCTTGAATCACTCGTTGGATGTTCACCGATCAGCGGAAGTTACGTTCCTGCAAATGCAGCCAAAGGGTTTCCTCGGAAGCCGTCGATGGATGATTGACCGGACCGCACGTTTACTTGGCGCGCGCCACATTGTTGTTGAGGCAAGAAGTTCGAAACCGCGGCCTTCGACCCAACTTTCTTTACTTCGCACGTAACTTTTTGAGGGGCTGTTCATCCGTATGGCAGCGAGCGACATTCAGGCTGACTCGGAGCAGACAGCGAGAGCTCTCCCAAACCGGGGAAGGCTCGCCGTGTGACAGTTCACTTAATCCTCCTCGACGAGAGAGAGGTGTGGGCTTCTCCTGAAAACGAGTGTTGCTGCACACCACACACAAATCAACTCGTAAAAGGAGCGATTAGATGAGCAACTCAATGAAAG
>WNFI01397778.1_pt1 | contig 14338 bp, 13 predicted proteins | sample 5400471 | NCBI WGS metagenome assembly WNFI01 (sample SAMN13153348, study PRJNA577476) | soil metagenome | isolation source: 100 cm saprolite on Douglas fir-dominated hillslope | place: USA:California | collected 2013-09-17
ACGGAGTCGGCAATCAGCTCGTCCATGGTCATGACGCCGAACACGGCCTGATCGGAGTTCGACGACTGAATCGCGGCTTTGACGAGCTTCACAAGCTGCGCCGGTGGCATCGCCGAACGTACGATCAGGTACTGGTTCGTCCAGGAAAAGCGCAGCGACGATAGATAGACCTCTGGAAACGGCGCAGCCCGGAGACCGCGGGTCCGGACGTTGCCTACCATACCGACAATCGTCAGACGTTGGACGGGCTCGTCGGTCTGTTTACCGACCACATCCCGGCCGAGCCCAAAGCGGCGCGCGAATTCCTCATTCACGATGGCGACCCGCCACGGTTCCGTCCTGTCGTCATCGCGGAACATGCGCCCGGCGAGCAGAGGAATCCGCAGCGTGCGGAAGTACTCAGGGCTGATCAGATGGTTATCGCCGATGATGCTCTTGAGTCTGCCGTCTCGCTCCGTCACGCCGACGAGTTCGACGGGACCGCTGACCGAGGGGCGCAGCGGCGGGCCGGTCGCCGTGGCGGCCGAATCCACTCCCGGGATGGCGGTGATCTTCGCCAGGTACTCGCGAAACACGGCTTGCGAGACCGCCGCGTTCTGATGCACGGGCGGCTCCTTCAGACGGAACACGATCACGTGGTTGGGATCGAATCCCATGGGCGCTGAAATCAACGTCCACAAGTTCTGCGCCACCAGGCCCGCGCCACATAGCAGGAACACGGAGAGCGCGACCTCAGTTGCGATCATGGCGTTGCGCCAGCGGTTTCCCTCGCCGGAGATAGTGCGCGCACTGAGGGACGGCCCCGGCGTCCAGCGGCTGTCTTTTACCGCCGGGAGAATCGCGAAAACCAGTGCTGAGATCACCGAGAGTGACAATGTGAACGCGATGGCGCGCCAATCCACATGCGCCGATTCAAGCAGCGGACTGCGCTCGGGCAACAGCGCGACGAGCAGACGCGCGATCGCGCCCGACAACACGAGGCCCGCCGCGCCGCCGCATACCGCGAGCACCAGCCCTCCAGAAGAAACTGGCGAATCAGGCGGAGCCGGCTCGCGCCCACGGCTACGCGAATCGCAACTTCGCGTCCTCGCCGCAGCGAACGCGCCAGCAGAAGCTGCGCGGTATTGGCGCACGCAATCAGCAGCAATACGCCGACGCCTCCCAGCAGAACCCATAGCAGCGAACGCTGCGTCCCCACGATTTCGGCCCGCAGCGGGGACATTTCAAACGTCAGTTGGACCGGCTTACCGTCGCGATCCTGATAGAGGTCGGGGTGTTCTTGCGCCAGCGCTTGCCCGATGCTTCGCAGTTCGGCTTCCGCCTGCGTCTGTGTGACGCCCGGCCGCAAACGCGCGAGCACGCGATTATTCCCGCTTCCACCCGATTCAAGCGGCGCTGCGGGATCGAGCGGATAGGAGACGTAAATATCCACGGGCTCCGCAATGTGGAGCGTCGGATAGTCGAAATGAAACGTTGGCGGGAGCACGCCGACCACCTGTGCGGATTGGCCATCGAGCCGCAGGGTCCGGCCCACAATGCGCGGGTCGGCTCCCATCCGCGACCGCCAGAAGGCGCTGCTGAGTAGGACCAGGGGCGTCCGGCCCGGCCGGTTCTCTTCGGCCAGAAACGTCCGGCCGAGCGATGCATTGGTGCCGAGCAGCGGAAAAAATGAGGCCGAGACGCGCGCCGCGAAAACGCGCACGGGTTCGCCGGTTCCGCCGAGCTGCGCGTCGCCGTGTTCGGCAAAAGCAATCGGCTCGAGCGTGCGGCTGCGCGCGCGAATCTCCAGAAATTCGGACGCCGTGGGGTTCCCGCCGTGGTTCTTGACGATGGTGACCAGCCGCCCTGCGTCGCGATATGGCAGCGGGTCCAGAAACGCGGCCTTCAGCAGCGTGAAGATTGCCGCGGTGCCGCCGATGCCCAAGGCGAGCACAGCGATGATCAGAGTAGACACCGTCGCGTCCCGCCGCAACAGGACCGCGCCGTGGCGGAGATCCTGGAAAACGGACGCCGGCCACGGGCTTGAACGCGACGCTTGCATGAAAGGGATCACGTCCCCAGCTCCTCCGTGGTTTTTGCTCCGTGGGCGCGCAGATACGTCTCGATTGCGGTTTGCCCAGCGTGGATCGCCCAGCCCAGCGGCGTGCCCTGATAGATCGTGTCTTTGATGTCGAGCCTCGCACCGCGCTCGACCAGCAACCGGACAACCGCGGTGTGGCCGGCCAAGGCAGCCTGATGCAGCGGCGTCGAGTGGGCATGGTTGCCGTCGGGGTTGTATCGATTTGGGTCTTCGCCGGCGTCGAGGAGCAGGCGCACGATCTCCGCGTGCCCGTGCTGCGCGGCGAGCACGAGCGCGCGATGCCGGCTTTGGGGATCGGCGGGCCGAACCGCGCGCTTCGACGGCCGCGCCGAAATCCACCAGCGTTTCGACCAGCGCGGCCTGCACGCCTGCGTTAGCCGGATGGCAGCTCGATACCAGCATGCTCATGGTCGCGTAGTGTCCGCCGTACATATCGGCCAGCGCGTCAACTTCGGCGTCGGCTTTGAGCAGCGTTTTCGCAATCTCAACGGCGTTTGCCGGAGTCTTTTGGCGGTAACCTTCGACGCCGTTAGCGCCCACGTAATGCAGAAGCGTGGCGCGGTGCACGGGTGGGTCAAAATGCGTGACACGCGTTGACCGCTCCCGAACCAGGTCCGGATTTTCGCGCAACAGCGATTCTAACGCCGGCAGGTCACCCGTAATGACGGCTTCCACTGACGATTCGAATTGGCAGACGGGAGAACCGTCCTGCGCGACGGCCTCGACGTATGCCGCGAGCGCCGCCCAATCTTGAAAATCGTAGCAGCGGGCAATGGCGAGCTGGGCATCGGCGAGGTCGAGCGCGGCGCTCTGAATTTCAGAGTCCGGCAGGTTCCGCGGCAGCCATGGAATTTTGGCGTCCAGAAAAAAGGGATGCTTTTCGTGGAAGATCCGGAGCACACCGGAATCGCCCGAGCGATGGGCGTCGAGCAGTTCCGCGGCTTGCTTCTGGTAATGCTCAAGCGCGGAGCGAAACGGTAGTGGCTTGAAATCCATTGACGAGCTTCCTTGAGCGCCCGAGGGCTATTCGACCTTCTTCATTTTGATCGAGTGGCCGTCTCCTGTCAGCTCGCCGAGAGCAATGAGCCTCGCTATTGCTTACTCAAGGCCGCCGTGCCCAGCAGTCCACCCAAGCCCATGGTCTCGACTGCCGATGAAGGAACGATCACCATCGAGCCTTTCTCCTTGATCGCCTCGTAGAGCATGTTCATGGCGCGGAGGTGCAGCGCCACCGGGTTGTCGCGATAGACCAGCGCGGCTTGCGCGAATTTGTCGGAAATCTCGGTCTCGGCGGTGCCCAGAATGATGCGTGCCTGGCGCTCGCGCTCGGCCTGCGCCTGCCGCGACATGGCGTCTTCGAGCGCCTGCGGGATATGGACATCGCGAATCTCGACCGAGTGCACGGTGATGCCCCAGGGGTTGGTCTTCGAGTCTAGAATGCGCTGCAATTCCTGGCCCAGCGTTTCGCGCTCGGTGATCATCTGCGCCAGTTCGTGGCGGCCGATCGATTCCCGCAGCGCCGTCTGCGCGCTTAGCAGGATGGCTTCCTCGAAATCCTGCACTTCGAGAATGCACTTCTCGGCATCCCATACCAACCAGAAGATGATGGCGTCGACGTTCACGGGAACGGTGTCGCGCGTGAGCGCCGATTCGGCCTTGACATCGGTGACGCGGACGCGCTGGTCGACAAAGCGGCTGACCGAATCGATGACGGGAATGATCACGAACGCGCCCGGACCGCGCAAGCCACGATAACGGCCCAACCGCAGAACCGCGGCCTTTTCCCACTGCTCGGCCACTTGGATCGCGAACAGGAAGTAGACGCCGATCAGAGCGCCGGCAATGGCCGTGGCCGGGTAGTTCATGAGCACGGCCGCGCCCACACCCGCGGCCGTGAACGCGATGAATACAAATAGGCCCGGCGAACTCACTCCCCGTCCTCGCGGCCCATCCTGCTCCGCGCCGCGGCGCCTGCGTAAAATCGTGATGGCCATTTCAGCTCCTTTTTTTCTGTTCCGCCAGCAAATCTTTCAGCCGGTCCTGCACCTGTTTGGCCGTGAAGCCTTCCGCGCCGGCGCGCGCAATCGCGTCGGTCACGATCGCGTCCAGCTTGCGGCGGCGCTCGGCGTCGTCCGGCTCCACGCGCTGCGCGGCGATAAACGTTCCCGATCCTTGATGCGTGTCCAGAAAGCCGCGAATTTCGAGCTCGCGGTACGCGCGGATGACGGTGTTCGGATTGATGGAAAGGTCCACCGCAAGCTGGCGCACCGTCGGCAGCTGGTCGCCGGTGGCGAGACGGCCCGACGCCATGGCCCCGAGAACCTGATCCATGATCTGGCGGTAAACGGGCACGCCCGAGTGGAGATCGAGCTGAAACGGGAGGCCGGCCTGGTCCGTTCTGGTCATCTAGAGTATGATTGTACTATTTTACTAGAACATGTCAACCCCTTTTCTAAGCCGAACGTTCAGGACGTTAAAGCTTTCCCGACCGGCGCCGATGAGGGGATCAGGAGAGAACCCATGGCCGGATCGATCTCCGCAGCCTCGAACGGCTTGCAAGCATTGGGGAATCCGGCGCCTTCGCGCGCGCCGGCAGAGAACGAAGCCGACCAATCCAAGCCGGCGGGCTTGCGCGCAGGGTTGACGCCGCCGCAACAGGCTCTGATCGCGGAAGTGGCCGCGACCGACCGCCATGTTCGCGCCCACGAACAGGCACATCTGGCAGCAGCGGGACCGTACGCAACCAGCGGGGCGTCCTACACCATCGCTACCGGGCCGGACGGCAAGCAGTATGCGGTGGGCGGCGAAGTCAGCCTGGACACGTCGCCGGTTTCGGGCGACCCAAAAGCCACCATCCAAAAGGCTCGCGTGATCGAAGCGGCGGCCAACGCGCCCTCGGATCCGTCCTCGCAGGACCGGGCGGTGGCGGCCGCGGCGGCAGCCATGGAGCAGGCGGCCGAGCTGGAATTGTCGAAATCGCAGCAAGCCGCGGGTCCATCGTTCGTGAAGTCGGCGTACGGCCAGAAGAGCGACGCTGAAGCGATTCAGCATCTGCTGTCGATGACTGCATAGTTTGCCGATGGCAGCCACGTTACAATTAGCGCATTGAGTCCTGACGTCGACCTGCTCACTCCGCTCAAACGCCACTGGGGCTATGATGGCTTCCGCCCGCTTCAGGAACGCATCGTGCGCAGCGTATTGGGTGGCCACGATATCGCCGTCGTGATGCCTACGGGCGGCGGAAAATCGCTTTGCTATCAATTGCCCGCGCTGATTCTGGGCCGCACGGCTGTTGTGGTCTCGCCGCTGATTTCGCTGATGCAGGATCAGGCGGCGCAGCTCGATCAGATGGGAATTCCGGCGGCGGTGCTGAACAGCTCGCTCGCCCCTCACGAGCAGGGGCAGGTGATCCGGCGCGCCGTGGCGGGCGACTATCGCCTGCTGTACTTATCGCCCGAGCGGCTGGCGCGCGAGGACACCGTCGCGTGGCTCGCGCGGACGCCCATTGCGTTCTTCGCCATCGACGAAGCGCATTGCATCTCCGAATGGGGACACGAGTTCCGGCCGGAGTACCGGCAGCTCAGCTCGCTGCGCGAAAATTTTCCGGACCAGCCCATCGCCGCGTTCACGGCCAGCGCCACGCGCCGCGTCCGCCACGACATACTGCAGCAGCTGCGACTGCGCGAGCCGGATAAATACATTGCCAGCTTTCACCGGCCGAACCTGCGGTATCTGGTGCGGCAGTGCGACGCTAAGGCGCAAACCCGCCTGCTGGTTTCGGCTTTACGCGAGTATGAAGGCGCGAACGTAATCGTCTACGCGCCGACCATCGCCAAAGTGGAGGAGACGGTGGCGTTCCTCGGGCAGCAGGGCATTGGAGCGGTGGGCTATCACGGCAAAATGGATACGCCCGAGCGGCAGCGCAATCAGGAGAGCTGGATGGCGGACGAGATTCCGGTGCTCGTGGGAACGCTGGCTTTCGGCCTCGGGATCAACAAGCCATCCGTGCGCGCCGTGATTCATCTGGCGCTGCCCAAATCCATCGAGCAGTTTTACCAGGAAGCGGGCCGTGCGGGCCGCGACGGCCTGCCTGCGGACTGCGCCTTACTCTGGCAGACGCGTGATGTCGGGTTGCTCGCGTACTTCATCGAAACTCTGAAAGATGCCGACGAAAAAGAGCGCGCCTGGCAGCGCTATCACGCGGTCCGGCGTTTTGCTGAGGCCAAGCAATGCCGCCACCTGCAGATCTGCACGCATTTTGGCGAGACTCCCAAGTGGCAGACTTGCGGCATGTGCGATATTTGCGCGGCCGCGCCCGATTGGATGGACCTGGCACACGTGGCCGAGACAGAGCCGGCGCGGCGAAAGGGCCGACGGACTGCCATACAGCAATCCAGCGCACAGGCGCAAGCCCCGGTGGATGCCGGCTTGATGGACCACATGCGCGAATGGCGCAGGATGGTGGCCAAACGCAATGCAATGCCAGCCTACGTCATCATGCACGACAGCACGCTCGAAGAGATCTGCCGCAAGCGGCCGTCGAGCGTCAACGAGCTGCTGGCAGTGTCTGGGATCGGCATCCGGAAAGCCGAGCTTTACGGGCGGGAGATTTTTTCCGCGCTGGAGGCTTACGAGCGGGGTGCTTCCCGGGGGAGTGGGCGGTGAGCCACAGGAGTCCCAATTCAATTCCACAGGATGGGAGAACGGGCGGAGTGGCTGCGGCCGCGGTCATCATCATTACCTTCGCGTTAGGCCGCGCGGTCTGCGCGCAGCAGGATGACAAGGCGCCCGAATTTGGCTCTGTCGCGGGCCACGTTGTTGATCGCCAAGGAAAGCCGATGGAAGGTGTTCAGGTGTCTGCTCTCCCCCTGGAGCAAATAAACCTGACCGGAAAGGCTATTTTTGCGACTACGGGGTCCGACGGCGGGTTCCTGCTTCACCAAGTGCACACAGGCTGGAACATGGTCTGCGTCGCGAAGGAGGCAGACTTATACCCGGATACGCGCTTCACCGTGTCGACAGATGACATCACGCTGAATGCGATTGTCAGAGTTCGCCCGGGTGAAGCGGCGGCGGGTGTTTTCGTCATGCTAGGCCGCAAGGGAGTCAAATTGGTTGGAAGCATCGTCGATAACCGAACGGGCCTAATGGTTCAAGACACAGTTTTGCTGCTGTACTGGGCTGATGATCCGAGCAAGTCCATAGAGGCGACGGCAGACCTGGAGGGCCAATTCGAATTCGTCGTAGCACCGAGACCGCTGAGATTGGAAGTCTCCGCCGCCGGCTACAGACGCTGGATATCACCGGTGATTCAAACGGAACCGGGCGAAAAAAAGAGTCTTACGGTCCGACTCCAGCCGGATCGATGACGATGCGGGCGGCACCCAGGAGACCGTGGCAAAGGGGCTGCAGTTAGTGGGAACGGCCGGTCACCCAAGGGCCCCCCAACTGGGTTCCACAGGCAGGGAGAAGAAACGAGCGTGAATTTTCTTCGAGCAAATTCTCGCCGGTCATGCGCTGCCGGATCATTTCCGCCAGGTCCGTGAGGAGCTGCGAACCGATGGCCGGAGCGATTTCGGTGTTTCCGGTGTTGAGGATGCGACGGGCAGCCTCGAACGCGAACTCTCGCGGTTCATCCATTTTCGGTCCCCTGTCGCGTATGTATGCACCCATGATTCCAGGCGGGGCCGTCTAATTCATGTGATGGTGCGGCGCAGTACATTTCTATGGGTTGCGGTTTGGTTATGCGGGCGATCGAACTCCGCGCCATGCCCGGCGTCTATGCCGAGACGGTGAGCAACCACCGGCAGAGCGTGGCGCTTGCATTGATCCAGGCGGCATTCGATTGGAACCACAGCGGCCATCTCGATCCCGACGAGCGCGCGGGCGCGCGCATCATTCTCTATGGCCAGAGCCTGGGCGGGGGGGCCGCCGTCAATCTGGCGCGAACGCTGCAAGCGCTCGACATTCCGGTGCTACTGACGGTGCAGGTCGATAGCGTGGGCCGCCATGACGGCGTGATCCCCGCAAACGTAGCCGCCGCGGCCAACCTGTTCCAGCACGATGGGCCGCCCATCATGGGCCGAACCCGCATTCGCGGGGAAGATCCATCGCGCACGCGCATTCTGGGAAATTTTCAGTATCGATATTGGTTCAAGAATGTCGACATGTCGTCAGCCACCTGGGCCCGGAAACACCTAGGCGGCGCGCATGCCAGGATGGAGCAGGACCCCAGAGTTTGGGCGCAGGCGGGGCGAATGATCCGGCAGTCCATTCCGCGATAAATCCGCAATAAGATGTAAGGGTGCGCACACTTCTTCTTCTGTCACTCGCGGCCAGTGCGTTACAGGTATCCGCACAATCGCCGTCGCCTAAACAGTTGGATGTCTCGGGCGCGTCGGCCTGGACCGATACGGGTATCGACCTTAAGGCTGGAGACACGCTGAAGCTCAGCGCCACCGGCACGCTGCGCTTCGCCGGCGCGAAGGATAACGGGCCCGAGGGCCTGGCCCGCGGCTGGCTGGATCTGGTGCGCATCCTGCCGGTGAACGAAGCGGGGCGCGGCGCGCTGGTGGGACGCGTTGGCTCCATCGATGCGGCGCGGCCGTTTCTGATCGGCCCGCGCGCCAACATCAAAGCGCCGGTGGACGGGCGCCTGTTTCTCGGGATCAACGCCGCGGCGACCGATCAACCCGAGGGAAGCTTTCACGTCTCAATTGAGCGCGTCACGCGGACCGCATCCGCGGCCGTCACCGTGACGAATGCGCCTCTGCCCAAGCTCACGCAGGAGATGCTCGACCGGATTCCGACGCGCATTTCCGACAGCCAGGGCAACGCCGGCGACCGCGTTAATTTTCTGATCGTCGGCTCGGAGGCCAAAGTACACCGGGCGCTTGATGCCGCCGGCTGGATTCAGCCCGACAAGTCGATCAAGAACGCCATCCTGCGCGGCGCGCTCGAAAGTTTTTCGAGAGAAGCGTATGTCACGATGCCGATCAGCGATCTGATGCTGTTCGGCCGCAATCAGGACTTCGGGTATGCGCAGGCCGACCCAATTAAGGTGATCGCCACGCGCCACCATTTCCGGCTGTGGCGGGCGCCTTTTGCCGTGGACGGCACCCAACTTTGGGCGGGCGCGGGCACGCACGACATCGGCCTCGAAAAGGACCAGCGCAACGGCAAACTGACACACAAGATAGATCCGGCGGTGGATGGCGAGCGCGACTACATCGGCCAGAGCCTGCAGCAGACGGGACTAGTAACCAAGCTGGATTACATGACGCCATCCAACCCCGTGACCGAAGCACGCACCGCGACCGGCGGCGGCTTTCACTCCGATGGCCGCACGCTGGTGATCTATCTCCAGCCGGATACGGAGGACGTGAGCCAGAAATTCGCGGATCTGTTCTGCTCCGTGCTGAGGCAGCACAATCCGGACACAGGCGAGTGGGGCGGCTGCGGCGAATATTTGGCAAATCCCGGCAAAGAGGACGCGGCGCTCGGTGCGCTGCCCACCAAGTATCGCGTGCTGATCGTGCCCGGCATTCTGAGCTCCTGCGCGTCGAATGCGCCGGCATTCGATCAGGGACAGAAGTACCTGCGCGAAAAATATGGCATGACGGTCGACCTGTTAGGAGTGCCCAACAACAGTTGCGAGGACAATGCGCGCTTGATCGCGGGTTACTTGCGGGAGCAGCAGAAGACAGACCCGCGCAAATTTATCGTGCTGGGCTACAGCAAAGGCGCGCCCGATTTGCAGGTGGCGCTGGCGGAGGAAGATGGCGTGGCGCAGGCGGTGGCGGCGTTCGTCACCGTGGCCGGCGCATCCGGCGGCTCGCCCATTGCGGACGCCCTGCCCGCGCAAGTCAACGGCTGGATCGCGCGATACCAGAACATGGGCAAGTGCGAAGGCGATTTGACGACGGGATTCAAGAGCCTGAAGAGCGAAGTGCGCCAGGCGTTTCTGTCGAGCTACCCAGATCCCGTAGTGCCGACTTATTCGCTCGCCGCGGTTTCCGACAAAACCAATACGTCGAAGGCCCTGCTTGAAGCGCAGACTTTGCTTTCGGTTTTCGATCCAATTAATGACGGCCAGCTCACCAAATGGGACGCGATTGTGCCGGGCGCCCGGTATCTGGGGGCCGCGCGGGCCGATCACCTCGCCGTGGCGCTGCCGTTCGACAAACTGGCGGGCGGCGAGGTGCAAAAGTTCATGGACCACGCCCGTTACCCGCGGGCCGCGCTGCTTGAGTCGCTGGTGCGGTTTGTGGTGGCGGACCTGGAGACCCATTGAACCTCGCTCCGCCAGCAGTTGTGCCTGAACCGGGTCCCCAAGCTCTGACCAAACCGCGGTGGCGCACGTGGCAGTGCCTGGCCATAGGCTTATCGTTCGCGAACCTCGCGTCGTTCCAGCGCTGGAGTCCCATGCTGGGTTATTCCGACAGCGACGCCTATTTCATGAAGCTCCCGCCGGCCCCAGCCGAGTATTGGGCCACCATCTTCAGTGTCCTGTTGCTGGGCGGCGTTTTTTCGCTGATTACGCTGTTCGTCGCACGGATCCAGGCCGGACGACTCTTGCGGATCGCCCGCTGCGCCTGGCTGCTTCTGCTGCTCAAGATCGCGGTGGTGTTCGCGTCTCCGTTGAGGAGCGTGCTGCTTCACCTTTTCGGTGAGTACAGGTTGCCGCTGCTCAGCATCGCCGCCGTACTGCTGATCCTGTCCTTCGCGCTTTGGCCGGTGAAAATCTTTCCATGGGCTATGTACGGGCTGCTGATTTTGTCGCCGTTCGTGGCCGTTACCATCGGGGAAGCCGGCTGGCGCGCTTTCCGCTACGATCCCGCGGCCTTTCTGGACAAGGCGACCGTCTCGCGAGTGCCGGCTGATCCCTCTGGTCCGAGGGTGGTTTGGCTCATTTTGGACGAAATGGACCAGCGGCTCATTTTTGAAGACCGGGACGCCACCCTCCAGTTGCCCGAAATTGACCGTCTTCGCGGCGTCTCTGTCAATGCGTCTCGGGCCTACCCTCCTGGCGGATCGACTGCAAATTCCATTCCCAGCCTGATTCTGGGCAAACGCGTACTGGCCAGGAAACCGGCTGGCCCCAGCGACCTGTTGCTTAGCGAAAACGGCACCGCGAAGGAAGCAGGATGGGCCGGACAAGCGAATGTCTTTTCCAGGGTTCGGACCTTGGGATTGAATGCCGGGGTCGTTGGCTGGTACCACCCCTACTGCCGCGTACTAGATGCGGACCTCACCCAGTGTCACTGGGTGGAAATGGAGGAATGGGTGAATGTTACGGGAAGGACGTTTGCTCAATCCCTGCTCAACCAGCTCGGCATGATCGTCTATCTCCCCCATGCGCAGTCTCTGGTCATGGAAGAGCGCACGCGACGGCGGAACGAGGTCGTCTCCGCGGCGTTGGCGATGGTCACGGACAGATCTATTCAGCTATCTTTCCTGCACTTCCATGGCGCCCACGTCCCATATGTTTACGATCGGTTTGGGCGGCACTTCATTACGAGCGATCCTGACGGGCACGGCTACAAACCGCAGCATTACCTGGATGGCCTGGCGCTGGCCGACCGCAGTCTTGGCAGGTTGCGAAGGACCTTGGAAGAAGCGCACGCCTGGGACGCCACAACTGTTCTGCTGAGTTCCGATCATTGGTACCGGGAATCCCAAGCGCTGGATGGCAAGACGGACAAGCGTGTGCCCTTCTTGCTGAAGATGGCGGGGCAGGCGACCCCCGTTCAATGCGACACGCCTTTCAATACGACGATCACGGAAGGGTTGGTCGTGGCCATTCTCCGCAAAGAAGTGGTGACTCCCCAGGACGCGCTCGTGTGGTTGGATCGGCATCGCAACGATACACCGCTGCTGCCTTTGGAGTAACGCCGGACCGGCCCGCCGGGCACAAATCATCGCCAGGTTTCGAATCGCACGCCACTCGGGGCGGCGATGGATTAACTCGGAGCGCCCGGCTTCACGGCGCGGATGAAAGCGCTCATGAACTTTCCGTCGACTTGCGGAGCGATGGCATCCACGTCGATGCCCTCCGCGGCCAGGAATTCGCGGGCGTCTTCCAGGCGATAAATGCGCGTCGGCTCGATGTCCACTTGCGCGAAGCCGCTGGACGTGAGCTTGTCCCGGTATTCATTCTCTTCGAGCGCCCCGGCCAGGCATCCGACCCAAAGCAGCACACTCTGCCTGATCTCCGCAGGCATCTCGCCCCGCGTGACCACGTCGGATACGGCGAAGCGCCCGCCCGGCCTCAGCACGCGGAAGGCTTCCCTGAGCACGCGGTCTTTATTCGCGGACAGGTTGATGACGCAGTTCGATATGATGACGTCCACCGAATTATCGGGCAGCGGGATATTCTCGATCTCGCCCTTTAGAAATTCGACGTTTTGCGCTCCGGCCTTGCGCTTGTTTTCGTTGGCCAGCGCCAGCATTTCATAGGTCATATCCAGGCCATAGGCTTTGCCGGCCGGGCCGACTCGCTTGGCCGAGAGAAGCACATCGATGCCACCGCCCGATCCCAGGTCGAGCACGGTCTCGCCCGGATTCAATTGCGCGAGCGCCGGCGGGTTGCCGCATCCCAGCGAGGCGAGGACCGCTGACTCCGGCAATTGTCCCTTCTGCGATTCGTCGTAGAGGTTGCTGGTAATAGGGTCGCCGCAGCTGGAGGCTCCCGGCGCGGCGCCGCAGCAGGAACTACCGGCGCCGGTCACTACGCGGAGCGCTGCCTGTCCGTATTTCTCTTTCACCACTTCCTGGATGTTCGGGGTACTCATCAACATGCTCCTATTTGCGGATTTGAACGATCTTTTCCGGTTTGATCGCATGGCTGCGGCTGCAACACTCGGCGTACAGGAAGCCGAGCAACTGCTGCAAGCTTTCGGTATTGGCCAGGTAGCGCAGGAACGTGCCTTCCCGCCGCACAGTGACCAGCTCTTCATTTTTCAACTTGTCCAGATGATGGGAAAGAGTGGAGTTCGGAATGTCCAGATCGGCCAGAATATCTCCGACTACAAGCCCCTCGGGGTGGGCGGAAAGCAGCAGGCGCAGAATGCGCAGCCGCGGCTCGGTCCCCATCGCCTGAAACATATCGGCATAGCGAACGATATCGCGGTCGGCGGACGGTGCGCCATGCGCCATGATTCGACAATACTGGAAATATGGAATCGTGTCAACTCGTTTCGCCCTGCTGCTTTTTGAGCGGGTGGATGGAGTGACGAGAGCGTGGCGAAAAAAATTAGTGGTGCGCCCGGAGAGACTCGAACTCCCGACCTACTGGTTCGAAGCCAGCCAGCCGCTCTATCCAACTGAGCTACGGGCGCGCACGGTCGTTCCGCTAAATCAGGCCGCTGAAGCCGTTCAAAATACCAAAACGCTGTGAAGCTGTTTGGAATAGTTTATCAAAATCCGGCGGCGCCTGACACGCCAGGCGGTGCGCCGGTCAGCCGATCCCGGCCCCGAAAAAATCTCACTGCCCGGGCCAATCGACGGTAACCAATCCCCAGGGCGCATCGCCTCTTCCCCAAACCCCGTTACGATAGCGGGCGCAGCCTGCATCTATCCTCTTCTGCGCCCGCCCAAGTTTCTTCATGTGCCCATAGCTCCCAAGTGCACGCGCGCTCGCCGGCAATCTTTGCCGGGTGCATGAATGCCTCTTGGGCAGTGCCGGTCCCAGGTGACCTGCTGACACCGAAAGATGTGGTTTCGGTGGGCAGTTGCCCGTGGTGTTAACGGCGTCCGGCAGGCTAACTCCCGACCGTCGTGATGCTTCCGCCGATATGTTATCAATGGCTCTTCAAGTGCTCATTATCTGGTGCCGGCGGAACAGGGCCGGCGGAGGGAAATGTGAAAGAAATATCGACAGCTTTCTTGCAAGATGATCAAGGCCAGGATCTGATCGAGTACACGCTGCTTCTGGCTTTCGTTTGCCTGGCAACTGCCGCGTTGTTCATCAGCAGCGGTGGCAGTCTTTCCGGGATTTGGACAACCGCCAACTCGCAGCTCACCGTGGCGAACGCCGCGAGCGCGAGTTGAGCGACTGTCGCGGGAGGTGGCATGCAGGGCGCATGGGAGATAACCAAAGTAACGGCGCTCACCGGCGCTTTTTGTCACTCCCTGGCGCTGTGGCCTGGTGACAACCTGTCACCGCTGCCGGCCCCGCAACACTTAACTGGTTCACCGCTCTACATTTGGCTGTCCGGTAATCCTGGCATGGCGCGTGCTGTATAGGGAAGCAGGAGT
>WNFI01029435.1_pt2 | contig 14333 bp, 13 predicted proteins | sample 5400471 | NCBI WGS metagenome assembly WNFI01 (sample SAMN13153348, study PRJNA577476) | soil metagenome | isolation source: 100 cm saprolite on Douglas fir-dominated hillslope | place: USA:California | collected 2013-09-17
TCTTTCGCAATCGCGAAGACGGCAATGCCCGCGCCGAGAAGCTTGAAGAAATCGCGCCGCGCCAGTTCGAATTGATACATGGGCGCCGCGGAGAACTCATAGCGTTCCGGTTCAAGAACGAATCTTCCATTTGGCACGCTCATCGCCCGTGCTCCTGCATACTCTTGGCCGCCTGGCGGACCGCCTCGATGATGCGCGGATGCGTACCGCAACGGCACACATTCCCCTGCAAGAATTGAACGATTTCCGCCTGACTGGGATTCGGATTCGTTTGCAGCAAGCCGACGCTGCTCATGATCATTCCCGAAGTGCAATAAGCGCACTGGAATGCACCCGCATCGAGAAACGCCTGCTGCACCGGATGCAAGCGCCCCTCCTTTTCCAAACCTTCGATGGTCGTAATGGGCTTTGCCGCTGCCGCGCTGACCGGAATCTGGCACGAGCGGCGCGGCGCTCCTCCGATCAAAACGGTGCATGCGCCGCACTGCCCTTCCCCGCAACCGTACTTGCTGCCGGTCAGGCCCAGCTCATCGCGCAGCACATACAGGAGAGGCGTGTCCGCCGGGTAGTTCACCGGATATCGCTTGCCGTTGATTTCCAGTTCGATCGGCTTCGCCATAATCCCTCCTTGTAAACGGAATTTTCAGCTCGATCAATGTTTATGGCAAGTGTCGCAAGCGGTCTTGGCCTGATTCATTTCGTGACAGTTCAGGCAGCTGTACATCGTCGTGACGCTGGTCACTTCCGACATCGCCTCCATCTCCCGAACCTGCCCGTGGCACGTCTCGCAGTTCACGCCTGCCTCCAAATGTGGACGGTGATTCCAGGCAACGCCAGGCAGCACCGTATAGACACGCACCCAGGGAACTGCTTGCTTGGACTTGGCATATTCGGAGAGCTTCTGAATCGAAGGCTTGCCTTTCGCGATGGTCACATGACACTCCATGCAGGTACTTGTCGCCGGGAAGGTCATGAGTTTCCCCGGCTCCGGATTTGTGTGGCACTTCTTGCACTCCAGACCGAAGGCCAGATGCTTTTTGTGACTGTAAGCGATCGGCTGCACCGGCGGCGTGTGTTCCGACGGATTGTCCGGAACCATCTGTTTCGCGGCTTGCGGTGACGCAGCCGGTTGAGCGGTAAGACCCGAGGCAAGGAAGAGAAATGCCATCGACGTTGCAGCCATCGCGACGGGTGCGATCCATCCGATTCTTTTCACCATGAGCTGACCTCGCAAATTAGAATCTGCTGCTCTTCTTCGCCCCAACTACGCTTTCTTGTTCACCACTTCCTCGATGCTGGTCCCGAAATCCTTGAGCATGACCGTCGCGGCGTTCCGGCCGGGCGCCCCTGTCACGGATCCGCCCGGAAACGTCGTCGCACCAGTTTGATACAACCCCGGAATCGGCATGCGGTGCTGCGCCCAGCCGGGCATCGGACGCATCGGCCCGGATTGCGATGCGCTTTGCGCGCCCGCGTGCGCACTTCCGTGCCAGAAGTGCGGATTCATCCGCTCGAGATCGAGCGGACTCTCCACAAATCGCGCCAGGATCTTATCGTCCGTCAAATTCGGTGCGAATCGCCGCAGGTATTTGAGATATGCGTCGGAAACGTCTTTCTTGATCTTGTCCCAATGCTCGGGACCTTCCTTAAGCTCGTAAGGTTGCCAGCCGACAACCTTCAGCGTGTGCATTCCCGCCGGAGCTCGAGTAGGATCGGCAACGCTGCAGCAGATGATTTGAAGTGGCGGATTCTCCAGGTTGACCACGCCGCGGGCATCGTCGTACCCAAAACGCAGCGCCCGCTCCGGTGAAACCAAAACGCCCGACTCCACTGGCGAAAGCGTTCCGCCTTCCACCGCGTATTTCGGTGGCTCGGACGTGGCGTAGTGCGTGACGAACATCGCGTGCTCCGCCTGCCACGTATCCACCCCATCGAGAAAGTCCTGGCCCCAAAGCTCGCGCGGAGCCATGTCCACCAGATGCTTGATGTGGATCGTGGAGACCACCGCCTTCTCCGCGCGGTAAGAACTTCCGTCGCTGCATTCCACGCCCACACATTTTCCGTTCTCCACAATCAGCTGCTTCACCCACTTGTTCGTGAGAAGCACGCCCCCGTGCGCTTCGATCGAGCGCGCCAGCGCCTGGGTCAAAGCTCCCGATCCGCCTTTCGGGATGGGCCGGCCAGAGTGCTGTTGGCGAGCCGTGCCGTAAGCGAGCCGTCCTGTCATCGGGGCATCCGGCGGCTCGGCTGCCAAGTGGGACATGTAGAGCATGAACGTGCGGCAGTGTTCCTCCTCAAACGTGTCACGAATGATTTCCCATGCCGACATCGCCAGCCGCCGCTGCCACAGCTTGCCGCGCGGTTGCTGCGCCAGTTGATCGTTCAACGGTTTCCCAAATCCTATCGGAGTAAAACTTGTTCCAAGCAAAACCGGTTTGACGGCGTCAAACTCCGCCAGCATTTTTCGATAGGCGGCGGCATCCTTCTTCGAGAATTTCGCGAACTCCGCGCAGGTTCGGTCCAGGTCGCGCCACTGCGTCAGATAGCTGCCATCCGGGAAGGGGATGTGGAAGATCGGATCGGGGTCGATATATTCCAGTCCGAAGTCGCGGAGCTTGAGCTCATCGTTCTTCATCATTGGGTTGTCGAGCAGAAACGTGTGCGCCGTCGAGCACACGTCGTCCTTGAATCCCTTGAGCGTTAGCTCCGCCGTCTTCACGCCCCCGCCAAGCATCGGACGACCCTCCAGCACGAGACATCGATAGCCCGCCTTCGAGAGATACGCTGCCGCCACCAGACTGTTGTGTCCCGCACCGGCAACGACGATGTCAAAGCGATCTTCCTTGGAGGCTTGCGGTCCCAATGAAAACGGTGCGACGGCCAGAGGTGCCAGTGCCGTCGCCTTCACAAACTCGCGTCGACTGATTGTGCTCATGTGAACGCCCCCTAAAACCAAACTCTTACGCTTTCTTCACCACTTCCTCGATGCTGGTCCCGAAATCTTTTAGCATCACCGTTGCCGCATTTCGCCCCGGTCCACCGGTTACCGACCCACCGGGATGCGTCGTGGCCCCGGTTTGATACAGACCTGGGATTGGCATCCGATGCTGCGCGTATCCAGGCACGGGGCGCATCGCGCCGGACTGCGCCGGGCCGGACCCTCCAGCGTGACAACTGCCGTGCCAGTTGTGCGGATTCATGCGCTCCAGATCGAGCGGGCTTTCTATCGTCCGCGCTAGAATCTTGTCGTCGGTCAAATTTGGCGAGAAGCGCCGCAGGTAATTCAAATTTGCATCGGAAACTTGCTTCTTTATTGCGTCCCAGTGCTGTGGCCCTTCTTTCAAATCGTAGGGCTGATACGCAACGATCTTAACCGTGTGCATGCCTGTCGGCGCCCGCGTCGGATCCACAATGTACGCAACGATCTTAACCGTGTGCATGCCTGTCGGCGCCCGCGTCGGATCCACAATGCTGCAGCAAATCACGTGCAATGGCGGATCTTCGAGATTGACGGTACCGCTCGCGTAGTCGTAACTCATGCGCCGCGCCCGGTCCGCGGTGATCATCATCCCTGAATGCACGGGCGAAAGCGCGCCGCCGCTAATCGCGTACTTCGGTGGCTCCTTCGTCGCATAATTTGTCGCAAACAGCGTGAGGCCGGCCTTCCAGGTATCGACGCCGTCGATGAAATCCTGCCCCCACAATTCGCGCGGCGCCATTTCGACAAGCTGCTTGATGTGGATTGTCGAGAGCACCGCCTTTTCGGCTCGATAGGAGCTGCCATCCTCGCATTCCACCCCCGCGCACTTCCCGTTCTCAACGATCAGCGCTTTGATCCATTTGTTAGCGAGGATCATGCCGTCGTGTGCTTCGATGAAGCGCGACAATGCTTCTGTCAGCGCTCCCGACCCTCCTTTTGGAAGCGGCCGGCTCTCTCTCTGCTGGTGCAGTGGAATGTACGCGGCCCGCGCCGTCATCGGATCCTGCACCGGTTGGAGCGAATAGGGACAGCCCATCATGAACGCGCGGCAGTGGTCGTCTTCGAAAGTGTCGCGAAGGATTTCCCAAGCCGACATCGCCAGGCGGCGCTGCCACAGTTTTCCGTGCGGATGTTCCGCCAGACGGTCGTTGATCGGCTTCCCGAACCCAATCGGCGTAAACGTTACGGCGTTCAAAAGAGGCTTAACGGTTTCGTATTCCGCAATCATTCGCCGGAAGGCAAGTCCGTCTTTTTTGGAAAATTTCGCAAATTCTTCGCAGGTGCGGTCCAGGTCGCGCCACTGCGTCAGATAACTGCCGTCGGGAAACGGCATGTGAAAAACGGGGTCGGGATAGATGTACTCGAGACCGTAATCTCCGAGCTTGAGCTCGTCGTCGCGCAGGATCGGATTCCCGTGGATACCGTTGTGCGCCGAAGAGCACACGTCGTGCGTGAATCCGCGCAAGGTCAAGTGCGCGGACTTCACACCGCCACCCACGATCGGCCGACCCTCCAACACCAGGCAGCGATAGCCCGCTTTCGCCAGATACGCAGCCGCAATCAGACTGTTGTGTCCTGCGCCTGCGACAACGATATCGAATCGTTCTGCCATTGCAGCCTGCCGCTCCGATTCTCAATTCACTGGGCTTCCTGCTCCGGAGGATCACAGACGCAGTGCACTGGGCCCAACACTTCCGTCACGCTAGCTTCTGCTTCAGCGTCTCCTGATCGATTTCGTTTTCCCATCGCGACACGACGATCGTCGCGACCCCGTTCCCGATCATGTTCACCGTCGCGCGGCACATGCTCATGAACCGATCGATCCCCAGAATCAAGGCCATTCCCGCCACCGGAATCGTCGGGATAACCGTCATCGTTGCCACCAGCGCGATAAATGCCGCGCCTTGCACGCCGCTGGCGCCTTTCGAAGTCAGCACCGCCACCGCAAAAATCGTCAGCTCCTGTGTCAGCGTCAGTGGCGTACTTGTGGCCTGCGCCACAAATAGCGCCGCCAGCGTCATGTACATGCTCGTGCCGTCGGTGTTGAACGTGTAACCAGTGGGAACGACGAGTCCTACAAGACCCTTCGAACATCCCAGCTTTTCCAGTTTGGCCATCAGCGTTGGCATGGCAGGCTCCGACGAGCTGATGGCCAGCACGAGAAGAATCTCTTCCTTGATGTACGCCAGGAATCTCAGGATTCCGAATCCTGCCATGCGAGCGATGACCCCCAGCACAACGAAAACGAATAGAATCGAGGTGGCATAAAACGTGCCAATCAGTTTGGCCAGCGGTCCCAGCGAAGCGATGCCGTACTTGCCGATCGTGAATGCCAGTGCCCCAAATGCGCCGATCGGTGCGAAGCGCATCAAGATGCTGACCACACCGAACACTGCCTCCGTCAGTATGTTGAAGAAATCGAGCAGCGGTTTGCACCGCGGACCGGCAGCCGACAGCGCAAATCCGAACAGTACTGAGACCAGCAGCACCTGCAGGATATCGCCCTTGCTGAAAGCGTCCACGACGGTATTGGGGATGATGTGCATCAGAAATTCCGAAACGCTCTGCGCTTTCGCCTGCCCCGCGTATTCCGCCACCGCCCTGGCGTCAAGCGTGGCCGCATTCACGTTGAAGGCCCTGCCCGGATGCACGATGTTGCCGGCCGCCAGTCCGATGAACAGCGCCAAAGTTGATACGAGCTCGAAGTACAGCAGCGCTTTCCCGCCGACCCGGCCGACTTTCTTCAAGTCTTCCATTCCGGCGATTCCCGTCACCACCGTGCAAAAGATGACCAGCGTGATGATCATCGTGACCAGCCGGATGAAAGCGTCCCCCAGCGGTTTCATGGCGATCGCTGTCGCCGGCCGCAAGCAGCCCAGCGCGATCGCCGCGGCAACGGCGAACAGCACTTGCACCGACGAATTTGCGTAAAAAGCCTTCTTGCGCGGATTGGGCGGCGTCATAGTGGGGGCCGGGAGCTGCGCGGCGAGAGAAGTATTCTTTCCCCTTCCAAGGATTTTTGTGAACACAACCGCTACAGCACCTTCTCGGGCTCGCCAATGGCGTTCGCCAATTCGCTCAAGAACTCTGCCGCCCGGGCTCCGTCCACCACGCGGTGATCGCTCGAAAGCGTCATCGTCATCATCGGCCGCACTCCCGGCTTTCCTTCCACAGCGATGACGCGATCGGAAATGCTCCCAACCGCCAGAATCGCCGCTTGTGGCGGCGTGATGATCGCACTGAACGCATCGACCTTGTACATGCCCAGGTTGCTCAGCGTATAAGTCCCGCCGGTAATGTCTGCCGGTCGCAGCCGGCCCGCTCGCGCTCTCTCCGTCAATTCGCGCCGCAGCGCGGAGATTTCCGCAATCTTCGCCGTGTTCGCCTTGTGTATCACTGCGCCGACCACGCCATCCTTTACCGCCATCGCCACGCTGACGTTGATCTCTGGATTCGAGCGAATTCCCTCCCCCGTCCAACTCGCATTCATTCGCGGATGCTTCGCGAGCACTCGCGCCAAAATTCCAATCAACAAATCTGTAATCGTCGGCGCCGCGCTCTGCGCCTTCTGTGCCTCGGCGCTCAATTTTTTTTGCGTCGCAACCAATTCACCGCACTCCACCTCCCGCACCAGAAAAAAGTGCGGCACGCTGGTCCAGCTCTGAGTCGTGCGCTCGGCCATCAACCGCGCGACCTGGCTCAGCGACTCCATTCCCGACGGAGCAGCGGCGGCCTTTCCATCGGCAAAACTCTGCACATCTTCCGACGTGATCGTCCCATCAGGACCCGATCCGCGAATTTGGCTGATGTCCACGCCAAGTTCTTTCGCCAGCCGCCGCGCCTTCGGTGAAATCTGCGCAGCAGCTCCTCCTCGCTGTGCCGCGACTGGCACCGAGGCAGCGGTTGTTCGCTCCGGACTACTCGACGCGCGCGCGGCAGGTGCTGCCGTCGCAGCCTTGGCGGGAGGCTTCTCGCCCGGACCAACGAGCCACGCAATCGTTTCTCCTACCGGAATCACGGCTCCCACATCGGCCGTTATCCCCGCAAGAATCCCATCCCCCGGCGCTTCCACCTCGACGACGGCCTTATCCGTCTCGATTTCGAGCAGTGGCTCGCCTTTCGTAACGCGCTCGCCTTCTTTTTTTCGCCAGGCCAGGAGCTTCCCGGTTTCCTGCGCCATTTCCAGCGCCGGCATTACCACACTGATCGCCATAGTTTTTTGTTGGGAGCCGGGGACGAGACTTCAATCCGTAGCTGCCACTCCTTCGGCCTTTGCGCTCGCTGCCACCATTTCCTTCACACGCTTGCTGGGCGGCGCTTCATTCTCGCGCGTTGTGGAGAGCGGCCCATTCACGGTGAAATAGTGCGCTCCCGCCACCATCAACTGCTCCGCCGGAAATCGCGTAATGACTTCATGCCCGGTTTCCGTCACCACAATTTCTTCTTCAATCCGCGCCGCGCTCCACCCGTCCGTCGAAGGCCAGAACGTTTCCAGCGCGAACACCATCCCCGGCTTGATTTCGTGCGAATGTTCCAGCGACACCATCCGGCTGATCACCGGCTTTTCCCAGATCGCCAGCCCGATCCCGTGCCCGAACTGCAGCGCAAACGCCGCTTCTTCATCCGGAAATCCGAACTCCTGCGCCTTCGGCCACACCGATGCAATTTCCGCCGTCGTCCGTCCCGGCTGTACCAGCGAAATCGCCGCGTCCAAATACTCGCGGCATCGCTTGTATGCATCAATCATCGCGTGCGACGCATACCCGATCGTGAAGCAGCGGTAGTAGCAAGTCCGGTAGCCCATGTAGGAATGTAGAATGTCGTAGTAAACCGGATCGCCCGGCCGCAGCACGCGATCCGAAAAAACGTGCGGATGAGGATTGCAGCGCTCGCCCGAAATCGCATTCACCGCTTCCACGTATTCCGAGCCCAGGTCGTACAAAACTTTGCTCGCCAGCCCCACCGCCTGGTTCTCGCTCATCCCCGGTTTCATCGCCCGGTACAATTCGTCGTACGCCGCGTCCACCATCATCGCCGAGTGATTCAGCAGCGAAATCTCGTCCTGCGTCTTGATCACGCGCGCATCGCTCATCAACTGCTGCCCGTCAACAATCTTGATCCCCTCTTTTTGCAGCGCAAAAAGAATCGGCGGCTCCACCACGTCGATTCCCAGCGGCTCCTTGTGCAGCCCGCGCTTCTCCAGCTCCACCTTGATCTTCCGCGCCACATTTTCCGCGCGCCCCATCTCCGGTGACATCGCCCCGCGCAGCAGCGGAATCCCCGGCCGAGAGCGTTCTCCCAGCCACGGGCAATTTTGTTGATGATGTCTCGCCGCCGATCCGAAATCCCAAAGGATCGGTTCGTCATTCTGCGGCAGCAGCGAAAATCGGCTGATCTTGTCTTGCGCCCAAGTCCCGATGTGCGTCGCCGTCAGGTAGCGCACATTGTTCATGTCAAAACAAAGCAGCGCCCCCATCTCCGATTTCGCCAGCAGCGCCTTCGCGCGCGCCAATCGTTCGCGCCGCAGCCGGTCAAAATCAATGCGGTTCTCCCAATCCACCGCCATCGGTCCGTAAGTTTTCAGCGCCATCTCACACCTCCTCTTCCGCGCGACTCACGCCTTACCACACAGCGCCCGCGCCGCCTCAAATACTGTCTGCTCCGTCGGTACCGTCACATCTTCCAGCGGCGGCGAAAATGGAATCGGCACGTGCATTGCCCCCATCCGTTTCACCGGCGCCTCCAGGTTGTAGAACGCGCCTTCCGCAATCACCGATGCAATCTCTCCCGTCACTCCGTACCGGCCGTATCCTTCATCCACCACAATCGCCCGTGAAGTTTTCTTCGCCGACTCCACCAGCGTCTTCTCATCCAGCGGCCACGTTGTCCGCGGATCAATCACTTCCGCGCTCACGCCGATTTTTTCCAGCAGCTCCGCCGCGCCCAGCGCCACCTGCACCATGCTGCTCGTCGCGACAATCGTGACGTCTTCGCCCTCGCGCTTCACGTCGGCAAGCCCCAGTGGAATCGTGTACTCCTCTTCCGGCACCGGCCCTTTCAGCTTGTACATCATCTTGTCTTCAAAAAAGACCACCGGGTTCTCATCGCGAATCGCCGTCTTCAAAAGCCCCTTTGCATCGTACGGCGTCGATGGCATCACCACTTTCAATCCCGGCACGTGGCTCAGCCACGCGTGCAGCGACTGCGAATGCTGCGCCGCCGAGCGCCTCGTCGCTCCCAGCGTCGTCCGCAGCACCATCGGCACTTTCCACGTCCCGCCGGACATGTAATGCACTTTCGCCGCCTGGTTCACCATCTGGTCCATCGTCAGCGTCAGGAAGTCGCCGAACATGATGTCCACCACCGGCCGCAAGCCCGTCATCGCCGCCCCGACTCCCATGCCCGTGAATCCTGCTTCCGAAATCGGCGTATCGATCACGCGTTCCGCGCCAAATTCTTCCACCAGCCCGGACAAAACTTTGAAGGGCGTCCCCGCTTCCGCCACGTCCTCGCCAAAAATGCATACACGAGCATCGCGGCGCATCTCTTCCGCCAGCGCTTCGCGGATCGCTTGTGCAAACGTCAGCTCTCTAGTCATCACTTCAGGCATAAACGTCCTGGTCCACCTGGTCTGGAGTCGGGTACGGCGCGGCAATCGCAAACTCCACTGCCGCCTTCATTTCCGCGCGCACTTCTTCCTGGATTTGCTTCAGCTTTCCTTCATCCGAAATCTTTTGTTCCACAAGCCACTGCACGTAGTTCTTGATCGGGTCCCGCTTCGTCTTCCATTCGAGCTCTTCTTGTTTCGAACGGTAATATTCCCGGTTGATGTCGCCTACGTGATGCCCAGTGTAGCGATACGTGTTGCACACCAGAAACGCCGGCCCTTCGCCCTTCCGCGCCCGTTCCACCAGCCGGTGCGCCGCCGCGTTTACTGCTTGCACGTCTTGCCCGTCCACGCTTTCCGCCTGCACTCCAAACGCAGTTCCCCGCGCCAGAATGTCCCCCGCCGTCGTTTCCGAATAATGCGTGTATTCCGTATAAAGATTGTTTTCGCAAACGTAAATCACCGGCAATTTCCACAGCGCCGCCAGGTTCATCACTTCGTACAAAACTCCCTGCCCCAGCGCTCCTTCGCCAAAAAAGCACACCGCCACTTGTCCCGTTCCCAATCTCTTGGAAGACAGCGCCGCTCCCGTCGCAATTCCCGCGCTGCCGCCCATGCCCGCGGTGCGTGCTCGTAATGTAGTCGTCCCCGCGCAGCGCTTCGCAAATTCCCACCGCCACTGCTTCTTCACCGATATATAAGTGCGCCAGCCCAGGCATCAGCGCCCGTGTATAAAGTTCGTTCACCTGCTCTTCGAACTCCCGGATCATCACCATCCGCCGGTACATCCGCATCCACTTCTCGGTTTTCAGTTCCGCATTGGTTTTGGATTGGTCCGTTGCAATTGTCATGGCTTCACTCCGGACATCTGCGCCAAAACATCGAACACCACAGCAAAATCCTTCTCCACCAATCCCATTCCCCGCGCCGCCGTCAGGAATTCATTCGTGATCGCCGTCGTCGGCATCGGCACATCTAATTGCCGTCCCAGCTCCAGCGCCAGGTTCATGTCCTTTTGCATCATGTTGACGTTGAACCAAGCCTCTTCCGGCATTTTCAAAATAAACGGCCCCCGGTACTGCACCATGGGCGACGCAATCACGCTGTGCGTCAGCACGTCCACCGCGGTTTCCCGTGCAATCCCGCTCTTTTCCGCCAGCAAAACACCTTCGCAAAACGCCAGCATCTGCACCGCGAGGCTCAGGTTTGTCCCGATCTTCATCACCAGGGCCAGGCCGTTGTCCCCCACGTGCGTGACTTTCGGCCCGATGTCGTAGAGCAACGGCTTCACTTTTTCGAACGTTTCCTTACGGCCTCCCACCATCACCGACAGTTTTCCCTCGTGCAGCGTGATCACGCTCCCAGAGACAGGCGAGTCCACCAGGTCCCCGCCCTTTTCCCGCACCTTGGCCGCAACTTCCCGGCTGTATGCCGGGCTCACCGTGCTCATATCCACGAAAATCTTGCCCGGCGTCCCTCCCGCCAGCATTCCATCCGGCCCATTCATCACTGCGCCGAGCGCCGCAGAATTGGTGACCATGGAAAAGATAACGTCGGCTGCGGCTACCACCGCGCGCGGCGAGTCGACCCACTTCATCCCCTTCTTGACCAGCCACTCCGCTTTCGAACGCGTGCGGTTGTAGCCCGTAACGCTGTGGCCCTTGCTGAGCAGCCGGTTCACCATTTCGCTGCCCATCACCCCGAGTCCGACAAATCCGAGATTCGCCATGAATCCTTCTTCTCCAACCAAAGACTTAGAACGGCCGCCAGCCTGGATCAGGACCCAACAGCTGGAAAGAATCAAACATCATCGAGTTCATTTTCTTTTCTTACTAAAAACTTACAACTTAAAACTGAAAACTCTTCTCAAGATTCCTGCCCGCTCGGGGCACGGTGCGAATCCTCTCGCACTTGCCGCAAATGTGCCTTCATCGCTTCCCGTGCTCCCGCCGGGTCGCGATGCTCGATCGCTTCCAAAATCTTTTTGTGGTGATACTGCCCGCGCTCCGGGCCGCCCTCGACTTGAAAGATCCCCATCCTTTGCTCACGCAACAGGCCCACGATGGAATCGATCAGCGACAAAATGAGTGGATTGGCGGCCGCTTCCGCCAGTGCCAGATGAAAATCCAGATCCGCTTCGATGAAAGCGTCAGGATCTTTCCGCGCTTCGTCCATTGCCCCGATCTGCTCGCGCATGGATGCCAGGTCTTCCGCATCGGCGCGCGTCGCCGCCATCGCGGCAATTTCCGGCTCCAGGATTTCCCGAACTTCCACCAAAAACCCGGACCCCTCCGCCTGCCCCACCCTCAGCATGCGGTCGAGCGACTGCCTCATCGAGTAGGAGGTCCCGTCCGTTATGAATGTCCCCCGCCCTGGGTAGGCTTCCACAAGCCCCTTTTCACGCAGCGCTTTCACTGCTTCGCGAACCGCCGTCCGGCTGACGCCAAATTGTTGAGCTAATTCCCGTTCCGGGGGAAGCTGGTCCCCGGGCTTCATCACGCCCTTTTGGATGGATTCCTCGACCTGCTGCACAATCTGTTCATACAAGCGAGAGGAACGCACGATCTTGTACATGACATCCTCCCCAAAAGTAGTCATTTCCCTCTTTGGTACGACCGTCGTACCAGAAAGAACTCGCTTAAGTCCAGTTGTTTGACGTCGGACTCGTCAGCATCTGGTCGAGTTGTCAGACCAATCTACCACCGCCTCCTCCATTCTGCAACTGGTTTAAGAGGCTTCTTCAATCCATACCGTCTTGATGTTGGTGAACTCCCGGATTCCATGGGCCCCCAGTTCGCGCCCGTGTCCAGACCACTTCACTCCTCCGAACGGGATCCTTGGATCGGATGCCACCATGCGGTTGATGAACACCATCCCCGATTCCAGGTCATTGATGAAACGATCGCGTTCCTTCGAGTCGTTCGTCCACGCGCTTGCTCCCAGCCCGAACCGGCTGTCGTTCGCGATTCGAATCGCGTCATCCAGGTCTGCGGCGCGGAACACGCTCGCCACCGGACCGAACAGCTCCTCCTTGTGCGCCGGCGACCCATTCGGGATGTTCGTCAAGACTGTGGGCGCATAGAAATTTCCCGGGCGGTCCAGCGGTTTGCCTCCCGTCAGAACTTTCGCGCCTGCCTCAACAGTCTTCTTCACGTCGCGGTCCAAGTCAGCCAATCCATCCGCGGTAGAGAGCGGCCCGAGTTCCGTTCTCTCATCGAACGGATCGCCGACCTTCAGCGCAGCCATTTTTTCTGCGAATACCCGTTCGAATTGCTCCGCAATGGATTCCGCTACAATGAAGCGCTTGGCCGCAATACACGATTGTCCGTTGTTGAAGATCCGGGCCTTCACCGCCGTGGTCGCCGCCACCTCCAGATTCGCGCTCGGCATCACGATAAAGGGGTCACTGCCTCCGAGTTCCAGCACCACCTTCTTGATTCTTTTCGCCGCGCCGATTCCTACTTCAATTCCCGCTCCTTCGCTTCCCGTCAATGTGGCCGCCATTACGCGCGGATCTCCCAGTATCTTGTCCACTTTTTGCGAGCCCACCAGAAGTGTCTGGAAAGCTCCCTCGGGAAACCCGGCTCTCCGGAAGATATCCTCGATCGCCAGCGCGCTTTGCGGAACGATCGAAGCGTGCTTCAGAAGTCCGACGTTCCCGGCCATTAACGCCGGCGCGGCGAATCGCAGAACCTGCCAGAAGGGAAAATTCCACGGCATCACCGCCAGTACTGCTCCGAGCGGCTGGTAGCGAATGTAGCTGCGGCTCGCCGTTGTCTCCACGATTTCGTCCGCCAGAAATTTTTCCGCGTTCTCCGCGTAATAGCGGCACACCCACGCGCACTTCGCCGCCTCATCGACGGCCGACCGGAAGGTTTTCCCCATTTCGGTCGTCATCATGCGCGCAAAAATCTCTTTTTCGCCGTCCAGAATCGCTGCCGCATTCAACATCATCCGCGCGCGCTCAGCGAACGGTATTTTTCGGTAGCTCAAGAAAGTATCAGCAGCCCTCTGAAGTTTCGATTCGATCTGTGCATCCGACAGCGGTTCGAATGTTTTGAGCACTTGCCCGGTCGCCGGATTAATGGTTGCAATTGCCATTTCTGTCCTCCCTCTGGAATCCTAGTGTGGCCCTCGATCATTACCGATTCCCACTGTACCGCGCCTCTCCTGCCTGTGGTTCACGCGGCTGTGATACGATGCGCGGCCATGGCCGACACCCTTGCATCTTGGTCCAACCACTATACCTGAATGCTTTTTCGCGGAACATACTAACTGCAAGTACCTCTAATCCATAGAAGAAAATTCTTGACAGCCTTTGTCTGCGAATGGTACAGCGGTCCTACCTTTTCGATACCAGGAGAAGCTCTTCCTCACCCCTCCCATCGTTTAAGTGCCCCAATAGGGGGCGTGTACGCGGATTCGAACGGGGAAGATAAGCTCAACCGTGGTCATCGTCCCTGGTCGCAAAAGGTGCGGGCCACGAGTTTGAAACCCAAGGAGCCGTATAACATGAAAGAAAGAACTGGCGCGAAGATAACTAATTCCAAGCCCGCAAAGCGCCGAAACTCGGTGGAAAGAGCCATCAATCCAACAAGGCGCGAGTTCTTGCGGACTGCTGCGGGCGCGGGCTTGGCGTTGGCCGGTTCTCCCATCGCGGCTTGGGCGGACCACCACGGGCATCCCTCTCCGAATAGCATTAGCTACCTCGATCGCCGCATGTACATTCGAAACATGGAGATCCTC
>WNFI01112821.1_pt2 | contig 14333 bp, 10 predicted proteins | sample 5400471 | NCBI WGS metagenome assembly WNFI01 (sample SAMN13153348, study PRJNA577476) | soil metagenome | isolation source: 100 cm saprolite on Douglas fir-dominated hillslope | place: USA:California | collected 2013-09-17
CCGACGGCCCGCGCGACTTCGATCTGCCGCACCAGGGTTCCGGCAGCGGCTTCATCATCGACCCGCAGGGGTTCATCCTCACGAATTTCCACGTCATCGAAGACGCCGACCGGATTACCGTGACGCTGGCGGACGGCCGGGCGTTGAAGGGAGACGTGGTCGGCACCGACCCGGCAATCGACGTCGCGCTGATCCGGGTCAGCGGCGGCGGCGCTCTGCCAGAGGCGCCGCTCGGAAACTCCGACGATCTGCGCGTCGGCGAATGGGTCTGTGCGATCGGCAACCCACTGGGTTACATGCACTCGGTGACGGTCGGCGTCGTGAGCTTCATCGGCCGCAAGCTGTTCGACATGAGCCTCGACGATTACATCCAGACCGACGCGGCCATCAACTTCGGCAACAGCGGCGGACCGCTGATCAACGCCCACGGCGAAGTGATCGGCATCAACGCGGCGATCAGCTCGCGGGCGACCAACATCGGCTTCGCCGTGCCGATCAATCAGGCGATCGCGATTCTGCCGCAGCTGAAGGCGCGCGGCCGCGTCTCGCGCGGCTTCGTCGGCCTGGTCCTGACCGACATCACGCCGGACCTGCAGCGCTCGCTCAAGCTGTCGGTGTCGCGCGGCGCGCTGGTGCAGGACGTCAGCACGGATTCGCCGGCCGAGCGCGCGGGCCTCAAGGCGTACGACATCATCGTCGCCGTCGACGGACGCAACATCTTTACGAACGAAGAGCTGATCCGCGACATCTCCGGGCGGCAGCCCGGCACGATCGCCCGGCTCGACCTCCTGAGGGATGGGCGGCGGCAATCGTCGCCGGTGAAACTGACCGAGCGCCCTGCGCGCGAGCCCGGTACCGGCGTGCCAGGCGCGGCTGGCCGTCGGCCCGTGCCCGCGGCGCAGGGGGATTTGCCGCTCGGCCTGACCGTGCGCGATCTGGATCCCGCCTTTGCGCGGCGCATGGAAATCCCGGCCTCGGTGCAGGGGGTGGTGGTCATCCGGCTCGACCCCGCCGGTGCCGCCTTCGTGCCAGCGATGCGCCGCGGCTTCGTCATCATGGAGATCAACCGCCAGCCGGTCCGCTCGGCCGCGGACTTCCAGCGGATCGTCTCGGCGGCGCGGACTGGTGACGCGCTCGCCTTCTACGTCTATGATCCGTCGGTGGGACAACGCGGATTCGTTCTGGCGACGGTGGACTCCCGATGAAAGCGCGCATTCTGGTGGTGGATGACGAGGCGGAGATCCGCCGCTCGGTCCGGATGATCCTCGAGTACGAAGGTTACGACGTGCAAGAGGCGTCGAGCGGCCCCGAGGCGTTGGCCCTCATCGAGCGCGAGCCGCCGGACCTCGCCTTCCTCGACATCAAGATGGGCGGCCTTGACGGCCTCGAGACGCTGCAGAAGATCCGTCAGGTCAACGAGGTCCTGCCCGTGGTCATCATCTCGGGGCATGGCACGGTGAGCACCGCGGTCGAGGCAACGAAGCTCGGCGCGTTCGACTTCATCGAGAAGCCGTTGGCGAGCGAGCGGGTGCTCGTCACGATCAGGAACGCGCTGGACCAGACGCGGCTGGTCGACGAAAACCGGTCGCTCAAGCGCGCCGTCGAAGCGCGCCACCAGATGGTCGGCGACAGCCCCTCGCTCCGCCAGGTCTGGGACTCGATCAAGCGCGCGGCGCCGACGACCGCAACGGTGCTCCTGCTCGGAGAGAGCGGCGCCGGCAAGGAGCTCGTCGGGCGCGCCATCCACCGCAACAGCCTGCGCAGCCGCGACCGATTCATCCAGGTCAATTGCGCCGCCATCCCGGAGGAGCTGATCGAGTCGGAGCTCTTCGGCCACGAGAAAGGCTCGTTCACCGGGGCCACCGAGAAGCAGATCGGCAAGTTCGAGCAGGCGGACCGCGGCACCATCTTCCTCGACGAAGTCGGCGATATGAGCGCGAAGACGCAGGCCAAAGTCCTCCGGGTGCTGCAGGAAGGGGAGGTCGAGCGTCTCGGATCGGCGCGCACGATCAAGGTCGACGTCCGCGTGATTGCCGCGACCAACAAGGACCTCGAGGCGGAGATCGAGCGCGGCACCTTCCGCGAGGATCTCTATTTCCGTCTGAGCGTCATCCCTATCCGCGTGCCGCCGCTGCGCGATCGCCGCGAGGACATCCCGGCGCTGGTGCGTCATTTCGTCGATCTCTTCAGCCGGGAAAGCAACCGGCGGCCGCAGCGCTTTACCCCGGCGGCGCTCGAGCTGATGCAGAAGGCGCGCTGGAAGGGGAACGTGCGCGAGCTGCGAAACACTGTCGAGCGCCTGCTCATCATGACGCCGGGCGACACGATCGACGCCGACGACCTCCGCGACGTCGTCCGGGTCGAGACCAGGCCGGTCGTCGCAGCGGAAGCCAGCAACAGTCACCTCGCCCCCGGGACCCTGCGCGAGTTCAAGGAGTCCGCCGAGCGCAAGTTTCTCGTCGAGAAGCTCCGGGAGAACGCCTGGAACATTTCTAAGACCGCCGAAGTCATCGGTACGCCGCGCAGCAACCTCTACAAGAAGCTCGAGCAGTACGCCATCACGCAGGAGGGGGATGGGTGAAATGCTCAAGGCTGAAGCATTTCATGAGATCATCATCCCTGTCGCAGAGCGCTGGACGATCGCGGGCTCTGGCCGTAGCCCGAAAGGGTGAAGGCGGGCGCGAGGAAAGTCCGAACTCCGCAGGGCAGTGCGCCGGGTAACGCCCGGTCGGGGCAACTCGAAGGACTAGTGGCACAGAAAATATACCGCCCGACTTCGCGCTAACGCGCTTCGGCGGGCAGGCCCGCGAGGGCTTGCCCGCGGTAGCTCGCCGAAATTGCTCGGCGAGCGGAGGAGGGTAAGGGTGAAAAGGTGCGGTAAGAGCGCACCGCGTTCGTGGCAACACGGATGGCAGGCAAAACCCCGCACGGAGCAAGGCCAAATAGGGAGATCATGCCCGCCGCAGCTCGAAGAGCGAAGGCGGGTTATCGAACGGCCCGTTCGATGCGTCTCCGGGTAGGCTGCTTGATCCCGTCAGTGATGACGGGGCTAGAGGAATGATCGTCGTCCGCCGTAGCCCGCAAGGGCGAAGGGGGAAACAGGATTCGGCTTACGGCGCTCTGCGACACTCTTCGAAGTTCACAGTTCACAGTTCACAGTTCAACAGTTCGTAGTTCACATATAGAATTCGCGCATGAAAATCCTTGCATGCGCCGCGTGTCTCTTTCTTCTCGGTCAGGCCCAGCAATCGCCCCAGCCGGCGGCGCCACGGGCGACCGTGATTCGCGCCGGGCGCCTGATCGATCCCGCAACGGGTACGAGCGCCGCCAACCAGACCATCGTTGTCGAGAACGGACGGATCGCGGCAGTCGGCGCGAACGTCGCGCTCCCGGCCGGGGCGGAGATCATCGACCTCTCGCGGCTGACCGTGCTGCCTGGTCTCGTCGACGCGCATAACCACCTCGCGCTCACCTACAAGCAGGACCCCGAGAGTAATGTCTACTACCTGACCTACGTGCTGGACTCGACGGCCCTGCGCGCCATCCAGGCGGTATCGAACGGCATGCAGATGCTGTCGGCCGGCTTCACGGTGGTGCGCGATCTCGGCAACAACGGAAACTACGCCGATACCGCGCTGCGAGTCGCCATCGAGCAGGGCTGGGTGCCGGGCCCGACGATCGTCAACTCTGGGATCATCATCGGCGGCATGGGCGGGCAGTTTTCGCCGACGCCGGAAATGGCGAAGGATCACAACATCGTCTATCCCGAGTACCTCGACGCCGACACGCACGACGAGATCGTGAAGGCGGTCAGGCAGAACATCCTGTTCGGCGCGAAAGTGATCAAGGTCTGTGTGGACTGCAAGCCGTATCCGTACACGGTCGAGGACCTGAAGACCTTCGTCGCTGAAGCCGCGAACGCAGGGCTGAAGGTCGCGGGGCACGTGCAGACGAAGGTCGGGGCGCTGCGCGCCATCGAGGCCGGGTTCTGGTCGCTCGAGCATTCCGGACCGCTGGACACTGAGGTGCACAAGCTGATGGCGCAGAAGGGGATCTGGCGTGTCGGCACCGAAACGCCATTCACCCCCTATCGCGGGACTCAGGCGGCCTTCGACGACGTCCTGAAAATCATGACCACCAATGGATACGAGGTCTCGGACATCGCGGCCAGGCGCGGCCCGATCAAAGTGGGCTTCCCGGCCGACATGATCGCCGTGGCCGGTAATCCGCTCGAGGACCTCGAGACGTTGCGGACGGTGCCTTTCGTGATGAAGGACGGCCTGGTATTCAAGCGCGATGGCGTCATGACTCCAGAGGCCTTCCTCCACGGCGGCCCCGTGAACGGGTGGCGGATTCGCTAGACCCTTGGGACCTTAGGGGTTTAGAAGGTTTTGACGGCCGAGTAAATGGCGGGTATCGTGTACCTCAGTGATTCCACGCTGGCTCATCCTTATGTCCCTGGCGGTCCTGGCCGTTGTGGGCGCCGCCCGCTCTGCGGAGGGGGCGCCCGGGCGCCGTCATCGGCCCATCAGCGCCATTACCCTGACCCATGAGGGGTCCGGCAGCCTGATCCGCATTATCTATGCGGGGCGCTTGCACTCGTTTACTCGGATCCTGCGGTCGCATGAGCCCCTCGATGCCGTCGCGGTGACCGACGTCGACGACGATGGCGATCAGGACATCGTGGCGGTCCGGGAGGGTGGGGACCTCGTGCTCTGGCGGCACGGCGGACGCGGACGGTTCGTGGTCGTGCCGGCCGCGCCGGACCGGACCCCCCTGACCAGGCGTCACGCCGCATTCCGCCGCGTCCGCGCCACGAACGCGCCGGTTCAGTCCGGCGACGAGCGCTGTAGCGCGGCGATGGCGCGCGCGCCGGACACCTTCGCCGATCTCATCGAAACGCCCTACGCCGTCCGGGCCTCCTCTCTGATCCTCTCCGCTTCTGGCGCGTGCTCTCAAGGACGCGCGCCGCCTCCCGCCCTCGCGTAGACCTTGTTCACGGCCGCGCGTGGCGCCCAAGGCGCCGCGGGGCCACTGTTCTCGCGATGGTTGGGAGGAGTTGCATGCGTGTTCTCCTGGTAGATTTGCCCGCGCGTGACGGGATCGTGTCGAAAGACACGGTCGTCGGTGGGTATGGTTCGCGGCTGCTGCCATTTTCGCGCGTGACCACCGTCATTGGCGCGCTGAAGCGGCGCATGCACGACGTGCCGAGCGTTCAGCTCGCGTACATCGCGGGCATCCTCGCTCAGTACGGACACGACGTGGTCTGGTCCCGCGGCGAGACGCCGCCCGCCGACATTGCCATCGTGCTCAGCTCGCTGGTCGATCACAAACACGAGGCCGCGTGGGCGGACGAGGCGCGGGCGCGCGGGATCCGCACGGGCTTCGTCGGACTGACGGCGTCCAAGATGCCGGAGCTGTTCCGCGATCACGCCGACTTCCTGATCATGGGGGAGCCCGAGGCGGCGGTGCAGCGGCTCGCCCGCGGGGCAGAGCTGCAGGGGGACTGCGTCAGCGAGGCGATCGACGATCTGGATGCACTCCCGTTTCCGCGCTGGGAGTTCTCGCTCACGGCGCGGCCGCGGTTCGCGCTGCCGGGCGCGGGCCGTCCCTACGGCGGCGGCATCCCGCTCCTGGCGAGCCGCGGCTGCCCGGAGTTCTGCACCTATTGCCCGCACCGCATCCTCGCTGGCTACCGCGCCCGCTCGGTCGGCAACATCCTCGAGGAGCTCGAGGCGCTGTGCCGCGGGTTCAAGCGCCCGTACGTCATCTTCCGCGACCCGCTGTTCAGCGTGGATCGCGATCGCGCGATGGCGCTGGCGGACGGCATCCGCTCGCGCGGGCTCGACCTCCGGTTCGAGTGCGAGACGCGGATCGATCGCCTGGATCCCGAGCTGCTCGATGCCCTGCACGGCGCCGGCCTGCGCGCCATGAGCTTCGGCGTCGAATCCGTGTCGGGCGACATCCTCAAGAAAGTGGGGCGGCGGCCGACGCCCGAAGCCCAGCACCGGCTGATCATCAACCACTGCCGCCAGAAGGGGATCGCCACCGCCGCGTTCTACGTGCTCGGGTTTCCGCACGACGACTGGGCATCGATCGCGGCGACGATTGACTACTCGATCGATCTCGGCTCGTCGGCGGCGCAGTTCAAGCTGCTGACGCCGTATCCAGGCACTCCGTTGTGGAAGCAACTGGGCCCGAAGGTGTTCGAAAAGGACTGGCAGAAGTTCGACGGCTTCACGCCGACGTTCGAGCACCCTTCGCTCAGCGCGCGCGAGCTCAAATTCCTGCTCGGCGCCGCGTATACGCGCTTCTACATGCGGCCGTCGTGGCTCGCCGACTGGGGCCGCGTCTGCACCCCGGCGGCGCGGCAGGCGTTCCACCGGATGGATGTGCCGGTCGCCCGGCGGCACGCACGGGAAGAATTGTCGCTGATGCGACGGGCGGTGACGTGCTGACAGCGATCTGCCGGTATGGTCCCCGAATCATTCCGGAGACGCGCACGATTGTCGAAGACTGCCGGGCGCGCGGCGAGTTGATCCAGGGGCCGGACATCGCTCGGTTCGAGCAGGCGTTCGCGCGGCGCCTCGGCGTGGACGACGCCGTGGCGGCGTCGTACGGCCGGATGGCGTTTTTCTACATCCTGAAGGCGCTGGACTTTCCCACCGGGGCGGAAGTCATCGTGCCGGCGCTGACTTTCTGGGTCGTGCCGGAGATGGTGCGCGTCGCGGGCCTGACGCCAGTGCCCGCCGACGTCGATCCCCGCACGTTCAATCTCGATCCGGCCGCGTTCGAGCGCGCGATCACGCCGCGTACCGTGGCCGTCGTCCCGACGCACCTGTACGGATTGCCGTGCGACATGGACGCGATCCTCGCAATTGCGCGGAAGCACGGCCTGAAGGTCATCGAGGACTGCGCCCACGCGCTCGGCGCCCGCTTTCGCGGGCGCGAGGTCGGTACCTTTGGGGACGCGTCGTTCTTCAGCTTTCAGACCCTCAAGCCACTGAACACCTACGGCGGTGGGATCGGCGTGGCGCGGGATCCCGAAGTGCGCGCGCGCGTCCGGGCGCAGGCGGAGGCGGAGCCGTGGCCCGGCGAAGAGCGGGTCAACAACCGGCTCAAAGTCGGCGCCGCCCAGCGCTTCTTCAGCCGGCCGGGGGTGTTCACGGTCACGGCGTTCCCCGCGCTCCTTGCCGCGATGCTCTGGAAGGCGCGTCCCGACGTGTACCTGTGGGAGAAGATCCGGCCGCTCGAGCCGATGCCCGACAGCTACCGCGAGCGCTATACCAACGTGCAGGCGGCGATCGGCCTCGCGTCCCTGCCGCACCTCGAGCGCTGGACGCTCGCGACGCGTGCGTACGCGCGGCTGATGGACGCGGCCCTGTCCGGGCTGGCCGGCGCCGCGGCTCCGTACGTGCCCGAAGGGGCCGAGCACGTCTACTACCAGTACTCGGTCTACACACCGGATCGGGACGCATTCGTACGGCGGGCGCTCCGGCGGGGTCTCGACGTCGAGACCTTTCATGTCGATGTGTGGCCCTCGGTACCGCACTTCCGCCAGCAGGATGCTCACGCGGTCGCGCCCGGCGCCGAGCAGACGGGCAATGTGGTGCAGATTCCTGTCTACGCGGCGCTCGGGGAGCGGAACGCGCGCCGGGTCGCCCGAAAGATGCGTCGTCTGTTAAGCTCTACCGGGCGGGCGCCCGCGGTGGTGCGCCCGGATATTGCTTAAGTTGGGGCCATGGCTCATTACCTCGTGACCGGCGGGGCCGGTTTCATCGGCTCGCATCTTTCCGAAGAGCTCACCCGGCGCCGCCACACGGTGCGGGTGGCCGACAGCCTGATCACCGGCAAACGCCGCAATCTCGATCACGTCGGCGGCGTCGAGTTCATGGAAGGGGATCTCGCCGACCTCGCGTTTGCGCAGCGCGCCGTGCAGGGTGTCGAGTACGTGCTGCACCAGGCCGCGATTCCGTCCGTCCCGCGCTCGGTCAAGGATCCGATCACCTCCAACCGCGCCAACGTCGACGCGACGCTGAACGTGCTGGTCGCGGCGCGCGATGCCGGCGTCAAGCGCCTCGTGTTCGCCGGGTCGTCGGCCGCGTATGGCAATACGCCAACGCTGCCCAAGCACGAGGACATGCCGGCCAATCCGCTGTCGCCGTACGCGCTGCAGAAGGTCATCGGCGAACAGTACCTGCAGATGTTCACGCGGCTTTACGGTCTCGACACCGTCTCGATCCGCTACTTCAACATTTCACATACGTCGCGAACGTCGTCGACGGCGTGCTGCGGGCGTGCGACGCGCCGGGCGCGAGCGGGGAAGTAATCAATGTCGCCACCGGGGGCCGCATCTCGCTCAACCAGTTGTTCCGGACGATGCGGAACCTGGTGGGAGCGACGGTGGAGCCGACGTATCTGGAAAGCCGTTCCGGCGACGTGAAGGACTCCCAGGCCGACATCGCGAAGGCGCAGCGGCTGCTGGGTTATCAGCCGACGGTATCCTTCGAAGAAGGGCTGAAGCGGACCGTCGACTGGTACCGGACGTCGACGCCCGCCGGCGTATCCGCCTAAGCCTGCCTTCCCGTTCCGCGGCAAGTGACCACTATGAGCCCTCCTGGACCATGTAAAGCTCGCGCCGGCCGTCGGCTGCAAGGAGCCGCAATGGCAGCGCCAATCTCACGTAATGCAGGAGATCGGGGGGTGACGTGTCGCGATTGATCACGATGAAGCGGATGCCCTGCGAATGTAGTACCGCGGATGCGCTCGCCGGGGTCGGAATGGGCTCGCGAGCCAGTGGCTCGCCAGATGACAGCCGAAGGAGCGAGCCGAGCACCGGCGCCGTGTTGTACGCAATAATGAGGCCAGGCCTCATGCGCGCGACGAATCCTCCCGTCATCGGGCGCTTGTGAATAGTTTGATACCAGAGGGTTCGGGAATCGAATATCCCGGTCTCGCCGAATCCATCTCGCAGACCAATCGGCAATTCGCAGACGGCGCCGGGTTCCGATTGGCGAAGCAACACGTCATAAATGGCGGGATGGTCCAAGGGAAACGCGGATGTCGGGCGCGGTACGGAGTCGAGCACCAGGAAGCCCAGAAACGCTATCGCCCAACCTGTCTGACGGCGCCCGCGCAGTGCCGAAAATCCGAGAGCACAGATCATCGCCAGGCTCAGATAGACCACGACCATTGCCCGTGCGGGAATGCGGGCGTTCGAGACGATCGGAACGTACCTGACGAGCGTGGCTGGCAGCAGGATGCCTGGGTTGTGGCCGAACGCGACGACATGCGGCCCGAGCGCCCACAGCATGAACACGCAGCCGACAATGCACCATCGCGACGTACGATGCTCACGACGTCCTGCGGTCAGCGCCACGACACAGAGGATCAGGGTCGCGGGTCCGATCCAGGCGACCTGTTCAACTAGATCAATGCCGAAACGCTCATAGAGATGTGACGGCAGGGCGCCCCAGAGCAGCCCGTCTGGGTTCCCGAGAACAAGGGTGGCGAGATCGACGCCGGCCGGCGCACTTCTCCAGAAATACCTCTGAGACACATATCCACCGTGGTGCCATAGTCGGAGGGCTGACACCAGGACCGGAGCGGCCACACCAATGGCTGCCGGAAGAGCCTTGGCCAGACGCTTTGCGTCGGAGAAGAGCGCCGCGTGATCTATGCGCACTCTACAGCGCAGCAGCAAGGAGACGCCACCAGCGATCAACACGAGAAGGCCCGCAGCCGCTACCGGGTTCCGGGCGCTCCGCATGGAAATGACGGCGCCGCCAAGTCTCAACGTTGTTCCGCCGGATACAACAATGGCTATTGTGAAGGCGAGATCCACCGCCAGCAGGGCGATCAGGGCGCGGAGTGTGACGGATTGCCAATGCGACCGGCTCCTGGAACTCCCGGAAATATCGGACGACCGCGCCAGAAGAAGGATCAGACCGAGAACCGATGCGTAGACAGCGTAGTAGTAGTCCACATAGATCGTCCCGCCAAGAACGACGCCGAAGAGAGTCCCTCGGATCCACCCACCGCGCTCGAGCAGATTGTCCAGGGCCAGAACGGTCAACGGCAGCGTCCACGCGGCAATCAGGTTGAAATGGCCAGCGAGGTGGGAAGCAATATAGGGAGACCACCCGAAGGCCAGGCCTCCGAGGAACGCGGCGCCTGGATTTCTGGTGATGCGAAAAGCCAGCGCGTAGGCCATGGCGAAATTGAGGAACAGGTGCAACGCAATCACTGCGTTCGTTCCCGTCGCCACCGATCCCGTCCAGAACGACAGCGACGCCGCGACCGCGGACGGCAGCACGGTGTTGGTGTGCAGGGTAAGGTCGGTACCGAACGGGACGAACTCAGCCGGGCTCCAGAACACCGACGCCCGCGCCCCGAGCACTTGTTGCATCCTCCACGTGTTCCAAAGGAAAGTGAGATTGTCGCCAGGACCGGCGCCGGGAATGGTGGATGCCGTTCGTCCGATTAGGTGAGACAGCCAGAAGATCGTGGCGCCTGCGTAAATCATGAGCGGCAGGAGAGCGTGCCGCTTGGCGGACCTCACGGACAGAGTCTATGCCAATGCGCTGAGCTCCAGCGGACAGCACCGAGCATCAAGCACTGAGACCCCGTATACTCCACGGATGTCTCGCACGAAGATTTTCCTTGCCGCCGCCGCGGCCGTGTTGTTGTCAGTATCCCTGCCCGCGCAGTACGATGCTCCGCTCTTCCAGGAGCTCCGCTGGCGCCACATCGGTCCCTATCGCGGCGGACGCACCAAGGCGGCTACCGGCGTGCCCGGCCAGCCGAATCTGTTCTACATCGGGGCGGTGAACGGCGGCGTGTGGAAGAGTACCGACTACGGGACGACCTGGACGCCGATCTTCGACGGGCAACCGACGGGATCCGTGGGCGCGATCGCTGTCGCGCCGTCCAATCCCGCCATCATTTACGTCGGGAGCGGGGAAGGGCTGCAGCGCCCGGACCTGTCGACGGGGGACGGGATCTACAAGTCCACTGACGCCGGCCGGACGTGGGCGCACCTGAACCTTCGCGACGGCCAGCAGATTCCGCAAGTCATCATCGATCCGAAAGACCCCGATCGCCTGTTCGTCGCCGTTCTCGGGCACCCGTACGGGCCGAACGAGGAGCGCGGAATCTTCCGGTCCACCGACGGCGGACGTTCGTTCCAGAAGGTCCTGTACAAGGGTCCCGACACGGGCGGCGCGGATCTCGCGTTCGATCCGTCCAGCGCGAATCACGTCTACGCGGTTCTCTGGCAAGCGCGTTTGGGGCCGTGGGAGAACGGCGTCTTCAACGGCCCGAACAGCGGGCTGTTCGAGTCGACGGACGGAGGGGAGACGTGGAAGCCGCTGACCAAGGGACTCCCGGCCTTCGAGCAGGGTCTCGGACGCATCGGGATTGCCGTCTCGCCGAGCGATCCGAAGCGCATGTACGCCGCGGTCCAGGCGAGGACCCGCGGCGGGCTCTATCGCTCCGATGACGCCGGGCAGAGCTGGTACAAGGTCACGGACGACGATCTGGTCGTGACTCGCGGCGACGACTTCGCGGAAGTCAAGGTCCATCCGAAGAAACCCGACATCGTGTTCACCGCCAGCGTGGTGACGTGGAAGTCGACCGACGGCGGAAAGACGTTTACCGCACTTCGCGGCGCCCCTGGCGGCGACGACTATCACCGCATCTGGATCAATCCGGACCAGCCGACCGCGCAGTTCTACCATGTCAGTGCCGACAATGCGTTCCCCTACCGCGTGTGCGGCGGCCAGCAGGAAAGCGGCTCCGCCTGCGTCCAGAGCCGCGGCGACGACGGGCGCATCACGATTCGCGAGTGGCATCCGGTCGGCGTCGAGGAGTACGGCTATGTGGCGCCGGATCCGCTCAATCCCGATCTGGTCTACGGTGGCAAGGTCTCACGCTACAACCGGAAGACGGGAGAGGTCGTCCAGGTCGGGCCGCGCACTACGCGCGGCGCCGGCTACCGCACGCTCCGGACGCAGCCGCTGCTGTTCTCGCCGATCGATCCGCACATCCTCTATTTCGCGTCGAACACGATCTGGAAGACGACGAGCGGCGGGATGCTGGGGTGGACGGCAATCAGTCAGGACCTGACGCGGAAGACGTGGGACGTGCCGCCGACCGTCGGGGTCTACACGAATACACCGGCCGCGCCGGTCACTCAGCGCGGCGTGGTCTACACGATCGCCCCCGGCTACACCGATCTCAACCGGATGTGGGCCGGAACCGATGACGGCCTGATCCACGTCACCGCGGACGGCGGGGCGACATGGAAGGACGTCACGCCTCCGGAATTGAAGCCGTGGGCGAAGGTGTCGATGATCGACGCTTCGCATACCAACCCGCTCGGCGCCTACGCCGCCGTCAATACGATCCGCCTCGACGATCTGCGCCCGTACATCTACCGTACCCGCGACGGCGGCAAGACGTGGACATCCATCACGAACGGGCTTCCCGACGGCGCGACCATCAACACGGTGAAAGAGGATCCCAAGCGGAAGGGTCTGCTGTACGCCGGCAGCGAAACCCAGGTCTATGTGTCGTTCGACGACGGGGATCGCTGGCAGCCGCTCAGGAACAACATGCCGGCGACATCCATCCGGGACCTGGTGATCAAGGACGACGACCTCGTCGTCGGCACGCACGGCCGGGGCTTCTGGATCCTCGATGGGATTGCCGCGCTGCGGCAGATCAAGCCGGAGGCGCTCGCCGCCGACGCGCTCTACCGGCCGGGCGCCGCGATTCGATTCGAGTGGAACAAGAACACCGACACGCCGCTACCGCCCGACGAGCCGGCCGGGCAGAATTCCCCGGACGGCGCGATCGTGGATTACTACTTGAGCCAGCCGGCATCTAGCGTCGTCACGCTCGAGGTCCTCGATGGGGCAGGGAGGACACTCCGTCGCTATGCCAGCGACGACAAGGCGCCAGACATCCACGACGAGGGGAACGTGCCCTCGTACTGGATCCGTCCTGAGCGGGTACTGCCCGCGACGGCCGGCTTGCACCGGTTCGTCTGGGACCTGCACTATCCGCCACCGCCCGGCGTGCGCCGCAGCTTTCCGATCGCTGCCACTCCGCATGAGACTGCGCCGGAGCCGAAAGGACCCTGGGTGGTGCCCGGCGCCTACACGCTGAAGCTGACGGCCGACGGAAAATCGCACACGCAGCCACTGGTCGTGAGGATGGATCCACGAGTGAAGAGCAGCCCGCTGGCTCTTCACCGGCAATTCGTTCTGGCCAAGCAGCTCTACGACGCGATCGTCAAGACGCAGGCGGCGCTGTCCGGAGTGACCGACCCGGACAGGAAGAAGGCGCTGTCGTCGCTAGTCGAGCAGCTGCTGCCCGTCTATGGGCTCAGCCAGGAGGGCAGTGGGCCGCCACCGGTCCAAACCGTGGCGGCGGCGCGGGACGCGCTCAAGGCGTACGGCGCGCTGATGGCGCAGATCAGGTAGCCGATGGCGCGCATCAATCCAGCGGCTTGATCCGGATGTTCTTGTAATACACCGTGCTCTTCGGGTCATGCCCCTGAAGCGCGATCGTACCAGGGCCGGTGATCTTCCGGCCCGGACCTTCGCGGCCGCCCATCCAGTCCGCCGGTTGCGTCCACTGGACCACCTGCTTGCCGTTCACGCTGACGGTGATCGTGTCGCCTTTCACGATGATGTCCTCGGTGAACCATTCGTCGTCTTTCGCCGGCGAGTCGTCGAGAATGTCGACGACGTGATACAGGCTGCCGGTTCGGATGCGGTCGCTATGTGAGTTGTTCACCTGGATCTCGAAGCCCTTCGAGGGGAACCGCCCGGTCGCGCGGACAATGCCGGCGGCGGGTTCCTGCAGCTCGGTCAGGACGTATACGCCACCGTTGGATCCGGCGCGCGTCATGACGTCGACCTTCAGCTCGAAATTCCGGAAGCTGTGGTCGTGGAAGCCGCCATCGTAGAAGGCGTGGCTGGTCGGGCCGTTGGCGACGATGGCGCCGTCCCGAATGGTGAAGGATTCCGCCGGTCCGGAGATCTTCCAGCCGGTGAAATCGCTGCCGTTGAAGAGACTGGTAAATCCGGGCTCCAGAGGCGGGGCGGCGCTCTGCAAGCCGGCAGCGAGCACGAGAGGCAGAAGCGATGTCAGCAGTGGCATGGGCGGCGAGTCTACACCTCCGCGCGGCCGAACACCACACTCAGCCAAGACGGCGTCACGGCTGTACGATTCGGTTACGGATCGCGTAGCGAACGAGATCGCTCACGGAACGGAGGCGCAGCTTTCGCATGATGTTGGCGCGGTGCGCCTCGATCGTCTTCACG
>WNFI01526568.1_pt1 | contig 14331 bp, 13 predicted proteins | sample 5400471 | NCBI WGS metagenome assembly WNFI01 (sample SAMN13153348, study PRJNA577476) | soil metagenome | isolation source: 100 cm saprolite on Douglas fir-dominated hillslope | place: USA:California | collected 2013-09-17
GCCGGGTGGGAGTTGAACCCACTGGATTCCATCGAAAAGTTTCTGTCCTCTACATCGGACTTCCTCCTTTCCCAGGCTTACCCTGGCGCTACCGCAAAAGTCCCGCAAACACCTGGTGCTTTAGACGGGCCAACAGTCTTTGAATAACCAGAGAGGTGGGGATAATGAAGGCTCACGGAGGGATTCCCGCCTTTAGTCTTGCAGCATTGCCGCGCGTACTCTATCAAGGCGAAGAAGGTCAGTGAGCTGCCCTCGAGTCGCAGTCTTGCCCAGGTGGCTATCGAGGACCACTTCCGCAAGGTGTACTTAGTCGAGCAGCAGATCACGATGCTGCGCGAACAACACGCGCTCCGTGGCGAGACGCTGCCGCTCGAGACCGTGGCGCAGTTGCGCAAGGACAAGTCTGCGCCGATCATGAAGTCGCTCAAGCACTGGGTGGATGAGTTGCTGCCGGGTGTGCCGCCGAAGGGCGCGTTGGGGAAGGCGCTGTCGTACACGACTTCGCAGTGGGAGAAAATCTCCCTCGAATATCCGGACATGCCGGTCGATAATAATTATGCCGAACAACAGATCAAAAGCTTTGTGACCGGAAGAAGAGCCTGGGTCTTCTGTGATAGCAAGATCGGCGCCACAGCCAGCGCGAATCTGTACTCGCTGCTCATGACCGCTCGTGCGAACGGCGTAGAACCCTTCGACTATCTCAGCTACGTGTTCGAACAATCGCCGATCGCCACCACCGTCGAGGCGCTCGAGGCGCTGCTGCCGTGGAACGTCAAGGCATTGCTCAAGGCGGCCGCCTAACCGACATGAACTGACAACTCGGCGCACCGAGCTTTCCGCCAATATACTCTGGGTAAGTATGGCCACGATTGAAAGTCGCATAGCAGAAGTCGGTGATGCAGAGCGGATTGCAGCTCTGATCAGGGAATTGGCGGCGAAATTCATTCTGTGCGACTTTTCTGCCGAAGGGAAATCGCGTTTTCTTTCCGATCATACGTCGATGGCCGTGGCCGACCGAATACGGGCGGGCTTTCACTACCGCATTGCCGAGTTCGGCGGCGAATTGGTCGCCGTGGTCGGGGTGCGGGACTGGGCGCATCTCTACCATCTCTTTGTAGCTGAGGCATCTCAACGGCAAGGACTCGGGCGCGCGCTGTGGGAGCAAGTGAAGGCGGAGTGCTTGGAGCGAGGTACAGGTACGTTCACAGTGAACTCATCAAAAAATGCGGTGCCGGTGTACGAGAGGTTCGGCTTTGTCACTACAGGCTCGGTTCAAGATGTGGGTGGAGTTCAGTTCGTACCCATGAAGCTCGACGTGTTAGCACACGACCGATCGTTGGCAATTCCGACGTAATAGTCAGACCGTCATGAGCTCGCGCCCTTCAGACTGATATCTCTACTCGCTATGGTGCGAACCCTGCAAATAGACATGGTCACCGGAGTGCACACACCGCATGGGCGCTTAGATCCAGACCTTCGATGATGCCAATCACCGAAATCTGCCCGCCGACAGAGGCAGCTTCGACGGACTTCCCGGGGTCCCGACCGCCGGCGATTTCCAAGATGCCGCTCGCCGCGAGATCGAGCATGACTTCGAGTACCTCCTTGATCATCTCGGGATCCAGGGCTGAAGTTGGCTGGTCGAACAGCGGGAATTTGCACGACCTAGCAGGTCGCGGCGATCGGCGCAAGCGCCGATGGCGCTGGTTCAAAAATCTATATGAAAGTGCACACCGAAGGTACGAGGACGACCCCAAAACTGAACATCGCCGGGCTGAACGGTTCCGAAAGTGTTGGCTTCCACATCGCTGACAACGTGGCTATTGGTCAGATTGGTGCCAAAGATCGACACTGACCACCTGTTCAACTCATAACCGATCGAACTATTCAAAATGACTGATGACGGAACTCCGCGATACAGTGAGTTAAGCGGGCTGAACTGCGTGAAGGCTTTGCTGCGATAGGTGTAATCCGCATTGACGACCACGTTGCCTGAACCCACAGCAATTTTATAATCACCGGAAACTGCCAGTATTGTTCGGGGAAAAAACGGGACTCGGTCTCCGTCAGCGGCCCCTAGATTCTCGATGGGGCCATTCGCCGTGGCATCCGTGAATGAACCGCCGACCCCCAACGTTAGAGATCTGGTTGCACGCAACTTAGAGTCCCACTCGATTCCCTGGCTCCTGACCTTGCCCTTGTTTTGGGTGAATGCGTAGCCACAATTCAAAAAGTGGCTTGTTTGCACGTCTTGCCAGTTGATGTAAAACCCATCGACGTTGAAGACGATGCGGCCGCTATCAAATGTTCCTTTTTCGCCGATCGTATAGCTCCACAGGCTATCCGGTCCGAACGACTCCGGCGACTGCTTTAGACCGAGCTGCGCTAACTCTGCGCCGCACAGAGAGACAGGCGCGGGCTGGTTGACCCCGCCGTATCGAAACCCCCGTGCCGCTTCCCCGTACAACATCACGTTATCGGTGACGTGATATGACAATACTGCGCGCGGATTAGAGCCGGTGGATTTCTGCGCGCCTGTGCCGGTGTTGGGCTGCCCCGGAGCGAACGCTCCCGCGATACCGGTAAAGTTAAGATTGAAATCGTCCTTGAAGTGAAAGTAGCGCAACCCTAACGTTACATCGAGTCTGGGGATCATGGTATAGGTTACCTCGCCAAACAGGGCAAACTGCTGCTCAACCTGCGAGATCGCCCCGTAAAATATGTCATTGGGCGTTGGGGTTCCGTACAGGCTCCGCGAGTTGAAGGTCGGATCGCCAATCTCGTTGCCGAAAACCGAGTCGAAATTCTCGACTGGAATGTTCTGCACATAGTATCGCGACTGCCGCTCGAAATACGCGCCAGTGATCCAGCGCAACTTCTGGCCCGGGCGCGACACGAGCCGAAGCTCCTCTTGAAATTCGTGTACATCATTGGCATTCACATTGGATGTGGCCAAAGCAATGCCTGGGGTAAAGAACGCCTCGACCAGCGGGTCCACCGTTTGGCCCGCTGAGATCTGTCTTTGAATATACGACGTTGATGAAATCAAATGGGCAAATGAGACGTCCCAGTCGACGGTGAAGTTGTAGAGCTTAAAATAATCATACAACTGTTCGGGCGTCAGCGATTCATACGCGTAAACGCCAAGCTGCGAGTAGACGGAATTTCTGCCACGTGCGTTGAGTCTCGCAAACGTCACGCTGGCGTCCGCGGTAAGTTCCTCGACCGGCGTGTAGCGCAATGCGACCCGGCCTTGAGTGGCATACGCTGGATTCGAGTGCTTGGCGTTCAGTTCGATATTGTCTATATATCCTGAATCACTGCTTCGATAACCGGTCAGGCGCAAAGCTAGGCGATTCTCCTGGAGTGGCAGATTGACCACGCCGCGCACGCTGTAGTTTGTGCCCCCACCGTGGGTCTGCGACACGGACGTATCTGCGGCTGCGGAAAACACTTTCGTATCTGGCTTCTTGGTAATGAGGCGAATCGTACCAGCCATCGCGCCGGCGCCGTAGAGCGTGCCCTGAGGGCCGCGAATAACCTCGACTCGTTCCAGGTCATAGATGTGAAGGTCTGGATTGAAGGCCTGCTGAGTGATGGCACTGTCATCAAGGTAAAGTGCAACCAACGCTCGGGCTTGAGAATTCGTGGGATCAAGTTCGTTCGTGACGATGCCCCGCATCTGGATTTCATTCTCACCCGGCGATTGCGACTGCATGTAAACGGATGGTAATTGACCTACGAAATCTGAGATTCCACTGAGGCCCTTGCTCCTGTGCGCTGACGGCCGCGGCGCAGCCAAGGGCGAGCATGCCGACATGGCGAGCTCCAATACAGAAGCTCGTCCGCGCCGCACAGGTTCTATGGTATAGGTCCAACATTGTTGTTTCACCCCTGACACATTGTGCTTCTGAAACCGCGCCCATCATTGGGCTCGATAACGACCAAACCAGTCGAGGATTGCCGACGTTACCGCGAGTTTTTGGGAAGGCCGAGAGCTGAAATGACCAGCGCCGGGCATTTTTACCAAGACGGAGGGAACCCCGCGGAGGCTTAGCGCAGCGTAATACTGCTCCGCTTCATTGGCCCCGGTGTCGTAATCCTTCGTACCCACTACTACCATGGTTGGTGTCTGCACATGACCGGCGAGGGAAAGCGGTGAATGAGACCAATAGTCTTCGGGATCCTCCCAGGGATACTTTCGGAACCAATATTTAGTTATGGTGGTGGATATGTCTGAAGTGAGCGCTAGGCTCGACCAGTTAATGACAGGCTTCTGAGCTGCAGCCGCTTTAAACCGATCCGTTTTACCGACGATCCACGCGGTCAGCAGTCCACCGCCCGATTGGCCCGTGACGAAAAGATTGTTTGGGTCTGCATAACCCCGCGCAATCGCTGTATCGACCGTTGCGATCAAGTCATCGTAATCCTTGCTCGGATAAGCGTCCTGTATCAGGTTGGCGAAGCGCTCTCCATAGGATGTCGAGCCTCGCGGATTAGCAAAGAGAACGACATAACCGGCCGCTGCGTAGAGTTGACCGACAGCGGAGAAAGAAGCGCTGTAGGCCGCCTGAGGTCCTCCATGGATCTCGAGGATCGTCGGGTAACGACGAGCAGGCTCGAAGTTGGGAGGTGTTATTACCCACGCATCGATCGAAAGTGCATCTGGCGCCGAGACATCAAGGTGCCTGACTTCGCCAAGTGTCCTTGATTTTAAGAGGTCCTCGTTAAGATGCGTGAGAATCTGTCTGTGACCACGGCTGGACAGCACCACATCTGATGGTCGATACGGAGTGCCGGCGGTGAACGCGAAGATGCCATTTTTCGAAACACTGAACTGACCGCCCGTATAGGGCGTGTAGATATAGTCCCTGGTTAAGCCCGTTGCCATGTCCGAGATGGCGCCGTTGAGCGCAACTCGAATGATTCGGGTGACAGCCCGATCCGTACATTGCACGTAGATAGACTTGCCATCGGCGGACCAAGTCGGCGCCAAAACGCTTCGGTCAAGCGCAGCGGTTAGTGCACGCGACTTTCCTCCGTCGCGGTTCATGACGTAAAGCAGCACGTTTTGATAGCTAATCACTCTATCGTCGTAGCCGACATAAGCGATCTGCCGGCCATCCGGCAGATCCTCGCTGTCGATACCCTCCCAATTCATCGAGCGATTCGAGCTAAATAGAATGCTCTTGCCATCGGGCGTCCAGGACAACGGCCCTTTGTCGTTGAAGGGTCCGAAGGTGAGTTGGCGCGGAGTACTCCCAACGCCGGCAATGAGAAATAGATGCTCTTTGGACGGTTTTACGTCCCCGATTCCATCAATCCGGTAGTTGATCGCCGTGGTGATCTCCAGTGGATCCGCCCACACGGCGTCATTCGGCTTGGATGGAAGGCTACCAAAGTGCTTTTCAGGTTCTGGGACGGACATGACGTACGCTATCTCGCTGCCATCCGGCGACCACGCGATCGCTGACGGACTGTCCGGTAGCGTAGCGATCGTCGCTGACTGGCCCGTCGCAATGGCGCGTACTAAAAGTCGGTGCGGCTGATTCCCCTCAGAGGACACCGCATAAACGATGCGCGAGCCATCGGGCGACCATCGCGGTGAGCTAATTTGCTCGCCATCCATGGAGAGCCGCGATTGGGCGCCGCTCTTCGCATCGACTAGCCACAGAGTATCGAGCGCCTGATCGGTCATTATGTCGTTTGATTCGCGAATGTAGGCAATGAGCTGACCGTCCGGCGAAATCTGCGGTTCTTTCGCTACTTGCAGCGCGAAAACATCGCTCGCCGAAAAGCTTGTTGCGTCATCCATGCACATTCCGCTTAAGGGAACCGCGACAAGCAAAGCCATAGCAATCAATTTGGTACTTTTCATGCGTGTACTCCGCGCGACGCCGATCTAAAGAGCGCCAACGAAAAAGTGAAGCAAACCCCAGCCACGGCGGCGGCACCTTGAAAACTGATGCGTGTCGAGATGAATCCACCCGCGGCGGTTCCAACTGCATAACCAAGCTTCACCGCTGCAATGCTGAGAACGACAAGTCGTCCCGTGAAATCGAGTCTCGATGCGATGCCAAGCTGAAACGGCGGCAGCAGATTCCAGCAGAAGCCGAACGTCATCAGAGTAATGACAAAGACGGTGAAGCGGGACGAGATAGCAGCAAGCGCCGTCGATGCTACGATGAGAACCGTCCCCAGTATCATCACCCAATTACTCCATTTTCTCGTACCAATGAGCGCCGAGACCAGCGAACCCGCAATGCTTGCAAATAGGGAGGCGGACAGGACTTGCGCCACCGCGCTCGCTCTAAATCCGTGCGTGGCGCCGAGCTGCCCGGCAAAAGACCACAGAAGCATAATTCCGGTGCCAAAACTAAGCTGTGCCAGCAATGCCATCACACCCGCTCTGCCCAGAACTACGCGGGCGCTTGTCCCGTTGTTGGCCAAGATAGGACTTGGGCCACGCAGCGAAAGCTCGGCCGACAGCAGGGGCAGCGCGAGTAAAGGAGTCGCCGAGAACGTCCCAAGTCCCAGAAATGCCGCCGTGACGCCATAAGTTGCAATTAAGAGCTCGAGCGCCAGAATGCCGACAGCCCCCACAATCATTTGCACTGTGATAAACGCACCAAAGCTACGCTCCGGGATTCGTGTACGCGCCAGCGTCGACAGCGCGAGCGACATCATGGATACGCCCGCCATGCCGCCCAGAAATTGAGCAATGAACATGATTGGCAGGCTGTTTAGGAAATTCGCTGAAAAGAAATAAGCTCCCGACAGCGAAAGCGCTGCAATCGTAACCACTTGCCGCGGGGCTATCCGTGTCAGGACCGCAGCGAGTGCCGCTGATCCAGCAAACATTCCTAACAATGGAGCCGCACCGAACAGGCCCGCCTGCGCCGCGGAAAAGTGGCTTTGCTGCACGAAGCCACTCACAAGCACCGGCAACACCATAAAGATGCACGAGCCGATGACTCCGGCCGCGCTCAGCGCAAGAATCTTGGTGGTTGCTTCGGCTCCCCGATCGGCCATACGTCAACCTCTGCGCAGCGGCTGATAAGCACACCGAAACGACCCGCCAAGCCAGTAGACGCCACCATAAGGAAGTCGCGGAACCTCTACGTTCCGCGCCTCCAAGTCGCGCGCTAGAGCGTCGTGCTCGGGCTCCGCCGGAACAAGGACGGTTCGGTCATTGAGCACTAAATGGTTGACGCCAACGGATGCCTTGGCGAGCGCGAAGGGGACATTGATCACATCCCAACCATCAAAGATGCGCGGCAAACCGTTGGGAAAAGCTTCCAATGATGCGACGACGAGACCTTCCCGGGGCGTCATCAGCAAGATATCGAGGTGGGATACCCGGCGGTCGATTTGAACTAATTCAACTTCGTAGCCACTACCGAGTACGTGTTGTAACCAACGTGCCCCATCCGCGTTGCTGGCGTTACCCGAGTGGCCGACGAGAATGGTTCGACCGAGAACAAAAATGTCACCCCCTTCGAGATAACCAAATCCGGGCGTGTCTTGCTCGTTGTCTTCGGCGCCACCATCGGGTTGTGCAAAATAGCGGGCGCCTCGATCCATTGTTTCGAACAATATCGTCCTAATGACGAACCGCTGACGACGATGAAATAGCGAGCGAGGCGCCAGCTCGATCACATTGTTGCCAATCGTGACGAAAGGATCTCGCATCCATCCCGTTAGACTCCCATGGTTTTCTCCGCGTGGATAGCGAAGGTTGAGCGCTGTATGCGGCTGCGGCTGCCGCACAATGACACCGTTCCGACACAAAAACTCCACGGCACCGTTAAGCTGTGAGGCGAATTTTTCATAGATCTCGGGGGCGGCCTCAGCGAGGTCGCGCTCTTGGTAGGTCTGCCAGAGCGCGGCCGTGTTGTCCGTCGCGCGAACCTTTGCATCCTGCAGGAACTTCGGCAAGATAAATTGGCCCGCCCAGCCGTAAACACACTCCTTGAGTTCCCCCCATTCAGATTCGACACTAATCGGCGCGAGCCCCTGAACCGAATCATCCATAAAGGTCCCCAAATGTCGTGTGTGTCAACTGGTCGACCGCCCCCGCCAACACCTCGATTCCCCGACGGATATCCGGTTGTGCAGTGTCTTCGGCCATTGAGTGACTAACGCCGCCCTTGCTCGGAACGAAGAGCATGCCCGCGGGGATATGGCGGCCCACGATCATGGCGTCATGTCCTGCGCCGCTCGGCATTCGTCTCACGGTGGCACCGAGTGCACTTGCACTCACTTCGAGAGCGTTGATCAGCTTAGGATGCATTGCTGTAGGCGATACAGATGCTTGTTCCTCAATCAGAAACTCTGTTCTGTGTGCTACTGCGGCCTTCGCTGCGCTTTCGCGAATAGCCGCGCTCATTCGCTGCAGCCGCTCCGTATCCACGTCGCGGTACTGACATATTGCGACGGCGCGTCCGGCAACGACATTATGTGCACCTGGATCAAGCTCAATCTGACCAAGGTTCCAAACCGTATTGGAGCCAGCGAGGGCGCGACAGGACGCGGCCCAATCGACCGCAAAGCCAAATAGACATGCGGCCGCGTCGTGTCGCAAATTCATTGGCGTCGTACCCGCGTGGTTCGGTTCTCCGATGAAGGTCACCCGATCTTGGCGAATTCCTACGATGTCGGTCACCAACCCGAGTTGGGTTCTGGAGGTCTCGAGAACCGGACCCTGCTCGATATGAAGCTCCAGATAGGCGATGTGCTGCAACGGGTCCAGTCGCGCAAGGGTATCGCTGGCGAGGTTACCTGCCGCGAGAGCGGCGGCAAGAGTCTGCCCTTCGGCATTTCGTAAGGTGCGGGCGTCGGCCAGACTTAGCTCGCCACTGAACACCTTGCTACCCAATAGATGATGAAAGTAGCCTTCCTCATCCACAAACGAAACAACTTCGACCCCAACCGCTGCGTTGCGGTCGCTTTGATTGACGGCTCGGGCGATTTCGAGACCGGCAATGACCCCTAAGGCGCCATCCAGCCACCCGCCCTTCGGCACGGTATCGGTATGCGAGCCTATCAACAGCCGGCGCTCATGTGGTGTGCGGCCAACAACGTTGCCGACCGCGTCGATTTGGGCCGTCAACCCAGCATCGAGCATGCGTGTAAGCAACCAGCGGCGAGCCTCAACGTCGATCGGCGTAAGCGCTCGGCGCTCGACACCCGCTCCACGACGTCCAAAATTCGCAAGCTCACGCAGCTCTTCGATGACTCGATGGGGATCGACTGTTAGTGCCATTCGTTCTCCGTGATCAATCACCACTTGAGAGCATCAGCTACGATCCGCGGACAGCTGATCGAAGCGATAGTCAGCGGTGACTCTATCTTAACTTACGTAAGATAAGGTACCGTATGTCACGCGCATTTGCAACAATCGAGCAGCGAGCCCTTGCTCATGCCCACGTGTAATTGGGTCCTTAGGAAAACGGGTCGGTAAATATGAGGGTGTCGGAGTGCTCCGAGGCTTGGTTTTACGGGGTTTCATCCCGATGAAGGGGTCCAATTCTTGGCGTGATTTACGGATGCGCAAAACTTGGCCACAGAAAGGTCTGCGAGAACTGGCGCGCAAGCCTCAAGTGGCAGCGCCTGAAACCCTATGAGCAGTTCGCTGAACTGATCGAGCGGCATTGGATGGGATCGCCGCCTACTGCAAGCCCGAGAACAGAGGAACGCCCGGCTTCGTAGACGGGTTGAACAATAAAATCTGTAGAGCGATAATGTTTGGTATGCGTGTCCGACCGAAGCAGCCTTCTCGTATCAGACGCAGCAAACGTCGCGACACTTTCCGGAGCACCGCCCAGCTGATTCTCGAAGAGGCTGCAAACATGATTGCCGAACACGGCGTCGATGGGCTGAGACTGGGAGTAATCTCTGAGCGCCTTGGGGTCACGGGAGCGGCGCTCTATGAACACTACCCCGGAGGGCGCCGGCAGATTATCGAGCGCGTGGCAATGGCCGCGGTTGAAGGGCTAGCAAGCGCCTTCCCCGATTCTGGTTCCGAACCGCGGGAGCAGCTCATCGATGGAATTCGCGGTTTGGTTCACTACCTCTCGGAAAATCCGGCTTACTTGCGGGTGCTGCTCCGGGATTTTTCCATGCCGAAGGGTCTCCCGGAACTCACGCGCCGGATAGGACCTCCAGGCGAAGCGGAAAAGACTGGGCTGTTGCGTCCTATGCACGAGCGCCTCGATCGCTTGCTTCGATTTATGCACAATGGTGCTGACGGACGACGCATGAACAGCCAGCTGTTTTTCAATACCCTGCTCGGGGCTGCTTGTTTCAATATTGTCCATCCACCTTTTGGACAGCCCTCTTCGACGCGTAAGCGAATTGCTTCCCTAGAGGAGGCAATGATTGAGTTGGCGCTTGCTTACCTCGAGCCGATCTCTCGTGCGAAGACACCGTCAAGGACTGAGACCCCAAGGCGGCACCTGGCTTCACGTGCCACTTAATGACCGTGGTGTTGATTTGGGGTTAACTGACCCGGCGTTATTTGATTGGCATGTCTCAAGTGGGTAGCTTTTCCACGCCGCGTAACGTCGAGAACCTGATCATCACGCCGCTCAAGTTCACCGAGGATCCGGACCGCGTTCAGCGCGAGTTCTATATCGCCACTGTGCAGTTCGGCGGGAATTACAAATTCTAAAATCGCCGTCAAGCCGCGGGCGTTCTGTGCTCCAGGCCCAAGTACTTCGCCCGCGCCGTCAACGCGTCGACGGCCGCGGACGCCGCAAGCGGGGGCTCCTGCAAAATGAGATGGCTAACCCACGCCGCGCCGATACTGGCGCCGCCGCTCGCACGGCCCTCGGTATGGCTATTCGCCCTGCGGTTCGCAACCTCGAGCCGTGGACAACCGCCGAAACACCAGGGCTCTAGGCATGACAGCTCGTGCGGCGCGCAGCGCGCGTCGCCCGTTGCGCGGATGACGCCCGGATAGGCCGCGGGATACACCGACGCCCCTCGCGCCGGCGTGGCAGCCACGAGGATGCAGCCCGCATTGATCGCGCGCAGCACCGCAGTGCCAAGGACGGCGCGGTCGCACGTCAGGCCGAGACTCAAATGAATGAGGCCGACGCGCCGCTCGACAGCCCAGTCGATGGCCGCCGCGACCGCGGAGGCGCTCGTGGGTCCGGCGCTGGTGAACACCTGTCCGAGCAGCAACTCCACCGATCGGCCGCCGATGAGCAGCTCCGCGATGCGCGACCCATGGCCCGTGGGATCCCCCATCGTTTCCCGGCACTCGACCCGTCCGTCGCGGGCGACGAACGCTGCGGCGTCAGCGACCGATGAAGCATACTCAGGCACCGCGGCATTGATGCCCCCGCGCCCGACGCCGCAACTATCGATGAGTCCGACGCGCCAGGTCACCGGCTACCCTTCAAGAACATCACATTCCGGCCCGCAGCGCGGGACTTAGCTGGCCGGCTTCGAGGCGCCAACACAGGTCGGACCGCTCGATGTAGTCGGCACGATGAGTGATTACGAGACGTGTTCGATCGCCGAACATGGCGTCGAGCGATTGATGCACGGCTCGGGCGGACCCCGCGTCGAGACCGCTCGTCGCCTCGTCCAGGACCACAATCAGCGGGCGCGCGAGCGCGGCGCGCGCAATGGCGATGCGCTGCCGCTGGCCGGTGGAGAGTCCCGAGCCGCCTTCGCCGACTTGCGTGCCGTAGCCTTCCGCCATCGTGCTGACGAAATCATCGACCCGCGACTGCCGAGCCGCGAGCAGGACGGTTGCCTCGTCAACTTCCGGACGCCCGTAGCGCAAATTGTCGAGAATGGATCCGCGGAACAACACCGGCGAATGCTCGACCACCACGATCCGCTGACGCAGATCAGCCAATCGGTATTCGTCGAGCGGCCGGCCGTCGAGCAGGATGCGCCCGATGTCGGGCTCCAGGAAACGACGCAGCAAGTCGGCCAACGTCGACTTGCCGGCGCCGGACGCGCCACCCAACACTACCTTGCTGCCGGCGGGAATATCGATGCTCACCGCATCGAGCAACCGTGGTCCCCCGTCGGCCGCGACGCTCACCGCCTCGAAGCGCAGCGCTCCGCGCGCATCGGCCGGCAGCGCAATCGCGTGCGGGGATTCGGCCACGACGGGTAGGTCGAGCAACTCCTCGACGCGTTCGAGGCTGACCCGCGCGCGCTGATATCCCGTGTATAGGGAAGCGATCGACGCGGCTGAGCTGGAACTGCGTCCCAGGTACGCGATGAACGCGACCAGCGTACCCACGCTGAGCTGCGTGTTCAGCACATACCAGCCGCCGAGCACGAAGGTTGCGGCGGTGGCGAGATGTCCAAGCAAACCGGCAAACGAGCCAGTCGCATAGGCCACCAACTGCTGGCGCAGGACCTGGCCCAGGTACGTATCGCTCAGCGCGGTCAGCCGCCGGACCTCAAAATCTTCGGCCGCCGCCGCCTGCACTGCGCGTGCGGCCGACAGTGTCTCCACCAGAAATCCGCTCAAGCGGCTGGATGCTTCGCGCGACGACCGCGTGCTGGCCTCGATGCGCCGGCGCGCGTAATGGCGCACCAGAAGCTGCAGCGGCAGCAATGCGGCGATCAGCAGGCTCAATCGCCACGACAATCCCAGCATGACCGCGCCGACGACCGCTAGCGTGAGTAAGCTGCTGACGAAGGCCGCTGCCGCGTCGGTACCGAAGCGCTGCACTTCGGCGACGTCGCCGTCGAGGCGGCTCACCAGGTCGCCCACCGGCACGCGCGCGAGTCGCCGCGGCGATACGCGGAGCAGATGCGCATACACCGCGCAGCGCAGCGAAAACAAGGTGCACCCGGAGGCGCGTATGTAGATCGCGCGGTGCAGGCCGCCGAGCGCGAAACTGGTCAACGCGAGAACCAGCATGCCGAGGCACGCGGCGACCAAGCGTGAATATTGCCGCCCGATGAGTCCTTGGTCGATGACCATTCGCGTCAGCAGAGGTTGTGCGGCCGACAGCGCGGCGATCGACAACCCGAGCAGAAATGCGAGCGTGAGCGTGCCGCGCTGAGGTCTCAGGTGAGGCCACAGTAGCCGGCGAATTCTGGAGAATGCAGCCATTACCTCTCGTGGATGACACGCAGCGTCGCGACGGATTGGTCGGCGCACCCCGGCAGCTTCAGGACCGCTTTTTTGCCGAGGCTGGTCGCGTCGAAGAAGCCCACGTCGCACTCGGTTCCTCCCGTGAAGATTTCGCGGCCATCCGAGGAGATATTGACCGCGTAGAAGGTATGGTCCAGCGGTACGCGCTTCTCAAGCCGGTGCCCTTCGACATCGATGCTCGACAAGGTTGTATACACACCATATGCGCGCTTCCTGTCTGGACTCAGCACGGTCGAGAAAATCAGCGCGGATACCGGCTCGAAGTCCGCGTAGGCAAGTTCACCGGTCTTGACGTCGAGCGACATCAGCGCCGTCATGAGGACGGTCTCGGCGCCCTTCTTCAGCTCCGAGTAGACGGGACTGGTCCACACCCCTGTGGGCTCGGTCACCGGCCAGAATGCCAAGAGATCGGGTTGCCCATGATCCGCCAGCGCCCACTTCTGAATGCCGCGCGTATCGATGAGTTTGCCGGCCTTCAGGTCGTACTCGTACAAGTCGAAACCGATTGCGTAGAAGCTCTGACCACTCGGCCGCATGAGCAGCATGTGTACGCGGCGCGGAGCGGGGAAGCTCCGATAGGGTTTGGCGGCCAAGCCCGCGTTGGTTCGGTATACCGCGAAACGCGGCTCCTCGACGACGTACTCGCTCGACAGCAGCTGGGTCGGCAGCTCGTACACAACGAGTTCCCGGCCGTCGGGAGTCAGCGTCAGCGACATGAAACTCTTGATGCGCTCCTCGGGCGTCGACAGATCGGCGCGAAACACCTCACGGCCGGTCGCGAGGTCGATACCTACCACCCGCTCCATACGATCGACGAGGATGTAGGCGATTTTCTGATCCGGCGAAATCAGAATGACCGAGACCAGACCGTTGGCGCCCGGGATGCGGTGCTCGGCACGCACCGTGCGCGTGGTCGCATCGATGACGAACAACCGATCAGGCTTGGCGCCGGTGACGATCAAATCACCCGCGACGGCGCACCGTGACGCGCCCAAGGAGGCCGCCAACGCGGCGCAGGCTGCCCAAACGCAGCCAATCCAAGCGCCGCGAATCCGTGGCCGTGACATGCTCGCTCTCCTTTTCATTTCTTCGGAAATACGCTGTCGAGGTCGCGCCAGTCGCCCGCGGCCGAAGGCTTGCCGGCATCCCAATTGGGATAGGTGCTCATGGTGTCCGGCACCTGCGCGGGCCACCAG
>WNFI01123943.1_pt1 | contig 14329 bp, 14 predicted proteins | sample 5400471 | NCBI WGS metagenome assembly WNFI01 (sample SAMN13153348, study PRJNA577476) | soil metagenome | isolation source: 100 cm saprolite on Douglas fir-dominated hillslope | place: USA:California | collected 2013-09-17
GGTGCCTACGGCGCCGCTCGGGAGAACCGCGAAGCTGGTTCCTGAACTAAGCCGCTACTTTGTGGCAGTACCACAACATGGAACGACAAATGCCGAGATCCTTGTCTTCGAGGTCCACTGACAAGGTATCTTCGCGTGCCCTGCGTCTAGCAGTCCGTGGTGAAAGTCTGGGTTCCTGAGAAAAAGGATGATGTAATCCACAGGCTTTGTTCGTAAGCTGGCCGGATATGGCGATGGGCAGAAGAGCGAAGCAGCGACGACAAGAGCTGCTGTGGATCGCGCACACGGAGCTGCCGCGGACGGTGGCGCATCCGTTTTACGAGCAGTTGAACCGGTTGCTGGAGGAGAGAGGTTTTGACGATTTTGTGGAGCGGGAAAGTGCGCGTTTCTATGCGGAGCGGATGGGGCGTCCGTCGCTGGTGCCGGGGCGATATTTCCGTTTGCTGTTGATCGGGTACTTCGAAGGGATCGAGGGCGAGCGTGGGATCGCATGGCGAGCGGCGGATTCGTTGGCGCTACGCAGTTTTCTTGGGATAGGGCTGGAGGAGAAGCCACCGGATCACTCGACGATCTCGCGCACGCGGCGGTTGATCGCGGTGGAGACGCATCAAGCGGTATTCCGTTGGGTGCTGGAGTTGCTGGCGGAGAAGGGACTGCTGAAAGGCAAGACCGTGGGCATCGATGCCACAACGCTGGAAGCCAACGCGGCCATGCGTTCGATCGTGCGGCGCGATACGGGGGAAGGTTACGAGGAGTTTCTGCGGCAGCTGGCCGAAGAATCAGGGATCAGCACGCCGACGCGGGAGCAGTTGGCGAAGCTGGATCGGAAGCGTGCGAAGAAGGGATCGAATACGGATTGGGTGAATCCGCATGATCCGGAGGCGGGGATCACCAAGTTAAAGGATGGGCGCACGCACTTGGCCTACAAGGCCGAGCATGCAGTGGATCTGGAGACGGGCGCGGTGGTGGCAGTGACAGTGGCCACCGGCGATGCGGGCGACACGGCGACGATTCTGGAGACCTTGCCGCAGGCGGGCGAGCATATCGCGGAGGTCGCCTGCGCCACCAACCACGAAGGCGTGGGCGAACGGGTACAGCCGGAAGGCCCGCGGGAGGCGGTCACGGATAAGGGATATCACAGCAACGACACGCTGCAGGCGTTGGCGGAAGCGGAAGTTCGAACTTACATCTCGGAACCGGATCGTGGAAGGCGTCGTTGGAAAGACAAGCTGGAAGCGCAGCAGACGGTGTACGGCAACCGGCGGCGAATTTGCGGGGAACGGGGGAAACAGTTGTTGCGGCGGCGAGGGGAGTTGTTGGAACGCAGCTTCGCCCACGCCTATGAGACCGGAGGGATGCGGCGCGTGTACTTGCGAGGACGGGAGAATGTTCTCAAGCGGGTGCTGGCTCACTTGGGCGCATTCAATCTGTCTCTGGTGATGCGTCGGGGGCTGGGAAAAGGCACCCCGCGCGGTTGGCAGGGGTTCTCGACCGACGCTCTACTGACTATGTTGCAACTCTGGATGGTCGTTCTCGCGGACACAACCCAGGAAAGCGCATCGCAGACTGCCGCGCGTGCCCTGTGCACCGAATCTTCATCCCGCTCGCCGCAGAATGAGCAAATCACTTCTGCCACGGACTGCTAGGCCATCGGGCCGCGCTTCGACACGATCGCTGGAGCCAGAACTAGGTGAGACAAATTTCTGAGGGTTAACTGATGAGGATTCTTGTAACAGGCGCCGCTGGCTTCATTGCTGGCTATCTGATTGCGGAATTGCTCGACGCCGGATATGAAGTCGTTGGGCTGGATAATTTCAGCAAGTACGGCCATGTCCGAAAATCCTACGGGTCTGATCCTCGTTACAGACTGGTTGAGGGCGATGCGAAGGATGTAGAGCTGTTGAAATCCCTGCTGAAACATTGCGATCACTTTGTTGCCGCGGCCGCAACCATCGGAGGCATTTCCTATTTTCATTGGCTCCCGTACGACCTCCTCGCAGAGAATGAACGCATCACTGCGGCCAGCTTCGACGCCGCCGTTCATGCTTACAAGTGCGCTCGACTCAAGAAGATCACAGTAGTTTCATCAAGCATGGTTTTCGAGAGCACGACCGAATTCCCTACTCGCGAAGGGGCAGAGCGGCGGTGCCCGCCGCCTCGGTCAACCTACGGGTTTCAGAAACTGGCTACTGAGTATTTTGCGCAAGGAGCGCTGGAGCAATACGGTCTGCCCTATACGATCGTCCGCCCGTTCAACTGTGTGGGAATCGGTGAACGGCGCGCACGCCAGGATGCCAACGTCACCAGTGGAAATGTCAAGCTGGCCATGTCGCATGTTGTGCCTGATCTCGTACAGAAGGTGTTGAAAGGCCAGGATCCTCTCCGCATCCTCGGCTCAGGAAATCAGGTCCGACATTACACGTACGGCGGTGACTTGGCTGTGGGGATCCGCACATGTGTTGAGCATCCCGCAACCCTCAACGAAGACTTCAATATTTCTACGGCAGTGCCTACCACGGTGCTGGAACTAGCTGAACTGATCTGGCACAAGACTCACGGCACCTCGAAGCCATTCCGCTGGGTCACCGATAAGCCGTTTGAGTTTGACGTGCCGGTCCGCTCTCCTGACACTGGCAAAGCCGAACGCCTGTTAGGGTATAAGGCAACGACTACGCTGTCGGACATCCTGGACGAAGTAATCCCTTGGATCGGCCAACAGATCGAAGTGGGACAGATGTAGCATGGTCGACGTCCTGAACATCGTTATCCCCGTTTATAACGAAGGTGCAAATTATCCCCCATTGTGGGCGGAGGTTGACACGTGTATCAGAGCAGTGTGTGGCGTATGTCGGGTACGATCCTCATGAGGACGACATCGTACCCCTGGTGCAGGCTTTGATCGAAAGGGAGAACGGCGCATACTGCTGGTGAAGAACAAGGACGTAAAAGGCGGTATCGTCGGTTCCATCGCTACTGGCTTCGAGGCAATACGCGGCGTCCGGGGATTGGGTTTCCTTCAAGGAGAGCGGAATAATCGATTCGACGGGCATTCTGGTATTGGTCTCATTTTCGAACTCGACGAGCCTAAATGGTATGTTCAACGGCTGCGCTCAGAGAGGTCAAGTTATGGATTCAGCTTGCTGCGTGCGCGCTTACGACTCCTACGACCAGGCGCTGAACCGGTTCGATGCGCGCCTATTTGGAACAATTCTGTCGGCCGTCATACATGGTGCGGCTGAGCGTCTACCGGGAGGATGTTTTGAGCCAGTGCACCTCGCTACTTCGGCATGTTCACCACCTGGGTCGCAATCTTGATCCGGGGCATCAGCTCGGTTGCGAAGCACACGTTACGGAGAGTCAATCCGCAGTAGGTGAAAATTCCAGCATTTCGCAAATCTTCGTTGGCGCCGTCCTTATCATCCCGCTTCCGTGTTAACACCTAAATGCGGAGATGCGGAGATCTTTTACCTTTTTAGCATCGAGGTCGTCTCAGCGAGAGGAGAATATTTCCGAACCCTGGGAAAATGTACCCGCTTATGGTGGTTGTGATGTGCCCCGGTTATTGATGGTGCGGGCAGGAATGGGCAGCAGATCTCCGATGACGCTACCACAGTCGTTTTGGCAGCACGGCGGATGGCAAACCCCATGACGACTCAAAATACCCCGCATTTGAGATCCTAAAAGGACGTGTCACGGGAACAGAACCTGCAACAAGAAGGAAATCCCGTCAACCCGTCGGAGGTAATTGTGCGAGATGCGGTGTCATTTCACGACTCCCTTGCTCAGACTTGGGAAGCGGGGTACAAGAAAGACGAATTCGCCGTACGCCTGCACGTCTTATCATCTCTGGTCCCCCAGGGGTGCTCGGGACAACGCTGGCTGGATGCTGGTTGCGGCACTGGGACACTTTCTCGCTGGCTCGTTCGCGAACGTGGTTTCAGTGTGACAGCAATTGATGCATCGGAGCGGATGTTGATGAACGCCATACCCGCAGAAGGCGTAGAATACCAGAAAGGAGACGTGAGCAAGACGGGGCTCCCCGAGCACAGCTTTGATGGAGTACTCTGCTCCAGCGTTCTCGAATACCTTCCATCCGTAGAAACGGCTTTGCGAGAATTTCACCGCGTCCTGAAGCCCGGCGGAGTGCTGGTCGCGTCAGTACCGAATTCGGCACTCTCGGCTAGAATTCCACTGAAAGTCGTGTACTGGCTTACCCGGCCGCTCGGACGTAAACGCTGGTACACGTTTCTGGATTACTCGAAACACTGCTACTCGATGGCAGGTTTTGCCGCGGTCCTGCGGCGCTCCGGATTTTCCCCCGAACAGATGGTCAAATTCGGGGACTTAGGTTTGCCTCTCATCCGAGTGCGGACGGTCGAACCTCTCATCATGGCCTTAGCAACAAGGGTTGTTACCTAGCCGGCCGCGTAGATGTCGAAACAGTGCGCAGTTCTGTCTTATACACAGCGGCGGACCTGCAGGAAAGGCTTACGTTTGTTCAATACGGATAATCTCGCAAAGCTGGATGTGTTTAACGCTCGCCCGGTGCCAGCGTCGGCGAGTCGGCTACTTATAGAGTCAGCCATATCCAGGTAAGGGTTACTATCGCTTAGTCGACAGTTGGGACCGGAGAGTCAACACGATATGAGAATCCCAACCGAAAAAGAATACTGTCACGAGCGCCTCGGCGAGCAGTTCAGGGCTGCTATCTCTAAATACGATACACAGCGTCGTATTGAGATTCTAGTAGATAAATTCCTGGGCCGTTACCGCCTTCAGGGGAGGTCTGTATTGGAAGTTGGTGCTGGCTTTGGCTTCTTCAGCGCGCGAATCCAATGTCTTGGAGGTGTTGTCACGGCTACTGATATCGGTTCCCGACTAGTCGAGCAGTTACGACGAACAATCCGTTGCCGTTCGGAGTGTGTAGATGCGTTATCACTGATCGAGTACTTTGGTAAGGAGACGTTTGATGTGGTGCTATCGTCAGAATGTATCGAGCACACACCGGATCCCCTGGAGGCCATTGCGCAAATGGCAGGTGTCCTGAAACCGGGTGGATATCTTGCACTGAGTACGCCTAACGTCCTGTGGAGTCCCGTCGTGCGTCTAGCTACAATCATAAACCTTCGTCCGTTCGATGGTTTCGAAAATTTCAGCTCGTTCGGTGGGATTCGGAGTACGTTACAAAAGTGTCGCGTCCGGGTTATAGAAGAAGTTGGCTTACATCTCTTTCCATTCCAGCTTCCTCTTCATACTGCATCTAGATGGTGCGACACACATTTACAATGTGTTCGGAAGCTGATGATCAACATTTGCATACTGGGGCAAAAAGAAAGTCTTGCAGAATGAAAAGCAGCTCCGACCGGAGGAGGTCCGAGTAAGTTATTGATTGCGGCTGCACCCCTCAACCGGCGGCCTGGAGGCGTCATCCACATTGCCACCTCTAATTTACCTCGCGCTTGTCGATGACTGGGAGGTTCGCGGCAACGGCACTGCGAGATCCGAGAGTATTCCAGACGACGACTGGTGGACATCTCCAGCCGTTATGGAATACGGGGCTCATTAAATGCTGAGGTGATGCAACAGATCGTATATCGGAGGCAAGGACGCTTTCTCGAGTTGAAGCCGATAACGGACGAGTGGGACCAGGCGGTGACCGGGTTTGCCGTCAGGGGCACGACATTCAGCTCCACCTACGTCCACAATGGCTGGAGCCAAGTATGAAGGCCAAGGCAATTGGAAATTCCGTGGCGATTGCTCCATCATCAATTATTCAAGAGAGCAGATCAGAGAGATGCTCATTTCTGGAAAACAATATTTGGAGACCCTGCTCCGCAGGTCGGCTGCGGCGGCGGCGAGTGGACCAAGAAAGTATCATCGAATCTCCGGTCGTTGTAACATTACTTAAGCAACGCACACTAGGTCCTATGACGATGTATCATAACGAATGCTTCATCGTATGGCTCCTGATCGCTTTTGCAGTCCTTATCGAAGGCCACCCTACATCTGCCCTAACTCCCCAGCGGGCTGCTTTCGCTATTGCTAGCGCTAACGTAACTCGGTGCAGCATTGGCCTTGCTCTAGATACTCCAGGTCTTACTCATGCTCCGGAGCCGCCCACAGGTCGCATTAGAATTATGGCCGCGAGATATCGTGATTTGGAAAATGCCCTCGTCGGGTACAACAGGTCACACGTGCCTCTAGTTTCGGACGCAAGCGGGGTACTCGCTCCCGCTGGTACCGTCGATGACTTTGGTGCTTATTACCTCATTCCACAAATCGCTACTCGCTTTGGCCTCTCTTTGAGGCGAAGTATTGACGTGTTTTATTTGTCGATTTTGCTGACGGCGTTGGCGCTCGGCATATTCGGTTGCTCTTTTGCGCTACGCACTACTGTCTGCAAGCTGTGGTCGGCGGCGGAGTTGGTTCTAGTAACGGCCCTTGCTTACAGCTACGGAGACGTATATATACTGCTTGCGGCTACAGCTATTGCCATAGTCCCTTTAACCATCTATGCTATCGCCACCCGCAGCGTAGCTTTCGTTGCAACGGTTGTATTCGCAAGTGGGGCGGCAATTTCCACAGCAAACGCAATTCGCAGCTATTCCGGTATTGGTGTTCTGCTATTTGTACTATGTCTGATGTTAACCCGTTTTATTGGCGCTCGTCGCCACAAAGTGTTTCTTGTGCTATGCCTGTTGTGTGGGCTAACCCTGCCACAGCTATGGTTTACAAGTGCGCTAAGTAAACGCGATCGTTTTTTGCGAGCCGTTTGTCCTGATTATCCGGCTTTATCGTCGACGCACGTATTTTGGCACGCAGCGTACGCTGGTTTTGGGTTTCTAAGAAATGACGTTGTGACTGGATATGACGACCGAGTTACCTATGACAAGGTTCAGTCCATTGCTCCGGGCACTGTGTACGGCTCGGCAGAGTACGAACGAATTTTGCGTAGAGAGGTCTATCTAATACTGCGGCGGTATCCCAGGTTGGTGCTTTATACTGTCGCGGCAAAGCTGGGTGTAATCTTGGCACTCTTTCTGCTGTTTTCCAACGTTGGACTCATCGGCGCCAGAATTGCGCCAAAGCCTCTCGGGCTGGAGATAGCCTTCTGGCTCGGGATTGCCTTCAATGGTCTGTTCGGGATTTTAATAGTGCCGCTGGTAGCCTATTTGCTTGGGCTTATAGCGTTTGCAACACTGTACGGTGTCGTAAGCCTAGACTTCGCTTTCGAGAAGAAGTTCAGAGAAGGGGCATGTCAGTCTCGGCTGGGGCTCCGCGCGAGTGCTAATACGCTAACATAGTCAGCCTGAGCACCCTAGACGTCACTCTTACGACTAGTGGACGTGTCTAGCAGCATATGGACCGGCTGCATCTGTTCCGAGGCTTTCTCTTCGGGGAGGAGCTCTTCGCGTTATCAATTTCTGTTGATCAGAAGAGAGGCTGTGGCGTCTTGATCGTTTTCACAGCAACATCGATGGGCGTAAGTAGGTGTAAGTAGGCTCAAGTGCCATCTGTCAAGCGTCATTAGGGAAAGGGGTAATCGGCTATGGATTCGTCAAAACTGCTCAGTATTGTTATACCCGCACACAACGAGGAGAACAACATCGTCGCTATTCATTCTGAGATCCGCGCTAGCCTTTCGGCTTACCCGGCTGAAATCATTTTCGTCGACGATGGCTCTCGTGATAACACACCTCAGCGGGTGCGTTCTCTACAGTCCGCCGACCCTTTCGTGCGTCTTCTTCGTTTAAGTCGCAATTTCGGCCACCAAGCTGCGCTGTTGGCTGGGATTCGAGCCGCACAGGGAGCAGCAGTTATTACGATGGATTGTGACCTACAGCATCCTCCAAAGCTCCTGCCGCAGATGCTCCAAGCATGGCAAGCGGGGGTATTAGTTGTCCAGATGGTTCGGTGTGAGACACGAGGGGTGACGTGGCTCAAGAAAACAGCATCTGCGGGATTTTACCGTTTGTTGCAACTTCTCAGCGAATCTCCGATTGTTCCGGGAGCGGCCGACTTTCAGCTGTTAGATCGAAAAGTGGTTGAAGCATTGTTTGGCTTCAAAGATCGGCACCCGTTCCTACGTGGGCTCGTTGGCTGGTTAGGATTTCCAGCGTACCGAATTGAATATGTGGCTCCGAAAAGGCATGCGGGAAGGTCCAAGTACTCAGTTTTAAAAATGTTGCGTTTGTCCCTCGATGCTGTCACCGGGTTATCAGCTAGGCCTCTGCGCTGGGCCTTCTACATCGGGAGCTGTACGGCCTTCCTGGCCTTGGCGTACGCAGGATACGCATTTGTTACATTCTGTCGCGGTATAGTTGTGCCCGGCTGGACATCGATCGTCATGACCATGCTGTTTTTAGGTGCTGTGCAACTGCTGTCGTTGGGAATTATCGGAGAGTATGTTGCACGTGTTTATGACCAGACACGACAGGTCCCCTCTTATGTGGTAGTCGAGGACACAGCCATGGCCACGCAGCGGTCAGAAAAGGGTGATTGCACGGCGATCCCGGCTGGAGTCTCTGTTCGAGAGGTTCCCCCTATTGAACAGTCGCTGTTAAGCCCGTCGGTGGTGCCAGCTGAGCAGTTCCGCAAGTCCCCGGAGGCAGATCACTGGCAAGCCCGTTGAGGACGTTGCCTGAACCAAGCGTACCCGTTCCAGACGCGTAGATGCCATTGGCTATGTTGGTTCCTGAGCCGCCCAGAGTGTTATTGTTTATGCAGCCGTTATTTGAGCTGATGTACATGCCAACGGCGCTGATGCCGTTGATGATGGCATCGTGGACGTACATATTTGTCGAGGCTGAATCCTCGTTGTCTATTACATGGTCGGAACTGAACGACCCCGTGTAGGTTCCACCACTGATCTCTATGTACGGGCTGGCGCCGGAATCCGCTACCTCATAGTTGGTGCCATTGCCTTGTACAGTGCAATTTACGAACTTGTTATAGCCGTTGACTGCTTGGTTTTGTGCACCACCCCCGTTGCCGAACATATAAATTTGTACGCCACCATTGTTGGTGACCACGCAGTTGTTGAAGGTGTTGTGCTGGGAATAGTACTCCACCGATATGCCGTTTCCGCCAGGGTCGCTGCCGTTTTTGGCGGTCAGGCTGTTGAATGTATTGTAGGTGGAAGAATTGAGTTTGACCGGCCTGCCCGCATGGCCGGAGTTGTCCACGGTGACGTTGGTGAAGGTGCCGTTCGCCTCCTCGTAAGGAATAAAGCCGAAGACAGCCCCACTGCCACCACTGATCGAGACTCCGTTCACGTTAAGATTTCCTTGTTGGTAAAGGGATAGGGCGGTGTTGCTGGTCGAACAGGTAAGACCGGTGATTGTTAGATTGTTCCAAGATACATTCCAGCCCAACTGCCCCCGGATGCCGTAACAGCCATAGTTGCAGGTCGTGTTCTTGACGGTGACGTTGGTAAATGTAGAATCGGCTACGCCGGAAGCGAGGAGCCCGGTCGCGGCGGTCAGCGCGCCGTCGAGAGCTAGGTCATGAAAGTTAATCCCCGTTACTGGACTGATCATCTTCACCGCCGTGGGTGAGCAGCAACTGGGATCGTAGTGCTGATGAACGGCAGTCGTAACGATTGCCGATGTGCCGCTAACGCTCTGAATTTTTACGACCTCTCCACGGCATCCAGAAACGCTGCAGGTCCCTGGTGTGTTCCCACCTTGGCTGTCTGACTTCTCCTCCAGCAAGACATAATTTCCAGCCGCCAGTCCGATGTTCGACCAACTGCCCTGAATGGTTGTGCTTAGCTCAGCAGCGAGCGCGGTGATAGAAACGGGTGCACTGGTTGCCCCAGTGCCGATCTGCATCATGGTAGAACCACTGCCCGAGCTTTTCATTGTCACTCGGCCGTTGGAGCATCCAGTTTGACCGTCTATGGTTACATTGCTTACCGTAATCGTGTTGAGGCCACTAGCGATTAGATACGCACTGGAGGGGCAAGGAAAGTAAAGCTCATCGCCGCTCACCAAGGCAGCGATTGCATTGTTTATTGCACTGGCATCGTTGGTTGTACCATTGCCCGTAGCCCCATAGGTCTGGACGTTGCGCACCGTGGCAAGAGCGGGCAATGCAAAGCAGAAAACAAGCAGAATGATAAAGCAGAAGCAGCGAGCCTGATATTTCATGAATTCTTTACTCCATTTGGGGAAATAGGGCTAAAAACCTGTTTTATTGACCCACCATTATTGCACCCCTGAGACCGTCTGTAGAACGGTATGTGTGCATGCCTTCTCAGATTCGTTTGTTTACTGAGTGGTAATCCTCTGCCGGTATCTCCCGTAAGAGGAAAAACCCTGATAGGAGGCGGGACATTTTCGATAATCGGGAATAAGGAAAACCGACTGCGAGGGCCGACAACCGGATTGTCCTTCTGCAGATTTCGATTCTGCTCCTGAGCGGATCCGGGGTTTGACAGCCTGTTGCCAGTACGGTCGTTCGCGCAGGTTCGATACGAATGCCCGTAGAACGCGAGCCAATGTCTCTCGCAGACCGACCTCTTTACTGCCGTACGTGGCGCCCTATACGGCTGGGGGATTTAGAACACCGCACTTGCGTGCGGCGACAGCAACCGGAGGATAGCCCATTCTGGGATCCTGTCACGGAGCAGCACAATTATCTTCCTCACTGGAGATGGGGTAGTACAGATGTCGGAAGTGCATGGCCGGCACTGATAGAACGCCATACCCATGAGTATTACCCCGGGGGCGGGGCCGTATCCGGCAACGCTGACGTTCGAGTGTAAGCATGTGGCCGAAATCCGTCACTTCGGGCAACTCCAATGAGAGCATCTAGGCTCGAACATGAGAATGCCAGGACGAACTCTACAAGGCAGCCCGGCAGCCTATCCGCAATGGCGTAAATACCGATCTGACCATTCAAAAATGAAGCTAAGCATTATCTCACCGACCTATAACAAGTCGGAGAAGGTCAACCCACTGATGGCAGCTATAGAGGTGGCGCGGTGGGGCATAGCCGTTTCTATTTCAAATCGTTTTAACGCCAACACGCATTCATCACACTGAATCTAAGAAGCGTGCACGCATAATGCCGTGCATGCGCACCAGATTTTCATATCTCGCCTACACCATGCTCAAAACTGGCCGCAGCTACCACGAGCTCGGCTGTACGGTTCTCTGGGACAACGCGCGACGGCAGCAAGTGGTTGCGGCGCAGGCTCTGCCAGGCGGCCCTGGGCGGTCACGCGCCAGAAAGACTGCTTCACGAACCCTGCCGGTCCGCCTGGCAGGTCGACAGCCCTTCAATTGGCTTGCGAACAGCGCGGATGCCGTTCCGAGGCGGCGCGTGACGGGCAACAGCAACAGGAACGCGCGGGTGTGACGGTGGCTCTTGACAGCCCGAGGTGACTAGCTATGGATGTGAAATCTCGTCGGGACGCGCTCCGAATGTTCACCAACGGCGTGTATGTCATGACCTCACGCACCGCAGACCGCTACGGAGGAGCCACCGTGACGTGGGTGTCACAAGCCTCCTTCCGTCCGCCTCTGATCATGGCCGCCATTCGGAAGGATAGCAACGTCTTCAGCTGCTTGTCGGAGAGCGGCCTAGCGGCTATCCATGTGCTCGCGTCCACGCAGCAAGATCTGGCTCAGCGATTCTTCACCCCCACCCGAGTGAGTGATGGCAAGATGAATGCTGAGCCTCTGAGAGAAGGAAAAACGTCGGTCCCAATATTGCAAAATGCACCCGCTTACGTTGAATGCCGAGTTCGTCGCATTATGGATGATCTCGGCGATCACGTTATCGTTATTCTGGAAGTGCTCGAGGCGGAGTGTCGCCAGCAGACCCAACCAATGACCATCGCAGAATCGCCCTGGCACTATGGGGGGTAGCAACATCTTGTCCGCCATCAGATCGGACCAGTCTGATTCGTAGAGCCCTGTTCCTTAGCTATTGATCGTTGATGGCCATCGCTGTCAGTTGTGTCAGCGCCGTTGGTACTCCCCCTGCACGTGCCCGATGGCACGGCTGAAATCTCGTCCGATACGAGCCACTCTGCCGGTTCAAAATGAAGCTAAGCATCATCTCGCCGACCTATAACGAGTCGGAAAACGTCAGCCCACTCATAGCAGCGCTAGAGCAGGCGCTGCGGGGCATTGACTACGAGATTGTCATCAGCGATGACGACTCTCCAGACCTGACCTGGGCGCGCGTAGAACAGATCGGGAGGCGGAACGGTCGCGTGCGCACGCTGCGCAGAACCAGCAATCGTGGGCTAGGACCCTCCGTGGTGGATGGCTTTAGTCTTGCGCGCGGCGAAGCCGTCGCTTGCATCGACGCAGACTTGCAGCACGATCCAAGCATTCTGCCCAAAATGCTCGAGGAGCTCGAGCGAGGAGCGGATCTGGTAGTTGGCACACGTTACATGCCCGTCGGCGGTACGACGAATTGCAATGCAATGCGGCGGTTCATCTCCTGGACTGCAACCCGGCTGACCAAGCTACTGCTGGGTGTGCGAATGTTCGGCCCATCGAAGCTCTCGACCAAAATTGCCTTCGCATTCGCACAGCAGCTCTGGTCGTTGTCTCTGCACAATTCCGTCTGGCATGGAGGCAACCTCTCACCTCGCAAACATAAGTCGGATACGACCGCAGCGATGCGCTACGCGCTCTCGCGCTGGGGCGCGCTCATACGCTACGCGGAGGATGGCTGGTTGGAGATCGACAACAACGCCGCCGAACGCGCCCTGCGCGCGGTTGCACTGGGCGGAAAAAACTATCTGTTCGCAGGATCGGATTCAGGAGGCGAGCGCGCGGCGGCGATTTACAGCCTGATCGGCACGGCCAAGCTCAACGGCCGCGATCCGGAAGCCTATCTGCGCGAGGTGCTGACGCGCATCGCCGACCATCCCATCTCCCGCATCAGCAAACTGCTCCCCTGGAACATCATCTCCGCTGTCACCGAAGTGTCCACATAACTTGACACTTAGCAAGACGGTTCACTTCGGACGCTTACGGAGGAAATGGAGTTCTTACCGATATAGGATATGTCGGCTGGGCATGGCCTTGCTTTTGAACGAGAATCGATTCTCACTCTGCGGGTCGAATTGCTAATGCCCATTCCTCTGCAATCCCTGTCCTTTTAATGAGCTATCGCTGTCAAGTGTGTCAGCGCCGTTGGTACTCCCGCACGTGCCCGATGCCACGGCTGAAACCCATCCGATACGAGCCACTCTGCCGGTTCAAAATGAAGCTAAGCATCATCTCACCGACCTATAACGAGTCGGAAAACGTCAGCCCACTCATAGCAGCGTTAGAGCAGGCGCTAGGGGGCATTGACTACGAGATTGTCATCAGCGATGACGACTCTCCAGACCTGACCTGGGCGCGCGTAGAACAGATCGGGAGGCGGAACGGTCGGGTCCGCGCGCTGCGCAGAACCAGCAATCGTGGATTGGGGCCCTCCGTGATGCACGGCTTCAGTCTTGCCAGCGGGGAAGCCGTCGCCTGCATCGACGCGGACTTGCAACACGACCCTAGCATTCTGCCAACAATGTTGGAGAGACTTGAGCAGGGAGCAGATCTGGTCGTCGCCACACGTTACATGGCAGGTGGGGGTACAACAAACTGGAACGCAATGCGGCGGCTCCTTTCCTCGGCTGCGACGCACATGACCAGGCTGTTGTTGGGCGTACGACTACAGGATCCGATGTCTGGTTACTTTATGCTGCGGCGGAAAGACTTTCTGCGGGTGCGCAACGAGCTCAACGTTCGGGGGTTCAAGATCCTGCTGGAAATTGCTGCGCGCATGAAACCGCGTGTCGTGGCTGAGGTGCCCTACACTTTCCGTCCAAGGATATTCGGCCACTCAAAGCTCTCGACGAAAATTGTCTTCGCATTCGTGCGGCAGCTCTGGTCGCTGTCTCTGCACAATGGCATCCAACAGCATGGAGGCAACTTCTCACATCGCAAAGGTTCGCTGAATGCGCCCCGGTGACACTTCAAAAAGGTCCATTTGTGTTGCGCAAAGTATCCCATCATCGAAACTACAATCGAACCTGATTGCACGGCGACCTATCACGTGCAGTTCTATGATTTGCGTTTCGATCCACCTGTTATACGTCTCGATGGATTTGGACACGAACCTAGGGTTGAGGCAGGCCCACAACTGAACGTCGTGCGACGACGCGCTTTGCCGGGTGGAGCCATCCTGAGCGGGCCACATCAGCGAGAACCCGCAGACGTGTTCGCGACCCGATTATTCCGCCAGATACTTTAAGCATGCTGATCTCGCAGTCTGGGGAAACCGCCGACACCATCGCCGCCCAGCGCGAGGCCAAAGCCAA
>WNFI01033133.1_pt4 | contig 14328 bp, 15 predicted proteins | sample 5400471 | NCBI WGS metagenome assembly WNFI01 (sample SAMN13153348, study PRJNA577476) | soil metagenome | isolation source: 100 cm saprolite on Douglas fir-dominated hillslope | place: USA:California | collected 2013-09-17
CGGCTGATCACCAGCTACCCCGCGGACGAACTGGTGTTCTATGCGCGGCTCAAGCAGGGGGACCTGTTGCGGAAGCTGAATGACTTTGCGAACGCGCGGCTGGTGTATGAGTTTCTGCTCAACAACTACGCGGGGCACCCCGACGAGTTGCTGGCGCAACTGGCGCTGGCGGACAGCCTCTTCGCGCAGGGCGCGAACAGCGTGGCGAACTACGAGAGCGCGGCGGCGATTTACGAGCGGCTGCGCGACCTGCCGACGGCCCCGGTGGACTTGCGGGTGGAGGCGGGCTTCAAGTGGGGCGCGGTGGCCAAGCGCACGCAGCCCGCGAAAGCGGTGACGGTGTTCTGGTCGGTGGTGAATGATTTCCTGCTCGACCCGGCACAGGCGGCGAAGCTCGGCGCGCAGGGCCGTTACTGGGTTTCGCGGTCGCTGCTCGAACTGGGCCAGCTGCACGAGGACGCCGGCCGGCTCGACGAGGCGCAGCGGGCGTATCAGCTGATCGTGGACAACAAGCTGAGCGGCGGGGCGCAGGCGCAGGCGAAGCTCGCGCGTTTCCATGCAACCGGGGGGGCCAAGCCGTGAGCTTTGGCATTTACGCCCCGTTCGCCGCGCGCATGATGCGCCCAAGGCCATGACCGCTTTCAGCTACAGCAGCATCTTCGCCAAGGGCGGCCCGGTGATGTGGCTGCTGGTGTTGCTCGGGCTCGTGGCGGTGATCATCTTCATCGAGCGCGCGCTGTTCCTGCACCGCAGCCAGATCCGTTCGACCGAGTTTCTCGGGGGCATCAAGAACCTGCTGCAAAAGCAACGGCTGATGGAGGCGCTGACCCTGTGCGAAGAGACCCCCGGGCCGGTGGCCAAGCTGGTGAAGGCGGGGCTGCGGCACGCGGCGGACGACGAACCGGCGATGCGCTTTGCCGTGCAGGAGGCGGCACTGGTGGAGATCCCGGTGCTGGAACGGCGGATCAGCGCGCTCGCGGCGATCGCGCAGATTGCGCCGCTGTTCGGCCTGCTGGGCACCCTGCTGGGCATGATCCGGACTTTCTGGCTCTTCAACCAGGGCGGGAACTACGCGACGCCGGCGGTGCTGGCGGGCGGCATGACGGAGGCGCTGCTGACGGCGGCGGCCGGGCTGGCGGTCGCGATTCCGGCGCATCTCGCGCGGCATTTTCTCAGCGGGCGCGTGCGGACGCTGGTGCAGGACATGGAGTGGGCGGGCAGCGAGCTGATGCGCTTTTTGCTGCGCGAGTACCGGAACGGCAGAGGTGGGCAATGAAACCGTCGGCCATCGCCTATTTGGTATGTTCGTTTTGCGTGGGTTCCGCTTATGCCGACGACATTCAGGCGAACGAGTCGAAGGCTGATGTCCGAGCAGTTCAATTTAACCAGCCGGAAAATCTATCCGAGCTTCTGGCAGTGCCTCCCAGTCAGCTCGACAAGGTGGATGTCGCCCGGATCAATTTGCTTTGCGCAGTAGGGCTACGCGGCTCGGAGAACTTGGATGTCCAGCAATCTCTCTCTGCTCTTGATACCTTGGCAAAATATGTTGAGCGCGAGACCAAGCGTAATTTTCACCATTTCCTTGAGCGCCCCCAGGAATTCGACAACTCACTCGCTTACTATCAGATGGGCATGCTCGGCAGGGTTTTGGCTGAAGACTTGCGGATTCATTACAATCCAGGGTTTGAGCGCAGACAGCTTGAGGGAGGATTGACCGACAAGTCACTCCTCGACGAATGGAGGACGTTCTACAGCAATTCCAGAGATGTCTTTTTGCACGGGCTGCTGACAGGTGAGCGCACCGGTACCTGTTCCTCCATGCCTTTCCTGTATGTGGCTATTGGCCGCCGGCTCGGCTATCCGGTCACCATCGCCGCGCGGAAACTCCACCTCTATGTTCGTTACGACGCGCCAAACGGCGAACACTTGAACGTCGAGGCCACCGAGAACCGTGGATTTGCCGCGCCCACGGACGAAGAATACCGAAACGGACTGGTGCCGTTTCCGATGACCCAGGAGGAAATCGACGGAATGGGCTGGCTGCGATCGCTCAGCAACAAGGAAATCCTTGGAATCTGCCTAACAATTCGCGCGGGTTGCTTGAGAAGCGCAAAGCGGCATGACGAGGAGATAGAAACATGGGGCCAAGCCGCACGTTACCTGCCTGACACGGCCCTATCGAAGCGCGTCATGGCCAAGAATCAGAATCTGGCTCGGAATCTCCACGCTGAGGAACGCTGCTATGAGCTGTGGGACGAAGTGGAGAAACTTTATCTCCCGACCGGCGGGCCGCTGTTCGAGTATTTCCAGAACCGGAAGTTACAGGTTCAATTCTTCATGAAGCAGAGCGATAATCTCGAGGAGATTGAAAGTTCGGTGAAAGGGTTGCAGCAGGAACTTCGACGCTATCGAAACGAAATCTCTGACAACCCGAACAAAATCGCAGAAGCGTATGGATCACCCGCGCATCCTGTGGATCAGTCGAAATTTCTCGCGTTGTTGCAGGACAGCTTGCGGCCAAGGCGCCTTCGTATTCCGCAAGAGAAAGTGCCCTACGAATATTGGAATGGCATACCGCCAGAACTCCGGCGGCGTTTGCAAGGACTGACCAGCGAGCAGGAGGTCATCGAGGAGATGCATGCGTATGCAGGCGAAGAAACTTACCTCAGAAATGTTGAAGCCCAAATTGTACGGAGTCGCATACGGTATCCGTCAGTTATGCTTCAACCCGGAGAAAAATTGCAGGACTACATTCACCCGGATGATCTGCCGTGGGAATGGCGTAACAAGCCGCTGCCGCTCGAACTACAGGCGCGGCTTCTTTCAAGTTTGAAATATAGCAGAGATCAAAGTGATCGACGGATAAAGGCTCAAAACGAGATTCAACAATTTGAGACTGACCAATACCAGTGGCAAGCGCCGTGCCGTGCCATTCAGGCAAGGCGTAGCATACTTGATCAGTTGCCAATTATGCATTCCCCTTTGCAGATTGAAATCATTCCAACTTTAGTCCAAACACCAATGCAGTCACAGCAATCGGTTCCCCGGGCCAGGGCCGATGCCATCGATAAACCATGAAAACTATCGCAAAGATACAAACTGGCCTTGCACTGTTACTCGTCGCAGTAACACAAGTTTACGCCATGCGCTGGTATAGCCCTGAGACAGGACGCTGGCTTAGCAGGGACCCAATCGAGGAGGGCGGTGGACTGAACTTGTATGGCTTCGTCCGCAACAATCCGGTCAACGAAATCGATCCGCTCGGACTGTGGCCTACGCCGATACACAATCAGATTGCAGACGAGGCGTTTCCATCGATGTCGGCGAATCAACGTCAGATAATTAAAGATAGAAGCGCTAAAGTTGATGAATTTTTTAGGCGCGGACAGACTCCAGATTTAGCCTATCAGCACGCGATGAAGAGTCCTTACGAAGAGGAGGCACGCGCGCGCACTGAAATGCGCAATTTTATTTATTCCCACCTTGCTAATGCCAAGCGTCTACAGACGCAGTGGTATCGCTCGGGTAAGTGCGGCTATTCACCTGAAGCTCTAGACGAGTTCGGTTATGCATTCCACACGATTACTGACAGCACGTCACCAATGCACACCGGATTCCAGGACTGGGATATTGGAAGTATGGGCATGGCTGCAGTCATTCGTCATATAAAGGGCGAAGCAGTGATTACTCCCGAACAACTCGCTAGCACCGTGGCTCTCGTAAAAACATATTTTGAGAAATCATTTAATAATATCAATGTCCGGCAGTAAAAATATAATTTTCAAATACGTGATTGTGGCTGCGATTGCCGCTATTTGCGGAATCGCGGTCAGTCATTATTACCTTTCTCTGCCCAGCTCGTTGTTGGACAGCAATACGATCGATGTTTTCGTCGCACGAATTCTCACATACCCCGGATATTTGATTTCCGTCGCCTATCCCGGTGTGCATGCAGGCTACAATACTTGGAAACAATTTGCAGTTATTTATAGCGGCGTATTTTACGGAATGTTAATTTTTATGATTCAGGCATCTCTGTTTCAGAGAAAGACAAAATCAGACAAACAGACGACGAGCATCAAAAGCAACGAAGCCACACCCAAAGAGCACGCAAAATAAGAGCCAATGCCGCCCTTAGCTATCATGGGGCAATCGCGAGAAAATAAATGTCCATGATCACGCGGCCGCTCGAACTTGACTCCCGGTTGAGCCCGCCGCCGCGCGATCTCGATTTTGTGGCGTGGGTGAACGTGGCGGTGATCGTGCTGTTCTTCGGCCTGCTTGGTTCGCGCTTCGTGCTGGCCCCCGGGCTGTTGATCGGGTCGGGCAACGAGGGCTTCGGTCTGCCGGCGACCACCGGGCTGCAACATTCCCCCACGGCCTCCGTGGTGGTGAGTTACCGGCAGGATGATGTCATTCTGTTCGAGGGCGCCATCGTCAAGTTGCCCGAATTGCAGCAGCGCCTCGAGGTTTACGCCAAGCAGCATCCGGGCGAAGTGCTGCTGTTGCTGGCGGACAGGCATGTGTCAGCGCAGGCGGTGACCGACCTGGCGGCCTTGGCCCAGTCGGCCGGCTTTGACCGGCGGATGGTGGGGGTGGACCCGGGCCAAACCGGAGGCCGTGGCCATCACGATGCCATCCAAGCAGCCAATCTTGCGGCGGATCCGGGGGAGGGCCGGGACGGGCGACCAGGTCATGAACGAGCGGGCGCAGATGTTTGATCCGACTCCGCTGTTTTTTCCGACAGAATGGAATTTTGGCCAAGGCCCCTTGCGGAATAGCATCCGGCGGCAGCCGGCCCAGGTATTTGCCAGCTTTGAACCCAAGCTCACTTTTGCGGAGCAGCATATGAAGTCCTACGGGACGGAGACGTCCACCGCCCCCGCGAAACTGTCGGACGTGCTGGTACAGGGCAATGAAGCGCCTTTTGCGGGAATGGGACAGATTGACGTGCAGCGCCCGGCGCTCGGTGAACGGGCCGCATTTGTTGAAGTGAGGGGACTTGCTGATGGGAAAACCATTATTTCACAGGCACTTAGCGGACTAATGCTGCCGCGCTTGGATTTTGATCCCTTGGAGTTTCTGGTCGCGGTGAGCAGCGCTGAAATTGTCGGTGAGCCGGTCATTGTGCACTGGAGTTCGACCGATTCAGTGGCCGCTGGAGGCAGCGAAGAGGTGGAGGTTTTCTTTCGATCTTACCTTGTAAAAACCTTCCGGCTGGGCGAGCGTTTGCAGCCTGGTCGCTATCGTGTTTTGGTGGGTCCTTAGGATTTTTGGGTAATTTGCAAGAATCTAGTTGACGGGTAATTTTACGGGCTATTCTCTGGCCGTTCTTTTCTATTTTGGTCTGTGCCTTGGTCTGCCCAGATAGCTCAGTTGGCAGAGCACGTTCTTGGTAAGGACGAGGTCGCCGGTTCGAATCCGGTTCTGGGCTCCAGGCCGGCGTCGGTGATCCCCGACGTTAATCAAGATCAACAACTTCAACCACCAACAACCTACTCCAGCTCCACATGGCTAAAGGAACATTCGAACGCAAAAAGCCGCACGTCAACGTCGGCACGATCGGCCACGTCGATCACGGCAAAACCACGCTGACCACGGCGATCCTGGCCTGCCAGGCCCGCAAGGGTCTCGCCGAGGTCAAATCCTACGCGGACATCGCCAAAGGCGGCACCGTGCGTGACGCCTCCAAGATCGTCACGATCTCGGTTGCCCACGTGGAGTACGAGTCCGACAAGCGCCACTACGCGCACGTCGACTGCCCCGGCCACGCCGACTTCGTCAAGAACATGATCACCGGCGCCGCCCAGATGGACGGCGCGATCCTCGTCGTCTCGGCCGCCGACGGCCCGATGCCGCAGACCCGCGAGCACATCCTCCTGGCCCGCCAGGTCGGCGTGCCGAACATCGTCGTGTTCCTCAACAAGGTCGACCTCATCGACGACAAGGACCTCCTTGACCTCGTCGAAGAGGAAATCCGCGACCTCCTGACCAAGTATCAATTCGACGGCAAGAAGGCGAAGCTCATCCGCGGCTCCGCCACTGCCGCGCTTGAGGGCAAGCCCGAGGGCCTGGCCGCCATTCAGGCGCTGATGGAGGCCATCGACTCCGAGATCGCCGAGCCCGTCCGCGAGCTCGACAAGCCCTTCCTCATGTCCGTCGAGGACGTGTTCTCCATCACCGGCCGCGGCACCGTCGCCACCGGGCGTATTGAGCGCGGCATCTGCAAGCTCAACGACACGGTCGAGATCGTCGGCCTCAAGGACACGACCACGACGGTCGTCACCGGCATCGAGATGTTCCGCAAGCTGCTCGACCAGGGCCAGGCGGGCGACAACGTCGGCATTCTCCTGCGCGGCATTGAAAAGGAAGGCATCGAGCGCGGCCAGGTCATCGCCGCCCCGAAGTCGATCAAGCCGCACAAGAAGGCCAAGGCCGAGATCTACGTCCTCTCCAAGGACGAGGGCGGCCGCCACACTCCGTTCTTCAACGGTTATCGTCCCCAGTTCTACTTCCGCACCACGGATGTGACGGGCGTCGTCAACCTGCCGAAAGGCGTCGAGATGATCATGCCCGGTGACAACATCGCGGTTGATATCGAGCTGATCTCGCCGATCGCCATGGAGAAGACCCAGAAGTTTGCGATCCGGGAGGGCGGCCGCACCATCGGTGCCGGTCGTGTCACCGAGATTGTCGAATAAGCGTCATTTAACCTCTTCCGACCGACGCTGCCGGGGTCTCCTTTGGGGGTCCCGGCTGTGTCGTCTAAAAGAAATAGAAATAACCACAGGGGTGTAGCTCAATTGGTAGAGTAGCGGTCTCCAAAACCGTTGGTTGGGGGTTCGATTCCCTCCGCCCCTGCCACTTTCGCCCAACTCAACACATGGCCAATCCCTTCCGCACCGCCCGCATCTTTTTCGGCGAACTCGTCGGCGAGCTGCAAAAAGCCAGCTGGCCCACGCGCTCCGAGCTCAAGGATTCGACGATCGTCGTGATCGTTGCCTGCGCCCTGCTGGGCCTGTTCACCGCCATCAGCGACTTCGCCCTCTACAACGTGGTCGACGCCGTCACGTCGTTCATCAGCCACTAATTATTTCCGCCCGATGACCACCCAGACTTCCACCCCGACCGGCGCCCAATGGTTCGCGCTGCACACCCTCTCCGGCCAGGAGAACAAGGTGAAGAACTACATCGAGAAGTTCAAGAAGGCCGAGGAGCTCGACGATTTTGTGTTCGAGGTGCTGCTGCCGACCGAGGTCGTGTCCGAGGTCAAGGGCGGCAAAAAATCCACCAAGGTCCGCAAGCTCTACCCGGGCTACGTGTTCATCAACATGTGCCTCTACGACGCGGAAAAACAGGTCATCATCAAGCCGTTCTACTTCGTGAAGGACGCGGCCGGCGTCATCGGCTTTGTCGGGGGCGACCATCCCGCGCCCTTGCGCCAGACCGAGATCGACGACATCAAGACCCGCATCGAGGCCGCCTCGGGCAAGGAAGTGCCGAAGGTCACCTTCGAGGTCGGCGAGGAAGTGAAGATCACCGACGGCGCGTTCGCCAACCTCACGGGCCGCGTCGACGAGGTCGACCCCGCCCGCGGCAAGCTCAAAATTTCCGTCTCCATTTTCGGGCGCTTCACGCCCGTCGAACTCGAATACTGGCAGGTCCAGCGCGCCTCCGAAAGCTGATCCGCCTCTCATCGCCACCAATCCACTCTCACCATGGCCAAAAAAATTCAAGGTTACGTCCGTCTCCAGCTCCCCGCCGGTGCCGCCAATCCGGCGCCCCCCGTCGGCCCCGCCCTCGGCGCCCAGGGCGTCAACATCATGGGCTTCTGCAAGGAGTTTAACGCGAAGACCAAGGACCAGAATGGCATGATCATTCCGGTCGTCATCACCGTCTACTCCGACAAGTCCTTCACCTTCATCTGCAAGTCGCCCCCGGCGTCCGTGCTGTTGAAGAAGGCCGCCGGCATCGCGACCGGCTCCGCCAAGCCCAACATGGACAAGGTCGGCAAGGTCACGCGGAAGCAGATCATCGAGATCATCAAACTCAAGAAGGGCGACCTCAACGCCAACAGCGAGGAGGCCGCCATCCGCATGATCGCCGGCACCGCCCGTAACATGGGCATCGAGGTCGTCGACTGATTTTCACCACCAACCAGCTCACCGCGGGAGTCCCGTCAGGGACGTTCGCACCGCAAGGAGTCCAAAATGCCCGTCAAACACAGCAAACGATACCGCAGCGCCGCCACGGCCGCTGATCTCACCAAGGAGTATCCCCTCAAGGAAGCAGTGGATATCCTGACCAAATTCCCGAAGGCCAAGTTCGACGAGACTGTCGAGCTGTCCTTCCGCCTCGGCGTTGATCCCGCCCAGGGCGACCAGATGGTGCGCGGCACCACGCCGCTGCCCAACGGCTCCGGCAAGAAGGTCCGCGTGCTCGTCTTCACCGACGATCCCGCCAAGGCCCTCGCCGCGGGCGCCGACACCGCCGGCCTTGCCGACGTGATGGCGAAGATCAACGAAGGCTGGCTCGATTTCGACGTCGCGATCGCGACCACCGAGGCGATGAAGCAGGTTCGCACACTCGCGCGCGTCCTCGGCCCCAAGGGCCTCATGCCCAACCCGAAGTCCGGCACCGTCACCGACGACATCGCCGCCGGCATCAAGGCCGTGAAGGCCGGCCGCGTGGAGTTCAAGGTCGACAAGACGGCCAACATCGGCGTCGGCGTCGGCAAGCGCTCGTTCACCCCCGGCCAGATCACGGAGAACGTGTCCGCCGTCCTCGAGGCCGTCGGCAAGGCCAAGCCGGCCACCTTCAAGGGCCACTACATCAAGAGCGTCACGCTCTCTTCCTCCATGAGCCCGGGCGTGAAGGTCGCGTCCACCGAGTTCAACAAATTCTAAGGAGCCCACCATGAGAGCCGAAAAACAATATTTGATCGACGAAGTCAGCGGGCACCTGAAGAAGTCCGATTACGTCATCCTCACCAATTTCACGAAACTCACCGTCGCAGACGCTGCCGAGCTGCGCAAGCGCCTCGCCCCCGAGAAGGCCGAGTTCCACGTCGTGAAGAACAGCTCCTTCCGCGTCGCGGCCAAGGCCATGGGCCTGCCCGACCTGGAGAAGTCCCTCACCGGCCAGACGGCCGTCGTGGTCGGCGGCAAGAATCCAGCCGGTGTCGCCAAGACCCTGAAGAAGTTCATCGAGGAAAAGCAGAAACTCGAGGTCAAGGTCGGCGTGATGGACAAGAAGCTGATGTCCGCCGCGGATCTCTCGAAGCTCGCCGATCTGCCTTCGTTCGACGCCCTGCGCTCGATGTTCCTCGGCATGCTTACCATGCAGGGCGCCGCCTTCGTGCGCGTCCTCGACGCCAAGGTCAAGAAGGAGCAGCCCGCTGCTCCGGCGGCCTAACTCATCATTTAACCAACCACAATTTTTTCGGCGCAAGCCGGGGAAGCAAAAATCCAAAGAAGAGGCTAGGGGATACGTCCCTTAAACGCGTTTCACCCATCGAGACCGCTATCCGCTTCAGGAGAAAATAACATGAGCAACATCACCAAAGACCAAGTCATTGAATGGCTGTCCGCCCAGCCGATTCTCGAACTCGCCGGCCTCGTCAAGGAGCTGGAGACCAAGTGGGGCGTTTCCGCCGCCGCTGCCGCCGGCCCCGCTGTCGCCGCTGCCGGCCCCGCCGCCGCCGTCGCCGAGGAAAAGACCGAGTTCACCGTCGTCCTCCTCGAGGCCGGCGCGAACAAGATCGGCGCCATCAAGGAAGTCCGCGCCATCACCGGCCTGGGCCTCAAGGAAGCCAAGGACCTTGTCGAAGGCGCGCCCAAGCCCGTCAAGGAGGGCGTCAACAAGGCCGAGGCCGAGGAAATCAAGAAAAAGCTCGAGGCCGCCGGCGCCAAAGTGGAACTCAAGTAACCGCTTGGCGATTTTGTCCTCCACACTCCTCAATTCACCGGGACAGGCCGTGTTCAATCGCGGCCTGTCCATCGGCTTTCTTCCGCGATTTGCTTTTTCACCCCTCTCCGGTTACTTTTCACGCAGCGATGAATCCGGCGGGATGCAGGTCAGCGGGCCTGTCCTTGGATCCTTCGCTGCGCTCGGAATGATGCGGGGGGGCCGGGGCGTCCTGCTGCCTTTGCCGCGTCATTCTTCGCCCACACTCTGACACGATTTATCTTTACCACCACTCAACGGGAAATTCCATGGCCGACCGCAATCACTCTGAACGTATCAACTTCGGCAAGCTCCGCGAAGTCATCCAGCCGCCCAACCTCATTGAGCTGCAGATCAGCTCCTATCTCGAGTTCCTGCAGAAGGACACCGCCGAGAAGGCGCGCAAGCCCTACGGCCTCGAGGCCGTGTTCCGCGAGGTCTTCCCGATCAATTCCTACGACGAGCGCCTGACGCTCGAATACGTCTCCTACACGATCGGCGAGCCGAAGAGCTCCGAGATCGAGTGCCTCCGCGAGGGCACCACCTACGCCGTGCCGCTCTATGTGAAACTGCGCCTGCGCGAGGAAGACTTCATCAAGGACGAGGAAATCTTCATGGGCGACATCCCGATGGTGACCGAGCGCGGCTCGTTCATCATCAACGGCGCCGAGCGCGTCGTCGTCTCCCAGCTCCACCGTTCGCCCGGCATCTGCTTCGAGGTCGCCACGCACCCGAACGGCAAGCTGCTGCACTCCTTCCGCATCATCCCCGACCGCGGCACCTGGCTCGAGGTGCAGTTCGACAACAACGACCTGCTCTACGTCTACCTCGACCGCCGCCGCCGCCGCCGCAAATTCCTCATCACGACGCTGCTCCGCTCCATCGGCTTCAGCAACGATCTGGATATCCTCAACCTGTTCTACACGATCCAGGAACTGAAGGTCACCAAGGCCCTCGACCTCGAGAACGTCTCCACGCTCGTCCTCGTCGAGGACGTGATCGACGCCCAGAAGGGCGTCGTGCTCGCCCGCGCCTTCGAACCGCTCACCAAGGCCATCGTCCGCACCTTCGAGAAGCACGACATCAAGTCGATGCGCGTCATCGACACCACGGCCGACGAGGGCGCGATCATCCGCGCGCTCAAGAAGGACCCGACCCGCAACGAGGAGGAGGCCCTCAAGGAAATCTACAAGAAGCTGCGCCCGGGCGAGCCGCCGACCACGGCGAACGCCAAGGCCCTGCTCAAGCGCCTGTTCTTCGATCCCAAGCGCTACGACCTCGGCCGCGTCGGCCGCTACAAGATCAACCAGAAGCTCGACCTCAAGATCGACCTGGAGAACCGCATCCTCGCCAGCGAGGACGTGGTCGCCGCCACCAAGTATCTCGTCCGCCTCAAGAAGAGCGACGGCATCGTCGACGACATCGATCACCTCGGCTCGCGCCGCGTGCGCACCGTGGGTGAGCTGCTCGCCAACCAGTGCCGCGTCGGCCTTTCCCGCACCGAGCGTCTGGTGCGCGAGCGCATGACCCTCTATGACCAGAGCGTCGACTCGATCACGCCCCAGAAGCTGATCAACCCGAAGGCCCTGACGACCGTGATTCGCGACTTCTTCGCGCGCAGCCAGCTGTCGCAGTTCATGGACCAGATCAACCCGCTCGCCGAGCTCACGCACAAGCGCCGCTTGTCCGCGCTCGGGCCGGGAGGTCTGAACCGCGAGCGCGCCGGCTTCGAGGTGCGCGACGTGCATCCGTCCCACTACGGCCGCATCTGCCCGATCGAGACCCCGGAAGGTCCGAACATCGGCCTCATCAACTCGCTCTCCACCTACGCCCGGGTCAACGAATTCGGCTTTATCGAGTCGCCCTACCGCATCGTCGAGAAGGGCCGCGTGACCGACAGGGTCGTTTACCTCACCGCCGATCAGGAGGAGGGCAAGACCATCGCCCAGGCCAACGCCGAGGTCGATGACAAGGGTCACTACATCGGCAAGGTCACCGCGCGCAATTCCGGCAACTTCCTTGAAGTCTCCGCCGAGGAGGTCGACCTGATGGACGTTTCGCCCAAGCAGGTCGTGTCCGTCGCGGCCGGCTTGATTCCCTTCCTCGAGCATGACGACGCTAACCGCGCGCTCATGGGCTCCAACATGCAACGCCAGGGTGTGCCGCTCCTGCAGACCGAGGCGCCGTTTGTCGGCACCGGTCTCGAGGCCCGCCTCGCCAGCGACTCCAAGACCGTTGTCATCGCCGAGGAGTCCGGCGTGGTTGCCTCCGTGGACGCCAAGCAAATCGTCGTCACCAAGGACGGCGACCTGCCGCGCCACCCGAAGCACAACCCGAAGGACCACGTCTACGTCTACGAGCTGCGCAAGTTCATGCGCTCGAACGCCGGCACCTGCTTCAGCCAGCGGCCCATCGTCAAGAAGGGCCAGCGGGTCAAGAAGGGCGAGTGCATCGCCGACGGTCCCTCGACCGACCACGGCGAACTCGCGCTCGGCCGCAATGTGCTCGTCGGGTTCATGCCGTGGAACGGCTACAACTTCGAGGACGCCATCCTCATCTCCGAGAAGGTCCTCAAGGAGGACATCTTCACCTCGATCCACGTGCAGGAGTTCGAGGTCACGGCCCGCGACACCAAGCTCGGGCCCGAGGAAATCACGCGTGACATCCCGAACATCGGCGAGGAAGCGCTCAAGAACCTCGACCACAACGGCGTCATCCGCATCGGCGCCGAGGTGAAGCCCGGCGACATCCTTGTCGGCAAGATCACCCCGAAGTCCGAGACCGAGCTCGCGCCCGAGGAAAAACTCCTCCGCGCCATCTTCGGTGAAAAGGCCGCGGACGTGAAGGACACCTCGCTCATCGTGCCCTCCGGCGTGAACGGCATCATCATGGACGTGAAGATTTCGACGAGCCGCCTCGATGCCGAGCGCGACCGCCTGTCCCCGTCCGACCGCCGCCGCCAGGTGAAGCAGATCCAGGAAGACTACAAGACGCAGATGGACAAGTTGCGCGAGCAGCTGACCGAGGCGCTCTCGAACATCCTCCTCGGCGAAAAGATTCCGCTCGACGTGATCAACGGCCAGACCGGTGAAATCATCATCCCGGCCAACCGCAAGATCACCAAGACGCTCCTCCGCAAGCTGGCTGCCGTCGCGAAGCACATCGAGATCGATCCTTCGCCCGTCCGCATCAAGATCATGGAGATCATCGCCTCCTTCCAGTCGAAGTTCGACGAGCTGGAAGGCGACCGCGAGCGCAAGATCGCCACGATCGAGACCGGCGACGAGAATGGTCCCGGCGTCATCAAACAGGTCAAGGTCTACATCGCCACGAAGCAGAAGCTCGAGGTCGGTGACAAGATGGCCGGCCGCCACGGCAACAAGGGCGTGGTCGCCAAGATCGTGCCCGAGGAGGACATGCCCTTCCTGCCCGACGGCACCCCGATCGAAATCTGCCTCAACCCCCTCGGCGTGCCTTCGCGCATGAACGTGGGCCAGGTGCTGGAGACGCACTTGGGCTGGGCTTGCAAAAAGCTCGGCATCAAGGTCGCGACGCCCGTGTTCGACGGTATTCCCGAGAGCAAGGTGCGTGGCTACCTCAAGGAGGCCAAGCTGCCTTCCACCGGCAAGTCCCCGCTCTACGACGGTCGCACCGGCGAGAAACTCGATCAGGAGGTCGTCGTCGGCTACATCTACATGATGAAGCTGAACCATCTCGTGTCGCACAAGATTCACGCGCGCGCGGTCGGTCCCTACTCGCTCGTCACGCAGCAGCCGTTGGGCGGCAAGGCCCAGTACGGCGGCCAGCGCTTCGGCGAGATGGAAGTGTGGGCGCTCGAGGCCTATGGCGCGGCGCACACCCTTCAGGAGTTGCTCACCGTCAAGTCCGACGACGTGAACGGGCGCACCAAGATCTATGAATCGCTCGTCAAGGGCGACAACACGCTGAGCGCCGGCACGCCGGAATCGTTCAACGTGCTGGTCAAGGAAATGCAAGCCCTCGGCCTCGACATCAAACTCGCCAAGCGCACCGCGCTCGGCGAAGCCCTCGGGGGCAGCCGCTAACACTTAACACAATACTGGGAGCAAAATCATAATGAGCACTGAACACGCCCGCGAAGAAGTCCGGTCCGTCCTGGGATCCGACGAGAATCAGTTCGACAACGTTTCCATTTCCGTCGCCGCGCCGGAGACCATCCGCGCCTGGTCCAAAGGGGAAGTCAAAAACCCCGAGACGATCAATTACCGCACCTTCAAGCCCGAGCCGGGCGGTCTTTTCTGCCAGAAGATCTTCGGCCCGGTGCGCGACTACGAGTGCGCCTGCGGCAAATACAAGCGCATCAAATACAAGGATGTCGTCTGCGATCGCTGCGGCGTCGAGGTG
>WNFI01124054.1_pt1 | contig 14328 bp, 13 predicted proteins | sample 5400471 | NCBI WGS metagenome assembly WNFI01 (sample SAMN13153348, study PRJNA577476) | soil metagenome | isolation source: 100 cm saprolite on Douglas fir-dominated hillslope | place: USA:California | collected 2013-09-17
GTTCATCGCTTTCCTTTTGCGTGCACTTTCGTTCGCGGCAGTGATGGGTAACTGGTAATTGGTGACTGGTTAGCCACGGATTTCAGGATACTGAATTTGCCAATCACTAATCACCAATTACCAATCACTCGTGTCGTCAGCGCATCATGTAGCGCTGACTGAGCGCTACCGTCTTCGCCGGCTCACACGTAATCACCCTGCCGTCGATCATGACGTCGAACGTCTGCGGATTCACGGTGATGTTCGGGCAGGCTTCGTTGTGCAACATGTGCGATTTGTTGAGTTTGCGCGTGTTTCGCGCCGGCAACAGCGCCTTGGTCATGCCCAGCCTGCCCTGAGTGCCGGCTTCTACCGCGAGATGATTGACGAAGTTGACCGATAAAGCCTTTTTTGCTTCGCCGAAGGCGCCCCACTGCGGACGCATGATCAGCGGCTCACAGGTCATCAGCGATGCGGCGGAATCGCCCATTGCGCCCCAGGCGATGAATCCGCCTTTGACCACCAGTTCCGGTTTGATGCCGAAGAAGCCGGGACGCCACAATACGATGTCGGCGATCTTGCCGTCTTCCAGCGAACCGATGTGCTGGTCGATGCCGAATGTCTTCGCGGCATTGATGGTGTATTTGGCGATGTAGCGCTTGATGCGTTCGTTGTCGCCGAGCCTGGTCTTTTCTTCCGGCAGCCGGCCGCGCTGGTCCTTCATCTTGGAAGCGAGCTGCCAGGTGCGCGCGATGACTTCGTTGATGCGCCCCATGCCCTGGCTGTCGGAACCGAGCATCGATATCGCGCCGATGTCGTGCAGCACGTCTTCCGCGGCGATGGTCTGCGCGCGAATACGAGACTCCGCAAAAGCAACATCCTCCGGCACGGCAGGATTCAGGTGATGGCACACCATGATCATGTCGAGATGTTCGTCGAACGTATTCACGGTATAGGGATTGGTCGGATTCGTCGACGATGGCAGGCAGTTCATCTTTCCCGCCACCGCGATGATGTCAGGCGCATGGCCGCCGCCCGCCCCCTCGGTGTGGTACATGTGGATGGTGCGGCCTCTGATCGCGGCGAGTGTATCTTCCAGGAAGCCGGATTCGTTCAATGTGTCTGTATGGAGTTGCACCTGGAAGTCGAGCTCGTCGGCCACCGAGAGGCAGGTATCAATCACGGCCGGCATCGCACCCCAGTCTTCGTGGATTTTCAACCCTAGGCAACCGCCGCGCATCTGTTCCTCGAGCGACTCCGGCCTTGACGTATTGCCGCGCCCGAGGAATCCGAAGTTGATCGGCCAGGCTTCGGAGGCCTGCAGCATCTTGCCGACATTCCATTCGCCGCCGCAGTCGATGCCAACAGTAATCGGGCCGAGAGAGCCGCCGATCATGGTGGTCAGCCCCGAGGCGATCGCATGCTCGCAGAGCTGCGCCGAATCGAAATGCACGTGCACGTCGATGCCGCCGGGCGTCGCAATCAGGCCTTCGGCGTCGCGTACCGTGGTCGCCACGCCGCACACCAGTTTCGGGTGCACGCCATCCATCACCTCCGGGTTGCCTGCCTTGCCGATGGCGACAATCTTGCCGTCCTTGATGCCAAGGTCGCCTTTGACGATGCCGAGAACGGGATCGATGATCGTCGCGTTGCAGATCAGCATGTCGAGCGAGCCTTGCGCGGCGGTATGGCCGGACTTCAGGCCCATGCCGTCGCGCAACGTTTTGCCGCCCCCGTGCAGGCACTCGTCGCCCGGCACCGCGTAGTCGTGCTCGATCTCCGCAAGGAGGGAGGTATCGCCGAGACGAACGGCGTCGCCTTTGGTGGGGCCGTACATTGCGGCGTATTCTTTGCGGGTCATTCTGGCCATTGTCTTTTCCTGTCCGTGACGAGCGATAGCGATTGGGTGGAAGGCTCTATGCGCAGTTGTCCCCTTGTGGCGCGCCGAGCAACTCGACTCGACGAGGGGAAGTCGACGAGGACTGTTCGAGTCCCATGGCAGGGCACGTTGTGTGTGCCCTGCCCGGTCGAGTTCCGCAGTCGCCTCGTCGAGTCAGGCAGCGCAGGGACACCCCTGACAAGGGGCGCGACACCAGGGGCGGCCTTCTTTTGGTTACTTTTCTTGGCCGCGCAAGAAAAGTAACCAGCCGCCGGGCTGCCCCCGGCCAACATTGCATCAACGCGCAAGACGACTGGATCTCCACTTGCGCCAAATCACGCTCCTTTAAAACCCTGCGCCTTCGCTTTTTTCAAGGCGTCTGTTTTTGCTTTCTCCCCCTTCGTCGTACCGTCTGTCAAATTGTTCAATCCGAAGATCTCGCCGCTGCCGCCGAATGCGGCGAGCGTGACCTGCTTGGCTTCTCCGGGCTCGAAGCGCACGGCGGTTCCGGCGGGAATGTCGAGATGCATGCCGAACGATGCCGCGCGGTCGAAATCGAGCGCCTTGTTCGCTTCGAAGAAGTGAAAGTGGCTGCCGATCTGGATCGGACGGTCGCCGGTGTTCATCGCTTTGATGGTGACTTTTCTGCGACCGGCGTTGAGTTCGATGTCGCCGTCCGGCGTGAAGATCTCGCCTGGCACGACTGCCCCGGTATCCTTCTTCAGTTTGCCGGGTCGGATCGGATCGTGAACGGTCACGAGCTTGGTGCCGTCCGGAAAAGTCGCTTCGACCTGCAGCACCGGCATAAGATCCGCAACACCCGGCATGACATCGTCCGCATTCAGGATCGTCGAACCGTAGCCGATCAGGTCGGCAACGGAACGTCCCTCGCGCGCGCCTTCCAGGATCTCGTCGGCGATGATCGCGGTGGCTTCCGGATAATTGAGCTTGAGTCCCTTCGCCCGCCGCTTCCTCGCCAGCTCCGCTGCGGTGTAGATCGTCAGACGTTCCAGTTCTGTCGGTGTCAAAAGCATGCCACCTCACCCCCCGCCCTCTCCCCCGGAGGCGGAGAGGGTGCCTTGTCGTCGTGTTTGCCTAAGAGGTAATTCAACTGTTGTCTTTCATCTGAATATTCTCACTGCGGCCCGACCACTCAATCTCTCACGGAGGTCCACCGTGCCCTTCGCTCCCTCTCCGCCTAGAAGCGGGAGAGGGCTGGGGTGAGGTGGTCAGTTCGCGAACAGCCGGCTGTCCTGCACTTCGTGCCGCATGGCGGCGATTTCGCTATGCGGTGTGTACGCATACAGCTCCTCCGCATCTCCCGCAGGCAGCCGCAGCAGTTCCACCAGAACCGGCCTCACCTGCAGCAATATTTTCTGGGCATCCAGGTGGCCGATCATTCCCAGGCGCAACGCGGCACCGACGATACCGGTACACAACGTATGCGCCGACACCGCGCGGCAGGCTTCCTCGGAAAGTCCATTGGCGTTCCACAACGCGCCTTGAACAACCGGCAGGTGTCCGCGCACCTTGCGCTCCGCAATTCCCTGGCGAAATTCGGCGGCTCCCGGTGTGCCGAGACCCGCGTGAACTTTCAGCAGGGATGCGCCGGCACGCCGGGAGCCTTCGCGCAACTCGGTGGCCAGGGTCATCGCTTCAACGAGATCGTCGAGGTCTGCGAGGCGATCGAATCTTCCGCCCGCGCGCATTGCGGCAACGAGCACGGGCGCGTCGAAAGTGGCCCAGCGCTGGACAAGCTGTCCTTCGAGGAATTGCGCGACCTGTCCGGCCGAGACGACCTCGCCATCGGCGCGCAATGTTTCCAGCCCCCAGGAAAATGCGATACTGCCGCTCGGAAAGAAACTGTCGGCGTACTGCAACGCGCCCAGCAGGCTGTGCGGTTCAGGCATTGCCGATCTGCCTCGCCCTGCCGTCTTCAATGAACGGCTGGAGCCGCTCCAGATAGCGATCGGCCGTGCCTTGTAACGCGATGCGCAGCCAGGCGCCCTCGAAGCGTACCGCCCAGTGCATGTTGCCGGCAAAATAACCCAGTTCGAGCGCGCATGCCGTATCGCGCGGCGCCAGCGTCAACCATTCGGTTTCGCGCATGCGCACCACCACCGCCCGCTCGTCGGTAAGCATCAGCACCGCTCCGTTGAACAACTGCTGGGCACGATCGAGGACGACGGCGCATTCGGTGCCGTTATCGGTCGAAGCCCGCATCCGGTGGCGCTGCGTATCTTCACTGGACAATGACAGGTACTCGACCCTGCCGCGATGTCCGAGGTGGTGAAGCCGCTCGGCGATGGGTGGATCCGTCGCCGCGCCGATGATGTTGTCGAGTTTCAGCATGAATATTCAGCCGGAGAAAGGCCGGACCGCGTGCAGCGCAGTCCGGCGTGACGACTTCCGGCCTTCAGCGGTGCGCCGGTTCCTTCTTGTTGGGAATGCCGGGGATCGGCGCCTCGTCGGTACCGACCGTGGTACGCGTGATTGCCTCCACCATCTCACGGGTCGCATCCGGATCCGTGATCCACTTCTTGTAGAAGTCGTACGGGCATGCCGCGACGCCCTTGTCGCCTTCGTGGGAGTTGATCAGGCCGGTGTAGCCGCGATGCAGCAGCTTGAACAGGTGGTTTTCCGACTGCATGTTCTTGCGTGCATCGCGAATCAGCGACTTGGACAGCGCCGCATACTGGATGCCGTAATCCTCTTCGCCGCATTCGCCGAGCGTGCGCCCGTCGAAGCCGATGATGGCCGAATGGCCGAAGTAAGAGTACACGCCGTCGAAGCCGGCCGCATTCGCCACCGCGACGTAAACGTTGTTGGCCCAGGCCATCGCCTTGGCCATGATCACCTGCTGGTCCTTGGCCGGATACATGTAGCCCTGGCAACGCACGATCAACTCCGCGCCCTTCATCGCACAGTCGCGCCAGATTTCCGGGTAATTGCCGTCGTCGCAGATGATCAGCGACACTTTCAGTCCTTTCGGGCCTTCGGAAACGTAAGTGCAGTTGCCCGGATACCAGCCTTCGATCGGCACCCAGGGCATGATCTTGCGATACTTCTGCACGATCTCGCCTTTGTCGTTCATGAGGATCAGCGTGTTGTATGGCGCCTTGTTCGGATGTTCTTCGTGCCGTTCCCCGGTCAGCGAGAACACGCCCCAAACCTTCGCCTCACGGCAGGCGGCGGCAAAAATCGCGGTTTCATCGCCCGGACAACTCGAAGCCGTGTCGTACATTTCCTTGCTGTCGTACATGATTCCGTGCGTGCTGTACTCCGGGAAAATGACCAGGTCCATGCCGGGCAGTCCGACCTTCATGCCCTTGATCATCTCGCCGATCTTTTTCGCGTTGTCCAGCACCTCTTTTTTGGTGTGCAATCGCGGCATCTTGTAGTTGACGACCGCGACGCCGACTGTGTCCTTGCTGCTCGAAATATCACCGTGCATCATGATTCGATTCTCCTATTGATCGTTGATCGTGAAACCTTGACTCCCAATAACGCAGTCGGACTGCGCAACTACGCGGACTTGCGTCCGTCTTTATTCTCATTTCAATACTTTCAGAAACCCCTCTCTCACCGCGCGGGACGCGGATAGCGTTTACCTGCAAGGCCCAGGCCCTAGACCGTCAGGAATGCATGAATCTTCGCCGTGTCCACGCGCTCTTTCACGTCCTCATAAACGAACTCGCCCTTCTCGATGATCAGAAAGCGGTCGGCGATTTCCTGGGTGAACCACAGCACCTGCTCGGAGACCACCATCGAGAAATTGCGTTCTGTCTTCAGGCGATTGAGCGTCTTGGCGATGTCCTTGATGATCGACGGCTGGATGCCTTCGGTCGGCTCGTCCAGGATCAGCACTTTCGGGTTCGAGACCAGCGCGCGCGAAATCGCAAGCTGCTGCTGCTGCCCGCCGGACAGGTTGCCGCCCTTGCGGTTGCGCATCTCGTGCAATACCGGAAAGGTGTCGTAGACGAACTGCGGCACGGTCTTGTCGGGCATGTTCTCCATTCCGGACAGGATATTTTCCTCGACGCTAAGGTAAGGAAAAATCATGCGGCCCTGCGGCACGTAGGCCAGTCCCGCAGCCACCCGCTCGTAGCTTTTCCGGCCGAGCAGCGGCTTGCCGTCGAGCGCCACGTTGCCGCTGCGCGCCGGCAGCACGCCGATCAGCGCCTTGAGCAGCGTGGTTTTGCCCATGCCGTTACGCCCCATGATCGCCAGTGTTTCCCGGGCACCGAGCGCGAAACCGGCATTCCGGACCACATGGCTGTCGCCGTAGTAAACGTTCAGGTTCTGTACTTCAAGCATGGCGTTCCATATTTCTAATGGTGAACGCAGAGGAAAGGTAAAAGCCAAAAGGTGAAAGGTAAAAGACTCCAAGCGAGTTTTCGCCTTCGGCTTTTTCAGCTCTTTCCACTTTCCCCTTTGACCTTTCAGCTTTCGGCTGCATTTCAGTGACCCAAGTACACGTCTATCACCCGCTCGTCCGCCTGCACCTGCTCCATCGTGCCTTCGGCGAGCAGCTTGCCCTGGTGCAGCACGGTAACCTTCTGCGCGATCATCTTGACGAAAGCCATGTCGTGCTCGATCACCACCATCGAGCGGCCCCTGGCAATGCGCTTGAGCAGTTCCGCAGTCTGTTCGCGCTCGCGCGCGCTCATGCCGGCGACCGGCTCGTCGAGCAGCATCAGCTCGGGATCCTGCATCAAGAGCATGCCGATCTCGAGCCACTGCTTCTGGCCGTGCGACAGCAAGCCGGCCTTGGTACCAAGCTGCTCGTCCAGGTAAATCTGGCGCGCGACGCCTTCGATCTTGTCTACGATCTCCGGAGCGCGCCGGAAGAACAGTGAGCCGAAAACATTGCGCTTTTTCGGGTAGGAGATCTCCAGATTCTCGCGCACCGTGAGATCTTCGTAGACGGAAGGATTCTGGAATTTGCGTCCCACCCCGGCGCGGGTGATCTGATATTCGATCATGCTGGTGAGCTGGCGGTTCTTGAAACGAATCGAACCGCTGCTTGGTTTGGTTTTTCCGCAGATCATGTCCAGCAGGGTGGTCTTGCCGGCGCCATTCGGACCGATGACGACGCGCAATTCCTCTTCCTCGACATAGAAGTTCAGATCGTCGACGGCCTTGAAACCGTCGAAAGAAACGGTCAAGCCCTCGACGGAGAGGATGAGCCCGCTCACTGCGGCCCCCCGGCGCGCGTGCTCTTGTGGCCCTTGAACCGGTCCAGCAGACTCGCCAGGCCTTCAGGCAGGAAGATGACGACGAGCATGAACAATCCGCCGATGAAATAGAGCCAGTACTCCACGAAATTCTCGGAGAAGAAGGTCTTGCCCGCCCCCACCAGAATCGCGCCATAGACCGCGCCGATCAGCGACAGGCGCCCGCCGACGGCCGCGTAGATCACCATTTCTATCGAAGGCACGATCCCGACCAGGGAAGGCGACGCCAGCCCGACCTGGAGCGTGAACATGGCGCCGCCGATCGACGACAGCACCGCCGCAACGGCGAAGATGAATCCTTTGAACATCGCCGGGTCGTAACCGGAAAAGCGCACGCGGTCTTCGCGATCGCGGATCGCGACCAGGATCTTGCCGAGCCGGCTGCGCACAATGAAGCTCCCGACTACGACTGCGATCAGGAGCAACGCGACCGTGACGAAGTACAAACCGGTGCGCACGCCTTGCGCTTCGAAGCTGATGCCGAAGAAGGTCTTGAAGTCGGTAATGCCGTTGACCCCGCCCGTCACGCCTTGCCGGCCGATGATGACGATAGACATGATCGCCGCGAGCGCGAGGGTGATGATCGAGAAATAGACACCGCCGACGCGCTTGCGGAAATTGAAATAGGCCAGCACGAAGGCGATGAACGCCGGCAGGACGATCATTGCCGGCAGCGTGAACCAGAAGGAATGGAACGGCTCCCACCACCACGGCAGGGCGTCGACGCTGTTCCAGACCATGAAGTCCGGCAGGTTGGAGCCGAAGAATTCGGACAGGGCCTGCGCCGAACTGTCGCTGGTGGTCGACTCCAGCTTCAGGTACATCGCCATCATGTAACTGCCCAGGCCGAAGAAAATGCCCTGGCCGAGGCTGAGTATGCCTCCGTAACCCCAGATCAGCACGATGCCGATCGCGGGGAAAGCAAAGCACAGGTATTTCGCCAGCAGGTTCAGACGGAATTCCGACAGCAGGAGCGGCATCAGCACGAGCAGCAGCCCGAGGATCGGCAGGCCCAGCAGCCTCAGCCATTCCACCGGTGTCCGACGCGCCTCTGCGCTGCGCGCGCCCGTGCCATCCACTGCGCTGGCTCCGTTACTCAATTCATCTCCTCACTTTGGTCGCAAACAGCCCGTTCGGACGGAAATACAGCGCAACGATCACGAGCAGCAGGATCGAAGCCTTGGCCATCGAACCGGTCATCAGGAATTCAAAAGTGGATTGCAACTCACCGATTATCGTCGCGGAGAGCAAGGTGCCAAGCAGACTCTCGACGCCCCCGAACACGACGACGATGAAGGTGTCGACAACATATTGCTGCCCGGTGACCGGTCCGGTCGAAGCGAGCATGGTGAACGAACTGCCCGCAATGCCGGCAAGCCCGCAGCCGAGCGCGAAAGTCAGCGCGTCGACCCGTTCGGTATTGATGCCGGCAGCCCCGGCCATGCCCCGGTTCTGGGTGACTGCGCGGATACGCAGGCCCCAGCGCGTGCGAAACAGCAACAGGTACACGCCGAAAGATACCAGCAGTGCGAGGGCGATGATGAATATGCGGCTCAACGGAAACGACGCACCGGGAACCGCAGTGGGCGCCCACGCGCCCTGCAGCCAGCTCACCGTCGGCACGCCGACTTCCTTGGGTCCGAAACCGTGGCGAAATACCTGCTGCAGAATCAGGCTCAGGCCCCAGGTTGCCAGCATGGTGTCCAGCGGCCTTTTGTAGAGAAAGCGGATCAGGCTGCGCTCGAGCGCGAAGCCAAACGCGAAAGTCACCGCAAATGCAAGCACGATGCCGACGAGGAAGTAGACGTCCTTCAGTCCGGGCATGAATTTCTCGAACAGCAAAGCAGTGGCATAGGTCGTGTACGCACCCATGGCCATGAGCTCGCCGTGGGCCATGTTGATCACGCCCATCAGGCCGAAGACGATGGCCAGGCCGAGCGCCATCAGCACCAGGATGGTGGACAGGCTCAGACCATTGAAGGCCTGCATCAGAAAAATGTCGAAGGTCATTCGGGACCCGATTCCCTTTCGAAAGCAACCGAGAATCCGTCTTCGTCCCGTGCCCGGGTTTTGACCCGGGCACGGAAGGAAGAGGGGTAGACCGTGTTACGCGATCAGATTCCGGCGGATCAGATCTTGGCGAACGGGTTCGGCTCGATCAGCGACGACTCGTAAATCATGTCGATCTGACCGTCCTTCCTGAACGTGCCGATACGGGCATGCTTCCACAGATGGTGATTGGACTTGTGGAATTTGATCTTGCCCTCGGGAGCGTCCAGGGCGAGTTCGGAAGAGGCCGCGACAACCTTGGGCACATCGATGGTGCCCGCCTTTTCTACCGCGAGCTTCCACAGATAGACCGAAATGTATCCGCATTCCATGGTGTCGCCGACAACGCGGTTGGCGCCGTACTTGGCCTTGAATGCCTTGACGAACTTGTCATTCGCCGGATTCTTCACGCTCTGGAAATAACCCATGCACGACATGAAGCCCTCCAGGTTCTCCGCGCCGATGCCGGAAGCTTCTTCCTCCGACACCGCCATTGCGCACAGAGCCTGGGTCTTGCCGGTGATGCCGGCGGCGTTGAGTTGCTTATAGAACGCGACGTTGGATCCGCCGACCACCGTACTCCAGATGACATCCGGTTTTGCGGCCTTGATCTTGTTGATTTCGGAAGCGAACTCGATGGAGCCGAGCGGGTAATAGCTTTCGCCCGCAACCGTGGCGCCGATCTTCTTCAGGTGCAGGTTGGCGAGCTTGTTCATGGTGCGCGGCCAGATGTAGTCGGAGCCGATCAGATAGAAGCTCTTGCCCTTGTTCTTGTACAGCCAGTCGAGCGAGGCAATGGCGGACTGCGTGCCTTCCTGCGCCGTGTACATGATGTTCTGCGACATCTCGAGCCCTTCGTAATAGGTCGGATAATAGAGCAGGCCCTTGTAACGCTCCATGACCGGCAATACGGCTTTGCGCGAAGCCGAGGTGTAGCAGCCGAAGATTGCGGCAACCTGGTCTTTTTCCAGCAGCTTGCGCGCCTTTTCGGCAAAGGTCGGCCAGTCGCTGGCCCCGTCTTCGACGACGACCTCGAGCTTCTTGCCCATCACGCCGCCGGCGGCATTGATTTCCTCGATCGCCAGTTTTTCCGCGTCCACCACCGAGGCCTCGGCAATGGCGATGGTACCGGTCAGCGAATGCAGGATGCCGACCTTGATCGTGTCTGCGGCGGCCGCTGAACGGATGAACGGTGCGCCGGGCAATGCCGCGACGGTCGTCACTGCTGCTGCGCTCTTGATGAACTGTCTTCTATTGAATTTCATGTCTTCCCTTTCCCCTGGAGGTTTGCAGCCGTTCGGCGACGGCGAAAAAAAAGCCCACAGGGCGGGTGCGATCCGTCCGGCGGGCTTCTATGCCTTGCCTGGCCGCGACGTCTTTGTCGCGCTCAGGCTATGTTGTCTTTAATGAATTTCCCGGTGACACGGGAAAACCCGGTCCAGAAACTCGATGACCATATTGCAAAATCAGGGCCAATCCTGCAACCGAAATTATCCCGGCCCCGACAACCCGGTGAAAAATTGGCGAAACAAGTCTGAATTGAAAGGCATTCAGCTCGGCCGCCGCGGATCGCTCCTTGGCTTGGCGTACAGTATTGCTGCGCCGCACGCATGGCAGAAGGGCCTTGGGCGCCGCACGCGACCGGTGCATATTGCAGCGCAAAAGCACCAAATTAGGACCAGTCAAGCCAAGAGGCAGGGGTTGCTCTATATTTACCCTGTCGAGACAAATCCGACGCAGAATCGCGATACGCGCCCATCGACGCTTGAGAGCACCCATCGATGGTCGAACGGGTCCGGGATTTGCAGGAAGGCAATCCAGCAAGCAAAGCGAGCGCACACAAGATCGCCCGCCAGGATACGGAGCCCTGAGAACACCGGGCCGATGCAAGGAGGCATCGGCGTGACGCGTCCGACACGGCATATAGTGTGTTGCGGCCCTCCGGTTTTCATCGTGCACGACGCGTTACAGTGTCGTGACCCTCAGCGCAAAGACGCGTCGCTCCTCGAATTCTTCCGGGCCGCATCGGCGTGCACATCGTTACGACAAACCGAACAACGCGCGCGGGTCGAAAGACTGCGTTTAGAATATTCACGACACAGCCGATGAAATCCAAATCCAACGAACCGATCCGCATAGGCGTCCTGTTCTCGGAGACCGGGGTGACCTCGGTGATTGAAAAATCCGAACACATGGGCACGCTGCTGGCGATCCAGGAAATCAACGACGCCGGCGGCATCAACGGGCGCGAATTGCAGGCGGTGAGCTACGATCCGGGGTCGCGGCCGGCAAGGTTCGCCGCGCTGGCCGAGAAGCTCATTCTCGAGGACCGCGTCCATGTCATCCTCGGCTGCTACATGTCGAGCACGCGCAAGGCCGTCATCCCCGTGGTTGAGCGATGGAACGCGCTGCTCATGTACCCGACCCTCTACGAAGGATTCGAGTACTCCCGCAACGTCATCTATACCGGTGCGGCACCGAACCAGAACAGCGTGCAACTCGCGGAATTCATGCTGCGCGAATTTGGTTCGCGCGTATTCATGGTCGGCTCCGACTATATCTATCCTTACGAATCCAATCGCATCATGAGCGATCTGATCCTGGAGCGCGGCGGGGAGAAAGTGGGGGAAACCTATCTCCCCCTGGATGCACCGTGGGAGGACTATCTGGCACTGGCGAAAAAGATCAAACAGGCGGGACCCGATTTCATTTTCTCCACGGTTGTCGGCGACGGCACCGCATTGCTGCACCGGGCGTATGCCCAGCTCAAACTCGACCCCGCGCAAATGCCGATCGCGAGCCTGACCACCTGCGAGGCGGAAATCAAACAAATGGGAGCGGACATCGGAGAGGGTCACATCACTTCCGCGCCCTATTTCCAGTCGATTTCCACCGAGGAAAACCGCTTGTGCGTGGCGCGGTGCAAAGCCCGCTTTGGAGATGACATCGTGACCAACCAGTGCTGGGAGGCGGCGTACTTCCAGACGCATCTGCTGGCGAGCGCAATGCGGCGCATGAACTGCGACAGCGTGCCGGATCTGCTGCGCGCGCTGCCCGGATCGGAATTCGCCGCGCCCCAGGGCAAGGTCCGCATCGACGAACACAACCATCACACCTACCTGCGACCGCGCATCGGCAGGATAAACGCCGACGGCCAGTTCGACATCATCGAAGAGGGCCGCCACTGGGTACGCCCCGATCCCTATCTTGTGTCTCACACCCTGCAGGACTGGTCGGCGCGCGTGCAAGTCAATTCGCGTTAGGTCGATGCGATGAAAAGCGGCGGGACCTCACGGCTGTTGCGCGAGTTGCGATCGCTGCGCGTCATGGTCTTCCATCCGGATGATCAGGACGGGCAGGAACTGATCGGCCAGCTCGGCCGCATCGGCTGCCAGGTCAAGGCCTTCTGGCCGCCGCTCGAGAAACTGCCGGAGGAAGCGGATCTGGTTTTCTTCGCCATGCGCCCCGAAGTCCTGTCCATGGATCTTCCCTGGCTGCGGCGCGAAGGCTCCCCGCCGGTGATTCCGATTGTGACCTACGAGAATCCGGTCATCGTCGAGGCGGTGCTGCAACTGAATGCGTTCAGCGTTATCGGCTCGCCGGTGAAATCTTCGGGCCTGCTGACTGCCATTGCCGTTGCGGTAAGCCAGGCGGAGAAGTCCCGCACCCGGGAGAAATACGTGGTGCGCCTGGAGCAAAGGTTGACTGCCCAGCGCAAGATTGCCAAGGCCAAGGCGATCCTGATGACATCGCGGCATATCTCGGAAGAGGAAGCCTACGACCTGATCCGCAATCGCGCGATGACAAAACGCGTGACCACCGAGGAAATCGCGGACGCCGTGATCAAGGCGAACGAGATCCTCGGAATGGATTTGAAGACATAGAAGCAGGACTGATGGCGCAGGACTCGGGACTAGGTGAAAGTCAAAACACTGTCCGTCAGAGGCTCTGCGTGGCATCGACCTTGGGTATTTACTGAATCCCGGATCCTGCGCCATCAGTCCTGCTTTTTTCTGCGCTTATGAATCGCAGAATTTCCTCCCGCCTCGCCATCGTGTCCTTATAGCCGAGCGCGATCAGCGCGCGGCAATACGCCGGTTCGAACAGCAGGTAACTCGTCAGCGTGGCGCCGCCAGTGCGCGTCGCGCCCAGCCCGCGCAACAGAAAACGAATCGAGCGCGGCAGTTCACGGAAGTAATTCGCCGCGATTCGGTCGATTTCCTCGCTCGGAGAGATCACCAGCACATCGACTTCGCGCAACTGCACATTGTGCTTGCTGCGCTCCTCGCGGGGAATCAGCCGGATGGTGTTGTTGATGCGCTGCAGTCGTTCGATGTCGGTTTCCAGGCTGTCGAGAAAAATGCTGTTCAGCGCATGCCCGGCGATCTGCGCAAGCGATGGATAACTGCTCATCCGTTCTCGGTGTGGCGGGATTTGCGTCTGGCGGCTGACGCCAATGACGACAACGCGATCCGCGCCCAGGTGCAGCGCGGGGCTGATCGGGGAAATCTGGCGCATGCTGCCGTCACCGAAGAATTCGCGCCGCAGGGGCACCGCGGGGAAAATGAAAGGCAGGGCGCTCGACGCCAGCAGATGCTCGAAATCGATGATCTCCGCTATGCCGATCCGGCGCGCCCGCTGCCACCCCGTCAATCCCGGCACGCCCTGGAAGAAACTTACCGATTGCCCGGACGTATAGCCTGATACCGTGATCGACAACGCATAGAGCGCACCGGCATCGATGCTGCGACGAATTCCGCCAAGGTCAAGGCGCTCCCGCAGCAATTGAGAGAGCGGAGAATTGTCCAGCAGGGAACTCGGATTGTTCTTGCCGAGCCCGCCCATCAGCATCGCCAGGAACCAGCGCATGCTGGTGCCGCATACCCCGACTACATCGGACCGATAGACCTGGTCGACATGGAAGTTTTTCCAGATCATCAGCATCTGCCGAACCGCGCGATGGAAATCGGTCGCATTGGATGCCAGCGCCGCCGCGTTGATGGCGCCCGCGGAAGTCCCGCAGATTATCTTGAACGGATTGGGCGTTCCGCGTGGCAGCAGATGGGATACGGCACGCAGGAAGCCGACCTGATACGCGGCGCGCGCGCCGCCTCCCGTCAGAATCAGGCCTACGTTGGCTGCGTGCGAGGATGGAATGTCCAACTTGAAGCCCGTCCGGAAAAA
>WNFI01710867.1_pt1 | contig 14327 bp, 9 predicted proteins | sample 5400471 | NCBI WGS metagenome assembly WNFI01 (sample SAMN13153348, study PRJNA577476) | soil metagenome | isolation source: 100 cm saprolite on Douglas fir-dominated hillslope | place: USA:California | collected 2013-09-17
GGGGCGCGGGCGATGCCTTTTTCGGTGATGATCGCGGTTACGTACTTTGCCGGCGTTACGTCGAAGGCGGGATTTTCAATCTCCACGCCGTCGGGGACCATTTGCTTGCCTGCAATGTGGCTGACTTCTTTTGAATTACGCTGCTCAATCGGAATCTTGCTGCCGTCGGTGCAGGCTAAGTCGACGGTCGAGATCGGAGCGGCCACGTAGAAGGGGATTCCATGTTCTTTGGCCAGGATTGCCACCGTGTAGGTACCGATCTTGTTGGCGACGTCGCCGTTGGCGGCGATGCGGTCGGCGCCGACCACGATGGCTCCGATTTTGCCCTGACTCATCATGGCTCCGGCCATGTTGTCGGAGATTACGGTGGTGGGAATTCCGTCCTTCTTCAGTTCCCAGGCGGTCAGGCGCGAGCCTTGCAGGAATGGGCGAGTCTCGTCGGCGTAGACGTGAATCTTCTTGCCTTGCTCGACGGCGGCACGGATCACGCCTAACGCTGTGCCGTATCCGGCGGTCGCGAGCGCGCCGGCATTGCAGTGGGTGAGGACTCCGCCTTCGCTGGGCATGAGCGTGGCGCCGTGGCGTCCCATGGCCTGGTTAGCGGCGATATCTTCGGCGTGCATGCGCTGCGCTTCTTCGATCAGAGTTTGCTTGATCTGAGGGATCGGGCGGATGCGGATGCGCTCGAATTTTTCCTGCATGCGACGAATGGCCCAGAAAAGATTCACCGCGGTCGGGCGAGTTTTGCCAATGAGATCGCAGGCCTGGTCGAGGTCGCGCTTGAGATCGCCCGCCGTCTCGGCTTTGGAATTCTTGACGGCGAGTGCGATGCCCATAGCCGCAGCTACGCCGATGGCGGGCGCTCCGCGAACGACCATGGTGCGGATGACGTCCGCTACCTGATCATGAGTTTTGCAGGTGACGTAGGTTTCTTCGGTGGGCAGCTTGGTTTGATCGATGAAGCGTACGCCGTGGTCGGTCCATTCGAGAGTTTGAATCATGAAGGCAGTTCTCAGTTTTTAGCCAATTGAATCATTGAGAGATTGAGTCATTGAATCAATTAATCCGACTCAATTCTCAATCACTCTGTGTGCCGCGGTCTCGTCATTTTGTAAGACGTGCTCGGCGCGCACGTCCTGTGCGGTAAAAATCGAAACAAACGGCGCGGGGGTTGCGGCTTTCTCGACGTTGGGACGGCCTTTGGCTTCTTCGCGCTCGACCAGGCACATTACGCCGGCGATCTCGAAGCCGAATTCGCGGGCGGCTTCGATGGCTTGAACCGTGGATGCGCCCGTGGTGCAGACATCGTCCACGATCACTACGCGGGCGCCCTTTTCTCTGAAGCCTTCGATGCGCTGTCCGGTTCCGTGCTGCTTCTCCGCTTTGCGCACCAGGAAGCCATGCAGGTCGCCACTTACGACCGAGACTGCGACCACGATTGGATCAGCACCCATGGTGAGTCCGCCGATGGCTTGGGGCTTCCAACCCTGCTTGCGAATTTCCTCCAGGAAGACCTCACCGGTGAAGCGCGAGCCCTTGGCGTCTAGCGTAGTTGTACGGCAATCGATGTAATAGTCGCTGGTTCCACCCGAGGAAAGTTTGAACTCGCCGAGGCGAAAAGACTTGTGGGCGAGGATACGCAGCAGATTTTGGCGCGGAGAATGCATAAAATTCTACGATAACACGGGGATCAGACCTCGGGCGGCGGACCTCGCAGGTAGTGTAGTTTGCCATTGCGGCCGTCCGATGCACGCGAGATCCCTCGCCCCGCTGGTGAATGCGCGGGGCTTCGGGATGACGCCAGCTGCTAGCAAGCAAAGTGTACCCGGCACCCGGACTCGAGACCTTGGAGCCTCAGATCTGGCGTCCTCGGCGTGATAACCTGAATATTCCGCCACAATGAACTATCGAGGTATGAGATTGCAAAGTCGCAGAACGATTTTCTTTTCCTTCCTTATTTTTCTCTTCTTAACCAACTTGGGTGGTTCCGGGCTGGTTCCGATTGCGTTCGCCGAGGGCACGCGGACTTGGGAGCAGTCGAAATTTGAGGAACTGATCAAGGGAACGGCCACGGGAGTGGCGATTCGGAGCTCCGGTGGGCTGGAACTGGCGCCCGCTTTCAAAACACTTTCTGCCACGCCGTCCACTTACATCTGGGCGATCGTGGCGGACGATGCGGGGAATGTCTACGCCGCTACCGGAGCGCCAGCGCGAGTGTATCGGATTACGCCGGGCGGGCAGGTGACCATCATTTTTGAGCCGCAGGAGTTGCAGGTGCAGGCGCTGCAGGTGCAGGCGGGCGGAGTGATCTACGCGGCTACGGCTCCGGACGGGAAAGTGTACAAGATCGAGCACAAGGCGGGTGGCAAGCCGGAGGCGGCAAAGGTGGACTCCGGCAGGGAGAAGGAGAAAGAGAAAGAGCCGGAGAAGGACTCGTCAAAGCCAGCCCTCGATCCATCGTGGACTTCGTCCGTCTATTTTGCTCCGGGGACGAAATACATTTGGGACCTCCTCTTGGACAAGTCGGGCAATCTCTATGTGGCGACGGGCGACCACGGTGAGATTTATCGCGTCACGCCGAAAGGGGATCACTCACTCTTCTTCAAGAGCGACGAGACTCACGTTCGGGTGCTGGCCCTGGATGCGCAAGGCAATGTGATTGCAGGGTCGGACGGAAGTGGCCTGGTTTATCGAATCTCTCCCGAGGGAGAGGGATTCGTGCTGTACAGCGCTCCGAAAAAAGAGATTACGGCGCTCGCTCTAGACCGTGCCGGAAATATTTATGCTGCGGGGGTAGGTGAGAAGCGGGCGGGAGCGGGATCAAGCGGATCAGGCGGTGGTCCGGCAATGCTGACGATCACAACCGGCGGGTCAGCGCCCACGGGCCCACAGGCGCCGGGGTTGACGATCGGCCCATCTCCAGCGGCGTCGTCGGTCTCTGGGCCGTTTCCACTTCCGGGCGGAGGAGTGAGTGGTGGGTCGGATGTGTACCGGATCGCTCCAGACGGTTCTCCGGCTCGCATATGGACCTCGCATGAGGACATTGTTTACGCACTCGCGTTCGATGCGCGGGACCGTCTGTTGGCGGGGACGGGGAATCGTGGCCACATCTTTGCGATCTCGGGGATCGATGAATTTTCGGATCTGCTGAAGGCTGCGGCATCGCAGGTTACGGCTTTTGCCAAGGCTCCGGGTGGCGCGTTGTATGCGGCGAGCAGCAACCTGGGCAAGATTTTTGTGCTCGGACCGGGACCGGAGCCGGACGGCACATACGAGAGCGATGTGTTTGACGCGAAGGTGTTTTCGCGTTGGGGAAGGGCGGAGTTTCGCGGCGTAGGGAATGTGGAACTCTTTGTGCGAAGCGGCAATGTGGACAATCCGGACCGGAACTGGAGTCCGTGGAAGAAGATAGATTTGACGAAAGATGCGCAGATGGGGGTGCCTGCCGCGCGTTACGCGCAGTGGAAGGCTGTGCTCCATGCGGGGAACACGAGACCACTCGCCGATAACGTGACGCTGAACTATCTGCCCAAGAACGTTGCGCCTGAGATTGACGACGTCACGGTGCAGATAGGGACCCGCTACCAGCCTCTGCCGAAGTCGTCCACGCTCAGCATGAGCCCGGACGTGAGCGGATCGTCCGGCTCGCGTTTTGAAAGGACAATCTGAGCGAGAAGGCGTATTCCTTCGATGCCAGCTTGCTGCCGGACGGAGGATACACGGTGAAGGTGGTGGCTTCCGATACGCCGTCGCATTCGCCGGGCGAGGCGCTCACGGCGGAAAAAGAGAGCCGGCGGTTTGAGGTGGATACGACTCCGCCGCGAATTGACAATTTGACGGCGTCCGTGGAGGGTGGTCAGATTCACGTGCACTTCGGGGCCGGGGACGGATACTCGACCATCAAGCGCGCGGAGTACTCGGTGGATGCCGGAGATTGGAAATACGTAGAGCCCATCGGGCAGCTGTCCGATGCGAAGAACGAAGAGTATGACTTCAAGGTAGCGCCGGAGACTGGAAAAGACGGGGCCGCTGCGTCGGAGCATGTGGTGGTCGTGAGAGTGTACGACCGGTACGACAACATGGGAGCGGCGAAGACGGTGGTGCGCGGGAAGTGAGGTTCTGGGACGGATTTGTACCGCAGGAGCCCTCAGGGGCTGAAGCCCGCTATTAATTTGTGACACTTCCGGCGCGGCTTAAAGCCGCGCCCCTTCAAAACAGAATCGTTAATGGAGTTTCAGCAAACTGTGAAGCCCGATCTATAAGTGGCGCTGATCGCAGCGCTGCGCCATCCAAAATCTGCGCCTAAGAGTTCCACCGTCCAAGAAGCACTACGTGGGAGTTCCGCGCGCCGCAGTTTCTGGGGCGGCTTCCGGCTGTCTGCTGCTAATGGAGGTCAGTTCGCCGGCTTGACGGAGTGCGGGGAAGAGCCACGCCCATAGAGCGATCACCACGAGGGTTCCCACTCCTCCTAAAACCACTGCACGGACGGTGCCAAACCACTGCGCCGTCAGGCCGGATTCGAACTGGCCGAATTCGTTGGAAGCTCCAATAAAAATCATGTCGACCGCGGTGACGCGGCCGCGCATCTCGTCGGGAGTGGCGAGCTGGGTGAGTGTGGCACGGATGATCACGCTGACCATGTCGGAAGCGCCCAGAAGCAACAATGCGATCAGCGAGAGCACCAGGCTTCGGGATATGCCGAACAGAATGGTGAACACTCCGAAGCCGGCGACTGACCAGAGAAGTGTTAGGCCGGAGCGGCCACGCAGCGGGCGGTGTGCCAGCAAGACGGCCATGATTGCGGCGCCAACTCCGGGGGCGGTGCGCAAGAGTCCGAGTCCCCAGGGGCCGGTGTGGAGAATCTCACGGGCGTAGACGGGGAGCAGGGCGACCGATCCGCCGAGGAGCACGGCGAACAGGTCGAGCGAGATTGCGCCCAGGACGAGCTTCTGCCGCCAGATGAAATGCAATCCGGCGAAGACGGTTTTCAACGTCATGCCCCTTAAAGTTTCGGCCTCACGCGGGCGCGCTTTGACTTGCGTCCTGATGCGGAAGGTGGAGATCAGAGCTCCGATGGCTGTGAGCAGGGCGGTGGCATAGACAACCGATGGGCCGCGGAACAGCGCGTAGAGGATGCCGCCGAATGATGGCCCAAGAATGGTTGCGGCCTGGAAAGTTGTGGCGTTCCAGGCGACGGCGTTGGGGAAGTGCTCTTCGGGAACTAACTGCGGCAAGATGGACCGGCTGGCAGTGCCGTTGAAAGAGCGCACGATGCCGAGCAGGATTAAGACGACGTAAATAGCCGTCACGGAATGCACGCCACGCTGCGCGAGCGCGAGCAGCAGGGCGAAGCAGAGTGCGAATCCGGCGTAGCAGGCGGAGAGCACGTGGCGCCGTTCGAAGCGGTCAGAGGCGTGGCCGGAAATGGGGAAGAGCAGGATTGCGGGCAAGAACTGGGCCAGGCCGACAAAGCCAAGATCGAGAGGACGTTTGGTGATCTCGTAGACTTGCCATCCGACGGCTACCGCTTGCATCTCGACGGAGGCAACAATCAGGAACCGGGCGATCTGGAAGAGAACGAAAGCGGGATGGGTGAAGGCGGCGCGTCCGGCTCTGGGGTCGGCGAGTGCGGGCATCTGTCCTTACTAATGTGACATAGAAACGGGGAGACGTGCAGGGGATGACTTTGTTTGCGCAAAGGTACCAAGAACCCCAGCGTTTGAAGCCGAACCCATTTTTTGGCAACTTTACGGCACGACTGAAGTCGTGCCCTGATACGAGTCTGTTAAACACACGGGCTGTTCGATAATTGTTAGACAGCCTCTACTGGCTCACCCATGGTGGTTTCCAGGTTGTCTTCCTCAATCGCCTCAGCGGTATGCGTACGGGCCACGAACATGTAAATCGAGGGAACCACGAACAGCGTGAATAAGGTTCCGATGATCATGCCGCTGACCAGCATGATTCCGATACTGTTGCGCGCGCCCGCTCCTGGCCCTTTTGCCAGGACGAGCGGGAAATGACCGACCACGGTAGCTGCAGTCGTCATCAGGATGGGACGCAGCCGCGTGGTGGCTGCTTCGATCACTGCGGCGAGCTTGGTCTTTCCGGTTTCCTGGAGATGGTTGGCAAACTCCACGATCAGAATGCCATTCTTCGAGACCAAACCAACCAGGGTAATCAGTCCAACCTGACTGTAGATATTCAGGGTCGTCAGCCCCAGGAAGGAAAACATCAGAGCCCCGGAAATTGCCAGCGGGACCGAACCTGCGAGCACGATGAAGGGATCGCGGAAGCTCTCGAACTGGGCGGCGAGGACGAGATAAATGAGGATCGCCGACAACAAGAAGGTACCGAGGAACTTGCTGCCCTCTACCCGGAGCTGGCGCGATTCGCCGGCGTAGTCGACGGTGAAGCCCTGCGGCAGAATCTGTTTCGCCTGCTCCTCTAAGAAACTCAGTGCCTTGTCAAGCGGTACATTCGGCGGGATCACTGCCTGAATGGTCACGGCGTTGAGCTGCTGGAACTTCTTCAGGTCGCGCGGCTCGGTTGTGTTCTTCAAGCTAGCGAAGGTCGATAGCCGCACCAGCTTATTGTTTGATCCGGTGACGTAAATCTGTTCGAGCTGATCTGCCGTCAAACGCTCCGAGCGCTGGATCTGTGGAATGACCTTGTAACTCCGGCCCTGGATGCTGAAGCGGTTGACGTAGTCTCCGCCCAGCATAGTGGACAGATCCTGGCCGGCCTGGGTCAGATCAACGCCCTGGGAACGAAGCTTGTCGCGGTCGAAGACAACCTCAGACTGCGGCTGGTCGAACTTCAAGTCGGAGTCAGCGAAAATGAAAAGGCCACTTGCGAACGCTCTACCGACGAGCTCTTTCGCGAACGCATCGAGCTGCCTGGGCTCAGCTGCCGAGACAATCACGAACTCCACGGGGAAATTTCCGCCACCGGGCAGCGGAGGTGGCGTCAATGGGATCACGCGAATACCAGGGATTTTCGATAGCGGTCCGACGGATTCGACCAGCAACTGCTGCGCCGTCTTCTTCCGCTGGCTCCACGGCTTGGTCACCATGCCGCCGAAACCGCCACTCGGAGAAGTGATCTGAAAGATGCTGCCGCTCTCGGGGAACGAGTGATAGACGTCATAGACCTGAGTCGTGAACAAATTGGTCTGATCAATCGTTGAATTCGCCGAGCTCTGGATGACCCCGAACACTACTCCCTGGTCCTCAGCCGGCGCCAGCTCGCGCTGCGAGAACATGTAGAAGGGCACGATCAATAAGATAACAATCGCCCACAGTACAAGAACTACGGGCCTGTACTGAAGGGTTCCGGACAGCGTTCGAGAATAAGCCTTGCGTACGCTCTCGAAGCGGCGGTTGATCCATCCGGCAAAGCCCTTCTCGGTGTCTCCCGCGCGCAGCAGCTTTGAGCCCATCATGGGCGACAGGGTCAGCGCTACGACACCGGAAACGATCACGGCCCCAGCCAGGGTAAACGCAAACTCGCGGAACAGAGCGCCGGTCAAACCGCCCTGAATGCCGACTGGCGCGTACACCGCAGCGAGTGTGATGGTCATGGCAATGATCGGGCCCACCAATTCCCGGGCCGCATCCATGGCTGCGCGGTAGGGAGGCTTGCCCATATGAAGATGGCGTTCGACGTTCTCCACCATCACAATTGCGTCGTCCACCACCAGGCCGACCGAGAGCACGATCGCCAGCAGAGTCAAGAGATTGATGGTGAAGCCGGCCATCAGCATCAAGAAAACAGCGCCGATCAGCGAAATCGGGATGGCGACGACAGGAATTAGTACTGAGCGGAACGAGCCTAGAAACAGGTAGATCACAACGACGACGATGAGCAGCGTCTCAGTGAGCGTACTCAGCACTTCGTTAATCGCGTCCTGGATGTAGGCCGTCGAATCATAGGGGATGCCGGCTTTCATGCCCGGAGGCAATTGGGACTGGATCTCCGGCAGCGCCGCCCGGACATTCTTGATTACCTCAAGCGAGTTGGCGGTAGGCAGGACCCAGATGCCCATGAACGTCGCGGTCTCACCATTGAAGCGAACGTCTTGTTCATAGTTCTGCGCGCCAAGCACGACATCGGCAATCTCGCCCAGGCGGACGACAACCCCCTTATCTTCTTTGACTACAAGCTGTCGAAATTCATCGGCGGTGCGGAGATCGGTGTTGGCGATCAGGTTCACCGACACCATGGAGCCCTTTGTCTGCCCGAGCGCTGAGAGGTGATTGTTCTTGGATAATGCGTCGCGCACCGCGGAAGCTGAAATGCCAAGGGCCGCCATTTTGTCCGGCTTGAGCCAGATCCGCATGGCGAAGGTGCGGTCGCCGAGGATATCGGCGCGCTGCACACCGCTGATGGCGCTTAACTTCGGCTGTACGACCCGGGTCAGATAATCGGTGATCTGGTTCTGATCGAGACTGGCTGATGAGAAGCCGAGATACACCGCGGCAAACTGATTGTCCGCGGTTTGCAGATCAATGACCGGAGCCTGGGATTCCGGCGGCAAGTCGTTGCGGACCTGGGCTAGCTTGGCCTGGATCTGGGTAAGCGCCGCGTTGGTGTCGTAATTGAGCTTGAGGTGCACCGTGATCGTGCTGAGACCCTGAGCGCTCGAAGACTCCATGTAGTCGATGCCGTCGGCACTGGCGATGACGCGCTCCAGCGGAGTCGTGATGAAGCCACGAACCAGGTCCGCGTTGGCGCCTACATAAACCGTGGTGACCTGCACCACCGCGATGTCGCTGCGCGGATACTGCCGCACGCTCAGCGAGCGGATCGCCTGCAGACCGGCGATCAGGATCACCAGATTGACGACGACCGCGAGAACCGGCCGCTTGACAAAAAGGTCGGTGAACTTCATTTAGCTGTCCTCAGGCTTGGGAGCGGGATTGTTTCCCGGCTGAACTTTATTGTTGATTTGGACGGCTGCGCCGTTGCGCAGTTTGAAGACGCCCGAACTGACGACTTCGTCCCCTGGATTGACACCTGAGATGACGGCAACCTGATCGCCATGGGAACCCTCAACCTTGACGAACTGCTGGCGCACCCCGCGGTAGGGCTTGCCACTCGGGTCTTTCAGATCAGAGACGACGTACACGGAGTCGCCGTACGGCGCGTAGTTGACCGCGGAGATCGGCAGTGTAATCACCGAACGGCTTTGGCCCAGTGTTACTCTTACCTGGACGAACATTCCGGGATGCAGTTTGCCGCCTGGATTCGCGAGCGTCGCTTGCACTTGAACATTCCGAGTGGTCGGGTCCACGACCGAGTCCACAGCCGTGACGCGCCCGGAAAACTCCTGGCCTTTCAGCCCGTCGGTGGTGACGCGCAGACCCCGGCCCGCTTGCACTTCGCCGGCCGATTGCTGGGGCACGCCGAAGTTCACATAAATCGGATTCAGCGCCTGGAGCGGAACCACAGGATCGCCGGCTGACAGGTATTGTCCAAGGTTGACCTTGCGGATGCCCAGGACTCCGGAGAACGGCGCTCTTATCGTCTTCCGCTGAATGGTGGCGCGGATCTCATTGACTCTTGCTTCCGTCTGCTTCTGGTCGGCCGTCGCGCGGTCGAAGTCCAGGCGAGAGATCACGCCTGCATTTACTAACTGTTGGTTGCGGTCGAAGTTGAGACGCGCCAAGTCGCTCTGGGCCTCGACGTCGGCCAGCTGGGCTCGCTCCTGTCGTGTATCAAGTTCTACGAGCACGTCTCCCTGGTGAACCTGCTTGCCGGAATCAAAATTGATTCGCTCAACGGTTCCGGGGAGATCAGCGCTCACGGTGACACCCTGGACAGCTTCCATTGTTCCGATCACGTTCAGCGTTGCGGGCCACTCCTCGCGTTGCGCGACAATCGTCGTAACCGCCGTCGGTGGCGGCTGCATAACCATGTGTGTGGCAGCTTGAATCTGCCGGAACTTGACGAAGCCGAGGACGGAGATGAATAGCACCACAGCGGCCAACATCAGGATCATGCGTTTGAACATAAATTCCTTGCTCCTGAACAGCAATCTCGCAAATTGAAGATACTGAATGCCCTAAGCAACCTCTTCGACAAATACAATCACAGCCTTCAGCGATGGCTGCTAGAAGATGCTAGTGGTGTGTGAAGAAGCGACCGGGGCCTATCGGGTGTGCAACAAATTTCATCATCCCAAGCCTGCCCCCACACAGCTCGGTTTGCAATATCAGATTTGATCGACCGTCAAAAGGATTCAGAGCTTTTAGGCAAGCTCAAGACCTCTAAGAATGCTTCGGCTCGGTTATTCGAGTTACCGGGGTGTTTTGTTATGTCTGTGGGCAAGGCTCAGGGACAGAGTTTGACCCGCGATAATGGCAAGCTCATCCACCGCGAAACACCAGGCCAAGTTGGGAAACTATTCCTTCAGCATCGCGTCGATCAGTGCGTACAGCTGGCTGCGGTCTACAACTTCCACGAAGGGCTTGCCGTTGCGCTTGTTGCTAACCACGTAGAGCGTGGGTGTGTGGTTGATCTGAATGGCTTTGCCTAGCTCCTTGTCGGCGGTGATCAGGGCGGCGAGCTTGCCCTCGGGATCGATCACGAAAGGCAAATCCACTTTGTGATCGGAGGCAAATTTCTCAGCAAAGCCACGAAGGTTTTGCGGCGTAACCTCAAGCTGGTTTGAGAAAATGTAGTCGCGGAATTCGTTGCCCAGCGCCTTGGAATGCGTGTCGAAGTATCGCGCAAAAATGGCTGCGTCATACGACCAGGTATGAAAAGGCAGCGGGAAGTCGTGGCGGACGACGGGAATCTTGTAGGTGCGGGAAGCTTCCTCCACCAGTGCGACCGTCGCCCCCTTGGGCGGACGCAGCGCGGGATTGACCGGACCCTGGGCAATGGAGCGTAACCCCGCGACCAAAACGAACGAAGCCACTAGCAAGAACCAGAAGGCGAGAACAGTCGAGCGATTCCTGAACATGCTCTGGATCATTTTTCTGTGTATGTTCTTGTGACACGAGCCTTTCCGCGGCGCAAACCGTTCACTCGTTAGACGCCAGAAACCTTGTCCAGGCAACCTGGATGTCCCCGCGATTAGAACCTCTTCAAGTATAAGGTATGGTGGGCTCTTTAGGGGTTCTGCAACTCCGCGCCGGATGCGGATTAAAGCGCCTTCCCAATTTGTACGCAGCACCCATTGCCGCCTATTACGGGTAGAATCTCTCTTTTTGGGGCGACTACTCATGCCCTGGCTGCGGCTGTCGCCAAACCAGGCTGGGGTTTGGGTTTGCCTCGTAACTTGCGACGGGCCGGCTGCTCAATCCCCAGATAGACAAAGACGGAAGCTATGATCGGCAAGGTGAACCCCACCATCCTTCCTAGCACTCCCTGATGCCGTACTCCGTTAGGGCCGAAGTACGCGAATAGGACGAACGGATGGAGCAGGTAGAGACTATAGCTGGCGTCTCCCAGCAGCATGAGCGCACGGATTTCCATAAACGCGGCCCATCCAGGCCGCAGGGCAATTCCGTAAATGATGGCGGCAAAAGCTGGTGCGAGGAGTCCATTGTGGAGAAGTGGATAGGGAATTTGCGGGCTGAACATGGCCACGGCCAGGAATACCAACGCACCCATTACGACCAGCGGTGTCGCCCATTTTCGAGCGATCGAAGTTCGCAGAAACAAGAAGCCGCAGCAAGCTCCCATAATAAATTCAGGTAAACGAGCCAGCGGATTGAACCGGAGGATATTGAGCCATATCAGATCATTCGATTCATCGTTGACGTATTCAACGCCATCGGGCATGAAAATAATGTATCCAATGGAGAGTGAAAGGGTCACGGCAAGGCATACAAGTGCCATCATCTTCAGCTTCCGGCTTTGCCACTTCGCCAAGCGCGCCAGCAATAATGGGAATAGCAGATAAAAGAATGCTTCCACCGACAAACTCCACGCCGGAGAATTCCACGCCAGCGCTGCGTGTGGCACCCAAGACTGGAGCAAGGTAAAGACGAGGGTTGAGCTTAACAGCCAGTGCGCTTTGAACCACGGAAGATAGGCGCACATGAGGATGAAAGTCGGGGCGGTGAACAAAAGTGAGAGCAGATACGCGGGGTAGATGCGGGCGAATCGCGCGCGCCAGAAATGCCAGGCCGTGAAGTCGCGATCTGCATAGGTATAGACGAGGATGAATCCGGAGAGAATGAAGAAGAAACTAACGCCAACGTAGCCAATGGCAGCCAGGGAGTGATAGAAGCCCGTGCCAGCGAAGATATTCAGGGCATAGAGATGAAAGAGAACTACGTGAAGTGCCGCAAAGAAACGCAGAGAAGTGAGCGCGGAAAGTTGGGGACGAGGGGCATCTGCTTTCATAGTGCTCCGTCGGCAATTATAAGACGTCTTGCAACTCACCCATCGCAGCCGACCGGACCTATCGGTGTCATTTCCCACCAGAGGCAACGAAATGACTGAAGCGGCGACAGGTTGTCTTTTGGGCAGTTCGGTCTTGCTAAAAGGGGCATACGACGTAAACTTCGTGCCGGGAAACAGTCGCGGCAACGCGCTATAGTGGAACGTTGACCTCTCTACGATCGTGAGACCGTTGCGCCCATCGTATCTTAATCGGATGGTTCTGGCGTTGGCGATGACCGCCATGGCCGCACTGCCGGCCTGCAACCGGCGTGGTCATCGTGTGCTGGAGGTAGCCTATGTCTCGGCGCCGCAGGCTTCTCTGCGCGACCAGGTAGCTGCCATATACAACCGGGTGGGCAACGTGAAGAACGGCGAGCGGCTCGAGGTTCTGGAGCGGGAAAAGCGCTTCGCGCGGGTGCGGACCGCTTCGGGCATCGAAGGGTGGATCGAGCAACGCTACCTTGTGGACCAGAAAACCTACGACGGTCTGCAGAAACTCACGCAGGAAAATCAAAACGCCCCGGTGCAGGCTCCTGGCGTGCTGCGAAACGATACGAATCTGCACATCACGCCCGGACGCGAGACCGAGCATCTCTACCAGCTCAAGGCAGGGGCGAAAGTGTCGATTCTGAAGCGCGCTACGGCGGAGAAGTCCACTGCCGGGAGCGTACAGGCAAAGCCCACTTTATCGCCAAAGCCAGGCACGCGTTCCGGGGAAGCGCTGCCCAGACCGGTGCCCGCCGGGGCCGCACTGGGGGCTGCACTGGAAGACTGGTGGCTGGTGCGCGACGCCCAGGGCCGAGTGGGCTGGGTGCTGGCGCGCATGGTTGACGTGGACGTCCCGCTGGACATTGCGCAATACGCGGAGGGTCAGCGCTTCATCGCTTTTTTCCCGCTCAACGAAGTCGAAGACGCAGACAAAGGCATAAAGAAAAAAGTTGCGCAGTACCTTTGTGTGCTGACCGAGCCCCACGACGGCCTGCCTTACGACTACGATCAGGTCCGCGTTTTTACCTGGAACACGAAGAAGCACCGCTACGAAACTGCCTACCGCGAGCACAAGCTCGACGGAGTCCTCCCGGTCACCGTGACTCACGAGAATTTCGACAAGGAAGGTACGTTGCCCGTCTTTACCTTGCGCGTGAAGGATGACGCCGGCAATGTCAGCGAACGCAAGTACAAGCTGAACACACCGATTGTGCGGCGAGTACTGGCGCCAGGAGAGACCCCGGCGAGGACTCTAACTAAACGCCGGCACTGAGGCCGCCTTAGCTGTAGAAATCGGCGATGTTTTTGACCACCCAACACTGTTCGTCTTCCGTGAGTTCGGGGAACATGGGCAAGGCCAGGACTTCTTTGGCGGCGCGCTCGGCTTCGGGAAAGTCGCCTTCGCGGTATCCCAGATAAGCGAAACAAGGCTGCAGGTGCAGGGGGATCGGATAGTAGATCTCAGTTCCGATCTGTCGCGCAGTAAGAAATTCTCGTAGTTCGTCGCGACGGTGTGCGCGGATGACGTACTGGTGGTAGACGTGATGCGCTGGCGCGGATGTAAGGGGCAGTTGAACCGGCGAATCGCCCGCCGCAGAGGATCGTAAAGGGTTGACGCTAGAGGGAAGAGGCGCGGGCGTTTTCGTTTTACGCGCCCGGGCTTCCACGCCATTGGCCAGGCCGGCTTCGGCAAATAAGTGGTTGTAGGTTGCGGAGTGCTCGCGGCGGGCTTCGTTCCAGCTCTCCACGTACTTCAACTTCACTCGCAGGATGGCGGCCTGAATGGCGTCGAGACGGCTGTTCCATCCCAACTCTTCGTGAAGGTAGCGGCGAGGACTGCCGTGATTGCGCAGACGGCGCATGTGGGCGGCCATTTCTGGATCGTTTGTGGTCACGAGCCCCGCGTCGCCATAAGCGCTGAGGTTTTTCGTGGGATAGAA
>WNFI01187081.1_pt1 | contig 14326 bp, 21 predicted proteins | sample 5400471 | NCBI WGS metagenome assembly WNFI01 (sample SAMN13153348, study PRJNA577476) | soil metagenome | isolation source: 100 cm saprolite on Douglas fir-dominated hillslope | place: USA:California | collected 2013-09-17
CTTAGCATGGGAATTATATACATGTTTGGGGGAAGTCACAAGAGTGACTTCCACAACCTTACCCAATATGGGTCTAAAATGTGTCACGGAAGCGTGACACGTGTGATGTGTGACACAACCTGGTGCGGTTCATGACAAAATGAACAGAAGGAGGGGGCAAGGGAAGGAAGGGGAAAGGAGACAAAAAAGGAAGGAGGAGAGGCCATACCATGACACAATGCCTAGAAGGGTTGAAGCTGTGCTGAGGGCCAATGGAGGGCATACAAAGTACTAGAATGTATTGCAAAAGTGCCTGCAACAAAACTGCTGACAAGCATTCCCTTCAAAGATTGGTCTGTATCTCTGTCAAATGACATGATTGTCATGTGATTTATGCCTTGTTTGAAAGCTGAGAAGCAACCCTTTCCAACATATTTTATTTCATTTCAATAGGATTTCTCTATGTGGAGATATTCATCAAATACAGCACAAGTGAGAAACATGTCAACAGCTTTGTAAGTCACTGTAAAGAAGCCACTATGCCTGTATAAGCTAACTTCTCTGGTATAGTCTGCCTCTTGAAGTATTTGGTTACTGATTGAATGACACAAGACTTTGCCATCCCCCCTCCTCATGCATTCAAAATTTGCAGGATAAGTTACATTGGCAATTGAGTGCCTCCAATGAATGAACTTCAACTCTCCATCATAAAATCAATTGTGTAAGTGGTGCAAGATAAAACATAGATTGCTTGACTTAAGATGATTGTTATAGCCTGAGGAGACATGTTTGTCTTGAGGCACATACACAGAATCTCTCCTTGCCAACTGTTGTGATGTTGTGTACTTTCTTGATCTCTTGATTTTCTTGGTAAATGGACTTAAGGCTGAAAAAATAATTCATTGATTGCTGTACGGTGCCGCTACTCTGTAGCGGGAATAACTCTTATCCTGACCTGGTTTCCGGTACATGCCGAGTCACCAAGTAACTGTAACTGTCACCTGTACACGCAAAACACAGCTTTGAGGGAATGCAGCCATGACTTCAACCTCAGTCCCCTTCTCTTTCGGCCCAACACTTTCCCCTAGCCCTCCGCCCAGTGGAGGCGGTAGAGGGATACCTCTGCCTCAGGTACGCTCTGCCTGCGCAACTCCCCAGTAATATGGTCCGATGATACCCATTGTTCTCGCAGGAAGCACTGGTTGGGATCCTCGTTGGTGTAGCTATTGTAGCAAGTTGCCTGATAGTGATGGTCCGGTACATGCGACTGCTTAGTGAGGGTTGGAACCGCACCACTTACTCAGCTCTCTATTTTCTACTTGCAGCTTCCTGAAAGTGTCTCCGCACGCACGGGGATTCAGGGACTTTATATCATGTTCTCGTATACGTAGACCAGTAGATTCGAGCGAAAGGGCCGAATCTGAGCACAACCTATGGGTGCCAGCAAGTGGCACATTCCACATCACCCCGGAACTCTTACACTCATCACTCAGTCCTATTCCGACCATATATGATCCCAGACAGCCACAGAATTACACCACTCGAGCGTTTGATGTTGACCAAGGTGGCCGTAGATTGGGACCGCCCACCGATGACGATGGGAATTCGATCGGCGAAAAGGAAGAGTTACCTGCTTATAGACGGCACAGTATCAGACTACCAACGTATGCTGAGTCGGACAGCCAATCTGTGCCTGAGAGGTTGCCTCCACCAGTCTAAAGTTTCCATATAGTGCCACAAAGTTGAGGGACTGATGCAGCATCAACCGTCTTCTGTTATTCTGTTCTACATCTTCTACCAGCTCTTCTCCCGAACTGTTCTCATACTCACCCACCTACTCCTCATCTTGGGCCTTTAATTTTCATCTCCCAGGGCTAGTCATTCCTTTGCGTTGCTGATTATCTCTCTGTGTACATCGTTGAGCTTCTTTTTTTCACTCATGCCTCCTACTGTTGATTCGCTGTCTACGTTCTGATCACGAAAGTCGCAATGTAATTCTGAATCTTGACACCTCAGCAGCGAACCTAGTATTTTGGAAGCTATGGAATAATCAATATGTTCTGGTGTCCCTCGAGTTTGTGCGTATTTCTGCTTCTGAATCCGATCCGTTTCAACTTCGGCATTTGGCGCTGCGTAAAATAATTGTCTTTAGCGCCGGCCTTATTTTATGGCCACTAGTTGGAATACAGATAGCACAGCTGCTAATATCTCCCATGGGTAAGTATCTACGTGTCCTTCGACAGCGTGAATAATGCCGTCAACCTCAATACGCACGAACAGCTCTACAATCTTTGTCTCGAATCTCGCGTATACTACGACGACGGAATCGTTGCGAGCAGCATTCGATGACTTGGCTCCCGTACGCTCCTGCTTCGTGGTCTATGAAAAGATGAACCTATCACCGGAAGTCCCTGTCGCTAACTCGTCTGCAAGTGAACCCAAATCGAAGGGCGTTGGTTATGTCACGTTTGCCTTAAAAGAAGATGCGGAGAATATGGTGGAGAGGTACGCTTCCGACGCGAACGATGAACAGCTTGTGGTCGATAGGAGAAAGATAAGGGTTGGATGGCCAGATAAGAAGGTGAGGATGTATCCATCTTGTCGTGGCTCGTCACTCAGATTCACTCCAATTTGTGTCCAAGTTCATACCCCGGGAGGGATATGAGAAGCAAAGTACAGAAAAGAAAAAAATTGGTCGGCTTCCAGTCGTGGAGAAGGATTCTACTGCTAACAGAACCCTGGTAATTTCGAACCTCACACATGCCGGGTTGACGAACAGCGTGCTCTGGAAAAAGATACGGAAGTATGGTGGGGCCGAAAGTGTCGTATGGCCGGTTGATGGTGACAACACGAAAGGTTCAACCTTAGCTCATATTATCGTGCCATTTGTCGTGCTTATTTTCAACTCCAATATAGCCCACGCCATATTCGAGACCCCCGCAGCAGCAGCAGCAGCCCTCCCAAGGTTACATTCACATGTCTACAAAGGATCAGTCCTTTCTGTTATTTTGAAGAAGCAGGTTGACTTCGTGATGACTCATCCCTCATCAAGCACCCCTAACCGCGCCGGAAGGCTGATTGTACGAAACCTGCCGTGGAATGTAAGCTTTCACCAACTTAGTTTTTTGCATGTTCTGATACAGCGCATAGATTTCTGAAGAGGATCTGCAAGCCTACTTTACGCCTTGTGGTCCAATCCACTCCGTCCACATCCCTACCTCCGAGCGTAAATATGGAGACCGCAATCACGAAGGTGATGATGCGATCTCTTCCAATAAGAAGCGACTTAGCAGAGGCTTCGCCTTTGTCTGGTTCCGCTTCAAGAATGATGCCGCTGAAGCTATTGCCAAACTAAGCGGGACGAAAATGTACAGTGGGTATGCCCGTGACAAAGCTGCGATGGCCGCGAATGGAATCGGGGGTCGCAAGGAGATTGTGAAGAATGAAGGGAACGATAATGCGAGGGTCGTGGCTGTTGACTGGGCGGTGGGTAAAGATCGATGGCAAGAGATTAAGGCGGAGTATGCGCCAAAGGATGCGAGTAATGGTGAGGGTAGTGAAGCCCAGGCTGAGGAGGCCTCAGGGGATGAGTCAGATGGGACTTCTCAAGATAATTCCGCCTCATCTCTTGACATTGAAAGAGATGATTCGGCGACCGTTGATGATGAAAAGTCCGGGCCACCTCAACCCGAGGAAGGGACAACACTTTTCATTAGGAACGTGCCATTTGAAGCGACCGACGAAGATCTAAAGGAGTTGTGAGTTCTTGCTACAAAAGTCATTAGCTAAGCCTCATGTTTTGCTATTCTGCAATAGTTTCCGGAACTTTGGACCGCTGCGATATGCACGTGTCACGATGGATCCAGAAGCCGGCAGATCTCGAGGAACTGGTTTCGTTTCCTTCTGGAAACTTTCTGATGCTGATGCTTGCGTAGAAGAAGCCCAAAGGATGCGTGATGACCTGGATCCGGAGTTGGCGTCCAAGAAGAATCCTTTCTCCCTATTAACACTAGATCCCTCTTCATCGCGGGTTGCTCGTCTGGTCCTCCAGGGTCGTGCTCTGGATGTCACTCGTGCGGTGAGCCGGGAACAGGCTGAAAAGATGCGTGAAGCAGGCCAGCGTTTACGAGAAAAGGAGGATTCACGGAATTTGTATCTGATGCGTGAAGGAGGTGGGCCACGTCATTAAGTCATTGATTTCCTCATCAGTGCATTCTCTTCACATAGTCATATTTGCCTCCACGCCGTCCGCGGCAACTGTTACGGATGCTGAACTTGAGCGACGCCAGCATTCATGGAACGCCCGCAGAACTATGCTGCGTACCAACCCCTCTCTTTACATTAGTCGGACACGTCTTAGCATTCGCAACCTTCCCCTCTGGGTAACGGAACGAGTCCTTAAACGTCTCGCTATTCATGCCAAAACTGCTTTTGAGGAGGAAGTCTCCAGAGGCGAACGCGCTAGCCTGACAACGGAAGAGCTTGAAGAGAGAGCTAATACTGCTCAGAAGGGCTCTGAAGTCCCCAAGAAGTCCAAGAAGCATAGTTCCTGGGTCAAACAGGTTAAGGTTGTCCGTCAAGCTGATCGCATCGATGCTCTGACCGGGAAGGGACGAAGCAAAGGGTATGGATTCCTGGAGCTTGAAGCGCATGCTGATGCCCTTCGTGTTCTACGATGGGGGAACAATAACCAAGCTGCGAACAAGTTCATGTGGTCTTGGTGGAAAGACGAATTACAAGAGCTTTACGAGAAGCAGAGCAAAGCTCTTCAGACGTCGGAAAGAAAAGAAGGGGACGACCTGGAGACACGTGTCAAGAAGCTGAAGTCACGGTTGGAGGAAATGAGCCTCCCTGGGGCTATAAAGGAGGCTCATGCGAAAGATGGGCGTACCCTTCATATCGAGTTCTCAGTCGAGAACATCATTGTGACGAAGCGACGGCAAGGGAGGCAGGAAACTATGCGACAAAACTCTCATCAAACTGTTGGAAATGAAGCAAGCGCCCCCAAAGTGTGTAGCCCTTCAACCTATTGAGTATTGTCACCCTGTTAATCTTCGGTGGCGACATTTCACAGAAACGCAAAAGCCGTGAGGACGAGAATGAAGAGATCCCAAAACCGCGGAAAAGGAAGCTCAGTGTCGCTAAAATTGCCACCGAGAAGAATGATGATACTGGGTCACTGCCAGAGAAGCCCAAGTCTAAGCATTCAATAAAAGTCGGTTCTCAAGTTGGACGCATTATAGGGAAAAAAAGGAAAGAGCGACGAAAAAAGGCATCTGCATGACTATGATTATGATTATCTTACAACTTGCTACTACAATGACCAATTCTGCCACGCGAGATATTGGTTGATGAAACTGGTGCCCTCGACATGCAGTGGAAACTTATGGCATGAACCTCGGTGGGGCAAAGTTGTCCTGCCCAACTGAACCCCAGCCGTGATATGCTAGTGAGGAACCAGAGAGACTATGAAGGTGCGAGTGGCATGTTCTTCATGGTTTCTGGGGAAGAAACTGACGATGGAATTGCTTCTGGAACGGAATCTGCGTGAAAGTGTCTGTTTGGAGGTTCACTCTTATGTAGGTGGTCCCGAACTCGATACGGTTGGTACTCAAGCACTTCCCGTAGCGAGGTATTCCTGTCGGAAGATGATAGAAATGAGAGAATATTCTTGTAGAATCAAGATGAAATTCGCCTTTGTTTGAATCGGGAGATGGCACCAGATGGATCTAGGAGCCAATCATTATGCGCTTCTGACGATACATTATTCGCTAGACTGTAAATGGGATTATATGAAGTCCGATGAGTGACAAAATCCACTAACCGGTGGGACGTATTGGTAGAAACTGCCTCAATGACGAACATATTTGGGTTTTTGTCACCTTTGATTATACCGGGAGCATCGGTGACTTTGACACCAGTTACAGCGAGCCCTTCAGAGACACTTCGAACGATAGGTGACTGATCCGATGAAGGATCATAGTCTAGGATAATATTCTCGCGGTCTTTTGATGGCATCAAGGACAAGGGTGGGTCATCGGCGTAGTGGTAATGTATAATAGGGAATGTCAAGACAGGAGCCGTGAGTGCGGACTGTCCCGCTCCTCCCGTCGTTGCCGGAAGGCATCCCTGAGAAACGAGAATATAATGAGGCGGCAATGACTCTGGGGTCGAAGGGGATCCCATTTCGATTTGCTAGCGTTATGGAAGTGTCAGGTGACCATCTCAGGACGCCCTAGTGCCAGTGCATCTCATGAAAAGGAGGAAACATACCGAGGGGTCTCCGCTGTAGTCCAACGGCTAGGATATATCGCTTTCACCGATGAGATCGGGGTTCGATTCCCCGCAGCGGAAAAGTTCTTTTTCTGTTTTATTATATTACTGTAGTGCCACATGACTTGATAGCGCTTAAGGTTAACTGAGAATGGGTGGCGGACCTTTTCCTGGGGCTTTGCACGCGAGCTTTTGTGAATTGTTATGCAATTGTTGTATTTTCGGAATTACAGATGATCGACCTCTTTATCTCCTCACTCGTAGAAACTGAACATGCGAAATAACTGAAGAATGTTTTTGTCCTGTTAGCCTCAGTTCTGGTATTTTCGTAACCATTTACGAACGCACTTTGCGCGTTCGCGAAGACACCTTGCTTGCTATTCCATCATCCTCTAGAGATGTAAAGTCGATCCGACCCTTGAAGTCAGGGACCTTCTCTAACTCCCATCTGTCTTTCCCTATGTGGGAAGGGTGCGCATTGACCTCCTGGAGTTGAGATAGTACGATAAATAGTTTGATTGAGATTCCAGGCGATTCCTTAGGTGAGGAAAGCCGAGTAGAGTACTGCTCGGGTCAGCGAAGACGTTTACGAGTGAATCGGCCCGAGCTTGGATGGTGTTCCTGGTAACACGATCTAAGTCGCGTGCTTGAGTAATGCCCAGTGGGGTGAGCGGGGCATCCGGAATCGAGAGGTCCATCCCCACGTTGTGTTCGGCCTGAATAGTAAGCCAATTCAATGTGTTCCTCACAGATAATTGCTAATGATATATCCATAGGTACAAGACTTCTACTCTGTTATTAGAGGAATTATCTGGATAACACGAGAATGTTCGGCACAAGATGCGGATTTGGGGAGGATGTGGTAGTAGTACTTTTCGACCTTGCTTCGACGATATATATATGGGAAGGCCCAGACGACCTTGGTTTATATTTTTCAAAACCAGTACTGGGCGTACATAGTGCTTCTCCTCCAAATTCCATGCACATCCTAGTTGCACATTCATTTAGAAGGACTTTGTTCGACGTCATGTCTCCCCGCAAGCGACGGAGTCCATGGAGAATGCGACATTCCCAATCGTTCGAGGAGTGCCCTCTCTCTCTCCCTCAAGCGTTCTAGGAGGGATTTAGTCTGATTCTTCTTCTCGTTCATCCTTCGCTCGCCGTCCTCGCTGGGTTGTGTACATTCGATACGCACCAACTTGCTCGATACTAGCAAGGTACCGATTTCCAAGTTCTCTGTGCTGGGTGTCGGTGAGTTCGCCCTCGACGTTGATGATATCGTCGTTCTGTTGGCACGCTTTTGTGAGTCAGATCGATTGGGCTCCGAAAGATTCGCCAATTCTTTCGAATCTATCGGCGAGGGCGTAGTGGCGCTCGGCATTTGGGGGCTCGGGATCTGTGCTGTCTGCAACAGTGCCCGATCGTGGGATGGAGGAACTGTTAGCGCTTTTAATGCCATCCTGTTCTGGTGATCTCAGCGGGGCAGCACTATATGGGTTGAGAACCCGTGGAACTGCACTGGGGTTATAAAAGTCTGAGAAGTACGGGACCGAGACATTAAATCACATGAAAACCGGCCAACTCCGCCATATCAAAGGAGTAGAAACATGAAACCTTCCGTGATGAATCTCTTGGGCGGCAAAACCAGCTTAGCTACATCTCTTTTTAATTTGACAACCATAGCATCGTGCATCAATGCAACTCGATTTGATTCGAAAGATATCCATTCATAATTGATGGAAATCTGGAAGAACAGCTTACTTTCCGGATTTGGAGCTGGAGACTATACAAATACGATCTCAACGAATACATAGCCTCACGAAGAGATATTATACCGTCAGAAAGATCTTATCCATACGAGTTCAGCTCAATTTCAACGGGGCCGAACCATAAAGATTTGATGAAATTACGCCCCTCACGAGTTTCTCATTTATCCCGGCCGTGGGAACTTGGACGCGAGTCCGGGTTATGCTCAGTGCTAGACATTCCACAACACTGGGAAAAATAGGTAAAATATTTGCAGTGCTCGTAGAAGCGGTATTGCGCTGGATATAAGATTTCGAGGCATCCAAGGAGTCGATCTTACTCATTTATCATTACTAATACATGCATGATTTCTAAACAGTTCGGGAGTTCGGAGCCGAACCTGGCCAACACTACTGAGATTGGGCACTTGCGATCCCGAGCCCGATTGTCCTTTTGGGAGAGAAGGCCAATTTTTGGTTGGGTTGGGGATTCTGCTGGTAGATGGAGTTTTGATGTATGCAACCAGTTATAATTAGACCGTCATCAAGTCGGTGCCACGCGTGACTCTGGATTGGAGGTTATATGAATGGATTTCTCAGCTTCGAAAGTCGCCACCCATGTCTGCTGTACAGATGCCCATCTCCCCTCCTATTAGCTTGCATAAATGGGTTGCTGAGAATGAAGGACTTCTCCAGCCTCCTGTTAACAATTTCTGCCTCTACTCCGGGAATGACTTCATCGTGATGGTTATAGGAGGGCCTAACGAGCGATCTGACTACCATATCAATGAGACTGAGGTAAGAGGAAAGCATAGAGTCTCAGTGGAGCGAGGCCTAATGCACTGCGAGCAGGAATGGTTCTATCAGTATAAAGGTGCCATGTTGTTACGGCTGGTTGCGGACGAGGTTTTCATTGACGTACCGATCCAAGAGGGAGAGATTTTCTTGCTTCCCCGTACGTGAACCAGGGGCAATATCCCAGTCCAATGCATTTTGACGATAACTTGTATCGATAGCGAACATTCCGCATAATCCTGTGAGGTTTGCAAATACCACCGGCATGGTCATTGAGCGAAAGAGAGCCTCGGAGAATATCGACCGACTTCGATGGTACTGTAGGGAGGAAACTACATCTTGTAGACACAAGCCGACTATAATCCGGGAGGATTCCTTTCATGTCACCGATCTCAGTACTCAGCTCAAGCCGTTCATACGAAATTGGATTGAGAACGAGTCGGTTCGCAAGTGCCCTGCATGCGGAACCGTGGCGAAACCCGTATAGCCTGAGCCACAAGTGGGGGATTCAAAATTGAGATGCTGATACTGGAATAGTCAAGATTGAATGGCTTAAATTGTGGGAGATAATGCGAGTTAATATTGTCCACAACTAATGTACGACTGGTTAAGAGTTGCGTAGTGTTGCGAATGCACCGAATCTCCATAATAATCATGTGGCAAATAGCTCGCCGACAGAACGGGATTTCAATACTTCTTCGACATGTCATTATCCTAAAATAGCCCAGCAAGGTCTGCAAATGGATCGTTGCCTTTTGAAGGAGCAACAGATGACGAAGAAGGCGCAGAAGATGGTCGTGGAGCGGGAGACTGTAGTTCTGTCGAAAGTCCGCCGCTCATACCCAACGCAATACCACCTCCACCCGGAACGAATCCAGCGTTGAAATCATGAGACAACGATCCTGCTTGTTGCGAAGACGATGTGGGCCCGGGAGATGGCGATATAACCCTCGGTTGAGAAGCCAATGTCAGTGGAGCAGGTGGAACTAAGGAGAAGAGGTCGCCAGGATCATTGTTCAGTATTGCAGGTGTCTGGGCATCCGTTCCAAATTCGAAGTCAATTAGATTCTGCTTTCCACTGAATTTGACCAAGTGTTAGCCGAAGTCATACTTGGAGCAGAACAGAAATCGACACACGTCTGCTGCCGTGACCCGGGTGCGGGTGAGGGATCGGAATAGTCCCCCTTCTGGTACCTTTCATACCGCGATAATACATTGTTGATAAGGTCATTCATGGATAGAAAAGTATCTGTATGTAGCAATAAGTTCTAGCGTAGACTGACTGAGTTCGGACATCAACGGACCTAATGACTCAGGGTCGTCAGCCTCAGCGTCGGAGATCCACTTTTGAATCTTGGGGCGAGCATTACGACATATCAGAGCGACTTGCTGTCGGGGGGAGAGTGCCCCGGAGGTCAACCTACAATGGAAAGATGGGACGATAACGGAATACTTACATCAAATGCATCCCCGGTCACCATGCGCTCCGGTCGTGCGGGATCTACATTGTCGAGCATATCATTAAGAAGCAAAACATGTGATCTGAGCTTCTCGAGTTCATGGAGTGTCTTTGAACGATAGTCGGGCTTGGAATTTGGATCCTTGTAAAGCGAATTTTGCACAAAACATAAGAAACGAATGATCACTGACCAGACGACAGACATACCGCTCCTGCCATAATTTTCATCAATTCTTGCGCCGCAACAAGATCTCGTGGGGTTCCTCTCCGAATGAGCTCCTGGAGTTTCTATAAGGGGGAATTAAGCACTGAAAAGCGCCGTACGGTGGACTGAACCTTACAGCAGCTTGAACTTCCCGATCCTCTTTTTCTAGTTCTTCCGGGGACTTCAAGTCCTATTCAGCCAACGGATTCATGGGACCTTAGGGTATAAGGAGGTACAGCCGGCCCGACACACCTCAGTAACATTCTGTGGGTTGAAGGTTCCGTTCCGACTAGACTCTCTAAACCGATATCCTGATAAATGAGGCTCAGGCTCCAATCGGAACGCGTCAAACACCGGTACCCAAACGTACCTTTGAAGCTTAACAGGCGATGCATATCTCTGATGTTCCCAAAATCTTCCTTGAATCGGCTTTCCTTGCATATACTCTCTTTCCATGAATATATAAGGTCTAGGATACGGGACATGATGGGACCTGGGAACGGAGGTGGACGCTCTGGAAACCGTCTGACTAGTTCGTTCAAGAATTCCTTGGTCGATATCTGTAGATGGAAAGGATATCCACACTGCTGAACGAGAGTCTGCAGCAAGGAAATAGCGAGGATCGAAATGTGGGGGTTTCTATGATTGATTAATCGTACGATAGTCATTGCTGCCTCCCGAGGTGTATTCGCCTTCTTTGTGTTGATATGCTCCGCAAGTTCGAGGTTCAGAGCATAGTTTGCTTCGGGAAGTGATGGATCGCATGCCCGATGGACGTATACTTCGACGGGAGAAGCAGACCAGGAGCTACCGAGCATTGTGAATGATAATGCAACAAGCGCAAGACTATGACTTAGGTGAACGTGATCGAACTGGATAATTGAATTGCCCAGAACACATGCAAAAGTACAAAAATTGTCTAGATTTGATCCTCTCCGGGCTCACTGTCGTCTTCCGCTTCATCCCCAGACACTTGAGTAATTTCCTTTGTAGCGCGCGCCATGAGGGCGGCAAGCTCCATATCATCGGTCTCTGAGACGGCTTTCGGCTTATGAAAGTTAAGCGAGAGGCAGGGAAAGATGAACAATTTCGTAGGCGCACCTTCATCTTGACGTTGAGTTCACCCCCTTCCGACGAGATAGATTTGTTGATGGCCCCAATGGCGGCCTCCAATGTCTCCACGCCAGCGTGCTATGAACGGTGTTAGATGAAGAATCCAGAACAGCATGATAACATGCCTTATCAGTCGCATTGGTATCCAGAACGTAGAACGGAGGTGCAACCAGTTTGGCCTTGATCGGCACCGTGGACGTGCTGGCAGCTTCGCCAGCATTCAACGCCCTCTTTATTGCGTCGATTCCTGCGGGTTTGAAACAAGTCAACTCAATATCCGCCCGCAATTTTATTGGCTGAGGCGTGAGACGCCGAGCAACGGTAGTCATAAGAAGTTTGATAGTTTCTGGAGACACGTCCAAATCTTTGAAGACTTCATCTGGCTCACTACGTTTGAGAAAGGTAAGCTCATAACTATGCCAGGGAAGAACACGTACGTACGTAAGGGCAATTTTAAATGCATCGTGCGGATGGCCGTATTTTTGGCCCAGCGGCCAGGCGATATTTTCGTACAGGGTCTCAAGAACCTCTTCGCCTTTTCCGACGTCCGTAACTCCACCAACAATATCATCTTCCTCATACTCATCTGCATCATTTTCGGGAAGTGTTTGGGGAGCGGGCACGCTCGACGAGGATGAAGATGGAACTTTGGATGCGACGTGACGAAGGATAGAGGCCACAGTCTTGGACTTCATGTACTTGTCCTCACATTTCGTAATGTCTTCGGGAGACACTCGCCGTTTCGAAAGGTCGATGTAGCCTAGCTGGAGTTGAGCGCACGGAATTGGATCCAGATCTGGGGCAACCGACCCTTTTCTTTGTCCACACGCAGTACAACAACCACCTCGTTACGTCCAACACGGATAAGCTTTTGGATACTCCGTATACGTCTCCTAGATAGCTCTGAAAGGAGGATCATCCCCTCGATGTTATCGTACTCAAGCTTTGAAAAGTAAGTGCACATATGACAAGAAGTCCAACTCGCCCCACCAGTTTGACATATGCGCCCATCTCAGCAATCTGCCGCACTTGAACCATGACAAGCTCATCAATCTCAGGATACCGCTGTTCATAATACCTCATGGTGCTAGTTCTAGGAGGACCAGTTGCAGCGCTGAGGTTGGTAATTATAACGTGATTATTATTCTTTCTTCGATGACTCAGTGATCGGATGCAAAATTTGAATCTATATCAGGGTTACAAAATCGCAATTCCCATTCAAAACATGACCTCCGTGTGACTTGAACACACAACCTTCGGATCATTTATCCACATTGGAATCCGACGCGCTACCGATTACGCTAGGAAGTCAAGCCGCAAGAAGTGCAGGCCAATCACTTTATCACTGCACTACTTTGCCGGTTTGGTTGAGCAGAAGATAGATGGAAGATAAATGTTGAGCAGAAGATAGATGGAAGATAAATGGAAGATTTTAGGTATTCCTGAAAGTATTCCACAAAATAGAAAACAGAGAGGATATTGTCACGCTCTTCCAATTACGGAAAACAAGATGGAAATCACGTGCATCTTCATTCAGTTTTCCGATAACTTACTCGACGGTGGGTCACGCCGCACAGCGGAAGAAAATTTTACCGATGTCAGCACTATTAGTACGAGTCCATGGGCTGTCTGGACATGTATTATTAAAGAGAGAAATACAAGAAAATATGAATATGTTATACAATTAACAACCATTGAGATAACAAGCGCCTGCATATTGTAGTGTATTATTAAATTAAGAGAGAAACCAGTGATTTAGTTATTATCCAGAACATTTATAGTATATCTCCTTCAATTCTTCACCGATTTTCAACGTCAAAATTGTGTTAAATTTCTGTACCTTTTATATTGTTACACCAACCCACAATTCCCACTTCTTGTGTTGTAGCAAGAACAATATGACTCATATCCCCCCCAATTTCTCATCAATTTTGAACGTCAAAGTTGCATTAGAATCATGTTAAATACCTCTACATTTCATATTATTACACCAACCGACGTTTTCTACTCCTTAAAGGACCTTAGGTAATTCCCCACATTGAACTTAGACAAAATTTTCAGAAAATACCGCCTTTGAGAATGAAGGTTGATGCAGTTAAATTCCCTGATAAATATGACACTCGTACGACGTTTCAGACGATGTCAAGAGTCCTTTCCGGAATGCTCTGCGCACAGACTTTCCATTTCCGGTAATTTCCCGTAAAATGGTCATATCTCCCTCAATATTCCACGTATCTGGACATATGTAGCACCGTTGGAATCGTATGGATTCCCTCTTTCTGACGGTATATCGACGTTCCAGCTTTTAGCAATTTCCAGAAAACATCTCCAGTGACATTCCGGACCAAATTTGGTCACTTCACATCAACTCATTTTCCACATATGTTGAAACTCGGCTTCAAAGGTAGGTCCCGATTCGCAATTCACCGTTTCCAAATTGGTGGAGAACTGACAGAGATAGGATTCTTGAGGAGAAACGGACTTTATCATTTATATCTTCATCAATTCATCACATAATTTCTCCCAAATAAATACCCAATCTAAGAACACTTCCACGAGTACTATAACATTTTTTTATATTTTTACAGGCCCTGTGGGATGCCCGACTTTGACTATGACCCAGATTCCCGTAGCCCATAAATATGACAAACTCGTGAAGGGTGCAACTTTGTCAGATGTTTATGGTTTTGCCCCATTAAAATTGCATTGAACTCGCATAAACGGTGCCTTTCCAACGAGTATAATATCTCCTCATGA
>WNFI01373586.1_pt1 | contig 14326 bp, 12 predicted proteins | sample 5400471 | NCBI WGS metagenome assembly WNFI01 (sample SAMN13153348, study PRJNA577476) | soil metagenome | isolation source: 100 cm saprolite on Douglas fir-dominated hillslope | place: USA:California | collected 2013-09-17
TGAGTTGTATGAAAAGTACTCCGTACCTGGCTCCGGTGTGCCACTCTTCCAGGCAGCCACCGCCAATCTCAACCCGTGGACAGAAGCCCAGGTCGATACGAAAAACCCCGCGCGTGGGCCGCTGCTGATCATCTCCGGCGAACACGACAACACAGTCCCGTGGGCGATTGCCCATGCCTCCTACGTGCAACAGGAGAAGAATCCCAGCGTGACAGAGATCAAGGAAATACCTGACCGTGGACATTCACTCGTCATCGACCACGGGTGGCGAGAAGTAGCGGAGACCGCCCTCGCGTTTATCAAGAGTCATCTTCCGAAACCGCAGTAATCGCAGCATGGATATGAGCGAGTGCATTACATTGAATTAGAGCGTACAGTAGAGGTGATAAAGCTGGAATGGTCCGTCTGCCAATATCACAGCACTGCCACGGACTCGAATTGGTTGCCGCCACGCGCCGGAGTCGCTGGCGGGCGTGGCAAAATATGATGGTTTTGTAGCAGCACATACAGCACGCGCTAAAGCCTGCGGAGTCGGCTGGAAGACCATGCGAACGCTGCTATGGTCGCCCAGGTAAAAATCCAGTTCCCATTCCAGGGAATAATCATAGACAATTGTTCCGGCTGGCAAGCTGTTAATCGCAGCAGCCAGCCGTTCGATTCCGCTATGCTGGCCCCGGTCACCGCCAATTTCCATCTGACCACGCAGCGCCTGAGCCGTGAAGGGCAGGATGCAGAGCACCGCCACAATTGGCAGGAACATGTTGAGGCGGCTCAGGGTTAAAGGTTCTGTTGCCGAGGGGCTGGGGGTTAGGGGGGCAGCTGGTGAGATGAAGTGTGCCATGTGCGACTAGCATCAAAATTAGAGGCACAAGCGGATGCACGTAGCGATCATAGGTATTGAAGGCGATCAGCCAGTAGGCCAGCAGGACTCCTAAAGTGAAGGTGGCGAGGGCAATGCTTACCAGCGTTTGGCGTATGTGTGTGCGGAGCACGGGCGGAATAAATGCCAAGAACAATAGAGGTGCAAATCCAGTCGCATTGGCTAGATAGGCCAGCCAGCGCCCTAATCGCGGGATGATCTCATTGGCGCGAATCAGACGGTCCGGCGTGTTATTGATCGCGCCAAGAGTCCAGAAATCTATTGGGGCGGCGCGTGCTGTACTCCATAGGATGAGCATGATTCCAGCGATGAGGATGGGAATTGTAAAGTTCAGCAGCCGAGTTAGGTAGTTGCGCAGCCGCCAGCCTTTTTCGGCGTTAACGCACAGGCCAAGCAGGATGATCAGCGGGACAAACAGAACGGCAGTTTGCTTGGTTGCCACTGCCAGCGCGAAGGCCACCCCCGCCAGCAGCCAGCGATCACGGCTGGCGGCGAGACAGGCCAGCACTGGCCACAAGGTCAGCAGCGGATCGAGAAAGACAGTTGCTGCGAAGGCAAGGTCAAACGGGGACAGCGCCAGCATGAAGGTCGTCAGCAGCGCCGTGCGCGTTCCATAAAGGCGTCGTGCCAGAGCATACAGGCTGGCAAGCGTCAACAGGCTGGCGAAAAACGACGGCAGACGCGCGGCGAATTCGGTTGGCCCTAACAACGAGAATGATAGCGCGACGCTGGCAATCGCCAGTGGTGGTTTATCGAGCGGCGCGTCGCTCAGGAGGAAGTCGCCGTTCAGGCTGACACGGCGGGCAAAACTGGCATAAAGCGCTTCATCGGGGTGAAAACGCACATCCTGCGCGCCCATTATACGAAATAGGCACCTCGTAAATGCGATAGCCCTGCTTGAGCACCTTCGCCGTGATCTCCGGCTCGAACTCGAAGCGATGTGACCGCAGCATCAGATCGCGGACAACCTCAGCCTTGAAGACCTTGTAACAGGTTTCCATATCGCTGAGGATGGTGTTATATAGGATGTTCGTGATGAAGGTCAGCGTGCGATTGGCAACCATATTCCAGAAGAACATGGTCTTGCGGGGACCGCCCAGGAACCGTGACCCGTAGACCACCTTCGAACGCCCTTCCTGGATCGGTTTGAGCAGCGAAGGATACTCGCGTGGATCGTATTCAAGGTCCGCGTCCTGGATGATGAGCACATCGCCCTGCGCCGCCGAAAAGCCAGTGCGAACCGCCGCGCCCTTTCCCTGGTTATGATCGTGGTAGATAATCCTGACCATTGGATCGGGAGCTAACTCCTTGAGCATTTCGCGCGTGCCATCCGTCGAGCCATCTTCGACGACGACGATCTCCGTGGCACAGCCGCTATCTCTTACAGCATCCAATATCTGGTAGATTGTTTCTTTTTCGTTGTAGCAGGGAATAATTACTGATACGTTCAAGTGCGTGTCCCTTGTGCTTGGCTGAGTTTCGCGGGCAAAAGTATAACGATTGCCGATCAACTGTGCCAACCATGTAATTCAACCGTAGGCGAACCGAGTAAAACTTACGTGTCCAAAAACCGCTTGTTGTTGTGTCTTGCAACCATCCTTCTGTTCATACAAACCAACGGCACTGTCGGCAGCGCGGTTGATCCGGGCATGACGCTGTATTTACCTGCGGTTGCCTTCCCAAGCCTGCGGGCCACTTTCAGCCGCCAACATTTACTGGCGCTGCGTAACGGTACGCTCGATCCCGACCTCGTGCTGGATCGTTTGACTTTTGATGCGCTGCGCAAGGCCGGGATTAACCTGTCCGCGCAAACTCATATAGTCGAACCGGCAGGGCTGCAAAAGACGCTGTGGGATAACGTTAACCTGTATACCCTGCTAGCCTTCGACGCCCTGAAGCCGCGCTATCGCCTGCTCTATGTGGATGAACAGCTTCCGCTGGACGGTGATTTGAGCGGTTATCCGTTTGCTTTTATGAGTGATCATCCCAACTACGATCCACAAAAGCTAACCCGTGTGCTGCTATCCGGCACAACCGCTTTTACGCGAACCACAGCCGATTCGTTGGACGCACATGGTCTCGATTGGGCCGCTGAAGCCATCCGGCCCTATACGCGCCGGGCAGATTTCTTCCACACCAGCAACGAGGTGTCGTTCGATCCCGACTGTCGCCTCTCCGGGAAGGGCATTCTGCGCGATGCACTGGACTTTTGCGCCAAAGACAGCTATTTCAATCTCTTGACCGATCTCGGCCTGGATATTGTGGAGCTATCGGGCAATCACAACAACGATTACGGGTATGCCGATTATCTGCGTACCCTGAAGCTGTATCGCGATCATGGCATTCAGACGATTGGCGGCGGCGAAGATATGGACGCTGCCCGCAAGCCGCTGGTACTCAACCATCACGGCAACCGGATCGTACTGTTGTCCTGCAATCAGGCTGGCCCCGATAAGGCGCTGGTAGCTGCCAATCGCCCCGGCGCGGCGTTCTGCGATCCATCGTGGTTGAAGGCGACGCTACCTCAATTGAAACAACAGGCTGACGTAGTGATTGTCACGGTGCAATACACCGAATACGACAGTTTCAGCCCAACCGACCAGCAGCGGGCCGATTTTCACCAGTTGGCTGACCTCGGCGCTGACGTAGTGATCGGCACGCAGGCGCACCACCCGCAAATCATGGAGTTCTATCGTGCCACTCCTAACCGCGAGGCGTTCATCCATTACGGTACTGGTAATTTGTACTTCGATGAACTGTATTATGACAGCATGTTCTTTATGGATGATCTCTTTATCTATGAAGGGCGTTTAGTCACTGTTCACCTGTTTACTGGCATCATTGACGATTACGCCCGTCCTCGACCCATGACTCCGGCTGAGCGTAATGCGCTGCTCCAACCAGTTTTTGCACGTGGATTTAACGTCACCCCGTGACTGGAGAGGAGAAGAACTCGTCAGCTTGCCTGTCGGCTGCACCCGTAGATTTTGAACGCATTTCACCGGAAATATAGCGAATCAAACATCGCTCTGGCGATAATCGCGTTGCCGACCTCGTTGAGATGAAAAGAATTCAGATATAGTTCCTTGCCCTGAGCGCGGGTGCTGTCCAGGATGTGTGTAAAATCCCAGGTCGCAATCCCGGCCCGTGTCAACATAGCGGTTACAGGTTGTAAATTGGCCCAGGTTTTGAGCGTTACCTCGCGCTGGTATTTCGGAACGAGATAGGGGTTTGCCGCTAATTCCTCTTCATATGGTGAGAGTGGGCGCGTCCAGATGTGTGGCTGTAGAAAATGGTAGAACTGCGCGCCATTGCTGCGTGAATACTGAGCTGCTTCGCGAATCGCCCCAAAGTATTGTATCTGAGCCGTGTTGATGAGCTTCTGTACATAAGCATCATCCGTCAGTTCTGGAATGTCCTGGTCAGACAATTCACACGATATCTTGACCAATGCCGAGAAACCGACTCGCTGTAGCAGCCAGCCGCAAACCTGGGTGCGCAGCGAATGCGACCAATGATCATTCGACGCTGCATAATAGACGCTTAGGGCTTCAGCCGCGCCGTCATAGAAGATTACAATGTCGCCCCGGCTGAGCTTTAGCGATTTCAGCCGTTCAAGCTGCTGAAATGCGATGGCAGGAATCGCGCCCAGATTCAAGACTCGATAGGTTGTGCCGTACCTGGCGTTGAGGAGAAGCTGCAACTGACTGGCAACTGTGGCCTCATCGGGCACTTCGTGATCATACAAGGATGAGTTACCGATCAGGTAGACCGTGTGTAGGGCATGGGTCGGCTGAAAAGCCGTGTGCCGCATCCCATTTTCAACGTTGAAGTATTTCCCCTGGAAATCGTGTGGCAGCCAATAGCCGCCATCTGACAGGTACCAATTTTCCTGTGTATTCAGCATTTCCTGAACAAACTGCGACGACCAATAGGGAGCGTTCTGGTAGGGCAGGGGGCGACTTCGCAAAAATGCGGCAACGTCCACAATCGGGTGCGAGGCCAGCCAAACTTGAGCCGCCGCCTCAGCACCGACAAGGATTCCCATGGTGACGAGTACGGCAATGCGGAGCGCACCCAGCAGTCCACGCCTACGTGGCAATTCATGTTTGGACAGAAACCCCACGATGTACAAACCAGTTTTCAGGCTCCGCAGTGATATTTCCACGATCATCTTAATGGCGGTTGGGAATTTCGGAAAGCGTGTGCGAGTCGATCATGTAGTAGCGGCCTGGGCGTGGCACACGGTTTGCCTGTCGATAGCAATTCAGTGTTGCAAAACCAATAGCCGTTTTCAAACGATAGATGTAATAGGAAGGACATTAAATCTCGTTCATAACTGAATTGCTCACAGGCGAAAGATTATACAAGCACAGCGCGTCCTTACCTTTTAAGCAATTGCGCCACGATATCTTGAATGGTTGTCGAAATTATATTTCAGCAGCGCCCTGAGAGTGATTGTAAAGGTATTTGATTGGGAGGCGGGAGATGAACAGGCAACAATTACAGTCTGAGTCACAGGAACAAGTCCACGAGGAAGAGCCGGCATCAGAAGAAGATCAGCCCCGCCGCACTTCCATTGATTTGAACGCGGATCTTGTGCAGTTTTATTTCCGCGATATTCGCCCCGTGTCATCATTGCTGACCGTTGAAGAAGAACATTCGATGGCGGCAGAAGTACAGCAGGGAAGGCAGGCACAGCAGCGCTTGCGTCGCAATCCTTCTGCTTCGGGCGATGAGCGTGCACGGCTCGAATCGGCGGTTGGCACAGGTCTGGCTGCCCGCCAAAAATTGATTATCGCCAATACGCGACTGGTGGTGAGCATTGCCCGGGTATATCAGGGGCGCGGGTTGTCGCTGGCTGACCTGATTCAGGAAGGCAATCTGGGATTGATGAAAGCCGTGGATCGCTTCGATCCGGAGCGCGGTGTGCGGCTCAGCACGTATGCGACGTGGTGGATTCGGCAGGCAATCTCGCGGGCAACGGGCGACAGTGGCCGGACTATTCGGCTGCCAATTAACCAGGGTCAGCGCTGGGGACGGCTGCGCCGGGTCAGCAACGAGCTTTCGCAGCAGTTGGGCCGCGAACCGAGCCTCGAAGAGATCGCTACGGCGTCCAGCCTGACCGTCGAGCAAGTTGAATCGACACTGCTGGCGGCGCGTGAACCGATGCAAATTGATGAATTGATGGGCGATGAAGAAGATCGTCCGCGCGAAGACTTGCTGGCGGATACGGAAAGCGAATTACCGGAACAGGCAACCTCGCGCCAACTATTGACGGAAGCTGTCGCCTATCTGTTGGGGATGCTGCCGCCACGTGAGGCCGCCATTCTGCAACTGCGCTATGGGTTTCAGGACGGCGAGAGCCACAGTATGGCCCAGATTGGCGAGATCATGGGATACAGCCGTGAGCGCATCCGCCAGTTACAGCACGCGGCGCTGGAAAAGCTGCGCAGACTTAACCGTGAGATGCAGTTGGTTGACGCAATGGAATAGGCGTAGGTACCGTTCTCGCGGCGGCTATGCTATTATCGAGCAGACTCTCCACACCAGGATGAAAATGAATGCTCGATACAGCCGCACTCAATCAACTCTTGCTTGAAGGATTCTCTGGAAAGATTACCTGGCTAGAAGCCTCGACGCGTTATTCACTGGATGAATTCATCGAGGCTTTCAAGCGCACGCGCGATTTAATGCAGAAGAATCTCGGTGATTTGACCAACGAGCAGGTAAGCTTCGTTATTCAGGGTAATCCCACCTGGTCAATCAGCGAGATGGTCACTCACCTTATTTTTTCCCAGGCAGCCTACTACAACTACATACTTGAGATTACCAGCAGTGAGTTGCCGCACATCACCGAGGCGGCTAAAGGCTTTGGCGAAGGCGCGAAGACTGGCATTCCAGCGGCTGAACTGCGAGAAAATCTAACAAAAGCGACCACGCAAATCTACGACGCGATTGAACGTACACGCGGTAAAAACGATCCCACTAACATCACTACCAATCCGCTCTTCGGCAGATGCAATTACCAGACGTGGATTTTGCTGCTGCTAGGCCACGAGGTGGATCATGTGCGCCAGGGCATTGTCATGCGCCGGGCGGCACGTGCTGCCAAACCGAGCGTTGACTCGAATGGTCACGAAAAGTGAGTGTTTCATGGAAGATCATATTTTTTGACACCGTGAAACAGAACACTCCGTTTGCCAGCGCCAATCTGCCAACCAGACGCTGCCTGGATCGTTGCCGTAACATAGCGTTTGGCCTCTTGCACAGCCGTGAGCATATCAACACCATTGGCGAGATGTGCGGTTATGGCTGAGGCGTAGGCATCCCCTGCACCGCGTGGATTATGGACCGGGAGCCGTTCTGCACTGAGCATGTGGCAGTCTGAGCCATCGTAGAACACATCCAATGCTTGATGACCGCCAATAAAATCACCTTTGATCAGCACATTTTTTGCTTTGCCAGACCCTTGCAGCATTTTGGCCGCGCTACACAGAGACCCTGTATCCCGAATGGGCCTACCCGCCAAAATCTGCGCTTCATACAGATTGGGTATCAACAGCCATGCCTGTGGAATGAGCAACTCTTTGTAGGCTTCAATAGTCGCGTCGTTGGTCAGTTTACGACCATCACCAAATACCACAACGGGATCAACGATCAGCGGCACATTGAGAGTGTGCAATGCGCGGCTGACAGCGACAACGATTTCCTCACTCAGTAACAGGCCCGTTTTTACTGCACTGATGCCTAATTCTTGCACCGCGTCGATTTGTTCGGTCACAAAATCAGCGTCCATCGTCCGGGTCGACTTTATGCCAAGTGAGTTCTGGGCTGTGATGACCGTCAGCGCCGAGACACCATACACGCCGTGTGCTTCAAATGTTTTGAGGTCAGACTGAATACCTGCTGCGCCGCTGGAGTCAGACCCACCAATCGTCAGAACACGAGGGATTGCGGTTACGGTCATTGGCTCGATTGCTTCCCCGATGAATCGCGTTCAAGTTAGTTTAAATCATGGCAATAATCACGAACAGGAACAGCACGATCACCAGAATCGTCAGCAAATTATTTTGTACCAGGAAAATCAGGGGCAGCGATCCTACCATGCTTGCGCTGGCACTTCCCGGCGTTGGAGCAATGATATACGGCGGGAATGGATAGGCTGTCGCATCCAGAAAATACCAGATCGTGCCGACGATCAGGTAGCCATTGACCGCGCCGATCACCAGGCCGAGCAATCGCTCTTGCAACCCCTCGCGCCGATTGGACCACATGCGCCCTTCGGAAAGCCGTGCCGCCGTGCCGGGAGTCTGGTAGGCAAAAAAGGTTATCAGGATAAAAGGAACGGTATAAAAATAAAATTTCTGATCCTGGCTGGCACTCTGTGTAAGCTGTTCGAGGAGGATGGCCTGAAACTGCCACAGCGCGAACAATGCCAGAATAATTCCCGCCGTGGCTACGATCTCTTTTGTCCAACCTCGCAGAAACCCAACAACAGCAAAAAGCCCAATCATCATCCATAGAAAAGTGGAAAGTTGGATCATGCGGCGCTGCTCCCTTGAGGCGCGTGACTATTCTGGATACGCTTTAGACAGTAGCGGTAGAATACTAACCTATTTGGTTTCTTAATCCTAAAACCTCTCCCGCTCACTGTGAGGGATTGTACAATCGCCCTCGCTAGCAGGCAATCTTGCTCTCTTCGTGCTGCACACTATTGAGGTTAATATACATGATCGCTTCTCCCAGTACTGACGCCGCGCGCCGACTTCGCCCTTCCGGTCCATTTCACTTGCCGCCGACAGCTCAACCCATTCGCACAGCAATGGAACTTGTCGTAGAAGACTCTGCCGCACAGCCCGAAGTGGTGCTGCGCGACGTTCGACGCGACATTGCGTGGCGCGTGGCAATGTCGCAAAGTGCAAGGCAGTCGTGGACCGCCCAGATTCTGCTACCGAGCGTGCCGACGATCTTACGCTATCATTTCGAGTTTCCTGATGGCAGCGCACTGCGTGAACTGCGCCAGCACGAAGGCCGCAACACGCCCATTTACGGCGAATGGGAGCAGCGTCAGTTCCAGATCGCGACCTATGATCCAACCGCGATGCCCGCCGAGTGGACGCTCGGACAGGTTATCTATCAGATATTCCCGGATCGCTTTGCCATCGGCGATAAAAACAAGGCCAAGCCGGATCGCAGCGTGTATGGGCAGCAGCCGTTGTACCTGATGTGGACCGACATGCCCGAACATCCACCGCGAGGCCGCGATTTTTATGGCGGCGATTTGCGCGGATTGATCGGGCGGCTCGATTATCTGGCGGATCTGGGTGTCGATTGCGTTTACCTGTGTCCAATCTTTGAATCGCCGAGCAATCACCGTTACGACGCGCTGGACTACCTTCGGATCGATCCGCTGCTTGGCACTGAGCAAGACCTGATCGAACTGGTTGACAAGGCGCACCAGCGCAATATCAAAATTGTACTGGACGGGGTGTTCAACCACTGTTCCTCGGACAGCCGATATTTTAATCTTGCTGGGTTGTATGGCACGGATACCGGGGCGGCTCAGTCGCGTGAGTCGCCCTACTACCGCTGGTTCGAGTTTAAGATGTGGCCCAAAGAATATGACGGCTGGATCGGTTTGCGGCACATGCCAGAATTCGTAGAATGCCCCGAAGTCGAGGAGTTTTTCATCGGGCCGCAGGGTGTTGCGACCTATTGGCTTGAACGCGGGATCGATGGCTGGCGCACGGATGTAACGCCGTGGGTAACGGACGAATTCTGGCGGCGCTTCCGTAAGGCGGTGCGTGCCGTAAATTCAGCAGCCTATCTCGTTGCCGAAGAATGGGAGGATGCCACGCGCTACCTGCTCGGTGATCTGTACGATGCGACGATGAATTATCGATTCACCTGGGCTGTTCAAGGCTTCCTCGCCGTAGACAAGCTCAGCCCGTCGGAACTGGATGATCGGCTGGCAACACTGCGACGCGATACCCCCCCACCTGCTCTCTTGGCGCAGATGAACCCCATCGATTCGCATGATACGGCCCGCGCTCTGACCGTGTGTGGCGGCAGTAAACGGCGCTTTATGCAGATGATTGCCTTTCAACTGGCCTATCCCGGCGCACCGATGATTTATTACGGCGATGAAGCTGGCTTGCAAGGCGATTACGCCGAATCAGCACGACGCGCTTACCCGTGGGGCAGCGAAGACGCCGAGATTTTGTCGTTTTACCGGCTGGCGTTGGCCCGTCGCCGCCAATCGAAGGCGCTGCGTCTGGGCAGCGTCGAAAGCCTGATCATTGACGATGATCAGCGTGTCTACGTCTTCGCCCGCCGTCTGGAAAACGAATCGGTCTATGTAGCGTTCAATGGCAGCGATAAATCCGCCAGGGTGCAGATTCAATTGCGGGCCGACGAAGATGGCGAATGGCACGATGCACTAGACCAGCATCCCCATGTTGAGTCGGCAACTGGCATGTTGACGCTTGAGCTGGCACCACATGGCGTAGCGTGGTACGTACCCCAACCACGATAAATCGAGAGAGGAATCTTTGTTTACCAGTTCCCCCTCTCCGCAAGCAGCGAGGGGGTCAGGGGGTGAGGTCAACCTAAATATCACATATCGGGTTGTGGCGTTGTTTCGGGCCGCGCATACAGGTGCTCGATTGTCTCGCGGGCGCGCTCCTCAGCGGATCGCGTGGCTTCGAGGTCTTCCAGCGATTTCAAGCGGTCCGTATATAAGATGCCGTCCAGATGATCGTATTCGTGCTGGAAGACACGCGCCAGGAAGTCATGCACTTCGAACTGCACTGGCTCCAAAACTTGGTTGAGGGCTTCGACTTTCACAACTTTCGAGCGTGGCACTTTAGTCGAGAAATAACCGGGTAAACTGAGGCAGCCTTCCCGACCTTCTTCGATTTCCTCAGACATATCAACAAATTTGGGGTTGATCAAGACCATTGGACTGGCATTCGGATCGCGCTCCATAGCCAGGAACAACCGCCAGCCGATCCCGACTTGCGGCGCGGCGAGACCTACGCCACCCGCACTGTAGAGACTAAAGACCATGCCCTCGATGATGCTTCGCAGTGTTTCCGGGAAAATCTCATCGGGCACATCCTGCGCTTTTTGCCGCAAGCAGATGGACGGCAAATTGGCAATATCGAGGCTGGCAGTTACGATAGACAGATGCTGCATGACCGGGTTTTCGATCCTTGACCGATGGACACAGTGATTCGCAAAGTATATCTTGCTTCGCGCCAATTGCGCCGCCACGGTTATGCTATGCTACAAAAGCTTCTCCTGCCTGACGCGGGCGAGGCTCTCATTGGTCAGATCAGCGATTTTGTTAATGAGATCGTCGTCGAGTGATGTGAAGTTGAAACAGGACTTACCCTGCATCCGCTTCTTGAGATCATCAGGGATATTGTCGAGCAGGTCAGGGAACATATACACAGGCATCAGGTAAAAGCTCACGTAGTTTTTCTGAATCTGCACTGAGCCAAAGAAGATTTCCTTCTTATATTTCTCCGAATATGGCCCATCCAAATAGTAATTATCGGGCTTATCAACTTTGACAGTAAACTGACCGTCGCAGCTTTGCAGGATACTCTTTAGTTTTTCAAAGATGACCGGGAAATCTTCTCGCTTTGGCATGGTCAACTCCTTCGCACGGGTGTTCTCATTCCAACTCATTATAGCAGAAATTAGAACATAAGAGCGGGTCAACACTTCACCACTCCCATCATTCTACTTTCCCCCATGAAAGGATACGTTCAGGCGAGATTTCGATGAGTGGACGTTCCGCCAACGCCATCTGTTGGTAAGGCCGATATTTTTGCCTCAGCGCCGCCAAAACTTCGGGATACTTATCGCCGCGCTCCCAAACGATTGCTGTCCCTTGAACCATCAGCCAGGCCAGTTGCGACCAATCGTCGCTGTAAACATCAATCACTAACGCGACCTGCGGGTTTTCCGCAATATTGCGGAGTCGTTTCAGCTTCAGCGTCTGTTTAGGCTTCTCATCAATGGCAACGTAAAAGGCTTCGCTGTGATACACGAAACACACAGGAATGACATGCGGCTGCCCTTTCACGTCGGCAGTTGCCAGTCGGCCCAATGGCTGACGATTTACGAAAGCAACTTGCGTGGCAGAAAGTTGCATAATGATGAGGCTCGTGACTGGTGCGGATGCTCGGAATAAGCGTCGGAATAGGTGAACGCCCTATTCCGGCGGAGAGTTTATTTCGCTAGTATCCCGACTTGCTAAAAAATCCCCCTAACCCTGGCCCTTCCCCCCGTAAAGAGGGGAAGGGAACAAGACATTCTGGAAGCCCTCCCTCTTTACGGGGAGGGGTTTGGGGTGGGGGCTGAAACATGAAAACTTGTCAAGCCGAACCGCTACGCCATCTCCGGCTGTCTGGTGGAAAATACCAGTTCATCGCCATCGGGCGAGACATCGACGTAGACCGATTCGCCCTCATGGATCGTTCCTTCGAGGAGGTGCCGGGCCAGCGGGTCCTGCAAATCGCGCTGAATCGTCCGCTTGAGTGGACGCGCTCCATACACCGGATCATAGCCGCGCAGCGCCAGATACTCCTTCGCCGCGTCGCTCAGCGTCAGCGTAATGTGCCGATCCGCCAACAGTTTGTGCAGCCGTGCAAGCTGGATATCCACAATCTGCATGATGTGTTCGCGGTCCAGAGCATGGAACAGCACGATCTCGTCAATGCGGTTGAGGAATTCACTTCGCTGTGCGCCTTCTCGATCTCATCAAACAGCACGACGGCATACGGGCGACGACGCACAGCCTCGGTCAACTGACCGCCCTCGTCATAGCCTACGTATCCGGGCGGCGCACCGATCAGGCGGCTGACGGTATGCTTCTCCTGATATTCGCTCATGTCGATGCGGATCATTGCTTCCTGGTCATCGAACAGGAATTCCGCCAGCGCACGGGCAAGTTCGGTCTTGCCTACACCCGTCGGACCGAGGAACAGGAATGATCCCATCGGACGGTTGGGGTCTTGCAAGCCAGCGCGGGCACGACGGACCGCACTCGCCACCGCCCGAATCGCATCTTCCTGCCCGATGACGCGTTGGTGCAACCGCTCTTCCATCTGGAGCAGTCTCTCGACTTCGCCTTCCAGCAGCTTGGTGACCGGAATGCCCGTCCACTTGGAGACGACTTCCGCGATCTCGTCAGCGTCAACTTCTTCTCTGAGCAACGCACCCTGTTTCTGTATCTCAATGAGTTTGGCTTCTTGCTGCTGCAACTGCTGCTCAAGCTGCGGAATCTCGCCGTAGCGCAGCCGCGCCGCCCCTTCCAGGTCCGAACGACGCTCGGCCTGCTCTAACTTGATATGATTCTTCAACCGCTCTTTGGACGCCTGATCGCGCTCTTTGCGCAAGGCTTCCCGCTCGATCTCAAGCTGCATGATCTGGCGATCCACCACCTCGACCACGGCGGGTTTGCTGTCGATCTCCATACGCAGTCGCGAAGCTGCCTCATCGATCAGGTCGATGGCCTTGTCCGGCAGTTGGCGATCCGGAATGTAACGCTGTGAGAGTGTAGCGGCGGCGATAACCGCGCTGTCCTGGATGCGCACGCCGTGATGGACCTCGTAGCGCTCCTTGAGGCCGCGCAAAATGCTGATGGTGTCCTCAATGCTTGGCTCATCGACATATACGGGCTGGAAACGCCGTTCGAGCGCCGCGTCTTTTTCAATATGCTTGCGATATTCATCGAGTGTGGTCGCGCCGATGCAGTGCAGTTCGCCGCGCGCCAGCATTGGCTTAAGCATGTTTGAAGCATCCATTGCGCCTTCTGCCGCGCCCGCTCCAACGATGGTATGCAGCTCATCCAGAAACAGAATGACCTCGCCCTGCGCGTCGGACACTTCCTTGAGAACCGCCTTCAAGCGCTCCTCGAACTCGCCCCGGAACTTTGCCCCGGCGACCATCGCGCCCATATCCAGCGCGATAATGCGCTTGTTCTTCAAGCCTTCTGGTACATCGCCATTGACAATGCGCTGGCACAGCCCTTCGACAATGGCCGTCTTGCCGACGCCTGCCTCGCCGATGAGCACCGGGTTATTCTTGGTACGGCGACTCAACACCTGAATGACACGGCGAATCTCTTCGTCGCGTCCGATGACCGGATCGAGTTTAGCCTGTCGCGCAATGGCAGTCAGGTCACGCCCGTATTTTTCGAGCGATTGAAAAGTGCTTTCGGGGTCTTGCGTCGTTACGCGCTGCCCACCGCGCACGGTCATCAGCGCCTTAAGCACCGAATCGTGGTCAATTCCCAGGCGGCGAAGAATATCACTGATCAGTTTATCATTGGTCAGCGCTAGCAGAATGTGCTCTGTACTGACATACTCATCTTTCATCTGTTTGGCTTCGCGCTCGGCGCGGGTCAGCACTTCCGATGCAGCGCGTGAA
>WNFI01008597.1_pt1 | contig 14324 bp, 10 predicted proteins | sample 5400471 | NCBI WGS metagenome assembly WNFI01 (sample SAMN13153348, study PRJNA577476) | soil metagenome | isolation source: 100 cm saprolite on Douglas fir-dominated hillslope | place: USA:California | collected 2013-09-17
AGAAATAAAACCATGGCACACCTGCCTCCGTCTTGTTTCCGACCGCCGGCTAGCTCAGCCTCTCAGCATCTAACTGCGTTAGGCGCTACCTCCTACAGTGCCAAGGGGCTGTTATCGATGCACAAATTCAATCTGAGCGGATAACAACAAGGCCCATCGGAAAGCTCGATTGCGACCCGTCGGCAACACCGATCGCTTTCCCAGCTTGAACGTTGAAAGCAATGCATCATGGCCGGATACGTTCCCCGTCTACTCCAATGAATCCCTGCCTCTGCAAATGGAGAAAGATCTCCTGGGCCGCCTCCTCTGGGGTTAGGTCCGTAGTGTCAATCACAACCTCCGGGTCGTCCGGTGTCTCATACGGGTCGTTGACGCCGGTAAACTGCTGAATCAGGCCAGCGCGTGCCTTCGCGTAAAGACCTTTGCGATCCCTGCCCTCGCAAATCGCCAGTGGCGTGGAAATGTGGACAAGCACAAATCCACCGAATGGTTGAATCATGGCTCTCACTTCTTTGCGCACCACGTCATAAGGTGCGATGGGGGCACAGATAGCAACGCCGCCGTTCTTCGTGATCTCTGACGCCACAAACCCGATCCGCCGGATATTGATATCGCGGTGTTCTTTGGAAAATCCGAGTTCGGATGACAGATGTTTGCGTACGATGTCACCATCCAGCAAGGTCACCGGCCGCCCTCCCATCTCCAGCAACTTGACTCGCAGCACATTGGCAATGGTGGACTTCCCTGAACCAGAAAGGCCGGTGAAAAAAACCGTGAACCCTTGGCGATGCCGCGGTGGATAGCTAAGCTGCAGTTCGCGCGCTACCTCGGGAAACGTGAACCATGCAGGGATGTCGCGTCCTTCAGCGAGGCGGTGGCGCAACTCGGTCCCTGAGATGTTAAGAGGGCGCGCCCCCTCCGGTACTTCATCCTCAGGAACATAAGCGTCGCGTTCCTCTAGGTAAACCATCATGTGAAAGGGGACCACAGTGACGCCGAGCTCCTGCCCATATGTCCGCAGTAACTCCTGTGCAGCATAAGGGCCGTAAAAGGCCTTACCGGCTCCGTCGGGACCCGGGCCAGCATGGTCGCGCCCCACAATGAGGTGGCTACATCCGTAGTTTCTTCGAATGATCGCGTGCCAAAGAGCTTCCCTTGGCCCCGCCATCCGCATGGCTAGAGGTAACAACGCGAGCATGACCGTATCTTTCGGATACTTGTGAAGGAGTGCCTGATAACACCTCACCCTCACGTAGTACTCCACATCCCCGGGTTTCGTCATGCCCACAGAGGGATGAATCAGGAGATTTGCTTGAACTTTCTTAGAGGCCCGCAAAGTCAGTTCTTGGTGAGCGCGATGCATCGGGTTTCGGGTCTGGAATGCAACCACCCTGCGCCAACCACGCCGAATAAATTCCTCCCTTAGCTGGGACGGAGTCGGCCGCAAAGCGCGAAAATCGTAATGCGGAGGCAGATGAACGCCCTCCAAGCGACCGCCCACATACCAAGGATGCGTGCGCCGCAATAGGTACTCGACACCTGCATGTTCGCAGTTCGTCGTACCGTATACCTGTTGCGCCTCCTCCAGCCGGTCCGGCTCCCAGACCTCTTCAACCTGCAGAGCAGCTAACATCGCTCCTTCCGGGTCACGGAGAGCCAGCATGCTGCCAGGACTGATGGACCGAGCAACCTCTTCAGACACGTCGAGCGTAATCGGGATGGGCCACAATGTGCCGTCTCTTAGACGCATCTGACAACAAGTCCTTTCATAGTCCGAGCGTGACATGAACCCGCGCAGTGGAGAAAAGCCGGCATTCAAGAGCAGCTCCAGATCGCAAAGCTGTCGAGGAGTTAGATCCCACGATGGCCATTCACGCGATGCGGTCCGGAGATCGCGAACGCGCTCAGGCTTCGCCAAAAGGTCAACTAGTTCTCCACCGTGAGGCGAAATAAGGTGTTGCATCAAGGTTCAAAACCTCCCTGCACCGTGGCGCGACGGCACTCCCCTGGTGGCCGGATTCATTACCAAATATCTTTCTCGCAGCCCTTCCTTGCCAACCGTTTAGGAAAGGCTGCTTGAAACGCACAAGGATCAGAAATCGAATCTCAAGGATTCCTGCAGTTGGCGCGCTGACTGGGCGGCGTTCGCGGCACCGAAAAATCTTGACGTTTCCTTCGTTCCACCAGGCACACTGCGCGGACGTCTATGTAGAGCGTCCACGCTACCGCGGACAGTGCGTTTGTGTTTGAACCCGATGGAGAATACTTGGCGCATTGGAGATCCTACAACGAGACAGTTGTCGCGGCCTTGCTAGAAATATAGTTGCAAGGATAACTGCACTTCTCGGGGCGGATTAGCGGCGTTCGCGCGACCGAAAAATGGCGACGTCAGCGTCCCTATATAATCTTTGTAATTCACGCTATTGAAAACGTTAAAGGCATCGATACCGAGTTCGACTCTCGGCCTGTGTTTGTTCTTTTCAAAGTGAAAGGGTCTCGACAAGTGCACATCGACTTGGGCGAAGCCTGGCCCACGCCCGGTGTTTCGATCGACTCCAGGAGGGCGGTCATTCGCAACCGTATCGTGGTTGTTGTCGACGCCCGTGGTGATGTTATAAGGTATTCCGGAGTTCAAAGCCAAAACCGTCCCAAACCTAAACGCAAACGGCAGCTCATAGCTGGCTATTAAATTCAGCCGATGGCGCCGATCGAGGTCCGAGCGGCCGCGTTCACCGCGTAAGTCATAGTTATTCGCTGGCAGTGAAAACATTCCTGAGGTGTCGTCGATGGTGTGTGAATACGTATATTGCACCATCAAGTAGAGCCGCGGATCTGGCGAGGTCTTTAGAGTGGTAGTCAATATGTTACTCTTTGAGCTGCCCGAGGATTCGAATTGATCGATGTTGATGAAGTTTGGATTTGGGCGCTGGCCTGTCGCGGGGAGCGGCGCATTGATGTTTCGCGTACGATAGAGCCTGAAACCTTTTACGGTAGTGTAATCCAAAGTCAAATAGTTCCTGCCCTTGCCGAGCTTCCTGTCGATGCTGAGGTTCGCCTGGAATAGACACGGCGTACGGATAGCCGGAGCGATGTGGATGACGCTGGGAGTGGCGAACTGAATCTGACCGGGAAGGAAAGGTACGGGGTAAGCAGGATTTGGAACCACAACGTGCAAGATGTGAACACCATCGTAGAGGAGTGCTTGCTGCTGCATGACATCAGGCAGGCGATCGTAGAACAAGCCGGCGCCGGCTCGAATAACCGTTTCCCCTTTCCCGGGCGCAAATGACAGAGCTGCTCGCGGGGCCACATTCTTGTGGTAGCCAAGGTTTGATTGAAATTCATGCCGCGCGCCAAACAATAGCGACAGAGGCGACCCCAAGCGCACCTCGTCCTGGATGAAGGAAGAATACTCAATTTGGTGATACGAGACGCTGGGATTCCCCTGATTCTGCGTAAACAGATAGGGTTGTGAAGCGGCAAAAGTGGATAAACTCGAAAACATAAAAGTCCCACCGAAATTCGCCGCATTGAGAGCATCAAAGAATCTCGGCCGGGCTGCGAATCCAAAGCGTAATGTATGGCTGCCTTTCGCTGCCGTCGCGACGTCCTGAGCAACTCCGACCTGCTCCGTTTGCGCTTGCGATTGCTGTGCGCCGCCGGTATTAAATGAATCTAGAACGATTATAGCGGGATCACTGGACAGGCTCGCCATGCTAATCGACTGCTTCTTGTACGTGAACCGCACTTCGTTCAGGAGAGCCTCCGAGACTGTTGCCGTTTCAAATACTCGGACCTCGTTTTCGCGATCAAGAGTATCCGTGGCGCGAGAAGGCAAGTCGAAGCCACCGACGGTTTGATTTCGCCGCGACTTGTCCTTGTACTTGTAAGAAAGTGTGAGCTGGTTGCGGTTACTCAGTTTGAAGTCAAGTCGGCCGAATCCGTGAGCGTCCACGCCGTGTACGGGAAAGTTCTCGAACAGATTTCCGCCAGGAGTAACGGCATCGATTATCGCCGCCTGATTCCTATGGACATACCTTCCGGCTACGAAAAACGAGACTTTATTACTCAGCGGCCCACTGAGTTGCGCCTCGCCGATTGGACGCTGCATGAGCGGGCGGGTCAAGGCAAAAGCGTTACGTGCGTCGAAGGCGGAATTACGGAGGATGAACGAGACACTGCCTCGATAGTGATGCCGGGATCCTTGGCGGGTAATCACCTCAATGCGAGCTTTTCCGGGTCTTCCGAATTCCGCCGAGTAGGGGCTCCTGTTCACGTAGATTTCCTTGATGGCCGAGGTAGGAAGTTCCAGCGTGCTCTCTTCAACTCCGTCCACAATGAGTTGTGGACCTTGCGAGCCCATTACCGCAGGCTCCAGAAACAGTGAAGGAATCGCCAGCGGATCCCCTTCCTTAATAGGCATGTGCTGGAGCGAGGTCTGGTCGAGTTCAAGGTAATCACGGTTGTCGAGCGCGGAGGGCGCGGATTCCGCTTCTGCTTTGACGATGACCTGTTGTTTGACCTGCTGCAGCTTCATGCGAATGAGAATCGCGCCAGCCGGCTTGGAGCCCACCTCAATGGTCTTCTCCCAAGTCTCAAAGCCCGGGGCTTCCACGGTGAGGACATACTGGCCTACGGGTAGTTGGCCCACCTCGAAGTAACCGTCCTCATCGGTCACCTCGGAGAACCGTTTTCCGGTTGCGTTGTGCTTCAAGGCAACGTGGGCCCCGATGACCGCCGCGCGCGTTGAATCTTCGACCGTTCCTTTCAATGCCCCGGTTTCCTGGCCGTATGCAGTTGTCAGGAAGCCGATGCCCAGAAGAACCGCGGCCACCGAAAGCTTGGCCCGGCACTGCACCGCGAGCATCCTCATCCGACCGCACCTGGCAATCATCTCGTGGCTCCCTCTTGAAATTCAGTCACTCGGTGTAGCTTCATGGCCCCGAACAGAGGGCACTTCCAATTCCGCGGACATTTGGAGATTGTAAAGACGCGCGTATCGTCCGTCCCGCGCCAAAAGATCTTCGTGAATACCTTCCTCAACGATCATCCCTCTTTCGAGGACCATGATGCGGTCGGCAAGTCGCGCGGTGGAAAGACGATGCGCAATAATGATAGTGGTCCGCGCGGCGGCGGCGTGGCCGAGCGCTTCCATCACCGCATGTTCTGCCGCGGCGTCCAGGCTGCTGGTGGGCTCGTCAAGTATGAGAATAGGCGCATCACGCAAGATCGCCCGGGCGATTGCAATTCGTTGCTTTTGTCCGCCGGACAGCGTTGTGGCCCGCTCGGAAACAATACTGTCGTATCCGTTAGGCAGGTCTTGAATGAATTCGTCGGCGTTGGCCAGCCGTGCAGCGGTGAATATTTCTTCATCGGTTGCATCGGGGCGACCAAAAGCAATGTTCTCGCGTACGGTGCCACTGAACAGCAGGGAATCCTGCAAAACCAAGCTGATTTGTTCGCGGACCGAGTTGACCGTGAAATCCCGAATGTCTTCGCCGTCGATGCACACGGTTCCCTGCGTAGGGTCGTAAAAGCGCGGAATCAGGCTTACCAAGGTGCTCTTGCCCGCTCCTGTGGCCCCTACGATAGCAATCTTCTCGCCCGCAACAATCGAAAGGTTAAGGTCGCAGAGCACAGGTCGCCCCGGCTCGTACTCAAACGAAACACGTCGGAGGTCTATGGCGCCCTGAAGCCTGGGAGCTGGACGAGCCCCTTTGCGGTCAGCAAGCTCACTGCGAATGCTCATAACTTCGGCAACGCCCTCCGCGCCGATACTGGCCCGATTGAACAAATAGGAAAACCGTGCCAGCGCCTTCATCGGCGAATAGAATCCTGTAACATAGGCGAAAAAGATGACAACGTCTCCCGTCGTCATGACTCCATCCAACACCTGCGTTGCACCGTACCACATCACGATCATCAGTCCCACGGCGGCCAGGGCATCCACCAGCGGTGTGACTTGCGCTTGATACCGAACTGTCTCCAGGTACGCTTGCAAATTGCCTTCACTTCGCTCCTGAAAGCGTTCATCTTGTTGTTCTTCCTGCGCGAGACCCTGCACGATCCGAATGGAAGCCAACGTCTCGTGGGCTAAGGCAGCCATCCGCCGGGTGCTGAGGCGAGCTTCGCGGGCCGCCACCTTAAGCCGACGCGTATATCGAAAAACCACCCAGAGCAACAGTGGGGCGACGGAGAGCGTCGCCAGCGCCATTCGCCAGCTAAGCCAGAACATCAGCGCGAGCATACCGGTGAGCAGGAAGAAATTACTCCCCAGCATGATCAGGCCGTTGGCAATCATGTCTTGAATGGCTTGCACTTCAGAGGTCAAGCGTGCAGTTAAATCACCGGTCCGTTGGCGGTCGTGAAAGCGGAGTGAAAGGCGCTGCATATGCGCGAAGAGATTACGCCGCAAATCAAACACGAAACGCTGCCCGACTTGGCCCATGACGTGTGTGAAGCAATACGTAAGAAGACCCGTGACTACCGCTATCACTAAGGTCGCGAGACACGCCCCGTAGAGAATCTCCAAACGGGTAAACGAAGCGCTGTCCAGCCAGGCGCGGATGAATGGCACGCGAGTCGGCTTGTTCGAAAGCACACGGTCAATCACAACCTTAAGCGGCCATGGCCGGAAGACCGTGAACATGGCGTCCAACAACATCGCGATCAAGGCCAGGCATAGGTGCTTCCAATGGGGACGGAGAAGCGGGAGGAAATGCTCAATCCAATCCTTCATCGGTCTTGGGATTTTGGAAGACCGAGCGCTCATGGTTCTAGAGTCCTCCGTCCGCAAGCCCGGTGTCGCGAAGCGACCGCGTAGGCGAATGCTGCAGCAACGGCCCAACCCAACCGACCACTCGCTCTGCGTTCCGCCTCCAGGTATTCTTCGAGCACGCCATTCGAGCGTTCTGCCCAAGTTCTCTTCTGAGACCCTCGTCGGCTCGCAATCGCCGAATGCAACCTAGTAACGCTTCTTCGTTGCCGGGTTCGTACAGCAATCCTGTGAAACCGTCGGTAATGACTTCTGCCACTTGGCCGATCCTGCTGGCAACGACAGTCCGACTGCCGGCCATGTACTCATAAAGCTTCAAGGGCGAGAAGTAGAAGTCGTCAAGGGCCGGATACGGAGCAACAGCAACATCCATCAGCGCCAAATACCGGGGGACTTCCTCGTGAGGGACGCTACCAACAAGTGTCACCGCCTCCTGAAGTCCCAGCCGCCGAGTTTCTTCCTCCAATTTCGCTCGCATCGGTCCGTCACCGACAAGAAGCAGGTGATAGGAGGCGTCCTCGCCGCGCAGCCGCTTGAAAGCCTCCAGGAGGAAATCCACTCCGTGCCAAGCCTTGAAGCTGCCCACGAAACCGACCACAAACCGGCCGTCAGGCTTCAATCGGCTTCGAAGTGGAGAGTCGTCCACTTCTGGGCGAAAGAGCTTGGTATCGACCGCGTTCGGCAGAATTTCGACTCTCCGAGCCTTTACTCCGGCCTTCTCGAAGTGATTACACAAGGCCTGGGAAACCGCGACCAACAAGTCCGCTCTACGCCAGGTGCGGCGCTCAGCCCATCGAGCGAGTGAAGGAAAGACCGACCCTCCGCGATATTTCTCTTCCTCGTAAGTAAGCGGGGAATTAACTTCTAACACCAGAGGGATCGAGTGCTTCCGCGCGAGGCGCTGCCCCGCAGTTCCCGAGAGGCTGTAGCGCTCATAAATGAAACTCGGCAATAACCGGCCAGCGCACTCATCCGCAACTCTGAAGAACTCACTATTGTGAAAAGCTCGAACCAGATCGCGACCACGACTGAGGCTTGGGCCCAAAAACCGATTTCCAGCTTTTAGTGTCCGAAGCAATGTCCGGTTCCGCGGCGTGCCACCTCGTGTCCAAGTTCGGTCAGCGCCCGAACGAAAGACCGGACGTGAATGGACGCGCCCTTCACACCGGAAAGGTCGATGCCAGGGTCGAAGCAGAGGTACAGAATCTTCATTTGCCCTCAGCAAACGGCACAGAACGCCCCGCTGCGACTGCGGCATTGAGGTCCAGAGAAGAAGGACTCTCTGGTTCGCTGAAGAGGCCGAGGAGGCGTTCCGCGCTGGCGTCCAGCGAAAACGATGATTCGATCTTGGCCCTTGCAGCACGGGCGAGGCTTTCCCGCGTTTCTTGTGAAGCTAACAGCTTGTCGATCGCCTCAGCTAGAGCCGCCGGATTGTTTGGCGGAACGAGCAGGCCATCAAGTCCTGACTCTATCAGTTCCGGAATTCCTGAGACCGGGGTTGAAACGACTGGCACACCACTCGCCATCGCTTCGAGCAAAACATTGGGTATTCCATCTCGATCCCCATTTGAAGCGATCACAGACGGAAGAACGAAGACAGAAGCCCGTTGGTAGGCGAGGCAAACGACGTCATGGGCTTGGGCGCCGGGCAGCCTGATCCGATCCGTCAGTCCCAGTCGTTTGGCTTGAGCTTGGAGAACTTCACGCTGAGGACCGCTCCCAATAATCTCCACATGGAAGACGCGGCCACGGCGACGAAGAATATCAGCCGCCGCAATCAAATCGCCCAATCCTTTCTTCTCGACCAGCCTCGCGACCGAAAGGATCATTGGCTCGCAGGAGTCGACTTTTCTGGACATGTTGAACTTGAATTGGGAAATGTCGAGCCCATGATAAATGCAGTGCACCTTTCGATCGCACAGCGGGCCGTATTGGGCGAGCAGGTAGCTGAGGTTGTATGCCGTACATGTAACCAATGCGCGAGCTTCCTCAAGCTTGGCGCGAAATACCTCCGGGTCGCTGACGTAGATGTCTTTGGCGTGCGCCGTAAAGGTATAGGGAATGCCGGAGAGTCGATGGGTATACATTGCAACCAGCGCCGGAGTCGAGGCAAAGTGCGCGTGAAGGTGGTCCAGCGGCTCACGAAATAATATGTCCGTTAGGTAAGCCGCCTCAAAGAAGTGCCAGGGTGGAGCGAAGCGGCGATGTCGGATCACGTTGACTTTGATTGCCTCGAGCAAAACCCGCATGTATCGCCCGGGCCGTCGGCAAAGCGTGCGGAGATTGGCGGGGATCGTCCGCTTCCAGTTTGGCCAGAAGGCCAGATAGGTAACCTCGGCACGGACCTGCGTGATTTTGGAGTGGGCAGGGCCGGGGTCGCGCTCCCTAACCGAAAAGATGTGTATGCGTACGCCGCGCTGTTCGAGTGAGATGATCTCGTTCAGAACAAAGGTCTCTGAGAGCCGCGGCCAGGCCTTGACGATGTATGCGATATTACGCTGATGATCTGCTTGCGTCATAGTCTTTGGAACGTCGGAGCCAACTTGCCACATGCCCTCCGTCGCCGGTGAAGATTCAGGCCAGTCCATAAGGCCGAACACCTCGCGGCACACTAGCGAGCAGGTTCCGCACCTGGGTCGAATGCTCCAGGGCAACCGGTCGAGGGTGGGTGACTGCCCGCGGGTAGCCCAGTTCATCGAGAAGAGTGCCTACCGCCGCTTCAAAGCGTTCGACATCATTAGCGCGCATCTGTGCTCTCCAGTTTCTTAGACCCAAAGTAATGGGCTGCCGGTCATGGACAACCTCCTGGTCCGCCGCAGCCTTGAAGGCCTCATGATAGTTGAGCATAGCCTCGTCATACGCCAAGCGTAGAAATTCGCACAGCGCCGCACATTCCTGCGCCGGATGGGCCACTAGAGATTCATAACGCAGCTCGCAGTACAGCTCGGGGCCGAGCGCTTCTCCGGCCTCTCGGCCTCGCCGCACGTTCAACTCCCACCAAAGTGCAGCGGTTGACACAGGGTCATCCTTCCATGTAGGGAATGTCCCTGGCTTCTTGGTGCGCACACTCGGCCAGTTCATCAGTGACAAGGCGACGTCTCGACCATCACGAATCAGATGAACGAAACGAGCCTCGGGCCAGAGGGTGTGCAGCGTGCCTATTCGTCGCACCGAATCAGGAGTCTTATTTCCAACGGCCTTTTTGCCTCGAGCCTCCCCATACAAGTCGAAAATACCGGTAACGAACGAGGCGTAAGAAATTGGCTGGCCGCTGCCGGCCAGGGACATCAGAGCTTCGCGTCCAAGGCCAAACAAAGCGAACTTATCGTGTGCCAGTAATTCCGAAACCAGCTCGGGAGTAACGAGACCATCCGGCGTGAGCCCTCTTCGCTGCTCGAACCACAGAGGTATCCAATGCGCCTCAGGCGTGATCACGATCTTCGGATGTGCGCTCACAATACGACGCAGCAAGGTCGTTCCAGACCTCGGGCATCCTACGATGAATACGCAGGGGTTGCTCATCGGCTCAACTCCGTTTCCGCCTTTTCGGCCACGCGCGCGCGCGCGTCCAAAGCAAACAACTCGCGAATTCTCGATGCGTCTTCCAGTCTTTCGGACCGTAACTGCGGAAAGGCACGGGGGTAGCCCAGCTCGTCCAGTAGCCCACCGGCCGCCGCCTCAAACCTCTCGACGTCCTCGCAGGACATCTGGGATCTCCAATCTCGCAAGCCCGCGGTAATGGGCCGTAGCCGGAATTCGGACTCATCTCCCGTGGAGGGCAGCCAGGCATGTTTTGCGTCAGAAGGGGGAGCAGTTCTCTTCCGGCCTTCATGAAAACGGAGCATCACTTCCTGATACGGCAGGCCAAGAAAAGCGCAAAGCGCGGCGCATTCCTCTGCCGGGTGGGCAACCAGCGATTCGTAACGCATCTCGTAGTACAGCCCGCTTCCGAGCGCCTTTCCAGCCTGCCGTCCCCGTTTCACATTCAATTCCCACCACAGCGCAGCCGTGGCCACAGGGTCTTGCGCCCAAGTGTAAAAGGGCTTGCGATGCAGGTCGTGCAACGGCCGATTTATCATGGACAGACAGACGTCCCGGCCATCTCGGATAAGGTGGACGACGCGAGCCTCGGGCCAAAGGCGATGCAAGCTATGCATCTTTCGCACAAACCCCGGTGTCTTGTTCCCCACGAGCTCTTTACCCTTGGCGTGTCCATACAAGTCGAAAATGCCACTGACGAACGGCGAGTATGAGACTGATCGGCCATTATTTAACAGCCTCAGAAGTTGCTCTCGGCCAATGCCCAGCCGACCGAACTTGGGGTGCTCAAGCAATTGGGGAACCAGCTCTGCTGTGACCAGGCCCTCCGAGGTCAGCCCGCTTTCCTTGCTGAACTGGCGGGGAATCCATGGCGCTTCCGGCATAATAGCGATCAGTGGATGTACTTTCGCCATTCGCTGGAGCAACGTGGTTCCAGACCGCGGGCATCCGACGATAAAGACATAAGGATTCACGGCCGAAGCTCTACCTCGAAACGAACTGCTTGTTTGTCATGCACTGCATAAGCTCATCCAGCGACTGAACGCAAGGTACCCTTCCTGGGAATTCGTGCTTACTAGGCTCGGTGTTCCGGTCCAAGAGAACAGCGTGAAGACCCGCAGAAGCCGCTCCATACACATCGTTAACCAAGGAATCGCCAATCACGAGTATCTCGTCGGGGGACATCACTCCCGAAACCTTGAGGAGCTCAAGAAAAAAGCGCCGCGATGGTTTCCTGAAACGGCATTCTGAGGACACCACAAGCGCCTTGAAGTACTCCTCCCAGTGATTATCAGTTAGTAAGCGCCGGGCCCACTCGCCGACGTAGTTTGACGATAGTATCAGCCTGTGGGTTCGGCTCACCTGTTCGAGAAAGGGTTGAGCGTCATCAAATGCCGGACTGCATTGGAGCCATATGTCGGTAAGAGTCTCTAACCACGGCTGCCACGCTTCGCCGGAGAGATCGGCAGACAAGACCGAATAGAATTCTCGGTCACTTGCGTAGTTGCCCAGCGAGTATTCCAGGTAGCGCTTTCGATAGAGTGCGCGCAATTTGGCGGGCGCGATATCACAGCCGTTTTTTGCGAGGTGCTCTGAACCGCGGTCTGCGAAAGTCGCACCAACTCTCTTGGCAAGGGTGCCAATCAGATCGACGGCCAGAACTTTGATACCGTTTAACTCGAGTCTCATTCCCTGGTACACAATCCTTTGTTCTTTGTCCTTGGCTCTTAGTTCCTGGTCTCCAGTCGTCTGCAACCAGGGGACAAAGAACAAAGGACCATTGCGTTAGTCGCGGGCACGAGGATCCTCTGCCAGCAAGTGGCGAATTCTCGCGGCATGCTCCAGCACCTGCGGTCGTGGACGCGGAACGACGCGGGCATAACCCAACTCCTCGAGAAGCGTGCCGGCCGCGGCTTCGAAGCCCTCCTTGTCCTGGGTCGGCAACTGCGCACTCCAGTCCCTCAAGCCGGGAGTTACGGGCAAGTGAGCCCGCCTTGCCTCGAGTCCTGGGTCGGAAGCCGCTGTAGCCTCATAAAAGTGCAGCATTGCGTCAGTGTACGGCACGCCGAGGAACCCGCATAGCGCGGCGCTCTCCTCTCTAGGGTGGCTAACCAATGATTCGTAACGCACCTCATAGTAAAGCTTGTCTCCGATTGATTTCCCAGCCTTCCGCCCAAGGCGCACATTCAACTCCCACCACAGGGCCGCAGTTGATACACGGTCTTCCCGCCACGTGGCGAAATCACCCGGTTTAGGGCGGTATTTCGGCCAGTCCATCATGGACAAGGCCACATCCCGACCGTCTCGGATCACGTGAACAAAGCGTGCGTTTGGCCAAAGGCTGTGAAGGGTCTCGATGCTTCGGACGTAGTCAGGCGTCTTATCTCCCACTAGGGGTTTCCCTTGCCGCTCTCCGTAGAGGTCAAATATCCGCGAGACCAGGTTTCCATAAGAGATTGACTCGCCGTTTCCGGTCAACCTGGCAATTTCCTCGGGGCTAATCTTCAATCGTGCAAACTTAGGGTGGCCAAGAAGTCGGCGAATGAGCTTTGGTTTCACTGGGCCTTCCGAAGTTAGAGCCCAAGGCTTCGCGTATAACCGGGGAATCCAATGCGATTCAGGTGTAATGGCTATGTCAGGATGTGCGTTTACCATGCGCTGGAGCAAAGTCGTCCCCGACCGAGGACATCCTACAATGAACACGTACGGGTTACTCATCCCTTTACCCCGAGCGACCTCTTCTCTGTGAGACCCTCGCGTCCTGGAAAGACGGTTTGATCCTCAAGACTCGCGGCCAGCTTTTACCTGCCTAGAACAGTCCGGTTCGAGTCAATTGCCTTCCCCCGAAGCGGCACGCTTGGCACTAAGCGCACCAGCTACGTGACCCGTGGAGAGCGTCATTGGCAGAAGGCCTGCTCTCTCCAGAGCCAGCCCTGACAGGCGGCAGGCTGCATTCTTGGCACCAGACGTATCGATGGCGGCATCCGCTAAGGGGAAGTCCGTCCTTTCCAAGTCCTCGATGATGCGCTGGGCCAAATTCCCCGGAGAGACTTCTTGTGGATCAAGCACATCGATCAACCCCTTCTGCTGAAAGAGCTCGGCGCGCATTCTCTGTTCAGCTCTTGGCCCGAGACGCGGCACAACGAGGGCCTTTCTCCTTAAGGAGACAACCTCGCAAAGGGAATTGTATCCTGCCATTGTGATAACCAAATCCGCCGCATTGATGAAACTGGGAGCATCTTCGACGCAGGTAAACACGCGGGCACCCAACGCACGTGCCCGTGTTCGAAGGTGTTCGCGCTGGTCCGGGTCCATCAACGGGCCTGTGATGAAGACAGCCTCGAACCGAGCATTCCTGCCGATAAGGTGAATGGCGTCCAGGCAGGACTGCATGAAAGGATAGCCGTCATGCCCTCCCCCGGTAGTTACAACAACCAAGCTTTGTCGCCTTAGGCGCAGATCAGCTCGGACCTGCTCTCTCGACTTAACAGGCCCCGGCGAACAAACATACCCGGTATACCTGACCCTTCCCCGAAATTCCTCGATTATCCCGTAGTGGAGGGCACTATCGAATATGTCTTTGCAACCATAGATGAGCACTTCATCGTAATATTTGCGGATGGTCTGGTAGGTCATTTCTTTTCGCCAGAGTTCACACACGACGTCGGGCGCGTCAATGATATCCCGCAAGCCGAGAACGATCGCTGGCGGATCATCGAGCTCCTTGAGCATCCCCAAAGTGGGAAGAAGTTCGCCGTAGGTTCCGGATGGAACATGGTCAACAAGGAGAAGATTGGGTTTAAAGTGAATGACGGCGCTTAGGATAACCGAAGCGCGAATCGCCTTGGCCTTCTGCCGGTTGATACGAAGGCCGAGGGGCACATAGACCCCGGTATCAACCTTAATTAGCGAAGGCACTTTGATGAAATCGACTCCCTTCGGCAAAAGAAGGGGATTTCCCGGGGGGCATCCGGTGAGCATTAGCACGCTAGAGCCCGGAGCTTCTTGA
>WNFI01396448.1_pt1 | contig 14324 bp, 14 predicted proteins | sample 5400471 | NCBI WGS metagenome assembly WNFI01 (sample SAMN13153348, study PRJNA577476) | soil metagenome | isolation source: 100 cm saprolite on Douglas fir-dominated hillslope | place: USA:California | collected 2013-09-17
CGACACCGGGGCGGGCATCGCGCGCGAGCTGCAGGAGCGCATCTTCGAGCCGTTCTTCACCACCAAGCCCGTCGGCGTGGGAACGGGACTGGGGCTCGCCATCTGCCACAGCATCGTCTCGCAGATGGGCGGCGAGCTCACGGTGGAGAGCGAGCCGGGCAAGGGAAGCCTCTTCCGGGTCGCGCTGCCGTTCGGGGACGGGGTTCTCGAGGCCGCCGCCGTCCTGGCCGACATCCACTCCGGTACCGCTGGCCGCCCGCAGGCGACAGGCACTGGCAATTAAGGAGCAGGTGGTGCAGCCGCAGGGCCCTCGGCGATCAGCCGAGGCTTGCGCCCCGCGCAGCGGCGCGCGTCGTGCCATGCAGGAGTCGCGCAGCCATCTTCGCCAGCGGGACGACTTCCACCACTGCGCCGCGGGCGATCGCTTCCCTGGGCATGCCGAAGACGACGCAGCTCTGCTCGTCTTGCGCGAAGGTCGCGGCGCCCGCTTGCCGCAGCTCGAGGAGCCCTTCGGCGCCGTCGTCCCCCATACCGGTCAAGAGCGCTGCCACTGCGCTCGCTCCCGCCGCGCGCGCCACCGAGCGAAAAAGCACGTCCACGCTCGGCCGGTGCCGGCACACGGCCGGGCCATTCGCGACCTCCGCCGCATATCCGCCCGGCACCGCGTGAACGAGCAGGTGGCGGCCGCCCCGTGCGATCAAGGCGCGACCCGGCACGACCAGGTCGCCGTCGGCTGCCTCCTTCACCTCGATCCTGCACGCCTCGTTGAGCCGAGCGGCGAATGCCGCGGTGAAGCCCTCGGGCATGTGCTGCACGACGACGATGCCGGGAGCTTCCTCGGGCATGGACTCGAGGATGAGGCGCAAGGCCTCGGTGCCGCCGGTCGATGCTCCTAGCGCGATGAGGCGCCGGCCGTGTCCGTGGCCTACGCGCGCGCGCACCGAGGAGACGACGGCGTCCGCGCCCCGGCGCGGCTCGATCTGGCGGCGGCGGGAGACTCGCGCCTGCGCCGCGCCTCGGATGGCCTCGACCAGCTCGTCGGCCGCGCTCTCGAGGAAGGCGCGCACGTCCACCTCGGGCTTGTTGACGATGGCCACCGCGCCTTCGTCGAGCGCGTGAATCCCGGCCGCGCTCTCTGCGCCCGCATGGCCCGAGCAGATCACGACGGGCACCGGCTGGTCGCGCATGATCCGCCGCAGGAAGGTCAGGCCGTCCATCCGCGGCATTTGCAGGTCGAGAAGGATGACGTCGGGCGGCTCCCGCCGCATCTTCTCCAGGGCGATGACCGGGTCGGCCGCCACCGCGACCCTCATGTCATGTCGTTCGAGGATGAGCCGCGCTGCCTGGCGGACCACCGCGGAGTCGTCCACCACCAGGAGTCGCAGAGCGGAACGCGAGGCTTTCATCGGTCGCACGCGGTTGCGTGCGCGTAGATGGTCGGCTGCAGCGACCGCAGGCGGTTGCTCACACCGTGCAGGGTCTCCGCGTGGCCAACAAACACGTTGCCCTCGCTCGCCAATCGATCGATGAGGCGCTCGACCACGCGGGCCTTGGAGGCGGCGTTGAAATAGATGAGCACGTTGCGGCAGAAGATCAGATCGAACGGGCCCTCGCATTCAAAGAACGGATCGTTCAAGTTGAGGCGCTGGAACCTCACCATCGACGCCAGCGCCTCGCTCGCGCGCATCTTTCCCTCGTGCTCGCCCGTGCCGCGGAGCATGAAGGTCTTGAGGTGATGTCGCGGGATCTGCTCCGCCTTGGCGATCGGCCACTCCGCCTGCGCTGCGCGCTCGAGGATGCGGCTGGAGAGGTCCGTCGCGAGCACATCGACCTGCCACCCTTGCGCAGCGGGTAGAACCGCGGCGAGGGACATGGCGATGGAAAAAGGCTCTTCGCCGCTCGAGCAGCCCGCGCTCCAGGCTCGCACGCGCCGTGGCCGGCTGCCTGCGGCGGCCTGGGCGAGCAAGCGCGGAAGGAAGCTCCGTTCCAGGTAGTCGAAGTGCTGTCGCTCGCGGAAGAAACTGGTTTCGTGAGTGCAGACGCACTCGAGCATGCGGGTCAGTTCTGCGGGATCCTCGTCGACGATTCGCCGGTAATAGAGGCTGAAGGAGGAAATGCCGAGCTCGCGTACCCGCCTGAACAGTCGAGTGACAAGCAGCACCCGCTTGGCTTCCGACAGCCAGATGCCGGCCTCGCGGTAGATGAGCGCCTGGAAGAGAGCGAAGTCCGCCCTGCCGATCGTGATTTCCGCTTCCAGGGGCATTACCCCCACCGCCCCCGGCAGGGCCGTCACCGTACCGCCTCGGCCTGGACGGTCTCCGCCCCCGCGCCAGTGGCCGGGCCCTGCGATGCCGCGGACACCGCGATCAGCTCCGCGAAGGAAAGCACGCGATCGACGTCGAGCATGAGGACGAAGTGGCCTGCGTGATTTCCCAATCCGCGAAGATAATCGAGGCGCACCGGCACTCCGAAGTCGGGTGGCGGCAGGACATCGCCCTTGTCGAGCTCGATCACCTGGTTCACCGAATCGGCGACGATCCCGAGGATGCCCAACTCCGGCGAGGCGGTCTCGACGATGACCACGCAGGTGCGGCGCGTGACCGCGCTCTTTGGCAGATCGAGCTTGAGCGCAAGATCGATCACGGGCACGACGCGGCCGCGCAGATTCATCATGCCGCGGATGAAGGGCGGCACCTGTGGCACCGGCGTCGGATCGGCATACTCGACGATCTCGCGGACGCGCAGGAGCGGCATCGCGAAGACGTGGCCGGCGAGAGTGAAGGTGAGGTGCTGCGCTGCCGACGCCGAATCGGTCTGCATCGTGCCTCCTAGAAAGGGCGGAACCCCTGCTTTGCGGCGGTCTGCCCGAGCGCGTCCGGCGCTCGTCCGTTGGTGAGCACCTTCTTTTTTTCGTCCTGTTGGCGGAGCCCCGCCGGCGCCTGCGCGACCGCGCGCGACGCTTCCGCGCGAGCTGTCGGCGCGCCCGCGATGCGGAAATAACCCATCGCCTCGCGAAGGGCGTCGGCTCGAGCGGTGACCTCTTCCGCGGTGGCGGCGAGTTGCTCGGCGGCGGAAGCGCTGCGCTGGGTGACCTGATCAACCTGCGCCATCGCGCGGTTGATCTGGGAGACGCCAGCGGCCTGCTCCTGCGAGGCTGCCGCGACCTCCTGCACGAGCCCTGCGGTCTTGCGGATCGACGGAGCGAGCTCCGCCAGCAGCTTCCCCGATCGCTCGGCCATCTGCACGCTGGCCCTGGCCACGCTCGCGATCTCGTTGGCGGCGGCCTGGCTGCGCTCGGCGAGCTTGCGCACTTCGCCGGCGACGACGGCGAACCCGCGCCCTTGCTCTCCGGCGCGCGCCGCCTCGATCGCCGCGTTCAGGGCGAGGAGGTTCGTCTGGTAGGCGATCTCCTCGATGACGGAGGTCTTCTCCGCGATGGCCTTCATCGCGGCCACCGTCTCGTGGACGGCCTTGGCTCCGTCGGCCGCGTCGTTCGCGCCCTTGACCGACAGCTGCTCGGTCAGCCTGCTGTTCTCCGCGTTCTGGGAGATGGAAGCGGACATCTCCTCGAGGCTGGCCGTCGTTTCCTCGACGGAGGCAGCTTGCTCGCTCGTGCCCTGCGAAAGCGCCTGGGACATGGAGGAGAGCTGGCTTGAGGCCGAGGCGAGGGCGGCCGAGCCGGCGAAGACCTCGCCGATGACGTGCGCGAGCCGTTCGACCATTTCCTGGACTGCGCGTTGCAGTTTCCCCACCTCATCGGCGCGGTCAACGGTGATGGTCGCGCGCAAGTCGCCGCGGCCGGCCTCTTCGGCGAGCGCGACGACACCGAGGATGGGCTGGACGATGCATGAAGCCCTGCCAGGCGCGCCGGTAGTCGAGAAGCCGCGGAAGCATCTCCGTCGCCACCGCCGCCAGCGCCTCGTCGCGGTGGTCGGCGAGGAGGAGCTTTTCGGCGCGCGCCCGGCTGGAAAGGTATGGCCCCCGGCGCTCGCGCACGAGAGAGAACAGCTCCTTCTCGCGGTCGCTGTGCACCCGGCTCTCGATCTTGCCGTTCAGCTCGGCGATCTGCTTGGAAGTCTCGGCCATCTCGGCGAGCAGGTCGTCCGCCCCCGCCTTGTCGCGGTCGCGGAGGAGAAAGAGCTGCATCGTCCGGCGGGCATTGTCGACCGAGTGCTGGACCGCGTCCGTGGTCATCTCGACGAGAGCGGAGCGCTGTTCGACGGTCGCTTGGACGGCTTCGTTCAGGCGGCGCATCCGGTCCATGCCGGTCCAGCCCACCGCCACCAACGCCAGGATGAGTACGCCGAATGCGAGCGAGAGCCGCGTGCCGATCTTCCAGTTCTTGTGCATGACCTTCCCCCTGACGTGTTCGACGATCCGGTGGCTCAGCGGTCCGCTGAGGGCGTGGCCGCGATCTGGTTGCCTATGGGCGTCCCGCCCGAGCCGGGCTCGGCGGGCGCCGCGAAGCCCTCGCCACCAACGGTCGCGTGGAGGCTCTCGCCGAACCGCGCCATGCCGTCCGTGTAGATCCAGCCCACGGCCAGCGCGGCGGCGAAGGCTATCGCGAACCCCATAGCGACCTGTTCAGGCATCTTTTTCATTGCGTCTCCCCCTCTGGCCCTCTGGGCCAATTCAGCGCAGTGCCATTGCAAGTCCTGCCGCGGGCGTTTCGCTCGCGCTTTCCGCGGCCTGGCGATCGATCGCGAGCCGGAGCAGCGCGGGCACATCGACGATGAGCGCGACCTTCCCATCGCCGAGGATTGCCGAGCCGGTGATGCCGGCGACGCTCTCGAAGAGCCGGCCCAGCGGCTTGACGACGGCCTGGCCCTTGCCGAGGAGCGCATCGACGACGAGGCCCGCGCGCCCGTGGACGTGTTGCACGACGACGAGGCACTCGCGCAGCGCGCAAGGACCGTCGGTGCCGAGGAGGCTCGAAAGGCGCAGATAAGGCAGCGCCTCGCCGCGCAGATTGACCACGCCACCGGCGGACTTCCTGCGCTCGCCCGGGGGCAATTCGAGACACTCGACCACCGAGTCGATGGGCACGACATAAGTCCGTCCCATGACCCCAACGTGCAGACCGTCGATGATCGAGAGCGTCAGCGGCAGGCGAAGGCGAATGGTCGCGCCTTTGCCCCGCGCGCTCTCGATCGCGATCGTCCCCCGCAACGACTCGATGCCTCGGCGAACGACATCGAGCCCGACCCCGCGCCCGGCCACCGCGGTGACGGAGTCCGCGGTGGAGAAACCCGGCTCGAAGGCCAGGCGCCAGAGGTCCGCGTCGGAGAAGGATCCGGCCTGCAGGAGGCCCCGCTCGCGGGCGCGGCGAACCACCGCCTCGCGATTGAAACCGGCGCCGTCGTCCGCGATCTCGATGAGCAACATGCTAGCTTCTTGAGTGGCGCGCAGATCGATTCTGCCCGCCGGAGCCTTGCCCGCCGCGCGGCGCGCCTCGGCGCTCTCGATCCCGTGCGCGACCGCGTTGCGCAAGAGATGGGTCAGGCAGTCTCGGAGCTGAACGATGATTCCCGCGTCGACCTCGACACCGGCGCAGGAGGAGGAGAGTTGCACCGCTTTGCCCTCCGCGGTGGCGACGTCGCGCACGGTGCGCGCCATCTGGCGCAGCGCGGGCTCGAGTGGGACGGCGCGAAGGCGCATGATGTCCCCCTGCAGCTCGCGCCAGAGGCGATCCGTCGCCTCGTGCAGCTCGAGCGCATCGGCCGCGCCGCCACTCCTGAGGGCCTGGGCAAGCCGCCCGCGCGCCACAGTGATCTCCCCACTCAGCTCGAGCACGCGATCGAGCTTCTCGATGTCCACGTTGAGGTGGCGGAGGGCGGCCGAGGACGGCGAACGCTCGTCGCCGGGACGTTCCTCGGCGAAGCGAGCTGCGCTTCCGATCGAGGTCGTCGCCAGCGCGGTCTCGATCGAGCCGCGCAGCGAATCGAGCCGGCCGAGGAGCTCGGTCACCAGATCGGGCGAGACCTGGACGGCGCCGCCGCGCACTTCCTCGAGACGATCCTCGAGTTCGTGAGCTTGCCCGCTGATCTCCTTGAGACCCAGGGAGGCCGCGCTTCCCTTGAGCGTGTGCACCGCGCCGAAGAGCTGGTCGAGCTGCCCGGTGTCGCCCGTGTTCTGCTCGAGGCCGATGACGTAGAGCTCCATCGAGCCGACGAGCTCCGCCGACTCGACCTCGAAGGTCCGCAGCAGCGCGGCGATCTCCTCGCCCAGCTCCGTGCTCGCACAGTTCGCTTCGGGTCGCTGCGTGTCTTCCACTCTGCTCCTCGGAGCCGTCCAACCAATGCCAAGGGTTGCTCGTGCAGCTGCGCAACCCGTTCTATTTTTTCTGTAAAATTCCAGGCCAGAAAGATAGCCCCAAGGGCCGGGATTCTGTCAAGCAATGCAGGCTCGCTTCTGCGAGGCCCAGTAAAATCAATCGCTTATGATGTAACGGCGCCACATCTGGGCAGTTGGACCTACAGTCCGACACCATGCGCCAGATGCCGTAGAACGCCACGATCCGGACCTTGGCAAGAGTACGCCCCCAGGCCACGTCGATGCGCCGGAAGTGGCTCGCCTGCGGGCGCCGGTAGCGCAAGCGGCGCGCGATGTAGTGGCGAGTGACGTGGACGACGGGGCCGTCCAGGCCCCCGTCAAGGGCTCGTTCGATGATCACCACAAACACACCAATGGCGCGCCGCCCTCCGCGCCAAAGCGGCCGCCCGACGGTCCTCGCGATGAGTCAGTCCCTGTCGGAGCCATCCCCGACACGGATCTGGCCGCGGATCTCGCCGCCAGGATGCAGTGGCGTGTGCATGTTGGCATAGCCCAAGCCGGCGCGGATCATCTGCAGGATGGCCGCGAGATTGCCTGGGGCGATGCCTTGGGCGACCGGCCCGACCACGTCGGCCGCCACGACGGTCCCGGTTACCGTGCCGGAAGTCGAGGCGGGGCAGGGCGGCTTCCCACCGCCGCCGCAGAAGAAGAAGCTGACGCCGCCGGCCACGCCGCGCTGGCCGAAGTGGACGTGCGCGACGAGCGGCGGAGCGGTGAGGTTCTCGTAGGTGAGTTGGAACTCGATGCGCGTGTCGTTGTCCAGGACGCGCGCCTCGAAGGTGGCGCTCCCGGCGGCGAAGATGGCAGGCACCTCTTCTGTGCCCACCAGGGCGGCGCGGAAGCGCGTACCCTCATCAGCCGCGGCGGCGAACGCGATGCAAAGCAATAGCGTCGTGTATAGTGCCGTGTAACGAAGGGCTTTCATTGGATTCCCCCTTTTGCGTGTGGGCTGCTACAAAGTTTCCCCTGCTTTTCGTGCCGCCCATAACTCTTGGTGGACATCGGCTTAGGCGATGTCAAGACGCGGCGAGTCTCCTCCGTTCGCGGTGGCGAGTACGAAGGAAGGGCGCCCATTGTTCCGCGCCTCCGGGTTGGAACATTCCGGTCCGGCCGGGCGTAGGCGAAGGGCACCCCATCCGTGGCGCGAGGGCGATCTCGCCCAGCTGGACCCCGATCATCCCGGCTTCCGGGACGCGGCATACCGGGAGCGGCGCAACGCCATCGCCCCCATTGCCCTCGAGTACCGGGGCGGACCGGTGCCGTGCGTCGTCTACAACCAACAGGAAAACGAGACGTGGCGAGCAGTGTGGGCGACGTTCTGCGAGCCTGGCTTTGCCCGGGTCAACCGCGCGTTCGGCGAGGCCGCCGAGCGTGTGGACCAACAGACGCTCTCTCGCGTAGCGAGGCTGTACTGGTACACGCTGGAGTTCGGCGTCTGCAAGGAGGGCGGCGGGCTCAAGGCCTACGGCGCGGGCCTGTTGTCAGCTCGTGTGTGTTCGCACTTTGAGGTACAGCTGCGCGAGCTCTTCCTCGTCGAACGGAGCGGTGAGCAGGTAGAGCGATGCGCCCTGCTTCCAGACGGCGACGCCGAGCTGGTCAGCGCGCGTCAGCATGGGGTGGAACTGCTGCACGGTGCGGGTGCGCTCGCGAGGAATGGTGACCTCGCCGCCGGGGAGGATCTCCAGCGTTACCAGCCGTCCCTTCGCATCCAGATAGACCAGCACGGCGGAGACCTTGCCGAGCGCAAGGCCTTGGCGCGCGGAGACCAGCCGCAGCTCGGCGTCCCCTTGGAACGCGGTGGTGGCGGGAAGGCCGTACCGCTGCGCCAGCTCTCGCAGGCGCGCGCTCGCCCCGGCAGTTTCGCTCGGCAGCACGGCCCGCTGGCCGTCGATGGTCCGGTGCGCGGCGGCGGCGTACCGGGCGAGCATCAATGGATCGTTGGCCGGCAGCCTTCGCAGCGCCAGGGACCCGGCGATCGCGAGCACCACCGCGGCTGCGGCCGCGAAGAGCAGCCAGCGGGCCTTTCGCCGGCCCGGCCGTGGAGCGTGCCGCGCTCGCATCATCTCTTCCAGCGCTGCCCTCAGCTCGGGGGGCGCGGCTGGCCGAGGCAGCTCTTCGCGGAGCCTGCGCGTGAGCTGCTCCTCGGCGGCGAGCTCGCCGGGGCAGGTCGGGCAGCTTGCGAGGTGGGCCCGGAGCCGGGCTTCCTCGGCACCTGCAGGACGTCCGCGGCCTCCTCCCAGAGCCACTGCTCGACGTCGCAGAGCACCACCACCGTGCGGTGGTTTTCAGGGAGCGACTGCAAGGCGCGGCCGATGTCGCCGCGGACCAGCGAGGTCAGCCTGCCCATCTCGCAGCCTGCCCATCTCGGCGTCGCCGAAGAGCCCCGGCTCTCCGTCGCCCGCAATCTCGAGCACCTTGGGCTTCCCGGCGCTCGTAGGCCAGGGGACCTCGCGTCCGCTCTGGCGCAACAGGTCGATGAAGCGGTTGCGCAGGATGCGGGCGAGCCAGGCACGCATGCTCGCTCCGGGCCGGAACGCCTCGCGCGCCTCGAGCGCGCGCAAGTAGGTCTCCTGCACCAGGTCGCGCGCATCCGCCTCGCGCGGCGCAAGCCAGAGCGCGAGGCGGTAGATGCTGTCGAGCACGGCCAGCGCCTGCTTCTCGTAGGCCATGCGATCGATGTCCACCCAGCGACTCTATCCTCGGCCCCCGGCCGATTCCAGGCTCCCTCGCCCGCCCTACGCCCGGCCGGACCGGAAATGGGGAAGTTTGCGAATGGGCAACGGCCGGACCGTCCAGAGGGAGGAGCGTCATTGCCTCAGTCCTTTCGGCGCCGCGCCGCGGCCGTTCGCAGCCATCGAGGGGAGCGTCCGCGTCTCGAGCGACGGCGCGGCAGTAAGCCCCGTCACCTCGAGGATCTCCTGCTCGTTCAGCGTCTCCCGCTCGACCAGCGCCTGGGCGAGCGCGTCGAGTTGCTCGCGGTGCGCTGTCAAGAGGCGCCGCGCCTCGTCGTGGCTCTCATCGATGATCCGGAGCACCTCCGCATCGATCGTGCGAGCCGTGTCCTCGCTGAACGGCCTCGCGCCAGTGTAGCCGGTGCCGACGCCGAGATACGGATTCTCCCGCGGCGCCAGCTGCACCAGCCCGAGCTGGTCGCTCATCCCCCAGCGTGTGACCATCTGGCGAGCGAGCGCGGTGGCCTGCTCGATGTCGCTTTCGGCGCCGGTCGTCCGCGTGCCGTAGACGATCTCCTCGGCCGCGCGGCCTCCCAGCATCCCGACGATCCGCGCGCGCAGATACGCTTCGGGATAATTGTAACGGTCGCTGTCGGGCCGCTGGTACGTCACACCGAGCGCCTGCCCGCGAGGCACGATCGTCACGCGGTGTACCGGGTCGGCGCCCGGCACCACCAAGCCGAGGATCGCGTGCCCTCCCTCGTGGTACGCGATGCGCTCCTTGTCGGCGCGGCTCAAGAGGAGCGGACGCTCGGGGCCGAGGACGATCTTCTCCAACGCGTCCAGGAAGTCCTTCTCGCGCACCTGGTTCTGCCCGCGCCGGGCGGAAAGCAGCGCGGCCTCGTTCACCAGGTTTCGCAGGTCCGCCCCCGAGAATCCCGGCGTCGCGCCGGCGAGCGCGCCCAGGCTCACGTCGTTCGCGAGCGGCACCCTTCGGGTGTGGACCTTGAGGATCGCCTCGCGCCCGGTCTTGTCCGGCAGGTTCACGAGGACGCGCCGATCGAAGCGGCCGGGCCGCAGGAGCGCCTTATCGAGCACGTCAGCCTGGTTCGTTGCTGCCCACCTGCCCGCGGGCACGGCCGATCGCGTCCAGCTCGTCGATGAAGACGATGGCCGGAGCATTCTCGCGCGCCTCCTTGAACAGGTCTCGCACTCTGGCAGCGCCGACACCCACGATCATCTCCACGAACTCCGCCGCGCTCATCGAGAAGAACGGGACGCTCGCCTCGCCTGCGACCGCTTTCGCGAGCAACGTCTTCCCGGTTCCCGGCGCGCCGATCAGCAGCACGCCTTTCGGAGCGGTCCCGCCCAGCCGCGTGTATTTCGGCGGGTCCTTGAGGAAGTCGACGATCTCGATCAGCTCGTTCTCGGCTTCGTCGATGCCGGCGACGTCGTCGAACGTGACCCTGGTGTCGGTTTCCTGGTCGTAGCGGCGCGCATGGCTCTTGCCGATCCCCATCAGGCCGCCGATGCCGCCGCCTTGCCGCGCCGCCTTCCGGAACATCCACACGTAAAGTCCGATCAAGAGAATCCCGGGGCCGAACCCCAGAAGCAAGTTCAGCAGCGGGTTGCTCTCTTGCTCAGTCGGCCGGGCGCTGATCTCGACGAGGTTGTCGATCAGGAACTTCTCCAGGCCCCGGTCGACGAACGTGGGCAGCGTGGTCGCGAACGCTCTGGCCGTCTTCGGCGCACCGGGTTCGGGTTTCGGGAACGTGTCCTTCTCGCCCGGCTGCGGCCAGGTGACGGGCGTCTTGAAGCGGCCCGTCAGCATGTCGCCTCGGCTGTAGATTGCCTCGACGTTGCCCTTGCTGACTTCCTCCTTGAAGAACGTATAAGGAACGGTGATCGATGGTTCCCCGCCGGACTTCAGGAGCTGGAGCACGACGAAGTTCGCGGCGAGGACCACCAGGAACCAAAGCAACGTCCTCTTGGGCGGCATCTTCGCCTGGCCCGGGCGATTGGCGGATTCCCGCTCCCTTGCGAGCCCGGGGGAACAGATGCTGAGCCGTGCGGCGTGTCACTCTGATAGAATGCGCCTCTCGATTCGAGAGGAGGACGCGATGCGCGCCGCCGACCTCGATCTGCGTGAGCTTCTGGAGATCGACCGCGGCGGGATCATCCGTTTCGCTGGGCAACGGGCGCTGATCCTCGACGCCATCGCGATGGGGCTCTTGCGCAAGGAGCTGATCGAGACCGTCGGCGCCGCGGCGACGCGCGGGATCCTCACCCGCCTCGGATTCGCGCACGGCTGGCGCACGGCGGAAGCGCTCAAGGACCTTCCCTGGGACAGCGAGCACGACTTCCTCACCGCAGGGACGAGCATCCACACGCTCCAAGGGCAGGTGTTCGCCGAGCTGCGGCCGAACAGCGCCGAATTCGTCGAGGCGATCTGGAAGGATTCCTACGAGGCGGAGCAGCACCTCTTGCACGTGGGCCGCGCCGACGAGCCGGTCTGCTGGACGCTGCGCGGATACGCCAGCGGGTATCTCACCTTCGCCCACGGGAAGCGGATCATCTGCCTCGAGCAACAATGCCGCGGCAAGGGCGACGCCGTCTGCAGCGTCATCGGAAAGCCGGTCGAGGAGTGGGGGCCTGAGATCGACGCCGACCTCCCGTACTACGAGAAAGGTTCCATGAACGAGGCCCTGCAGCGGCTCGCCGACGAGCTCAAGCAGACCGAGCGCAAGCTGCGCGCGCATAAGCGCGCGCTCACCCTCGCGGGGGCGCCCGGCGAGGATCCCTCAGGAATCGTCGCGCATAGCGAGGCGATGCGGCGGGTATTGGAACTCGCGCGCAAGGCGGCGGCGGTGGACGCGACCGTGCTGGTCACCGGTGAGAGTGGCGTCGGGAAGGAGCGCGTCGCGCGGCTCATCCACGATCGCTCGGCGCGCGCCCAGGGCGCGTTCGTCGCGATCAACTGCGCCGCGGTCACCGAGACGCTGCTCGAGAGCGAGCTATTCGGGCACACGCGCGGCGCCTTCACCGGGGCGACGCAGGATCGCGCCGGGCTCTTCGAGGCGGCGAGCGGCGGCACGCTGTTCCTCGACGAGGTGGGCGAACTGCCGCAGCCGATGCAGGTGAAGCTCTTGCGCGCCGTCCAGGAGAGCGAGGTCCGTCGCGTCGGTGAGAACAAGAGCCGCAAGATCGATGTGCGGCTCGTCGCCGCCACGAACCGCGATCTCGCCGCCGAGGTGGAGGCAAGCCACTTCCGCCCCGACCTCTACTATCGCCTTCGCGTGATCGAGCTCCACATCGCGCCCCTGAGCGAGCGCAAGGAGGACATCCTCCCGCTCGCGCGCGGCTTTCTCGCCGCCTCCGCCGCACGTTCCCGCCGCAAGGCGGCTTCGCTCACGCCGGCCGCGGCCGACCAGCTCCTCCGGCACTGTTGGCCCGGCAACGTGCGGGAGCTGCAGAACGCTATGGAGCGCGCTCTCGCGCTCGGCAGCGGCGAACGCATCGAATCCGACGACCTGCCCGAGGAGATCCGCGCGGCGCGAGGGGCGGCGCCTTCAACGGGCCAGTCTCTCGCCGACCTGGAGCGCTCCGCAATCTATGCCGCGCTCGAGGAGACCGACGGCAACCGCGAGCGCGCCGCCGCCCAGCTCGGAATCGGCGTCGCGACTCTCTACCGGAAGCTGGACCGGTATCGCGCGCGCCAGCCGGCGCGACGCGGCCCCCGACATTGACCAGGCCGAGCTTGGGAATCTTGGCCGAGGGCCTGGGACAAATCCTCATCGGGACATCAGGACCGGGAGTTCCGCCTCGCGCAGGACCGTCCGTGTAACGCCACCGCAAATCCACTCGTTCAGGCGGGAGTGGCCATAGGCGCCCATGACGACGAGATCGGCGCCGAGATCGATGGCCTCCGACAGCAGAACACGGCCTACGTCTTCACCGTCGGACGACAGGCGTCGTACCTCCACTTGCACGCCGTGACGCGCCAGGTAGCGCGCGATATCCGCCCCCGGCTCCTGTCCGTGAGCCGCCCGGTGGCGCATGTGGCGGCAGCACGATGACCGGCCGGCCGGAGGTCAGGACGAGGGACTCCACGAGGCCAGGAGGGCCGGCCGTCTGACCCGCAGGGTCCGGGCGGGCAACCAGCGCCAGGTCCGCATAGTGCGCGTGCACCTCCACTTCCCCGCTAAAGTAGGGCACCGATCTCCACTCCGACCGGACCCCGTGACGACGGACGGTGTCTTCGAACAGGGCCCGGTGGTCTGCCTCGATCCCTTCGAGTTGCGCTCGCTGTGCGTCGATCACGTTCAAGATGCCCTTGCCACGGGCGAACATCTGCGGCGCAGTAGATGCGGGAAGCGGCTGCATGAATACGCCGGTCAGGTGTGCGTCGTGCTCCTCAGCGAGTGCGCCAGCCGACTCCAAGATGCCTGCAGTCTCGGTCTGGCCATCGACGAAGACGACGATTTCCCCGAGCTCGATCGGCGTGAGTAATGTGTCGGTCGTTACTCTAAAGTCTCCTACTACTGTTGCAGTTGTCATCTTCAAGTCTCCTTCAGTGCATTTGCGTTTCCGCAGTCCGCCCCGGCGTTACAGCAGAAGGCGTGCCACCCGCGCCTTGCGAGCGCAGCGCCGCGCGAGGGAACACATGCTGGGGCGTGCCGCCTGTCACCCTGATAGACTGCGCCTCTCGATTTGAGAGGAGGACGCGATGCGCGCCGCTTCCGCAAGGTGCTGATCGAGACCGTCGGCGCCTCTACCATCGCCTCCGCCTGATCGGGCTCCACATCGCGCCCCTGAGCGAGCGCAAGGAGGACATCCTCCGCTCGCGCGCGCCGTGCTCGCCGCCTCCGCCGCCCGTTCGCGCCGCAAGGCGGCTTCGCTCACACCGGCCGCGGCCGACCAGCGCCTCCGGCACCCTTGGCCCGGCAACGTGCGGGAGTGCAGAACGCTATGGAGCGCGCTCTCGCCCTCGGCAGCGGCGACCGCATCGAATCGCAGCGAGCCGTCAATCGTCCCCTTTGTCAGCAGGCGTCAGCTTGCGCACCGCACCGCTCGTGTTGTTCGGATCCGTGATGCCGACGTTGCCAGGCACGGCGCCGGTCTTACCGAGCACGTACAGTTCGCCGCGGGCATCCTGGCCGATGCCGAGGACGCTGAAACCGAGCTCTGACATGCCAGTGAGACGGAGCTCCTTAATCTGGCTCTGATCGTCGAGGTAGAACAGCCGCCCAGCACTCTTGAAGAAGTTCTGGGAGTAGTCACCGAACACGTAATGACCGCGGAGCTCCTCGATCTCCTTGC
>WNFI01460833.1_pt1 | contig 14321 bp, 9 predicted proteins | sample 5400471 | NCBI WGS metagenome assembly WNFI01 (sample SAMN13153348, study PRJNA577476) | soil metagenome | isolation source: 100 cm saprolite on Douglas fir-dominated hillslope | place: USA:California | collected 2013-09-17
ACCGACTTGCGCGAGATCTCTAGGGCTGCGAGCGATCAGCCGGTATATTCCTCGATCAGCGTTCGCGTCAAAAATCCTGCACAAGTGCAGGTTGTAGAAGATGCGATCAAAAAGATGGGATTCAACACATTCTCCATTCTCGACGCAAACCGCGGCTTGCAGCAGTTCTTTAAGGTTCTGGATTTGTTTCTGGGCATCTTCGGCAGTCTGGCGCTGGCGGTTTCTTCTATTGGTATTGTGAACACGTTGGTGATGGCGATTCTCGAACGCCGGCGCGAAATCGGCATCATGAAAGCAATTGGAGCCAGTGACGGCGATGTGAAAAAGCTTTTCTTCGCAGAAGCCGGTGCTATGGGAATCTTAGGCGGCATTGTCGGAGTTGCACTGGGATGGGCCATCGGGCAAGTCATCAACTTGGGAACGAACATCTATTTGAAGCGTGAAGGTTTATCGCCGGAGCATTTTTGGGCCGTGTCGTGGTGGCTCGTCTCGTTCGCAGTACTGTTCTCGTTTTTAGTGAGCCTGGTATCAGGCTTGTATCCAGCGGGACGAGCCGCGCGGCTCGATCCTGTCCAGGCGCTGCGTTACGAATAAACTGACTCGCATGGCGCGCAACCTTCGGCTGGCCCTATTCACACTTCTCTTCTTTTGCTTCGGCGTGTCTAGCACGACGGCGTCAGCGCAAAGCCGAATCGACTGTAGCGCGCTGAACAGCCACATCCTGAAACAAGTGGTCCGCTACTGCGTGTATTTGCCGGTCGGCTACGATGGAGGTACCGCTGAGAGCCCAACCAAGCGTTATCCCATCCTTTATTTTCTTCATGGCTTAGGCGATAACGAGCAAACGCTTTTCAACAGCGGCGGCTGGACCTTGCTTGATGATCTCCGCAAGCAGCATAAGATAGGAGACTTTCTCATAGTCGCCCCTGAAGGACGGCGCAGCTTTTACATCAACTCGGCCGATGGCTCGGTGCGCTACAACGATTTTTTTCTGCAAGAGTTCACGCCCCACATCGAAAGCAAGTATCGAGTTCGCTTCGGCCGCACCGGGCGAGCGATCAGCGGCATCTCCATGGGGGGTTACGGAGCTTTGCGTTTTGCCTTCGCGCATCCCGAATTGTTCTCAGCGGCGAGCGCGCAGAGTGCTGCCCTGATCACTGAGTCTCCGCCGGAACTCGACGCAGCATCGCGTACCGGGGCGCCCCTTGCGGGCGTTCTGGCTGCAGTCTTCGGCAGGCCGATTGACGTTCCGCACTGGAACGCAAACAGTCCTTTCATTTTGGCAAATAAAAATATAGCTGCATTGCGGAAGATGGCCATTTACTTCAATTGCGGACAGGACGACAATTACGGCTTTGAAAAGGGGGCAACTGCATTGCACGAAGAATTACAGAAGAAGAGCGTGAAACATGAATATCACGCTTATCGGGGCGATCACAGCCTGTCATATTTCCTCGAGCACTTCGCTGAAGTGATGGAATTCCACTCGCGCGCCTTCGGCTTACTGAATGATCAGAAGATATCCGGCTCTGAGAGTAGGCCAAGATAACTTGGCTCTGGCATCTGAGTAATCAGAGGCATTAAAAACTGATCTTGTGACACCCGAAGAGATTCGGCTCACTGTTGTAAACTAACCAAAGAGCCAGACGCGTTTCGCTCCCGCGGAGGGATGTGTGAGCGGTTGAAACAGGCGGTCTTGAAAACCGCTGTACCGGAAACGGTACCGGGGGTTCGAATCCCTCTCCCTCCGCCATACAGTCTGCATTTAAAGACAAATCCGGCTGCAATCCAAAATACGCAAAAATCACACCGTGGGATTGGTCCTGGTGAGGTTTGGCCAGAGCACGAACATTCCCTTCCAACACAGATTGGGTCAGACGCGAATCACCTTAATTCCCTTATCCGCAAAGGCCGCAACTATTTCATCGGAAGCGCCCGCGTCGGTGACTAGCACATCCACGTCCTCGATGGGGCAGATCAAGGACGCCGTCACGATTCCCAGTTTGCTGGAATCCGCCACGACAACGATCTGCTTGGCCTGCTTAACCATGACGCGAAAAGTAAGAGCTTCATCGGATTCATTGGTGGTGGTCCCCCGGTTGGCGTCGATGCCGGAGACACTGAGAAAAAGTTTGTCGAGGAAAGTGTCGCTAAGAAAATTAATCGCGGCCGCACCGACCAGCGAAAACGACCAAGGCCAGTGGACATAGCCTCCGGTCAAATGAATCTTAAGTCCCGGCATATTGCATAATTCCATGCCGATGTTCACCGCGTTGGTAACGATGGTGATGTTGCTGCGGTGCCGCAAACTCCGTGCCACCCAGGTGGTGGTGGTGCCCGCCGTCAGGCCGATGGTTTCATTTTCTTCGATCAGCTCGGCGGCGGCGATGCCGATGTGTCTCTTCTCCTTAACCAAGCGATGCTCACGAGTTTGAAATGCGGTGTCGTAGCGGAACGGTTCGTAGAGCAGTTCCTGTACTAGAGCCGCGCCTCCGTGGGTGCGCCTGATCAGTCCCTTGGACTCCAGACGCGTCAGATCGCGCCTAATACTGGGAGCGGAGGCGCCCAGCGAAGCGATCAACTCTTCTACGGTCACCGACCCCTTGCGCAGCAGCAGTTTCAGAATCCTGTCGGTACGTTGTTCCTGACGTGCAGACATGGTTAATGTGCTTGGCCAGTTTGAGGATAAACGAGAGCACCTTCGCCGAAAACTTGGAGCGGCTAAAGCGATTTATCCTATCAGAGGTTGAGATCCTCGCGTGCTGTCCGAAAGCCGAGTATCGATTCTCTTTACGGGGATCGGCGCATGCAATCAAATAATACTATCACTACTTCGTAAATGATCGATTAATTTGATCATTTATATGTATAACGATCATTTTATCCTTGACAGTCGCAAAACACTGCGCCTACTCTGACCGACAAGCTTCCCGAAGCACCCGAGCCGCTGACACCCGTCAGACGGCCTACGAACCGTCAGGAGCCTAGACAATTAAGGAGAGTCCATGAATCCGAGAATCTGTACTCGTCCCGGTGTGGCATCTTGTGTTTGCCTGTGCCTGATCGTGGCGATGGCCGCGCTCGCCTTACCCCTGAACGCCCAGAACTCCCAAGGGACCATTCTCGGGCACGTGCAAGACTCGTCTGGCGCGGCTCTGCCGGGAGTCAAAGTAACGGCTACCAATGTCAACACCAATGTGACCCACCACTTCACCACCACGGGCGTGGGTGACTACGTTTTTGTGGACATGATTCCAGGAACCTACCGGGTAAAGGTTGAGGCCGACGGCTTCAAGATCGCGGTCAGCACGGATCTCACGTTGGAAGTGGACCAGGCTCTGCGTCAAAACTTCAGACTCGAGGTGGGACAGATCAAGGAAGAGCTGACGGTCATGGCCGATGCCCAGATGGTGCAAACGGATAACACCACCACCGGCAGTGTGCTGGATCAGAAGACTATCGAGGAACTCCCTTCCAGCGGGCGCGATTTTAACAACCTTCTTGTGGGCTTGAGCGCGGGTGCCGCCAACTTCAACGGCGGATCGCAAACTTTTTTTGCGAATCACGGACTGAATAGGGAGAATTTTGCTGAGGTGAGTGTGAATGGAGCCCGCCCTGACTCCGTAAGTTTTATGGTGGACGGTGTGGCTGGTACCGACAACTTCTTCTCAACCGCCTCGGGCCTTCCTTCGGAATTTGCGATCCAGGAAGTCAAGATCCAAACTGGTCTTTACTCGGCCGAATACGGTCAGGGCTCGGGCCAAATCAATGTGGCCATCAAGTCGGGAGCGAACCAGTGGCATGGGCAGGCTTACGATTACCTTCAGAACGATATGTTTTTTCCGCGGAGTCCACTTGCTCTGGAGCAGCATCTGTTCGAAGGCGGAGCCGTTCCAAAGGTAACCCCGTTCAAGCAAAACCAGTTTGGAGGAACGCTAGGCGGTCCGGTCAAGATACCCTGGCTCTACAACGGTCAGAACAAGACCTTCTGGTTCTTCGCCTACGATGGCGGTAGGCGACATTTCAACCCGAGCAACCAAAACGCGATACAAGTTCCGACCGCTAAAGAACGCACTGGCGATTTTTCCGATTGGCCCTTTCAACTTTATGACCCAACCACGACAGTGGGCAACGACCCGACGACGCGCGCAGCGTTGACCAATAACCAGATTACTTCCATCAACACGACTGGGCAGAAGCTCGCCAACCTGTATCCTTTGCCCAACATCACTTGCACGTTGCCGTGCAACAACTACCTGGTCCCGACTCATAGTTCCATCACCACCAACAATGAAACCTTCCGGGTCGACCAGAATTTTGGCGATAAGAACCGCCTCTACTTCACCGGGAACGTGAGGGGCGACGACGAGCCCAACCCGAGCATGTTGCCCTTCACCGGGTCCAGCAACGCGACCCGTGCGCAACTCTTTGGCCTGAACTGGGAGCGTGCCTTCAGCGCCAACACCATCAACACGATGCGCATCGGGTACAACCACTTGTTCTTCGCCAGCAATTCCGATACCGCGTATGGACCCAATCTGCAACAACAACTGGGTTTCACAAACTCCCCTCAGGTTCCGGCGCTCTATGGGATTCCGAACCTCAACTTCGGCGGTCAACCCGGGGACTACCAGAACATTGGCAACGGCAACAACGGAACTTCCACGAAGAGCGCGACCTATCAGTTTGTGGATAATCTCAAGCTCATTCGTGGCAAGCACACCCTAACAGTCGGCGTCGATATCCGCCGCTTGCGCGAGTTCGAGCAAGACAACTTCCTAGGCACCGGCAACATTAGCTTTAACGGCGAGTACACGGCGAACTGTGCTCAATTGTCTTGTGTCACTGGAGCTCCCGGCACGGGCACCGGCAACCCACTCGCCGATTTGCTGATGAGCAACCCCAGCGGTATTTCCGGCCCCGCCCCGCTCGGCGTGGATTATCTCCACACAGCCGGCACCAACTGGAACTTCTTTTTTCAGGATGATTTCCGGGTAACGCCTCGGCTCACCATGAATTTGGGATTGCGCTACGAACTGCCGGCGGCATTTCATAGCATTGACAACAGCGGATGGGGCTTTAATCCAGCAAATGGAGGAAGCATCGACTGGGTGAGCAAGAGTTTTGTGCAGGGGATCGAACAACTTGCCACAAGCCAAGGCCAAACTGTAACTCCTTCCTTCCTCAATTGCTGTATCCAGAACTCTCTGGTCCCGCAAGACAAGAAGGATTTTGCTCCTCGCATCGGCGTCTCGTGGAGACCGTTTGCCACCGACCGTTTCGTGGTGCGCGCGGGATACGGAATCTTCTATGACACGTACATGCGTTATTACGACCAGGTTCAGAACTTCGACTCTAACAGTCTCCAGAACTTGTCACCCGCCAGCTATCCAAGCTCGAATGGCACCGGAACAGGTTATGCCGGGCCCAGCCTGAGTCAGCTATGGAGTCCGCCGGTCGCCGGGCTTAACGTGTTTACGTTTCCCACGTGGGATAGCAATGACTTCATTAACACCAACTTCATCTTGAATCAGGTGGACTGGCCCAAGAATCACAACCCGTACAACCAGCAGTGGACGCTTGATACTCAATATGCGCTGCGGCCAACCTTATTGCTGGATGTCGGTTATGTCGGGTCGCACGGCGTTCGCCTGCCGACTCAGCTCCCATTTAACGCTGCCTCCCCGGCGAAGGTTCCGAGTGATGCGTGCAATTTCCTGTTCGATGTCTCCCAGGCGACCGGAAGCAATGCCAATTGCGCGACCGATCCCAATTTCCAGCCCATCGACACGCGCGTGCCGTATCCAAACGTCCCGTCGATGATGTATGCCAACGCCAACGTGCTCAACGCGAATTACAACTCTCTCCAGGTACAGTTGCGGCAACGGTTCGATCACGGCCTCACCTACAGCATCGCTTACACGCACGCGAGAGCACGTGACGAAACTTCCGGCATCAACAATGTGAATGGTCACAACGGCTTTATTCAGGACCCTCACAACATCCAAGCAGACTACGGTCCGTCCAGTTTCGATCAGCCCAATCGACTGACTGCAAACGGTTCCTGGGAGTTGCCGGTAGGGAAAGGAAAGCGCTGGTCGCTGGGTTGGGCCAATTCGATTCTGGGGGGGTGGAAGGCCAGCGGTATCTACACCATCACCTCAGGCCGGGTGTTTACCGCGTACGGGTATGCGGGACCTTTCTTTGACGAGATGGGTGTCGTGTTTACCAGCCGCTATCGATTGAACCAATCGGGCGGCGCGAACAGCGGTTTCACGCGTAGTCCGGCGGAGTGGTTCAACACCAGCGTATTTTCTACGGCTCCCCAAGGCACGTATGGTAACGAAGAAAAAGGTGTTCTGCGCGGACCGTATTACGAGAAACTCGATCTGAGTTTTGCCAAATGGTTCTCGATTACGGAACGACAGCGCTTGCAGGTGCGCTTTGAAATGTTTAATACCGGCTCGACTTGGCATGCAGGCAGCAATGTAATCCCTCAAGGCAATATTGGATCCAACAATTTTGGATCTCTCGTGCCCCTGCAGAGTTCTGCCGACCAGGTTTCGCCTGCGACATGGGCTCGCGACAACCTTTGGCAGGGACACACAATTCAGCTCAGCGCCGTGTATTCTTTCTAACTACGAGCGGGTCGCCCTCAGGACCATTGGGCGGCGGCCCGCTTGCAGCTTGACTTTCAGGGGGCCGTAGCCCGCGTGAGCCGCTAGCAGCGCGCGTTATCTCCGGTGCCTCGGGTTCTTCGAACTCTCAATTCATGTCGAATCGTTTTGCTCTTGAAATCTGCGTGGAGTCGGTGGACCACGCCGTCGCGGCGGCACGTGGCGGCGCTCACCGCATTGAACTCTGCAGCGACTTATCTTCTGGCGGCATCACCCCCAGCGTAGGATTGATGCAAACGGCTCGTCGTCACGTGCATGTTCCCATCCACGTGCTGGTTCGGCCCCGGGCCGGAGATTTCTGTTACTCCGATTATGAATTTGAGATCATGCGCAACGATATCCATGCGGCCAAGCAGCACGGTATGGATGGTGTAGTGTTGGGGATATTGCAGGAAAGCACTCAGGTTGACATCGAGCGTACGAAAACTTTGGTGGAATTGGCGCGCCCTTTACCAGTAACTTTCCACCGGGCGTTCGATGTTTCAGGAAACCTGGACCTCTCGCTCGAAGCGGTGATCCAGACTGGTGCCTGCCGCATCCTGACCTCCGGAGGTCAGCCACGCGCCACCGACGGGCTTTCGACTTTAGCGCGGCTGGTGCAAGCGGCAAAGGGACGGATTCTCCTTATGCCTTGTGGCGATATCAATTCGAACAATGTTGTACAGATTGTTCAGACTACTCTGGCCCAGGAATTCCATACTTCGGCGGGGTCATCTCAATCCAGCTCAGTGGGTAAGGGCAACACCTTGTCTCACGGCGAGGATGCTGCGGCCTCCAGTCTTCAGTCCACGCTCTTTGAACAAAAAGTTGCGGCATTAGTCAGTCTGCTTGAAAGCGTTTCTTATGAATCATGAGCTAGACTGCCGATGAGAGTATGAATAGGATCTTTCACAGAACCGCTCTGGCGTGCACCATCGGCACCCTATGCGCAATATCCTCGCTGGCACAGAACTTCACCGATGTGAAGCCTAGTCCGCAACAGATTGCTTGGCAGGACCTGGAGATCGGTGCAATTATTCATTTCGGTCCAAACACTTTCATGGATCGCGAGTGGGGCGACGGGACTGCGGATCCATCAGTGTTCAATCCGGCCAGCGTGGACCCCGAGCAGTGGATGCGGGCTGCCAAGTCCGCTGGAATCAAGTATGTAGTCTTTGTCGCTAAACATCATGACGGGTTTTGCCTGTGGCCAACCGCGAAGAGCCAATACAGCGTCAAGTCCAGTCCCTGGAAAGCAGGGCAGGGGGACCTGGTCCGGGATGTTGCGGTCGCCGCTCGCAAGTACGGATTGAAGTTCGGTGTTTATCTTTCGCCGTGGGACCGTCACGAGCCTACATACAAGGACAGCGCGACCTATGATGGCTACTACCTTGCCCTGCTGAACGAGTTGGCCACCAGCTATGGTGAGTTGGTCGAGTTTTGGCTGGATGGTGCCGGTAGCGCCGGTCACGTATACGACTTCGACCGTTATGTCGATAATCTGCGCGTATATCAACCGAATGCCATGATTTTTGCGGACGCCGCTTTGCTTAAATATGGCGACATACGCTGGGTTGGAAACGAAGATGGCAATGCATCGGAAGACAACTGGAATGTGTTGGACTTGCGCGGCTATCTCCGATACCGTCCGGCCGAAGCGGATACTCCACTACGCAAGAATCATTGGTTCTGGCATCCCAATGACGAAGCGAGCCTGAAGTTCGTCAGCGATCTCCTGGACACCTATAACCGAACCGTGGGGCGCGGAGCACAACTGATGATTGGGATCGCCCCCGACAACCGCGGCTTGCTTCCTGATGCCGACGTTACCCGGCTAAGAGAATTCGGTGAGGCCGTTGCGTCCATCTACGGGCCGGAGAAAAATATTGCCACTCGCGCCAGCAATGCCTCGATATATCAGGCTGCTCTGGACTCAGATCCCGACACAACGTGGTCGCCGTCCGAGGGATCGCATTCAGCGATAATCGAACTCAATTTTTCCAATCCGGTCAGTTTCGACCGCGCTCTGACGATGGAATGGCTAGTCGACGGGCAGAAGATACAGAAGTATGCGATCCAAGTTCTGGAGGGTGTCAGGTGGAAAACGATTTACATCGGCACCACGATCGGACACAAGAAAATAAATGTCTTTCCGCGCGCAACGACGAAGCATATGCGCCTCAATATTCTCTCTGCCTCCGCAACGCCACGAATTCGCGAGTTCCAGTTGTTCGATGGTGTAAGGGAGATACGACAAGAAACAAGCTCCCCCAAGTGATTCACGCGACTTAAATTTGTTCATTGATGCCGGGCAGGCGGAAGCAACCGGCATTCCTCGGCTTCTATCACTTGACCGTTTCAAGTGCTGGAACATTGACCCAGCCTCGGGTTTGATGGCTCTGGAGCTCGGCGTTGAGGATCGTAAGTTGTCGCAGCCCATCGACGAACTGCGGGTACTCAGCCCTCGAGCTTGGCGCGCCGATTGAGGCATAGAATCGCCGGAAGACTTGCTTGAATGTATCGTCGTAGCCTTCACTGTGGCCGCCGGGAAGGTCTGCGAAGCTGCGCGCAGTAGGTTTGAGCAAAGAGGGATCTTTAATAAAGATCTGATTGCCGTCATCGCGATGACCTGCCCAGAGCTCGTCGGGGCTCTCCTGCTTCCACGCCACGGATGATTTTGTGCCGTAGATCTCGATGCTGAGCCCGTTCTTGCGTCCAGCGGAGACCTGGCTAGCGGTCATGCTGCCGCGAGTTCGGGTTCCCATGCGAAAGATCACGGCACCGAAATCTTCTGTATCCACCGGTGTTTCAATGTAGTCCTCCGGCCCTAGCAACTTGTTGGCAAAGGTCTCGACTGAATGTTTCGGCTGCTTGCGCATTGGGTGGAAGGTCTGAAGATCTGCACAGAGCGAGGTTACGCGCAATCCGGTGACGTGCTCCGCCATATCAAACCAGTGCGAGCCTATGTCGGCCATGCAACGCGAAGGGCCACCTGCCTTGGTCTCGACGCGCCAATTCCAGTCCGTGTCGTAGAGCAGCCAGTCCTGCGAATACGTGCCCTGGACAACGAGGATTTCACCCAGGTCTCCGGCTTCGCGCATGGCGCGCATCTGCTGCACCATGGGGTAATAACGCAAATTGTGGCAGACGCAGTTGTGCAGACCGTGCTTCGTGGCTAGCGAGGCGAGTTCTTCGCCTTCCTCCACGCTCGTGGCCAGAGGCTTTTCGCAGAGCACATGCTTGCCCGCCTGAAGCGCTTCCTTGGCCATGGGAAAGTGCTGCGCGTTGGGGGTGCAAATGTGGACGGCATCAATCGTGGGATCGCGCAGAATCTCACGGTAGTCAGTCGCAATTGTGGAGATGGAGAAGCCCGCGCCCAGGCGTCGCGCGGCCTCGGCGTTTCTGCCCGCGATTGCTGCCGCTTCCACGGACTCCACTCGCCGTACGCCTTCAAGATGCACACGGCCCATGAAACCGGTGCCAAGAATTGCCGTTCTAATTGATTTCATTTTTATTCTCTTCCGTCTTTCTCTGCGTGTTAGGTCCACCAGGCGGCGGTAGGTTGCTCGCGAATGACGATGCTGTTGAGGAAGTTTGCAGCCTTGGTCAGGCCCTCTTCCGGCGAAAGCAGGCTGTCTTCATGCTCGATGGAAAGAACATAATCATAGCCAAACATACGCAGCGTCGAAATCAATTCGTTCCACCACTCCGCACCGTGGCCGTAGCCGCAGGTGCGGAAGATCCAACTGCGGTCGCGCTCTTGGGTGTATGGCTTGGTATCGAGTACGCCGGTGCGTGGCAGGTTGGCGGAATAAATTTGCGTGTCTTTGGCGTGAACGTGGAAGATCGCGCCTTCAAGCACGCGCACGGCAGCGATGGGGTCGATGCTCTGCCAGAAGAGATGGCTGGGATCGAAGTTGCACCCCACATTAGATCCGGCAATGGAGCGCAGCCTAAGCATCGTCTCAGGGTTATAGACCACGAAGCCGGGATGCATTTCGATAGCGATTTTCACGCCGTGATCGGCGGCGAATTTTGCGTGCTCGATCCAATAGGGTGTAACCACTTCGTTCCACTGCCAGTCGAGCACCTTGAGGTAGTCGGGAGGCCAAGGGCACGTCACCCAGTTGGGAGCCGTGGCCTGGGGCGAATCACCGGGGCATCCCGAGAAGTCAATAACTACGGGGATCCCGAGCTTTTCAGCAAGCAGGATGGTCTTGCGGCTCACATCCCGGTCGTGCTGCGCGTGTGCTTTGTCGGGATGCAGCGCGTTTCCGTGACAACTCAAAGCGCTGATGTTGACGCCGCGGTCGGCCAAAACCTTCTTAAATTCGGTGAGGGCAGCGGCATCTTCGAGCATCGAGAGTTTGCAGTGCGCGTCGCCCGGATAGTTTCCGGTGGCGAGTTCGACGGTATTGATTTGCAGAGCCGCGAGTTTCTTAAGAACCGCGGCCAGCGGAAGTTGCGACAGCAGGGGGGTAAACACTCCTACACGCATATCGATTTCTGTCTCCTCGGGATCGAACGGCGCGGAGAGCGTTCCGCAGCCGCTATTTGTCGGCGAACTAAGGTCAAGCAACTAGGGCAAAAAACTGGGCTGTCGAATCCTCTTCGGGAAACTTATGGACAGCCGACGTGCTGCATGTCGGCAGGTGAGTTAAAAACTAATCTTCAAGATCTGACCTCCATTGCCCACAAACCATCCGGCGTGTGGATTGGCGAAAGAGACCGCCCAGTAGCCATTGGCCTTGGGCAGTTCGTACCAGGTTTGTCCTTCGTCGGGAGTCCATGCTGCCTGTCCTGAGTTAAAGTTCGGCTGCACCTCGGCGGTGATCACAACTGTGCGAGTGTAATCCTGGCTATTTTTTTCAGCGGTGCCAAGGGTCATGCCGTTCGCGTACGCGAGGCCGAAGATGGCTCCCTCTACTGGAGCCCTCTTGGTGAGAGTCCAGGTTTGGCCGCCATCGTTCGACGTTGCCGCCTCGGCATGATGGGGATGGTTGTTAGCCAAGTCGCCGCCCCCCACAATACCGTTGAGAGGATCGCGGAATGCCACGCTGAACCCGCCCGCAGTCGGTGAACTAACGAGCGGCGTGTTATATGCGTTCCACGTGTCGCCGCCATCGGTGGTGGCCAAGATACGGGCAATCGTTGAACCACCGGTGGCAATCCAGGCGTTACTTTCTCCCTGAGTTGTGACGCAGGTTCCGCTGGATGAAAAAGACGCTTCGCCCGATAATGCCGGTGGCATGTTGGCGGAGATCGATCCCCAGGTCACACCGTCGGTGGTACGAATGTCGGGGAATATTCCGCTGACAGAATCGCTGTGGGCGATGCCCCGGTCCGCGGTCCAGAAGGCGAAACAATCGTAGAAGGCACCCGTCGTCTGGTTGGTGAACTGGATGGTCCAAGTCGCGCCACCGTCGATGGTTTTGTAGATGTTGAAATCCGTTGTGTTCGATCCGATGGACAATAGATAGGCGATTTTGTCGTTGACGCGCTGTACGTCGCGAAACTGAAGCGCTTCGGCTCCCGGCACAACACCGGCTGTCCATGTCTCGCCGCCATTCGTCGTGACCACATAGGTGCCACCAGTTCCTGCGGCCCAGACCACCTGGGAGTTCACCGGGCTAACAGCAATCAGCAATTGTGTCGTGCCGCTGATTTGGGGAGTGAGTATTGGCCTATGAATGGTATTTGCCTGCGCGAAACCGAGAGATGCAGAAGAGGTAATCAGGAAAACGATGAGTAAATTTCTTGGCATAGAAGTCCCCACCCAGACTGTAGTTTGTGACGTGGAGCGAGTATAGGAACGTCGCTGGAGGGGTGTCAAACCGGCAGGTCCCGAGTCCAAGAAAGCCAACGAGAAGTCGATGATAGCAACCAGTCGATTTGAGTTTATGCCAATCATGCGAGGAGCCCACGAATCCTGGACACACACGAGTACGAGTTAACCATTCGGCTTTAGGTTGTGGGTGAATTGTTGGCAATCCGCAAACGCAGTTGGCGTCATATGTTACCTTGTAGGGTTCGCAGGCATCTTCGCAAAAGCGAAGAGCCTCACTTCCTCAAAGATTGCGCCTGAGCGCCCAACCATGCGAGGTAAGTCACGGAACAAAAGTCTGAGGGGGATCGCTTGCCCAACACTCGAAACGTTCTATTTTTCGTTCTGTCCTTGTTGATCCTATCCTGCCTCACGCTCGCGCAGGATCAGCCAGCCGTGGATGCTTCGGTCGCGCCGCCACCGCACGCGAAGCAAATCCATCTCAAGCACATCCTGGTGGTCGGCCAAACCAAAGGATGGGAACACGACTCGATTTCGGATGGAATGGTCGCGATTTACGAGATGGGACGCGACAGTGGCTTGTGGGATGCCATGCTCCGCACCGATGTGGGATCGATCACGAAGAAGAAGCTGGATAAGAACGCAAAAAATCTCGACTATTTCGACGCGATTGTCTTTGTGAGCACCACCGGCGAACTTGACCTGGACGACAGCCAGAAGCAAGATATGCTGTCGTTCATTAAGGAAGATGGAAAGGGCTTTGTGGGTGTGCACGCTGCCCTCGACACGAATTACAAATGGCCGGAATACGGCGAGATGACCGGGGGCTGGTTCGATCAGCATCCGTGGTCCACATTCAACGCTCCAATCGTGAATGAAGACCCGAGTTTCCCGGCGGTCCGTCACTTTCCCAAAGCGTTTGTGAAGTATGACGAGATCTATCAGCCCAAGGAATGGTCGCGCGATAAGGTCAACGTTCTGCTCAGTCTCGACCCCACAAAACTCAACTATGCCAATAACCCGCGCGTGCACAGAACGGATCACGATTTCGCCGTAGCGTGGGACAAGATGTACGGCAAAGGGCGCGTTTTCTATTCGACCCTCGGCCACACTGAGGAGGCCTGGAGCGATCCCGACATTCGTAAGATGTATTTTGAAGCGATCAAGTGGGTACTGGGCATGACGGAAGGCAGCACGGCTTCGCATCCGCGACTGCAAACGCCCGGCGATGCGCACTAGATCCCGTGTGAAACTCTTTAGAGAGCTGTTCAGTAGATTTGCGATGAAGTGCGGAGGGAATTTTTTGGAATGAGTCTTCTTCGTTTGGCCTTACATGGGAGTTTACTTCTGGCGGCTCTTTTGCTCATGAGCCTCGCCGTTTCCGCAGCACAAACGCCAACTCCTAACGCGCAACCTCGCAGCCAAGCAAGCACAAACGGTACAGTTGCGCGCAAATCATACCCGTCGGCTCTGGTCCAGAGCGGGAGCGCCGTCTTCCGGAAAAATTGTTCCTTCTGTCACGGCCGCGACGCTGGCGGTGGAGAAACCGGACCGGATCTCACGCGCTCCAAACTGGTGAGACAGGACTTAGGTGGAGATAGAATCGGCCCAGTTGTGCGGAACGGACGCCCCGACAAAGGTATGCCGCGCTTTGAGTTTTCCGATCAACAGATTGCCGGCTTGGCCGCCTTTATCCATGCCCAGCAACGTCAGGCTGCGCTCACCAATAAGGGTGGGCGCAAGGGGGTAGACGTGTCCGACCTGCAAACCGGGAACTCCGATGCCGGCAAGCAGTACTTCGAAGGCGCCGGCGGATGCGCAACCTGCCACTCTCCTACCGGCGATCTCGCCGGAATCGCATCGCGTTCCGAAGGCCTTGA
>WNFI01012489.1_pt1 | contig 14317 bp, 14 predicted proteins | sample 5400471 | NCBI WGS metagenome assembly WNFI01 (sample SAMN13153348, study PRJNA577476) | soil metagenome | isolation source: 100 cm saprolite on Douglas fir-dominated hillslope | place: USA:California | collected 2013-09-17
GGCGTCGCCGTCTGCAGCTTGGCGACGTAGAGCGTGCCGGTGGATCCGGCAAAGCCGGCACCGATGGCGAAGGCGAGCAGCTTGAGCTTCACCCGGTTGACGCCCATCGCGCCGGCGGCGATCTCATCCTCGCGGATCGCCATCCACGCACGTCCGACCCGCGAATCCTTGAGGCGATAGCTGACGAAGATCAGGAAGACGATCATCGCCAGCCCGACATAATAATAAGGCAGCGAATCGACGCCGAAGTGGTAGCCGAAGAAATTCGGCGGCGCCACGCCGTTCAGCCCCATCGACCCGTTGGTCAAATACGGGGTGTTGCGCGCGACGATCGGCACGATCTCGCCGAAGCCGAGCGTCACGATCGCAAGATAGTCGCCCTTGAGGCGCAGCGTCGGCGCCCCGAAGAGGATGCCGAAAAAGGCGGCGATCAGCGCCGAGAGCGGCAGCATCAGCCAGAATGAGAAGGTGAAGTGCACGACATCGCCGGCACCATCGCCCGCGATGCGCGCGACGAGCCCCAGCCACTGGAAGGGCTCCCAGAATTCGCTCCAGCTCGGCTGCACCTGATAGGAGGATAGAATCCCGTAGGCATAGGCGCCGATGGCGAAGAAGGCGGCGTAGCCGAGGTCGAGGAGCCCGGCAAAGCCGACGACGATGTTGAGCCCGAGCGCCAGGACGGCGAAGGAGCACGCATTGGCGGCCGCGTCGATGTCGCCGTCATTGTCATCGATCAGCGGAAAGAGCGCCGCGAGGACGAGAAGAGCGGTCACCAGCAACCGACGGCGCTTCACTTCGGGGATGCGCAGGATCGGCTCGAACAGCGTGGCGCGCAGCGTCCGCAACGGCGGAGAAGAAGGAGCGACCATGCGGTGACCCTATGATTTCTGCGGGACGGAGAGTCCCATCAATCCGGTCGGCCGCAAGACCAGAACCAGGATCAGGATCGAGAAGATGATGACGTCGGTCCAGCGCACCGCGATGAACTGTCCGCCAAGGCTCTCGATCAGACCGATCACCAGGCCGCCGAGCATCGCGCCCGCGATGTTGCCGATGCCGCCCAGAACCGCCGCGGTAAAGGCGCGCAGCCCGGCCGAGTAACCGATGGAATAGCCGGTAAAGTTATAATAGAGGCCGAAGATGAGCCCGGCGGCGCCGGCGAGCGCCGAGCCGACGAAGAAGGCAATGATGACCACGCGGTCGACCTCAACCCCCATCATCCGTGCCGCCTCTTGATCCTGGGCGGTCGCCTGCATCGCCTTGCCGATCCGGGTGTGCCGGACAAAGAGATGCAGCCCGACCATGAGTGCGAGCGAAATGCTCCACACCAGGAGTTCCCGCAGTTGCAGAACGGCGCCGCCGATCTGCCACTTGATCACTGGAATCGGGTTGGGGAAATTGTGGGTGTCGGCACCGACGGTCAACAGGATGACGTTGTAGAGAACATACGAGATCCCGATCGTCAGGATCATCGGCGCGTGCTGCGTTGCCCGATCAGGCCCGTGGCCTCCAGCACCCAGAGACCGAAAAACGACCCCACCATGAAGACGTTGAAATGGGCGAAGTTGATCAGCTCGATGATGCCGTAGACCATGGTGAACCCCAGCGCGAGTAGCGAGTACATCGCGCCGAGGCTCAGCCCATTGATGATCTGCTGCAGCAGGAGGTCTTGAAAATCCATGCTGTCAGAACCCGATCGAAATGCCGCGCGTTACGAGCTGGCCGGCGCGACACCGATGTACTTGTACTGGAATTCGACGTCATCGTCGGGATGGGCCGGGTCCTTGGTGATCTTGAAGACGCTGATCACTTTGCTCCGGAGATCACCGTTCTCATCGAACGAAACCTCGCCTTGCAGGGTCTTCAGCTTGGTCGCCTGGATTGCATCGCGAACCGCCTCGCGGGTGACCGGCTTGCCGGTTGCCGCGACCCGCTTGATCGAGTCGATGATGACCTCGGCCGCGTCATACGCCGTGATCGCGTAATCGTCGGGCGAGGTGCCATACTTCTTCTTGAAGTTGGCGATCATGGCTTTCGCCGCGGGGTCGGCGAGCAGATGCGGCGAAGCGATCGTCGCATACCAGCCCTCGGCCGACGGGAAGCCGCACCCTTTAAGTATCTCGGGTCCGACCATGCCGTCGCCGCCACCCTTGATCATCTTCGGGTTGACGTCGTAGGCCTGCTTGCACAGCTTGACGCCCGCCTGCGCCACACCGCCATAATACATGGCGTCCGGATTGGCCGCCTTGATCTTCGTGAGGATGGTGGTGTAGTCGGCTTCCTTCGGGTTGAGCTGGTCGCGGCCGAGCACCTTGATGCCGCGTGTTTCGGCCTGCTTCTGGAAGGAATCCGCGATGCCGACGCCATAGGCGCCGGAATCATCGAGCACGTAGACCGATTTCACCTTAAGCGTGTCGGCGAAGTAATTCGCCATGTTCGGACCCTGATACGCGTCCGTCGTCACCGTGCGGAAATAGATCGCCTTCCCGTTCGGGCGGAACTGCGCCGCGAATTTCGGGCTGGTGATGTCGGGATTCGTCGAGCTCGGTGTGATCGTCGCCAGATTGCCGGCGCTGAGGATCGGCGACATCGCCTTTCCCTCACCACTCATTTGCGGCCCGACATTGGCGACAACGGCGGTGTTGGAAACCAGCTTCTTGGTGTTCGTCGCGGCCTGGGCCGGGTCGTACTGACCGGCCGTCGCCGTGCCGCTGTCGAGCACGATGGTCTCGATCTTGTAGCCGGGGATGGTCCCCTTCGCGTTCGCCTCGTCGATCGCCATCTGCGCGCCGTTCTTGATCAACGTCGCCGATTGGGCGTCGGCACCGGTCAGCGGCAAGGTGATGCCGATTGTGACCGTCTTCTTGGTCTGCGCCTGGGCCGATACCGTGCCAAGACCAACCAGTGCCACGACGCTGACCGCGCCGAGTACCTGCCTTGCAAATAGTCCAGCTTGGATTTTCACGAATTCCTCCTTTTCCCATTGGTGGGTATTAAGGAGAAGCACAGCTCGATGACGTAGCTCTACGGCGAATGCCGCGCCAGTTCCCTTCGATCTTTGCCTCCCCGATATGCGCATTCCCGTCCAGGGACAGGATTACGCATGAGTTTCTTTCTTCGAGCACATTAGTATTTCTACTCTAGCCTGATTGTTCATCAACGCCCAAGCGGAAAACCAAGGCGCCTGATAAACGACGCTCGTTAGCGCCCCTGCAAGGAGCGGGCCAGTTTCACGGGGAGCGATGTTGGCGGGAGAGAACGCGCCGCGGGCGGGGTCAGCGGCCGAGGTCGGTGCGGCGGCGATAGACTTGCAGCGCGACTTCATCTTGCGAGATGCGGTGCCGTCGCTCGACCGCAAGGCGATCACGCTTCGTTCGATTGGCGGCAGCGATTTCGTAGCGCTTGGCCTCACCGAAGCTCTCGGCAAGCGCTTCGCGTGCAACTATGAGTTGCCCCTCGACCTCGCTGATCGAGGCGGAAAGCTTCTCCCGCCGCGCAACCAGGTCACGGGCATAGCCGGCATAGGCGTAGCCGGCTTCGAGCGAAGCGCTGGCGACCTGCTGTTCGCTGGCGAGTTCCTGCTCGAGACGAATTGCCTCGTTGCCCAGCCGCTCCGAGAGACGTTCGAGTTCGCCAAGCTGGCGTCGCCGCTCGTCGAGCTTCCAGCGGTTCACCCGGATGAGGCTGTCGAGCGTGCTCATCGGCGGCTGCTCAGAACTTGGGCAAGCGCTGCATAGCCGCTCGCCAGATCGGCGCGCTCACCCTTCTTCTGCGCGAGGAAACTCTCGATCGCCGGATAATATATCATCGCCTCGTCGACCTTGGGATCGCTCCCCTTGCGGTAGGCGCCGAGACGGATCAGCTCCGCCATGTCTTCGTAGGTCGCCAAATAGCTGCGCGCCGTTTCGACGAGACCGCTCTCTTCCTCGTTGTTGCAGGCCGGCATCGTGCGCGAGATCGAGCGCAGAATGTTGATCGCCGGATAGCGCCCACGCTCGGCGACCGCGCGCTCGAGAACGATGTGGCCATCGAGGATGCCGCGCACAGCGTCGGCAATCGGCTCGTTATGATCATCGCCCTCGACGAGGACGGTAAACAGCCCGGTGATGCTGCCGCGGTTGCGGCCGGGCCCCGCCCGCTCGAGAAGGCGCGGCAACTCGGCGAAGACGGTCGGGGTATAGCCCTTGCTGGTCGGCGGTTCGCCAGCGGAAAGGCCTATCTCGCGCTGCGCCATGGCAAAGCGCGTGATACTGTCCATCAAGCACAGAACATCGCGATCGACATCGCGGAAGAACTCGGCCGCGCTCAGCGTCAGATATGCCGCCTGGCGACGCATGAGCGGCGATTCGTCCGACGTCGCCACGACCACGACACTGCGCGCCAGCCCCTCGGGACCGAGGTCGTCTTCGAGAAACTCCTGAACCTCGCGACCGCGCTCGCCGATCAGACCGATGACCGTAACGTCGGCCGCGGTATAGCGCGCCATCATCGAAAGCAGTACCGACTTGCCGACCCCCGATCCGGCAAAAATGCCCATGCGCTGCCCGCGGCAGCAGGTCAGGAAGGTATTGATCGCGCGCACGCCGAGATCGACCTTGCCCTGGACGCGCTGGCGCGCGTGGGCGGGCGGCGGCTGGTTGCGCAAGGGGTACGCGACGCGGCCCTGCGGCAAGGGTCCCTTGCCGTCGATCGGCTCGCCGAGTGCGTTGACGACGCGGCCGAGCCAGCCCTCGTGCGGATAGACGACGGGCGCCGAATTCGCGACCTCCGCCTTGCAGCCAAGGCCGATCCCATCGATCGCACCAAACGGCATGAGGAGCGCCCGGTTGCTGCGGAAACCGACGACCTCGCAGGGCAGCCGGCTGCCGTAGCGCCCGACGATTTCGCAGCGGCCGCCGACTGCAAGGCTTTCCGGCACGCCGCCGATCTCGAGCAACATGCCGAGAACAGCGGTGACGCGGCCATAGCGACGATGCTCGGGAATCTGCGCGAGATCGCTGACGAGACTCTGCAGGGACAAGGCGGCTCCGGGTAGTCGTAAGCAGGAACGCAGTCGGGCAGCAACATCATGCGCGGCGCCGCTTAACGTTGAGTTAAGCGGCGTAGTATTTCGTTCTCGAAAGCCGGGGCAACTAATCTGCAGTTGAAGAACGAGCCTGCGGGCACGGGTGAACGGCGAAGCCAGCGATTCGCGCTCGTGAATTGTGCAATTGGGGTCGAAAATGCGGCGCTTTTGAGCCTTTTTTTATGTGGATCGGTTAACTGCTTGTTAACTAGCCGGGGTAATACTAGTTAACTTCGAACAACGATGGGGGCAATCCCATCACATGCGGAGGCCATGATGCGGGTACTACTCGTCGAGGACGATGCGGCAACGGCAGCGAGCATCGAGTTGATGCTGCGCTCCGAAAGCTTCATCTGCGACACCACCGACCTCGGCGAGGACGGGCTGGAAATCGGCAAACTCTACGATTACGACATCATCATCCTCGATCTGATGCTCCCCGACATCGACGGCTACGAAGTGCTTCGCCGGTTGCGCGCCGCGCGGGTGCGCACCCCGATCCTCATCCTCTCCGGTCTCGGCGAGCTCGACCACAAGATCAAGGGCCTCGGCTTCGGCGCCGACGATTTCCTCACCAAGCCGTTCGACCGGCGCGAACTGATCGCCCGCATCCAGGCGATCGTCCGGCGCGCGAAGGGCCATTCCGAATCCGTGATCCGCACCGGCAAGCTGCTGGTCAATCTCGATAGCCGCGTGGTCGAGGTCGAGGGCCAGCCGCTGCACCTCACCGGCAAGGAATACGGCATCCTCGAGCTGCTCAGCCTCCGCAAGGGCACGACGCTCACCAAGGAGATGTTTCTCAACCACCTCTATGGCGGCATGGACGAGCCGGAGCTGAAGATCATCGACGTCTTCGTCTGCAAGCTGCGCAAGAAGCTTGCCACCGCGACCAATGGCGAGAACTACATCGAGACGGTGTGGGGCCGCGGCTATGTGCTGCGCGATCCGAGCCCGGGCGAGGCGATGCCCGAGAAGCAGGCCCTGCGCGCCTAAAGACGTACCGAGCCCAAGGTTTTTCGACGAGACAGGCGCAGCCGCCCGGCCGCGCCTGTTTTATTTTGTCGGCTAACCGACGGCGGCGCGGCGCGGGGCCGCGGCGGTGGTCGCCAGACCATAAACACCCCGGTTCTCCGGCACTGGCTGCAGCTTGTCGCTGATGCCGAGGACGGTCTCGGCGCCGCCGAGATAGAGATGGCCGTCCGGCGCCATCTGGCGGCTGAGACGGTCGAGGACCATCGTCTTGGTCGGCTGGTCGAAATAGATCAGGACATTGCGGCAGAAGATGACATCGAAGCGGCCGAGAGCGGTCATTTCGTCGAGCAGGTTCAATTGCCGGAAACTCACCATCGCGCGAATTGCCGGATCGATCTGCCAGCGCTCGCCCTGCTGCTTGAAATATTTGACGAGAAGCTGGATGGGCAGGCCGCGCTGCACCTCGAACTGCGAGTAGAGGCCGGCCTGGGCCTTGTCGAGAATCTCGGTCGATAGGTCGGTGGCGAGGATTTCGATCCGCCAGCCGGCGAGTTGGGCGCGCTGCTCGCTGAGAATCATGGCGAGCGAATAAGGTTCCTGACCGCTCGAGCACGCGGCACTCCAGATGCGGATGCTGCGCGTCGCGGCGCGCGCTCGCAGCAGGTGCGGCAGCACGAAGCTCTTGAACTGGTCGAACGGCTTCACGTCACGGAAGAAGAAGGATTCGTTCGTCGTCATCGCCTCGACGACGTCGCGGACCATCCCGGTATCGGCTTGGCCGCGCACGGCGGTGGCGAGATCGGCAAGGGGTTTGAGGCGCCATTTGCGCGCGACCGGCAGCAACCGGCTCTCCAGCAGATAAGCCTTGTCGCGCGTCAGCACCAAGCCGGAATGCTTGCGAATGAGGCCGCTCAGCACATCGAAGTGATCGCCGTTCATGCGGCTGCCCGCCGCGCGAGCTTCGAGATATAGGAGCCGATCTCGGCAAGCGGCAGCACGGCGCTGCACAGACCGGCCGTCGCCACGGCGCCCGGCATACCCCAGACGACGCTGGTGGCCTCGTCCTGTGCCACCACGGTACCGCCGGCGGCGGCTACCGCCTTGCTTCCATCGAGCCCGTCATGCCCCATGCCGGTGAGAACGACGGTAAGCAGACGCCTGCCGTGGACCTGCGCCAGGCTGCGCAACATCGGGTCGACGGCGGGCCGGCAAAAATTTTCCGCCGGCGCCTTGCTGAGCCTGATGATCTTCTCCCCGCCGGGTGCCAGCTCGACCAGCATGTGGAAGTCGCCGGGCGCGACATAGAGTCAGAAGCTGGAAGAGCGCCTGCGGCCCGCCGGTCGAGGACCCGATCGCCAGCACCTCGAACGGATCGAGCGAGGCGGCGCGCAAGGCAATCGGCCGCGAATCCGGGATGCGCCGCGCCGCCTCCGGCCGTGCCCGCTTTGCGGGCTGGGCGATGCCGGCGGTCTTGCGCTTCGCCTCGCCCAAGGCCTTTATCTTCGCCACCAGCTCTTGTTTGAACGCGTCGGCGGTGGTCAGCGCCGTGGCGCCCGGCTTGGCGATGTAATCGGCAGCCCCGGCGGCGAGCGCCTGCAGGCTGATATCGGCATTGCGGCGGCTCAGCGTCGAGGCAATGATCACCTTGACGCCGGGTCTCGCCGCGATGAGCTGCGGCAGCGCCGTCAGCCCGTCCATGACCGGCATCTCGATGTCGAGCACGACCACCTCGACGTCGTGGCGCGACAACGCATTCACCGCCATGCGTCCGTCGCTGACCGAGGCGACGACTTCGATTTGCGCATCGCTTTCGAGCGAGCGGATCAGCAGGCCCCGAATGACGGCGCTGTCATCGACGACCATGATCCGGTAAGGCGCGCCGGACGAGGTTGCCGACGGCGACGCCCCGGGCAATACCGAGGCCGGGCTACTCACAGCAATCCCACCTGTTGAAATTTTGCCTGAATGATGTCGGTGTCGAACGGTTTCATGATGTATTCGTTCGCCCCGGCGCCCACCGCCTCCTCGATGTGCTTGATGTCATTCTCGGTCGTGCAGAAGACGACGACCGGCGCGGCGCCGCCTTGCATCTGGCGCAGGGCGCGCAGGAAGTCGATGCCGTTCATCACGGGCATGTTCCAATCGAGCAAGATCGCATCCGGCATCCGGCGCTGGCAAACCGCCATCGCGAGCTGCCCGTCGGCGGCTTCCTCGATGGCGAATTCGAGTTCCTCGAGGATCCGCCGCGCGACTTTCCGCACGACGCGCGAGTCATCGACAATCAGGCAGGACTTCATCCCCCTAACCTTTTTGTTGGCGAGAGAGGCGACATAACGGTCAGGCCGCTTCCGAGCGAGCCGAGATCGCCAGCAGCCGGGTGACGTCGAGCACGACAAGCAGCGCGCCGTCGAGCCGATAGATGCCGCCCGACACTTCACGCCAGCGCGCATCGAGCGTCGCGGGATTGCGTTCGAAACTTGCCTCGGAGAGGCTCAACACCTCGCCGACCGAATCAACCATCAGGCTATAGAGCTCGCCGCCGTGATCGACGACGACGCTCATGCGCGCCTTGCCGCTCGACTGCTCGGCCGAGCGCTCGGGCAGCCCGAGACGCGTGCGGAGGTCGATCGCGGTGACGATGCGGCCGCGCAGATTGAGCGAGCCGGCGACCTCCGGCGGGGCCAACGGGACGCGGGTGATGCGTTGCGATGCCAGCACGTCGCGCACCTGGAGGACGGGAATGCCGAAAAGCTGGTCTTCAATCACCACCGAGACGAAGTCGCTCGCTTCGCGCACGCCGGATCCCTTGCCGGGGCGCTGATCGACAGGGGCGATGTCGTGGTTCATGCGGCACCTCTGTGCAGGCTCAACGTCTCGGAGAGCGTCGTCAACAGGGCATCGCGGTCGAACTTCTTGACATAGTCGCTGAAGCCGACGGCGCGACCCCGATCGAGATCCTTGGCCGAGGTGTGCGACGACAGGGCGACGAGCGGCGTGTTCTGCCATCGCGCGGAGTTGCGCACCGCCTCGGCGAACTGAAAGCCGTTCATGCCGGGCATCTCGATGTCGCTGACGATGACGTCGAAGTTCTCGCCGGCCTCGCATAGGCCGAGCGCGCGATCCGCCGATTCGACGGTGGTCACCCGATATCCCGCGACCGCGAGGAGAGGTGCCAGCAAATTTCGGAAGAATGGCGAGTCATCGACGATCAAGATGCGCTTGGCGTCCTCGTCGGCGCCTAGCTCGCCGTGCGTGCCGAACCAATTCTCGAAGGCCAGCGTGAGGTAATATCCGGCATCGATGACGTCGGTCGCCTTGCCGGCGATGACCGCGCTACCCATGAAGCCGGGCCGCTCGGCAACGAGTTCGACCGCGAGTTCCTCCTCGACGATGTCGAGAATCTCGTCGACGACGAGGCCCATCGTGTGCTCGCGATCGGCGAAGACGAGAACGGGTTGGCGGCCTTTGTCGCCAATCTGGCAGCTTGGGTCGATGGTGACGAGCGGCATGAGCTTGCCGCGATACTGCACGACCGGCTTGCCGTTCGACTGCTCGATCGTCGCGAGCTCAATCTCTTCGAGGCGGGCGACGAGGGCCAGGGGCACTGCCTTCGGTCCCTCGTCGCCGGCCCGGAACAGCAAGAGACTCGTGCGCTCGCCGCCGTCGCTGGCGCGCGCCACTGCCTGTTCGCGGATACCGCCTTCCTCCACGGTGATATCGCCGCTGACCGCGGCGATGCCGTTGGGATCGAGGATCATGATGACGCTGCCGTCGCCGAGAATGGTGTTGCCCGAGAACATCGCGATGTCGCGCAGGATCGGCGCGACCGGCTTGACGACGATTTCCTCGGTGTCGAAGACGCGATCGACGATGATGCCGAAACTGTAGGTCCCGACCTGCGCTACGACGATGAAGGTCTCGCCGCCGTGCTCCCCCCGAGTACCCAGCTTGAGCAGGTTCTGGAGCGAGACGAGCGGCAGCAAGCGGTTGCGCAGGCGCAGTACAGGCGTGCTGTTCAGCTGTTCGATGCGGTTCTCGGAGTTCGCCGCGGCGCGCACCAGCTCGACGACGCTAATCTGCGGGATGGCGAATTTCTCCCCGGCGCACTCGACGATGAGCGCCGAGACGATGGCGAGCGTGAGGGGAATCTTGATGATGAAGGACGAGCCCTTGCCTTCCTGGCTCTTCAGCTCGATGGTGCCGCTGATCTTCTCGATATTGGTGCGGACGACGTCCATGCCGACGCCACGGCCGGAGACGCTGGTCACCTGACTGGCTGTCGAGAAGCCGGCCTTGAAGATGAATTGCTGGATCTGCTGGTCGGTCATGCCGGCAAGCTCCGTCTCGCTTGCCAAGCCGCTCGCAACCGCCTTCTTCTTGATCTTATCCAGCGCCAGCCCACGACCGTCATCGCTGATCTCGAGGACGATGTGGCCACCCTGGTGATAGGCGTTGAGCGTGATAGTGCCCTGCTCCGGCTTGCCGGCCCGCACGCGATCGGCCGGTAACTCGATGCCGTGATCGGCCGAATTGCGCACCATGTGGGTCAGCGGATCCTTGATCATCTCGAGGACCTGGCGATCGAGCTCAGTCTCGGCGCCGAGCATGCGCAGATCGACTTTCTTGTCGAGCTCGAGCGCGAGGTCGCGCACGATGCGCGGCAGCTTCGCCCAAGCATTGCCGATGGGCTGCATGCGCGTCTTCATGACGCCTTCCTGCAGCTCGGTGGTCACATGCGAGAGATGCTGCAGCGGCGTCGTGAATTCGCTGTCCTTCTGGCTGCGCAGGATCTGCATGAGCTGGTTGCGGGTGAGCACGAGCTCGCTCACCATGGTCATCAGGTTCTCGAGCAGATCGACGTTGACCCGGATGCTCTGGCCGGCGACCGCCGATTCCTTCGCGGCATCGGCCGAGCGTGCCGCGCTGCCTGTGGCCTCCGCCTGCACCTCGATTGAGGCATCGTCGGCTGCTTCGCTCGTCTTCTCCGTCGCGACGGCGGGCGCCGATTGCATGGCAGCCGGCGGTTCCGTCGCTGCGGCGGCGATCGCCTCGCCGTTCGCAAGCTGGTTCAGGCGCGCGATCAGACCGGAATCGTCGCCGGCGGGCTCGGCCTCCTTGGCCTCGAGCTCGCCCATGATCATCTTGATGCAATCGAGCGATTCGAGAATGAGGCTGACCGCCGTCGGGGAGACCGTCAATTCGCCATCGCGAACCTTGCCGAGCACGTTCTCGGCGGCGTGCGCGACCGATTCGAGGCGCGGCAAGCCGAGAAACCCGCAAGTTCCCTTGATCGTATGAACGAGGCGAAAGATGTTGCCCAGCAACGCCGGATCATTCGGATTTTGCTCTAGCTTCACCAGTTCGACGTCGAGCACCGAGATGCTTTCATTGGCTTCGGTCAAAAACTCGCTGAGCAAGTCGTCCATGGCTGATCCCGGCAATCGTATCCTGTGTCAGCGGGACGCACCCCTCCGACCGACGATAAATTGCGGAAAATGCATTAAGAAGCAGTTACGCGGCGAGCGGAATACCTGTCGCCGCCGGCAACCTCGCAGGGCTCAATCGGCAGCGCTATAGTGGGGCGGCGATGAACCCGAGCCGATCAGGCGCCTGGTCGACAAGCGTGAGCGCGGCGCCCAGCGTCTCCGCCAGCCGCGCCGTGAAATAGCCGTGAACGGTGCGCGATGTGAGGTCGACAAGGTTCACCTTGGGAGCGAGCCCAGCGCGCCCCTCTTCGTTCAGGTTGATCACCTCCCCGGCTCCGAAAACCTCAACGCGAGGTGCTATCGGGCTTCCGCCGACAACCGTAATCGTACCGCCTCGCGGCAGAGCCTCGGCGGCTAGCACCACCATGTTGCAGGCGAGCTTCACCCATTCGGCGGGCAGCGCCAACGCATCGTCGCGCCACTCGCAGCTGACCTTCCCGCCGTCAAAAAGGCCGCCGACCAGCTCGCGCGGATCGGCGACGCCCGAACTGCCGGTGGCAAGCGAACCATAGGCGAAGCGGTAGAACTGTAGGCGTTGCGCAGCCTTCCGCGCGCTTTGCGCGATCAAGGCGGTGGCATCGCGCACGAAATCGGGGTCGTCCTCGCCGAGAAGCTCGACGCCATTGGCGATGGCGCCGATCGGGCTGACCAGCTCGTGACACAGCCGCGCCGACAGCAACTCGACGATCTTCAGGTCGATCAGCCTACTCATTATCCGTTCACCCTTGTCCGCGGTTGCTTCTCGCGGCGCGCCTGATCATCTATCATTCGCTATCTATAATCCGCGACCGCGAGGCTCACAACCGATGCTTGGCCGGCAGCAGAACTGCCCATCGAGCGACGAGGCAAGACGATGACCGGCCGCCTCGTCCCCGGCATGCGCGTTCGCCATCCTGGCGAGCCCGACTGGGGCGTCGGCCAGGTACAATCGGTGATCGGCGAGCGCGTCACCGTCAATTTTGAGCATGCTGGCAAGCGCCTGATCAACGGCGCGGTCATCCAGCTCGACGAGGTCGCGCCGGGCTCGGCTGAAGACGATGCTGGCCGGGCCTGACAGCTTGGCGCCGCCGCGAGGCGCGGAACGCCGCGGACCCGCAACTTCATGGCGATGAAATCTCCGAGCGAACCGCGCGATCTGCGCCTCGACTTCTTTCGCGGGCTCGCTCTGTTCTTCATCTTCATCGATCACATCCCGGAAAACGCACTTAGCTATTTCACCCTCCCCTCGATCGGCTTCAGCGATGCGGCCGAGATTTTCATTTTCATTTCCGGCTATACGGCGGCGATGGTCTATGGCCGGAGCATGTTGCGGCAGGGCGTTGTCTTCGCGAGCGCGCAAATCTATCGCCGCGTGTGGCAGCTTTATGTTGCACATATCTTCTTGTTCATGATTTTTACAGCCGAAGTGTCTTATACTGTTTTGACCTTCAATAATCCCTTGTATAACGATGAGTTACGGGTGGGGGATTTTTTGGCCGAACCACATATTGCCATCATCAAGGCGCTACTGCTGCAATTTCAGCCGACCTTTCTCGATATCCTGCCGGTCTATATCGTCCTGCTCGCGAGCTTCCCGTTGATCCTCTGGCTGCTGCGGTGTGGGATCTTGATCGCCGTGCTGCCAGCCCTCGCCCTCTATGCCACAGTGCAGATCTTCGGCCTGTCGTTGCACGGCTATCCTGAAAACCAAGTCTGGTTCTTCAATCCGCTGGCCTGGCAACTTCTGTTCGTCATCGGTGCAGCCTGCGGTTTTGCCCGCGCCGCCGCGCGTCCCATCCCGGTGTCCGGCTGGTGGATTCTTGGACCGGCGATCGTCTTCCTGCTCGCTTCCCTGATCATCAATCTGAGCTGGACCATCCACGGCATTCACGACCCATTCCCGGCCATCTTGTTGAAGCCGCTGTGGCCAATCAACAAGACCAATCTCGTGCCGATTCGCCTCCTGCACTTCCTCGCTCTCGCCATCGTCGTCGTGCATCTCGTTTCCGCCGACAGCCGCTTCCTGCGCTGGCGATTGGCGCGGCCCCTCATCCTTTGCGGACAGCATTCGCTTCAGGTCTTCTGCCTCGGCATTCTGCTGTCGGTGCTCGGCCATTTCGCACTCACCGAATGGTCTGTAGGCTTGCCGATGCAGGTCGCCGTGAACGTCATCGGTTTCGCGTTGATGATCGGGACAGCCGCCCTCATTACCTGGTATCGCGCGATGGAGCGCGATGAGGAAGGCGGCCGCGGGCCGCCGGTCCGACCGGTTGGTTTGTACTAGTGCGATGACCCGACCCTGCGTCAGCGCCGCGCTGCTCGTCATCGGCATCCTTTTCACCGCGCGCTTCGCCGCCGCGCAGGAGCAGGAGAAGGATTGCGGCGCGCCGACCGAACTCGTCCAGGACGACCCCAAGCTGCCGCTGCTCGCGGCCCGGCTCAAGCAGCATAAGCCAGTGAAGATCGTTGCGATCGGCGGATCGTCGACGGCAGGGGCCGCCGCGCAATCGCCTTTGCAATCCTACCCCGAGCGGCTCGAAGAAACCCTCGCCGAGCGCTACCCCGGGGTCGAGATCACGGTGGTCAATAAAGGCGTGCCGCGGCAGACGGCGCAGGAGATGGTCGACCGCTTTGCCAAGGATGTCGTTGCCGAGGATCCCGTGCTGGCGATCTGGGAGACCGGAACCACCGATGCGGTGCGCGGCATCGATGTCGATTCCTTCACCGCAACGCTCGAGGCAGGCATCGCCGCGCTACGCGCACGCGATATCGAGGTCATGCTCGTTGATATGCAGTATTCACGCCGTACCGCCTC
>WNFI01691597.1_pt1 | contig 14316 bp, 15 predicted proteins | sample 5400471 | NCBI WGS metagenome assembly WNFI01 (sample SAMN13153348, study PRJNA577476) | soil metagenome | isolation source: 100 cm saprolite on Douglas fir-dominated hillslope | place: USA:California | collected 2013-09-17
CGGATTACGACCTTGAACGAAGTGCAGCGTTCTGATCAAACCAGAAACCGTATTAGTTAACCAAATTTCCGTGTCCGTTTTTTCGGGAGAAGTACATAGGAAGGAACGGTCATTATAAGCCCGTATAAAGGAGCGATCGTGAAGCCGTTGTCAAAGCAAGAGGCTATTGATATCGCGGAACTCAGGCTAGCCCTTATCTCACTGGCCGTTAAACCGGCGCATCGTCATCTTGCTCCGGCGGACTTCGAGCGTGCTTACGAGCTGGCACGGCGAATAACGCGCACCAACAGCGCGACGGAACACTTTGAATGCAATCGTTCCTTTTGGGACATCATTTTTGGGAAAGCCGAACGGCCGATCTTACGTGAGGTGTTCAGGCAGCTCGAGGAGCGATCCAGTCGCTACGTTCCGCTTTTGATCAAGCTCTTCCCGACGCCAGAATCCAGACCGCGACAGCGAGAGATCCTGATCGAGATGTATCGAAAAGGCAAAATTACCGAGGCGTTTCGCGCCTTTAAAAAGACATACTTAGAAGTAGTGGACCAGATGATCGATCATCTCAAAAGTCAGGAGGTTCCTTAGCATGGCGTCCGTGCAAGCTCGAATCAAACGTTTACCGGCCGCATTCCGCCCGACATCATCAGCCTCAAAATCGCCGCTACTATCCGGCATCGAAGAGCGGCGCGCTAGAATTTCTGGGCGAATCGAGTTGTACAAAAAGAAAGCTGGAATCCGGATCAATGCTGCCGAACAGTTCGAAGTTGTTTGAGGCGCATCGAAATTTCTTCTCAACTCCTCCTACCAACTGCCTATTAATGTGGCAATGGGATGTGCTTAGGATGGGGGCGGCATTTTTGGAAGAACAAAAACGTGAGCAAGCGAACATGGGCTGGACATTTTTGGCAGGAGACAGGGTTTTGCATTGTGACGTCCTCAGGGGACTAGAAATATTGGCAACGGTCCCCAATGCGAGTTTTGAGGTGGCTCCGTGGCTGCTCAAGCTCTGCCAAGCCTCAAGGGAGCTGAGAGGAGGAAAGTATGAAGCACCGAAGTGCAGGCAGATTGAATTGGAGCCGCGGGCATTTTTGGGATGCGATAATAAGGCGCGCTCGGCGGGAATAGCGCTCAAAGACTTGGTGAACGGAATCGTGCTGCAGTGGTTAGAGCGAGAGGCAGAGGCGCGGATCGAGGAGAGAATCGCGAGAGAAGCGCAGGTTGAAAGGGTGAAGGTATGCCTTCGATGGAAGGATTGGCGGGAAAGAAAGGCAGGTCGGCAGAAGGAAGCGCTGCATCGCAAGTTCTGGGAAATCGAGGAGGCGTACAGAAAACGAGAGCATCGAAGCAAGATAGGCGAGGAGGAAAGCGGAAATGGAATTTGAGATTCGAACAGACTTGCCCGCAAGAATCAAAGTGGGGAGAAAACGCGCAAAGGATAGCAATCCGTATGAAGTTGGGCTTAGCTCCGGTCTCGCGACTGTAAAGTCTCATGAGGTGCAGAGGAAGGAGGAAATTTCGGCAAGCGCGAATGCGCCGCTCGTTGAGGTGGAAGTGATGAGGATTGCGCCCAATCCACGATTGCTAGTCTGCCGCTATTGGGTCTTCAAAGAAGAACGTCGAGCACTAATTCGGGTGCATCGGAACGAGAATTTTAAGCCGGGAATGAAGCTGCTGGTGAAACGACCGGCTGCTGGCACGGAGGCCGAACCATGGGCATACGATGGATTGTTGCCAAGGCACCCTGGGCGCTGGTGAGTGTTTCAAACTTTCAAACATAGCGGTGCAATTCGAGCAGGTATCGCACGTCCGATTCGCGCGCAACCAATGAGATTCATCTGGCGCGGGCTAGAACAGCTTGAGAACGCCGAGGCTTGCATATCCTGAGCTGCTTTGTTAGCCGCGGAAATCCGGCGGTATAGGGTTGCAACTGCGGAACGGCAAGCTGGCTTCAATGGGGCCGCGGCTTGTTAGCCGCGGAAATGCTTTGGCTCCGGGGGTGCGACGAGTTATTTTGTGCAGCTTCAATGGGGCCGCGGCTTGTTAGCCGCGGAAATCGTAGATGATGACGCGGAGCTGCTCCTGAATCAGCTCGCTTCAATGGGGCCGCGGCTTGTTAGCCGCGGAAATGGAGGGCACCACGGTCGAAACGCCGCACCCGGATTTGCTTCAATGGGGCCGCGGCTTGTTAGCCGCGGAAATATATGAGCAGGGATCTTTTGATGGCAAGCTACCAGGACCGCTTCAATGGGGCCGCGGCTTGTTAGCCGCGGAAATGAGCGGCCGACGGACTGAAGCATGCGGCGTAAATTATGCTTCAATGGGGCCGCGGCTTGTTAGCCGCGGAAATCATTGGGATCCGTGGTACTAGATCGCAAGTTCGGAACGCTTCAATGGGGCCGCGGCTTGTTAGCCGCGGAAATACATCGATATGACGCCGGGTGAGTCCCAGCGGGATCCGCTTCAATGGGGCCGCGGCTTGTTAGCCGCGGAAATGCGCCACGCGCGTCAAGCTGCGGCTTGGATCAAGGAGCTTCAATGGGGCCGCGGCTTGTTAGCCGCGGAAATGGAGCGCGAAGATGCAAATACAATCCGTGCCGCCATTGCTTCAATGGGGCCGCGGCTTGTTAGCCGCGGAAATGCCGCACAACATAAAAATTGGATCGCCACTCATACGTTTGCTTCAATGGGGCCGCGGCTTGTTAGCCGCGGAAATCCATCAACAGTCTGTCGGTTACGCCTGACGGGTTCCAGCTTCAATGGGGCCGCGGCTTGTTAGCCGCGGAAATTCCATTAAAGTGAGCAGCAAGATGGCAACGGTCTCGGTGCTTCAATGGGGCCGCGGCTTGTTAGCCGCGGAAATGGCCTCTCGCTAACTCGCTGAACGGCAACGGCTGCCACGCCACTTCGCGAGCAGCCGTCCATTCGACCATGTAACCATGCGGCTAGAGGCCTGCGTTCAATCATATTTTGTCCGCTCTTTCTCTCGGAAATCCATTCATTGCGAGCGCGTCCCGGAATCTATTCATCACCGAGCCGCTCGCGACTAAAATGTCAAAGAACCTCTCACACCACGAAACAGGAGGTGTCCACCTTAATATAAGGCAGACCAACCGCCGTAATTTCGCGCTGACCTCGTTGCTCAGCCGGCCCGAGGCGGATAAATAAAACCTGATCTTCTTCTCGTTTAATCTCTGCCGACAGCTTCTCTTCAAAGACTAGTTTCTCGCTCGCAGTCAGATCGCACTCAAATACTGAGAATTGCAGATGTTGACCAAAATCCTTACACACCTTGAATACACGCCGCAGCCGTTTCGGTTCAGCAATATCATAGCAGACGATATAAGTATGTCTCATCGGGTGACAAAGGATCGATAAATGCCCACTTCACCGGTGAGCACGCGTGCAAGCAACCGAAACTGCAACTCCAGCGCCCGCCGATAACAAACCTTGTATTCAAAGACCGGATGGGTCACCATGCTGTTCAACCGGGCTTCATACACCTCAAAGAAAATCTTTCTACCTCGTGAGGTCAGATTCGTCGACTGCCCGGCTTGGATGAAATGCGACCCGTCAAGCATCCGGTTATTGATCAGAGTCACCACCACGGAATCGGCAATCAAAGGCCGAAACTCTTCCATGATATCCAGCGCCAGTGCTGGCCGCCCAAAACGGGGGAGATGCAAGAACCCGACATAAGGATCAAATCCCACGCTTGCGGCCGCGATAGTGCAATCTTTGGCTAACAAACTGTATCCGAGCGAGAGTAGAGCATTTACTGGATCACGGGGCGGCCGACGATTCCGCGACCGAAAATCGAAAGTGGAATTGCCACCCGGAATATCTTGTTCTTTTAACATCCCTGCGAACGCGGCAAAATAGTTGGCGGCCGCAGCGCCTTCTATCCCGAACAACTCATCGATTGAATCGGCCAAGAGCGCGTCGTTAACGGCTTCACGCAGGCGCGCGATTAACCGCGAAGGCGGCTCCTCATGATTCCGCATAATCATCGTCCGCTGATTCCGGATTTTCCCGGCGACAAAATAGCGGGCTAACAATAGCCGCTGGCGTTCGCTACCGGCGGCGGCAAATTGCGCGATCCGAGTCAAAACATTCGTCAAACCTAATCCGCGAGTGATTCCGTAGAACCAACCACCTCCGGAAAAGTAGGTAATAGGAACCTCTTGATCGCAGAGTTCCTGCACGACCTGAGTCGAAACCTGGATGTTGCCGAAGACACCGAGATGATTGATATCCCGGATTCTGACTTCTTGTAGAACGGTATTCTTATCCCGGACCTCAAGCACCTCCCCTTTCCTGCCGAGACTGAGACCAGGTGAATTCAGATAAAGCGGTCGCCGCTCATCGCGAGGCGTTAAGGATCTGCGTCCGGAAAAGGAAAAAATCTGCTGACCGTCGGTAAGCTGCTCATTCTTGTCAGTGGTTCTCAGAAAATTGGTCTCATCCGGCAAACAGATCGGAACCAGAGAACAACGAACACATTTGGGTGAAGCAACCAAGGGTTCGGGCCGCTCACCCTGAGCACATTCCCGCGCTTTAGCCGCCACCTCGAGCCGTTATCTTTCAGGATAAGGCATTGCAGGGCTAATTGAATCTTGTCCGTATCCCAGAGCTCAATTCCGTTTTCGCCTTCTCGAGGAGCACCCGACTTGTATTCAACCGGACAAACCTCAAATTTGCTGAAGAGATCTGCATCCGCACGGACCTCGACGAGATCCATTTTACTGATCACACCTAACCGATCGGAAGCGAGCTCAACCGATCTCGCATGAATCGTTTCAGGTTCTTCTGTTCGTGGTTCGGAAGCCGCGGCAGGAAGCGCGCCGGACCCTTGATCGACTCGCTTATGTCCCTGGGATCCACGGATCGTATCGGCGTTGTCGACAAACACGCCTTCGACATGTTCGTAATAGAACAGGCGCGGGCAATAAACGAATTCATTGATCATCCGAGCCGGGAGATAGGGTGCGTTTGGTTGCACCGGCCTTTCGGCAGGGATAGTCAATGGATCAGCAACGTCCTCCCTCCTACTAACAGTGGCGGCGGAGTTTCCCGTTCCTTCTTCCCTTCCGCGAGCAGTGCGCGTTCGGGGTCCACCACGTTTCGCCATTGACTTAGTTGATTACGGATTTCAAAAGAGCAGCCGAGCGGAGGGATGTAAGCAGGTTAATCGGTATAAACCAAGTTTAAAACCACATTGCGAATCGTGTCCCGGTATGCAGCAGTCCATTCGTTAGGGTAATCTGCCACTGTAGTCGCAGCATATCATTATTCCATGACCGTTAAGGCAATTGTGCACAAGGTCGAAGAACGAGGCTTCTGGGCTGAGGTCCTGGTGCTTCCCGGTTGTCTGACTCAGGGCGAGACAATGGATGAACTCCGTACTAACCTGCAAGGAGCCATCCAGTTGTGGCTCGAAGCGGGAGAGCCGCAAACGACTGAGAGCGAAGAAGACCAGATTCAGGAGCTGGCTATTAGAAGCAGGTTACCGGGAAGGAAGTCGCTAAATTCATCCAGAAAAAGGGGATTGAATCATGGATTCAGGGGTTGACGCGGAGGATTACGTTCACGCGCAATAGCGTCAATCCATTGAAACCGGGTTGTTATTAGCATTCCGTGGTGCAGGCGCGAACAGGCCGAGGCCAAAGTGGCAGGAGTGTCCGAGAGCAATCGGACCGCGAATCGCAAAGGGAAAAATGAGACGAAATGCTCCAGAAGCGCGTCGCCCTCCGTCGTCGCCACGCTTTTGGCGGAAGCGCTTGAATTGGATTGGTCGCAAGCCGGCACCATGCTTTTGCTCTAAGCGAAAGTGTTGTTTCGACTCGTCAAACAGCGGATGAATTTCGACGGCTTCTGCACGGAGTCCGGCGAGATCAGAACGGCGTTCGATCAACCTGCCTATTTCCTCACGCAACACGGCGGTGACGAACGCTTGAGGCGACTGGAGAAGTTCGAGCGCGTCCCGTTTGACTCCGCGCGATTTGGCGTGGCGAGTCACGAGGAAGGGTGTAAGTGAGATCCATGCGCTCGAAGGGAGTAACGGTCCGGGTTGGTAATCGTCCAGCCTGCCGAGCCCGAGCAGAAGCACCCGCAGTGGATGACCAGACTCTTGACGCTCACGGCTCTTGATTTCGCGCAAGTCGTCCAGCGCTCGTAGTTCGCGCGGGCCGAAACCATCGTTGGCGAAGATAGTGAGATGATCGAGCCGTCCATCTCCATCTTCATCGGTTGGTAAATAATAAGCATGGCCGTGGCCGGTGAGCGGCTCCCCGTCGGCGCCTTTCCCTGAAAAGATCGGGGACTTCGCTCGTATGCCCTCGTCCGATTGAAAGCGACGCCCGAGAATTCCCATAAGATTGCGGCGTGCATCTTCCGCAACCGGCAGCGTGGCCACGACGAGCGGCAGCACTTTGGAATCGAGCGCAAAACGTGCGATTTGCGGCTCCTCCTTTGAAAGGCGTCGCGACGGAGTGCGCGGCATGATGCGAAAGCAATCCGCCGGTCGGGAGTACCGTATCCAGCGGCTTCCAGGCGGATCAGACCAGCGTTCTGCATGCAGCCATAGCGTCTCGCCGCAAAGGTGCCAATCGGGATCGTAGAGTGGCTGCACGTATGTCTGTTTTCCTTTGCCGCGCCCGGTTGCAGTGTTGACCCTCTGCATTAAGCAGCCGCGCCTCACACCAGGCTTCCGCGCGTCCGAGATAGCCGAGTGCGCTCAGCCACCGTGCAAGTACATCGATTTTCACTTCGCCGAGGGAAACGTTGGGCCAGAGCACTATCACTTCACTATCCGGCGGTAGCGCGACAAACGCGTCGAACACGAGAGTCTTGTCACCGGGCCCTTTCTTGAACCACGGCATGTAATGTCGGGTGTGGCCAGCGCCAGCGGGAGGGAGATAGAATTCCGGCGGCTCCGCGAGCGCGCGAAGAATTGCCTCCGCGTCATTGCGAGTGAGACCATCATAGAGCCGCATTTTCCAGGTCGCTACAAGGCTGCGTAAGAGACGCCATGGCGCGGGCGGCCACTCATTGGCTCCTTCATTCACGTGGCGTCCCCAAGGCGTGGCGTGGAAGCGTCCGCTAATGAACTTTAGTCCGATCGCGATCATTCGAGGACCTCTTCAACCAACTCCTCTTTCTTTTTCTTCCTTTCGGCTTCCCACCTCACTTCTGTCACCACCGGATCGGCGAACTGCCCTTTGCACACGCCAATGAGCCGCTTGCATTCAGTCAGTAGTGTCCTTTCATCGGGAATTGAAAAGCTCTCGGGCCGCGTAACACGCAGCTCGCCGGAAAGTTCGAGATCGCATGCGGTGCGCAAACGCAGGCCTGTCGTGAGGAAGCGCCGCACTTTGTAGAGCGCGAGGCTGATCAAGAGCACGGTTGCATCCGCACCGAGGCCGTAACCGCGGAGCAAGGCGAGATCGAGGTTGAAAAAGGCCGTGATCGAACCGGCAACGAACTCCGTGCGATGAAATGGGACGTTGCCAAAGCCGGACTTCGTATTGCCACCGGGATCAACGCGGTCGTTCTTCACACCGCCGCTTTCGGCAACTCGCACATTGTTCGCTTCGATAAAGCCGCTAAGCACCCGCGCGAGTCGAAGTCGGCCGCCAGCGAGGTCGCTCTTAGCAATGAAAACTCCGTGCAAAATGGCGTTTACGTCGTATTTGAAAACGAGCTTCGCCAGTTCGCTGATTTTTACGGGACCAGTTTCCAAACCAGCTGCGTCATTCTTCAGCCGGTCAAAGACGCGCTTGTCTTTGCCTTCGAGAATGTACGGCGAATTGATCCGGTGGGCTTCGAGGATGGAATTCGTGAGGCGCTTTCCATCGGGGGTAGTCACCAGGATATAGGGCAGCCCTTGCAATTCGGGGAGGAGTTGGTCCGCTGCTTCATCCCAGCATGCCAGCTCGAGCCGGTTGGCAACGGATTGCGCGGATTCGATGAGAAGCTTTTCAGTGCCATCCGGCAACTGATAACGGGCTGGGCCGAGGTCGGCGAATCCGGTGGATTGAAAGCGATCGCCTTGGAGCGGTCGCAATGTGGCTTCGATGAGGAGTCGCGGCGCTTCCTGAAGTGCGGTGTAGTTGATGGGCATTGGTTTACTTCCTATGAGTTGTTTTCTTGGAGAGGGTGGAGAACGATTTCGCAGAGCGAAGTAATCTCTTGGCCGCGAATAGGAAAAAGGAGCCCGGCTGCGATTCGCCGGCTAGTGGCGGGATCGCATGTGGTGTCGATCCAATCTTCGGCACGCGAGCGACCGCCGCTGTGCGCGCGCGGCAGCGGCTCGAAACCGCATGCGCGCAACCGTCGCACGGCGATCTGGCAAGCTTCGGGAACGTGGCCGGTGCGAAGGTGAGCGAGAATCGCCGGATCTGGCCGGAGCAATTGCAACTTCTCAAACAATTCGGTTGGCAGTGAACTGCCTGGCAGCCGCTCCTTAGGGAGGCCTAGAAAAAGCAGCTTCAGCAGGGCGAACGCGCGCGGAAGCGGCGGAATTTCTGCGCTCGCAATCCGCTGTTGAAGGCGCTCGGATCCGCTGAGGTCGCATAACACAAGTCCCCACATCAGATCGGAGATGCGTTCTGCATCCAATTCACCGCCGAGAAATTCCGCGACGGTATCGAGCGAAACGCGTCGCGTGCTGGTGAGCGGACGAGACTCGCTTCCGGCGCGCAGTCCATCCGTCACGCGCCGACCCAAGATGGCGGCGAGATTTGTCGAAAGCTCCGCGGCATTCCAAACCACGGCGCGATCCATCTCCGCCCATGCGACGCGCTCCCACTCGATCGTGACCGGCTCGAGATTTGTTCGCAATGGCGCGATTTTTCCGGTGCCGTCGCGAATGCCCGCCAGCGCGAGAGCAAGCTCGAACTCGTGCGAGGCATCATCCGCGGCAGATACCCATTCGGAGGAAAGATTCGCCAGCGGGCGCAATCCCTTTGCTTTTTCGCGAAATCGCGGGGCGCTGGCGATGGCCTCCTCCGCTGCACCGAGCGAGATAAGAATGTTTTGAAAGAAGCGCGCACCGCCGTAACGGCAGTAATCAAAAATGGCACGCTCGATGCGACGCAATGCAAACGTGAAGCGAGCCGTGCCTTTCTTGCGATCCTCATCGCTTTCCTTGTCAAAACACCGCGACCGGAAAACCGAGAGCCATCGATCGAGTTCGCGAAGCAAATCGACACTCCGTCGGCTTTTGATCGCGTGGAGACCCAATGCAGCGGCAGAGTTGTAGTTCTCTCCGCCCACTCGGCCACGCGCGACAACATAACGCTGAAATCCAGAAAGCCCGCGATCAATTCCCAAGGCTGCGACTGCACGAGCGGCGTCAACACCGGAGGCGGCGGATCGATTCCCTGCCTGCATTCTCCCTTCGGTCATGATTTGCAAAACTTCGGCAGCGGTCGCGGACCGCTCCCAAATGGGGAGCCAGAGTTCTCTCCCGGCTTGCTCCTTCTCGACGATCGAAGCGGCCGCATTCGGCGAAGCCTGAACTTGGAAAGGAAATGCCGGCTGAGCACCTGATCGAACACCCGTTCTCCGACAAAGCGCGCCGGCGAAACAAATGGCGCCTTCGAGGGCAAAGATGAAGTTCCACGGATTACCGAGCGAATCGCGCTCAAACCCTTGCCCAGCGTTTGGTCCGCCGACGGCGCCACCATCAAACAGGGATGATGTCCTTTTCATAACCAGATGAGTAGTCGGAATGCCGAAGAGCGCGTGGCGGAGCAGGCTTGTGCTAATGACTCTAGTAGGTAGAGCGCTAGTCTGCCCTTTCTTCGCAACGCGTTGCGCATCAAATTCCGGAAAAACGTCCCAGAGGTTTTGCATGAAATTGTCGGAAAAGTGGGTGTTTCCATCGCTGCCCCCTCCGCTGCCAAGCATCGCTGTGAAAACCGGCTTGGCTGTTTCGATAACCGCGGCTGCATCGATCCAATCTGTCACTTTCGGGTCAGCACTTCCCCGGAGCAATGCAAGGAACCGGGACTTTGCTTCACCTTTCATCTGCTCCTTTCTTTTGATGCCAGCAGCCTTCAAAGCCGCAAGCGAAGCTGTGATAGCCGCGCGATACGGAGCCAAGCGATTGTGTTTCGAGGCCGCAAAAGCGGCGATGATTTTGGCACCGGTTGGGGTCTCTTTGAACTGTGGAGGAGTGGCTGCTAGGTTGACATCAAAGAAGTCGCTGCCGCTCCATGGAACGACAATTGATGTTGGCACATAGTGTTCGAGAAAGTATGCTTCAAGGGCTTCCCTCCCTAATTGGGTTTGCAGCGCGAAGGTTCCGTCACGCCAAAAACCTCGAACGCCAGGATCGCCCTCAAGGCTTTCGCTCACTAGCCGCAGTATGCCTAGGGCTTTGAGGTAGTTCACCAACGGCTCGGGAGTACAACCGTGAAGCATGAGCATGTGTGAGATCATTGGTTAAGCGGCGTCGGTGACAAATGGCTTTCAGCGACGAAGCCGCGCCTCTGATCGGAAGCTTCCCGACTGCTGGATTTGTTTGCTGAGCCTCATCTTTTTTACTCTCAAGGCTTAGTTTCGATTGCGGCAAGGGCCGACGCGCGCTCGTCGGCGGCACGCAAAAGTGTTTCCAAAAATGCGAGGCGGAATGGGCCGATTGAATCCCGTAGAGCGAGCGCCCGTTCCGTCCAGCTTGGCAAACCAACAAATGGTGGGGCCTCACCTAGGCCGAGTTCCATCGGCTCAAGCGAGAGAGTGACGCTCGGAGTGAAGATCCCGCGATCAGGCTCCCCGCCAAGAAAGGTCTGCGGAAGCGGATCGCTTTCCCAAACGCCGCGAGCGAAGCGAGCCGAATCCGGCGCTGGCCATTCGCCCGGCAGCGAGCGAATGGAGAGCCGGACCTTGCCGTGGTGAGCGGCGATTAGATAGGCGACCAGATCGCGGTCCGTGCCTTGAACGGGCAGGGGCGTTTCCGGCTGCAAGACACCGAGCGCGGAGGCCAGTTCGTGGCGGAAGTATTTGCGGCGCTTGTCCAGCGTTGGCTTATTCGGAAGTTTAGGCGGAAGCCAGGCTGCTTTGGGCGCTTTTGCAGCCGGTTCGCGACCGATTTTCTGTTCGCGCTCGCTATTCGATTCGTTCTTGAGCTTGGCTTGGAAGGCTTCGTGCGCTTTACCCCAATCGTGCCACTGTGCGGAATGCCGCAACAGCATGGCTTCGTTTACCGGAACCTTGCTCAAGATCGCGTCTAGCTCTGCCCACACAAGGTCTGTGTGCTGGGCAATCGATTGCCAGACACCTTGTGAAAGCGTTTCCTCATCAGTCGCATCATCGGACGGTTTGACATCCACGATGCCGACGACTTTGACAGTATGTGTCGATTCTGGCGTCCATCCCGTTTTTTCCGAGTAGCCGCCAGCTTCCGCCGGGAGGAGGTAAGTCTGGCCGGGATAGATTCTTTCTGGATCGAAGCGCTGCCATTGCCCTTCCAGAAAATCCCAGCGCCAAACCGGCGGGGCTGCCTTTTTGAGAAAATCACGAAACTCGCTGATTGAGACTGGGCAAAGCTCGTCTCGGCGGGGCTGGCGCTGCTCCTTGGCAGGGGGATGGTTCTTCTCTCCACCCTCCCAAGTGCGCCAGAAAACCTGCACGCTGCTGTCGTCCACCTCGCGGACCCAGCGGTCGATGTCGATGTCGTTGCCGGCCAAATCAGGCGTAGTATCGAAAAGCTCGATGAGGTCTTTCCTGCGGATGACATGGCTTTTGTTGGGCCGGTCGCTTGGAGGAATGGAAACTCTTTGCAACGCGCTCGGCGAAGCGCTCGTATCTGGCAGTTCGGAGACGCGTTGCCTCGCTTCCTCGATCTGGTCTTTAGTGTAGGGCGCTGGGTCGGTGGGATCGATCCATAAAATCTTCCCTCCAGTCGGTTCGCCACGGCGGTTGCAACGGCCGAAGCGCTGCACGAGCGAAGTCCATGGTGCCAGCTCGGTGAAAAGCGTCGTAGCGGATAGATCAACCCCGGCTTCAACAACTTGCGTGCTGATTACGATGCGGCGCACGCCTTCAGATTCGAGCACTTGCCGGAGAACTTCGGCGCGATCGCGAGGACGAAAACACGAATGTAAAAGCAGCGGGTTGGTGCCTGCCCTGCGCGTCAGCTTTTCCACTTCGGCGAATAGTTTCCGCGCAGTCCTTACGGTATTAATGACGGCCAAAATCAGACCGCTGCTTTGATCCGCCGCGCCTACGATTTCCTTTGCTAGAAGTTTGAGATCGCCCGGCTTGGTAGTGGCAGGTCCGACTCGTTTAGGCGCATCGAGCAATTTCTTTATGGTTTGGGTTCCGCGTTCTTCATTCGAGAGACTTAGATTGGCTCCAACCGTCTCTGGATCGAAATCGACAGTTCTTAACCAATCGCGCTCGCTGGTCGCGCTCATCCACCACGAACGGCACGCTATAATCGGTGGCATCTTTGCACGGAAGGCTTCAAGTTGCGCGGTCGAGGATAATCCGCTTCCCATGAGCTGGACTTCGTCGTAAATCCATAAACAGTCGTTGTTCAGGAGTCCGAAGTGCATTGGCCAGCGGTAGCGGCTCATGCCGTAGCCACGGTTCAACGCTCGGGAGAGGAGCATGTCTTGCGTGCCGATGAGGATCGCGTCGTTTTCGGGATAGAGGTCCCACTCGCCAACATCTTCGCCGCCCATGAGAATGTGCAGTCCAACCTTGCCGTTGTGGTCGCGCTCTCCGTCGCGCAAGAGGCTGAGCGCTTCCAGCCAGCCGCGAACGTTGTTACGCGTTTGTTCCACGAGCGTTCGCATCGGCAGACAGTAAACCAGGCGCCGGGGCCAAGCATCGCGCTGCCCTTGGTTCGGATGCAGCACTCGATTCCAAAGCCACGCGAGGACTACGGCTGCGGTTTTGCCGAGTCCAGTCGGAATATTGATCAGCTGCGACTTGCACACCGTGCCGTGACGCAGGGTCTCGGGATTATTGGGGTCTGCATTGTCCCCGCACGCCAAACGGCATTGGTAGGCGTAGGGCGACGGCAAACCCGTCGCAGCGCAAAATACTTTACCAAAGTGAATGTCACTCATCTCGTACCAGGAACGTTGTTGCGAGCACATTGAGTTCAGCGCCAGATATTGATTTCAGCCAACACCTAAATCGATTAGCCGGAAAGATTAGAAAGGGCGAGGATTTGCGTGACTGGAAAGAAGCCATCGGGGCGAACTATGGGACGTTATCGGAATGAATTCGCCGAGATAAAGCTGAAAAAATCAGAATCAGCACATAAATCACAAATTCCAGAGTCAATCTTGCCTGATATGGCCCCAGCATTGTCTTTTGCACGGCGGTTACGATTGGGATCGCGCGATTCTTCGGCTCTTACGATGAGTTCGGGATTCATTTCTGGTAATGTTTCGCCCTGGATCATTGCACGAGGCATAGGACATCGGCTGACGTCAGAATCGCTGCATCGATTCACCAAACCGGGACGATTGGCCCGAGGCTGAATCTCGGCGTCATTCCAAGAACCTCGAGGACGTCCTCATTGACCGGCTCATCAAGGGAAAGGCCGATGCATCGGATCCTGTAGATTGGTGGAAGGCGGCCGAATGAATGAGAAAAAAAGAATGAATTACGGCTTCCGAGAGGTCGCGTTTACCAAGCAACCAGACGGGAAGTGGAAGAGAGACATGGCAATGGGAATACCGGCAGAATGTCGGGCGACCATCTGTCAATAAGCCTATTCAGAGGAAAGCGACGAAATAGATTAGACACGATGAGTTGATCCAATCAGAGAGAGTGAGGAAAATCGATCTATTCGTTCGCGGCTTTCGCACTGCTCAGGAAGATCAGTCCATCGCTCCTTTCGCCTCAGGTCCCAACCGTCACGGTTACATTGGTCCCACAACCAACGGTCCAAAGCTCTCAGGTCCAAGTAGCCGTAAGTTCTGAGCCAAAGGACCGAGGGACCGTGGTGTCTATCGCCTCAAATTTCTTTTATTTATTGCTGGTCGCGTGATTTTGAAGGTCTCACCGGTTGCGGGACGGCGTGAAGCTGTCTCTAAGGCGCCAAGTTCTATAATCTAGTACCAAATTTCGAGTGAAGCATTTCTCTCCGGCGTGTCCATTGAGGCGCTTCCGTCGAGGTGCAAAAAAAAACTGGCATTTGAATTATAGCTGCTGGAGAACTTTTTTAATATAGTCTTTTCGCGACCGAAATACCGGCATGATCAATCGAGAAAGCCCAGCGCCCATGAGAAAACGACGGATCATTTGCGTCGCCCTGCTGGGTCTCTGCGGTGCCGTGGTAGGCGTGGCCCTCCTGCT
>WNFI01204059.1_pt1 | contig 14315 bp, 11 predicted proteins | sample 5400471 | NCBI WGS metagenome assembly WNFI01 (sample SAMN13153348, study PRJNA577476) | soil metagenome | isolation source: 100 cm saprolite on Douglas fir-dominated hillslope | place: USA:California | collected 2013-09-17
CGCGTCTATGGTGAAGAGCTGGCCTCGGAACCTTCTCAGTTTCTGAACGAGATGCCGCTGGAGTTGATCGACGACCTTTCGCGGGGCAGATCCTGGCTGTCGTTTGCGCGAGGCTCGAAGGCGCTGGCCCCAAGAGATGATGGAGAGGCCGGATCGCTTGAATATGAGTACGACGAATCTGCGGACGACAACGCCTATGAGGTGCCGGCCGGGGACGCAACTTCCGATCGCCTGAGTGCGAAGCGGCCGGGCAAGAAGTATTCAGGCAAGACTTACGATAGCGTCGAATCTATTGAGGAATTCTTTCGGAAGCGGGCCGCAAGCATGACTGGAAGCGGCCGAAACAGTAGCCCGACCAATCGTGTTATCCAACCGGGCGCCCGACCAAGGATTCTCCATCATCAGGACCAGCGCAACCCCGTACGCGGTTCAGCGCCCGCGCTTAATACTGAAAAGGATGTCGGCGCTCCCAGCGTTGCTGATTTCCTTCCCGGCTCCTATGTCCGCCATGCCAAGTACGGGCGCGGCTTGGTGTTGCGCCGTGAGGGTTCTGGCGACCAGCTCAAACTCACGGTCAGCTTCCCAGGCTATGGCCAGAAGAAGTTGATCGAAAAGTACGCCGCTTTGGAAAAAGCCTGAGAAATCTCAAGTAAATCTCACATTTCGGCCCCGAGATCTTCCGCACCGTTCGCCAAGCGGCTGCCCCTGACGCAACGAAATTAGTATATTTCCGACCCCGATAACGGCTTGACTGAGGGTGACACCCCTCGAACCGTGTGCTAGCCTTTTCAGGCGTTATAGAGGCGGACCAATAGGTTCGCTTTTCTTTTGGTCTTTTCAGCGCAGCGTATTTAGGATTTAAGGCCCCCCTATCTTCGGCTTTACCACCTTCAGTCTCCTGAAGTCGAAGGTCGAGTCAACGGGCATTCGCTGGCTCGCGCGCATGTTGGCTGAAAAGTTGGCTTAAAACTCGGACAGGAGAACCCGATTTGATGAATAGATCCACGTTTGTGGGCAGCGCTTTAGGTCTGCTTCTCGTTTTTTCTGTCATTTCCTACTCAAGAACCTTCATTCAAAGTCAGGAGCCCAAGCAAGCTCGGACTTCGCTGTCTACCGTTTTGGAAGTCGCGGGCCAGGTGCCCGAAGCGAAGGGGGCGACCTCGCCGGGCGAAATGGCATCAGCAACTGACCCTGCTTCTTTGCCGGCTAGCGGGGCTGCTTCGAGAGCGTCTGGTTCAGTTACGGACTTTGTCGTGGCGCCCCGGGCTTTCACGGCAACCGCTTACAGTCTGCGAGGCCGGACGGCGAGCGGTCGGGCCGTAAGCCGCGGCTTGATCGCTGCTGACCCATCGATACTGCCCCTGGGGAGTCGCGTACGGCTCGAGGCTGGTTCATGGAGCGGCGAGTATCTAGTCGCCGACACCGGCGGCGCGGTTCGGGGACATCGCATCGACATCTGGACGCCAACCGCGCGCGAAGCTATGCAGTTTGGCCGGCGCATGGTGAAACTTACCGTGCTGGAGTTCGGCGGCCGGCGTGCCAAGTCCGGGTTGGTTCGTCCGCGCTCGGCAAACCTGACCATCCCGGCGACTCAACAGCCTGCTAAGCAGGATAAATAGCGCGGCCAACATAACCAGAGAGTTCCAGCCAAGCGGCAGTGGGAAAAACCCACTTCCGCTTTTTCTTTTTTCCTGGCGGAGCAGTTAAGATGCTTCCCAAATGTCCAAGCACGGTAATAGCCCGATTGGGGCATCGTCTCCGTTGGTAGAAGTCTGGCGCGGGCCGATTGTCGAATCGCGCCATCGGGGACACTTGATCGCGGTGGACGGAGATGGAAAGATTGTCGCCTCGCTCGGCTCGCCGGAAACCGTCACATACGTGCGCTCATCAGGAAAGCCATTTCAGGCCCTTCCGCTGATCGTCTCAGGCGCCGCCGACCGTTTCAACTTCAGCGAGCAGGAAATTGCGATCGCCTGTGGTTCGCATAGCGGCGAGGCCATTCATGTCGAGACCGTTCGGTCGATGCTGCGAAAAGCCGGTCTGGAGGAGAACTCTTTGCGATGCGGCGTGCACGAACCATTCAGCGCCGACGTCGCCAGAGAGTTGGCGCGAACGGGACAGCCACCCAGCGTGCTGCAAAATAACTGTTCGGGAAAGCACGCGGCCATGCTGGCTGTGGCTCGCCATGTCGGCGCGCCGACGGAATCCTATGATGATCCGAACAATCCGGTGCAGCAGGCAATCGCGAAAACCGTCTCGCAATTCTCCGACGTTCCTTTGGACGCGATAGCAATCGGCGTCGACGGTTGTGGTGCTCCGGTCTTCGGAATTTCAGTCCGCGCTATGGCGCTGATGTATGCGCAACTGGTGGCGCCGCCAGAAGATTTCGATGCCCGGACTCGCAAAGCCTGCGCGCGAATCGTCCAGGCCATGATTGATTCCCCGGAGATGGTTGGCGGCTCGAAAAACCGTCTGGATACTGAACTAATTCGGGCCGGACGCGGTCGCCTGATTTCAAAAATCGGTGCCGAAGGAGTCTACACAGTCGGGGTTTTGCCGGGCAGGGAATGGCCGCGCGGTCTTGGTCTGGCCGTGAAGATCGAAGACGGCGACGATCACCGGGCGCGACCGCCCGCGGTTATCGAAGCCCTAATTCAGTTGGGCGTCCTGCGGAATAACGATCTCGCGGCGCTCTCCGCCTACTCGCCGACTCCAATCACGAATCATCGCGGCGAGCGCGTAGGCGAAGCACGGGCCGCTTTCCAACTTGAATTTAAGGAAGACGCTGAAGTAAAGGCGTCTGGATCCGGATTGGATTCCAGCGAGATGACGAAGTGAATCAAAAGCAAGCACAGACAGACTCGGGCATGGACGCCGGCGCGAGCGGACCGGTCCTGCTCCGGGACGATTCCGGCGCCGTCGACTATGACTCAATCCCGGACGTCATCCAGTGGTTCCTCGAGTATGACCAGCACGTCGCGGTGATCAAGAACTCGAAGGTCGAAGAGCTATTTCAATGGAAGCAGGAACAAAGCCGCCAAGCGGGCGAAGAGGTTTTCAATTTCAACCGCGCCGAGGACCGCCTGGCTATTGGCATCATCCAATCCATCGCCCATAACCCAACGGAGCGCGAACTGCATGCGTGGATTGGGCAGTTGCTGAATGCCTTGAATACGGCGTCAAAAGCGACCGAGGATGTGACCGCTGCTTACCAGCTCGACATGAGCACCGCGGCCTCGGTGGTTACGGAGGCCGGCAAGATACCGGCGGCGAAGGTGCGCGCGGATTTTCTATTCAACTGCTGGGTGGAAGCGCTCTGCACCGCAGAGGTTCGCGTCCTCGGTTGGTTGTATCGCGAGTTTTATGCCCGGCCTTTCAATCCCGGCAACTTTTGATGGCGTTTGCGGTGGATCCACCTATAGCTACGCACGAGCGGTTTTAGTGCATATCACCTCTTCCTCTGTACGAAACGACTACAAAATATTTCTTTTCTTCTTGCATACTCATCCACGGCCCGCGGCGTTCACTCCGCTAACTTTATCGATTTCTCTTAGGGCATTCGGCGGCTTCACCAGTGACGCTTGTCCGAGTGCCCATGCTGGCACAATCGTTGCTCAAACTTCGCTCGACAAAAACGGAGAAAGACGTAGAAGACTAGTTAGTTGGGTCAGGCTCTTTAGACTAAAGGTTGCGGTGGCGTTTCGGGGGAGGCGCTTCTCAAACTGAGCGAACGGCGGCTCTTTCGGGGGAACGGGGTCGCTGAATTAGTCGAAGAGCAACAAGGCAGGGCTGCTGATAAACGTCCTGAGAGAGGCTAGGGGGAGCCTCGCTGGATTTATCAGCAGCCCGCATGCCTAAAGAACAGCAACGGGTCAGGTGAGGCGCGGCCGATTCAATTTTGAGTCGGCCGCGTTTGTCATCATGAGGCGTTGTCAGAACCGTCTGCCGTAGCGGACGGTTGATCTGAGATATCCCTCGGCAGCCGATAATAACGATCAACCGCAGGCGGTCTGACCTTATTTTGATCTCGAAGTCCCGACTGCTACACTCCTAACCCGCTCGTTTGCTTCCACTATTTACGATCTACCATTACGATTTACGAAGAAATGTCTGCACCTAACATCGATACAATCGTTTCCCTCGCCAAACGGCGCGGCTTTGTCTACCCGTCTTCTGAAATTTACGGGGGCCTCGGCAGCGCCTGGGACTACGGGCCTTTGGGCGTCGAACTGGCGAACAACGTGCGCCAGGCCTGGTGGCGCTGGATGGTTTACGAACGCGACGACATCGAAGGCCTCGATTCTTCAATAATTCTCAATCGTCTGGTTTGGAAATATTCCGGCCACGAAGAGACATTCACAGATCCGTTGGTTGATTGCCGCCAGTGCAAGAGTCGGTTTCGTGCCGACAAACTATTACAAGAATGGGCGCAGATAGAGACAGCTAAGCGAGCGGATGGAATGCAAGTCGTGCCGATCCCGCGCGACGCGACTTTACGTAAAATAGCGTGTCCGAACTGCGGCAAGACAAACTGGACCGACATCCGTCCTTTCAATCTGATGTTTCGCACGCACGTGGGCGCCACCGCTGAAGACGACCCTGACGCGCTAGTCTACCTTCGTCCGGAAACCGCGCAGGGCATCTTCATAAACTTTCTTAATGTGCTCAATACCAGCCGGCGTAAACTGCCGTTCGGCGTGGCGCAGATCGGGAAATCGTTTCGCAACGAAGTAACGCCTGGCAATTTCATTTTTCGCACCCGCGAGTTCGAACAGATGGAGATGGAGTACTTCGTCCGCCCCGGCGAGGACGAACCGGCGCACCAGGAGTGGATCGACGCCTGTCATCAGTGGTTTCAAAGTATAGGGATTTCAGACGACAACCTGCGGCTTTACGAGCAGCCAAAGGAAGAGCTGGCGCATTACGCCAAACGCACCGTGGACATTCAATATCGCTTTTTCCCGGAGCGTGATGAAGAAGAGCGGCATTGGGACGAGTTGATGGGCATTGCCAATCGCACCGACTTCGATCTGCACACTCATTCGAAAAAGCCGGAAGACGCGGAAGGTAAGCGCCTGAATCCGGATTCGATCGAAGACCTTTCCTATTTCGACGAACAAACCAAGCAGCGCTTTTATCCTTACGTGATCGAACCCGCCGCCGGCGTCAATCGCACGGTGCTCGCGCTCCTGATGGACGCCTACTCAGAGAAGACGACTGATAAGGGCGAGACACGCGTGATTCTGAAGCTGCATCACTCGATGGCGCCGATCAAAGTTGCTGTGTTGCCGCTGGCTAAGAACAAGCCCGAGATCGTCGGCATGGCCAAAGCCATCAAGCGATCTTTACAGCCGGTAGTGCGGGCGGTTTACGACGACACCGGCGGCATCGGAAAGTTATACGCGCGCCAGGACGAGATTGGGACGCCGTTCTGCGTGACAGTCGACCATCAATCGCTGGAAGACGAAGCCGTCACCGTGCGCGATCGCGATACGTGGGAGCAGGAACGTGTAAAGGTGGCGGATCTGGCAACGTATTTGCCTCAGAGATTGGCCGGTGAAGTGGGGCCGTAGCCCGACCGTTAGGGAGAGCTCATAACTAATGAATACCAAGGAGCCCTTGCTAACGCGCGGGCTAATGCCACCTCTTATTTGGATCGAAGCAGAACTATGCCAGAACCATCGAAGAAAGCAGACCGGAAGCAGGCAGTGATATCTTTTCTGAAGCTCGCCTCTTCAGCAAGAGTGGACGAGGCTTATGCCAACCACACCAGCCCCAACTTTCGTCACCACAATCCCTATTTCCGAGGCGATGCCGAATCGCTCAAGGCGGGCATGGCGGAAGCCCACGCAAAGTTTCCTAATACGACGCTTGACGTGCAACACGTCTTTGAGGCGGAGGATCTGGTCGCAGTTCACTCCCGGGTCCGGCACTCGCCCGACACGCCTGAAATCGCCGTCGTGCATATTTTCCGTTTTGAAGGTGATCGCATTGTTGAGTTGTGGGATGTCGGACAAGAAGCACCGAAAGACTCACCCAACGAGAACGGGATGTTCTGAGCGGTGTAGGCGGTGCTGCCACTCTCGATTGCTTGTTTAGAGGCGGGCTACTGCCCGCCTTTCTTCGGAGGGCCGTAGCCCTCTCCGCTAAACCTTTAGTTTTCCTTGATTCGAATCAAATGATAATGCTTTGCTCCCTTGCGCAGAACCAACACCTGACCATCGATAAGATCAGAAGCTGAGATCGATTGGCGCGCGTCGCTGACTCGCCGGTTGTTTACACAGACGCCGCCACCCTGCACCAGACGCTTCGCTTCCCCCTTTGAAGGCGCCAGACCGGAAACCACCAACGCGTCGCCAATCGCAAAGCCATCACCATCCAACTTTGTCCTTTCCAGCTCAGTCGAAGGCACATCAGCGAAGATGTCCAGAATCTCCTTAACGCTGAGGCCGCTGATTTCTTTGCCGAACAGAACCTCCGAGGCGCGCATCGCTCTGCTGAGCGCGGTCCCTCCATGAACCATCTCAGTTACGTGGCGCGCCAATTCTCTTTGGGCGTTGCGCTTCTCAGGCTCAGTGCGGACCGATTCTTCCAGCCCCGCAATCTCTTCACGCGAGAGCCAGGTAAAGAACTTCAGGTAGCTAATCACATCGCGGTCATCAGTGTTCAGCCAGAATTGGTAGAACCGATAAGGCGAGGTTAGTTCACCATCCAGCCATACTGCACCGGCTTCGGTCTTGCCGAACTTCACTCCGGCAGTGGTGGTGACCAAAGGAAATACCAGACCGTGCGCTCGCGCGCTTCGCAATCGGCGGATCAGATCGATGCCAGCAATGATGTTGCCCCACTGATCGCTCCCGCCCATCTGCAAAGTGCAACTATGGCGATCGTACAGCACCAGGTAATCGTAGGCTTGCAACAATGGATAGCTGAACTCAGTAAACGAAATGCCTTCATCTGTTTCCAGACGGCGCTTGATGGCTTCTTTGGCGAGCAGATTGTTGACCGTAAAGTATTTTCCGACGTCGCGCAGAAACTCCATCATCGTGATGGGAGTGAGCCAATCGGCGTTGTTAACGATGCGCGCAGGATTAGCCGCCGAGTCGAAATCCAGAAAGCGGCTGAGTTGTTCTTTAATGCCGGCGAGGTTGGCTTCGACTTGTTCGCGAGTTAAGAGCTGGCGCTCTTTTGTCTTCCCACTGGGATCGCCTATCAAGCCCGTTCCTCCGCCGGCGATTGCAATCGGCGTGTGCCCGAATCTCTGAAGACGCGCCAGTCCCATCACCGGCAACAGCGATCCCACATGCAGGCTGGCCGCCGAGGGATCGAAACCGATGTAGGCGGTGAGCTTCTCGGTCGCAAGGATTTGCTGAAGATCCGGTGTGGCTTCATGGATCATTCCTCGCCATTGAAATTCGTCGTAGAGATTCATGCTTGAGATCGCGGTGACGCGCGTCCGACAATAATAGCAAGATTACTGCAAAACCCAACCGTCGTGTGAAAGTTCGGTAGTGCCCTACATTCAATTCTCTGCGCCATCTCTGCTTCCTCGGTATCGCAGCGGTGATTCTTATTCACGCCATTTCACCGCAGAGGCGCAGAGAAACGCCGAGGTCACGGAGAGAAAAACTGAAATTACAACATAACCTAAGTATTCTTATCGAACCAATCCGCCGCTTGCCACGTCTAACTTTTCGCTGTTACTCTTGGCTTTCCAAAACGCCACCCAATCTCGAAAGGAGTTTCCCAGGCATGAAAAAGCAGTACGCACTTTCTCTCTTCCTCGCTTCCCTTTTGATTATCGTTTTCGCAGCCATCGCGGGCAGCGGGCGCAATAGCGATTTGCCGTCGCCGCCGGCCATTGGCGCCACGATCGACGACTTTAAGCTGCCGGACGCCGGCGGCACTGCACATTCACTCAAATCATTGAAAGGTAAGAATGGCGCGGTGCTGATTTTCATCGCCACGCGCTGCCCGGTCTCGAACGGCTACAACGAGCGCATGGAAGCGCTGGCCCGGGATTACCAAGCCAAGGGCATTAACGTGATCGGCATCAACTCAAACGTCACTGAGCCGGCCTCAGAAGTGAAGTCGCATGCGGCTGAAAAGCATCTGACCTTCACGATCCTGAAGGACGATGGCAACAAGATCGCCGACCGTTTCGGCGCCACCAAGACCCCGGAAGCGTACGTGCTGGACGCAAACAACAAGTTGGTCTATCACGGTCGCATCGACAACTCGCTCAAGATCGAAGGCGTAGTTTCCAACGATCTGCGCGATGCATTAAATGAATTGCTGGCCGGTAAACAGGTGAGCAAGACCGGCGGGGCAGCGTTTGGCTGTACGATCAAGCGGGTTTCGTAGTTCGTGTGGCGCAAGTTGTTACTTGCGCCTTGTCTATTCGGCAAGAAACAATCCGCAAGTTAACAACTTGCACTACCTGAGATGCGTTTGCGCCTTTTCATTCTTTTCATCGGTTTAGCCGTCGCCTGTTCGCTGGCCGGCGTCGCAGCGCCTGCTCAGTCCAACGGAGTTCCCGCGGCTGAGATCGCTGGCGTCCGCGAAATTGATCTCGACGGTCTCAAAAAACTGATACAGCACGATCCCAAAGACGCCCGGCCGCTGTTAATAAATTTCTGGGCCACCTGGTGTGATTCATGCCGCGAGGAGTTTCCCGATTTGGTTAAGATCGATGCGGACTATCGCGTGAAGGGTTTGAACTTTGTGGCTGTTTCGCTTGACGACGTGGCGGACATCAAAAGCAAAGTCGAGCCGTTTCTCAAAGAGATGAAAGCCGCGATGCCGGTCGTATTGCTGAACGTAAACGATCCTGAGCCGGCAATTCACACGGTCGATCCAACCTGGCAAGGCGACATGCCGGCGACTTTTCTTTATGACAAAGAAGGCAAGGTGGTCTTCAAGCACTTCGGTCGGATCAAACCGGATGAATTGCGAAGCGCGATCGATAAGCTGGCAGGCGGCAAATAGTAACTAGTGTTGTTTTAGCTCCGTTAGGAGCGCAATGTTTATAGAACCAGGGACTAAGAATGAATGATTCAACTCGGCGCGTGCTATAAACATCACGCTCCTCCGGAGCTGATTCCAAACTGTCGCTGCTCCGATTTCACTGAATTCGATGCCATCAATCACTCCTGAAGTAATCACCGCGCACAACCTCACTCCGGCAGAATTCACGCGTATCGCGGAATTGCTCGGACGCGAACCAAATCTGGTCGAGCTGGGCGTCTTTTCCGTGATGTGGTCCGAGCATTGTTCTTACAAGTCTTCTCGAATTCATCTGAAGCGTTTGCCGACCACCGGCGAGCGCGTCATCGTTCCCCCGGGCGAGAATGCCGGTGTAATTGATCTTGGCGATGGCTGGTGCGCGGCCTTCAAAATTGAGTCGCACAATCACCCGTCTTTTATCGAACCGTTCCAGGGCGCGGCCACCGGAGTCGGCGGGATTCTGCGCGACATCTTCACCATGGGCGCGCGCCCGATCGCGGCGCTGAACAGCTTGCGCTTTGGTTCGCTCGACGATCCGAAAAATGGGCGGCGTAATCGTTCGCTGTTGGCGGGCGTGGTGGCCGGCATCGCGCATTATGGCAATGCGTTCGGAGTGCCGACTGTCGGTGGCGAGGTCGCCTTTGACGATGCCTATGCGTTGAATCCTTTGGTCAACGCCTTCGCGCTCGGCCTGGTGCGCATAGATCAAATTTTCTTTGGCAAAGCGACCGGGGTCGACAATCCCGTTTTGTACGTCGGCGCCAAGACCGGCCGCGATGGTATTCATGGCGCGACGATGGCTTCGGCTGAGTTTGACGAAGAGGCTCTGCTAAAACGCCCCACCGTCCAGGTCGGCGATCCGTTTTTGGAAAAGCTTTTACTCGAGGCGTGCCTGGAGGCTATGCGCAGCGGCGCCGTCGCCGGGATTCAGGACATGGGCGCGGCGGGCCTGACTTGCTCCACCTGCGAGATGGCCGCGCGCGCCGACACCGGCATCGAGATCGATTTGTCTTTGGTGCCGCAACGCGAAACCGGCATGACGGCTTACGAGATGCTCCTTTCGGAGTCGCAGGAGCGCATGCTGATCGTCGCGCACAAAGGGCGCGAGCGTGAAGTTGCCGACATCTTTCGGAAGTGGGATCTTGATGCGGTCGTCATTGGAAAGGTCCTCGACGATGTCCGCATGCGCGTCAATCATGACGGCGAGCTGGTTTGCGACGTGCCGGTGAAAGCTCTGACGGATGAGGCGCCGATTTATGAAAGGCCGATGCGCGCTCAAGTAAACGCTGGGACCGCGGACTTCCCGTCAGCACACGCGAACGAAGCTCGCGTCAGGTCTTCGCTTGATACAGATAACAATTCATCTGTTCGCGCTAGCGCGCTCAATGCGGACGGGACGTCCGCGCTCCCAGCAAACGACCCGCTGCTGAAACTTCTCTCGTCGCCTAACCTCGTCTCCAAAGAATGGGTCTATCGCCAATACGATCACATGGTGCGGACGAACACGGCTGTGCTGCCAGGCGCCGATGCTGCAGTGATAAGGATCAAGGAAACACGCCGCGCCTTGGCGATCGCACTCGACGGCAATGGGCGTTACTGCGCTGCAAATCCGCGTGAAGGCGCGAAGCTTATGGTTGCCGAAGCCGCGCGCAACGTGGTCTGTGTCGGCGCGCAGCCGATCGCGATCACGAATTGTTTGAACTTTGCCTCACCCGAACGGCCGGAAGTTATGTGGTCGTTTTCAGAAGTCATCGACGGCATCGCCGAGGCTTGCCGGGCATTCAACACTCCCGTCGTGTCCGGGAACGTTTCTTTCTACAACGAGACAGAAGGACACGGGGTCCTGCCCACACCGGTCATCGGCATGGTAGGCCTGATCGAAGATGTAAAGCGCGTTGTTCAGCCGGGCTTTAAGAACGCGGGCGACCTCATCGCGCTGCTCGGTACGACGCACGACGACCTTTCGCTGAGCGAATACGCGGTTGTCTTCAATGTAAAAACTGATGGCCGAGTGCCTGTGTTAGATCTGAATACAGAGCGCGCGGTACAGGTAGCTTGCCTGCGCGCGGCGGAAGCCGGGCTGATACGCTCGGCGCATGACTGTGCAGATGGCGGATTGGCCGTGGCCCTCGCGGAATGCTGTTTTTCTTCGCTCAATCGCAAAGCCATCGGCGCCGAGGTCGATCTCCCGGGCGATTATGACGTCGCGACGCGGCTGTTCAGCGAAACTCCTTCACGCATCATCATTAGTTTTGCCGAATCCGCACAGAGTGAAATTGAACAAATCGCCGCGGCAGCCGGTTGCCCGATGACCCTCATCGGCAAAGTCGATTCAGACCAACTCCGGATTCGCAGCGATAGCGATGAAGTGATTCAACTCGATGTCGCCGAGATGGAAGTTGCCTGGCGTTCTTCCTTGAAAGAAAAACTGCAGGCCGAAGTGCTGGCCGCCGGCGCTGAATAGCCCGGATATTTCTTCGCCAGTACCACGGGCGCCACTAGCGGCCCCCCGGGCTCAGTTTGACGACGTGGAGCTGCAAGATTCGCCAGGTTAATTCCTTTCAGCCCCTTTTCCGGCCGACGCTCATCCGTATGTTATAATCAGCCTTCGCTTTCAATGAAATCATAAGCATCGTTAGTTGGTTACAGAATACGTATCTGCATTTTCGGAGGAAATCATGGCGACAGAGATGAAACGTTCCCCGGGCACAATCGACCGCATCGAAGAGCTTTTGGGAGCTGAAGCCCGCGAGCTGCTCGATCACAAGGCCCAGAGAATTCCTAAAGAGCAAATTCATTTGCCGGGACCGGATTTCATAGATCGAGTTTCCGCGGAAAGCGATCGCTCGCCGGCGGTATTACGATCGCTGCAATCGCTGATAAATCATGGGCGGCTGGCCGACACCGGATATGTGTCCATCTTGCCAGTCGATCAGGGCATCGAGCATTCCGCGGGCGCTTCGTTCGCTCCGAACCCGCAGTACTTCGATCCGGGAAACATCGTCAAGCTGGCGATCGAAGGCGGCTGCAATGGCGTGGCTTCGACTTTTGGCGTGCTCGGCAGCATTGCCCGGAAGTACGCTCACAAAATTCCTTTCATAGTAAAGATCAATCACAACGAACTGCTGACGCTGCCGAACAAATTCGATCAAGTCATGTTTGGAACTGTCAAAGAGGCAAAGAACCTAGGCGCCGTGGCGGTGGGAGCAACCATCTATTTCGGCTCGGACGAATCGACCCGGCAAATTACCGAGGTCGCTGAGGCCTTTGCCCAGGCTCACGAACTCGGCATGGCCTGCATCCTCTGGTGCTATCTGCGCAATCCTAAATTCAAGACTCCTGAAGGAGACATGCACACCGCGGCGGATCTTACCGGCCAGGCAAATCATCTCGGTGTCACCATCCAGGCCGACATCATCAAGCAGAAACTGCCGGAACGTAACGGCGGCTACCCAGCCGTGGAAAAGGAGTTGGGCAAGTCATACGGCAAGACCAGCAAACTGGTTTATGAAAAGCTGACCAGTGAAAACCCGATCGATCTCGTGCGCTATCAGGTGGCGAACGGCTATATGGGGCGCATAGGCTTGATCAACTCAGGCGGCGAATCCAAAGGCGCCAGCGATATGGCCGAAGCCGTGCGCACCGCGGTCATCAACAAGCGCGGCGGCGGCATGGGGTTGATTTCGGGACGCAAAGCCTTTCAGCGGCCGATGAACGAGGGTGTCCAGCTTTTGAACGCCATACAGGACGTTTATCTGTCGGAGGAGATTACCGTAGCTTAGGTATTCCTATCAGGATCGCTGTTGTAAACTGATTCTTTCGATTTGAAACCGTTCGCGCATTGCGCTCTTGACGGCCGATCAATATAATGCGCCCGCTTTGGAAATCCCCTCGTAAGCAAGTATGGCAACCCCAATTCGCTGGAAACAGGACCGTGCGGCGCGGCGGCGCCCCAGACAAGAGTCGCGTCCCTTGACGGTCATCAAGTCGGCGCTCGGCGAGATGGCCCGAGTCGCGCTGGCGGAACCGTTCATGCTGGCTATTGAGCGGCAGCAGATTTATTCGCGCCGCTTGCCTAAGGCGCTCGATGGTTTGCGCATAGTCCATCTTTCAGACTTACACTACGGCCCGCTGACCGATTCCAGACATCTGGAGCGCGCGATAAAAGCCGCAAACGATCTGCGTCCGGATCTGATCGCCCTAACCGGTGACTACATTTCACAAGACCGCGTCTATGCCGCGCCCTGCGCCGAGTTAGTTGGCCGTCTGCGTGCGCGCTTCGGTGTCTATGCAGTTCTGGGAAATCACGATCATTGGACAGACGCTGCGCTGATCACCGATCTGTTTCGCGCCGAAGGCGTAACTATGCTGGTGAACGAAGGCATGCGCCTTGACCTCGGTGGAGAATCGTTTTGGCTGGCTGGGGTAAACGACACCATGGTCGGGCTGGAAGATCTCTCGCTGGCACTGGCCGGGTCCAGTGACAATGAAATGAGACTTTTGTTGGCACATAATCCAATCATCCTACGCCGCGCCGCCCGCGCCGGCGTCGACCTGGTGCTTAGCGGCCACACGCACGGCGGTCAGGTCACGCTACGTCCCGAGAAAAACCGATCCGGACGCCCGCGTCGACGCTTACTGCGCGGACTCGGCCGGCGAGGAAACACCCAAATTTATGTGACGCGCGGACTGGGTACCGTGGTGCTGCCGATCCGGTACGGCTGCCCGCCCGAAGTTTCCGTGCTTGAACTGCACTCAATGCCATAACGTTCTTAGACCAGACAAATCCCGATCGCCGACTTTTGAAAATGTCCTGCCACAAACTCCGACCCTGAAATCGAACGTCCATAATGTCCTCGCGAATCGTCACCCTGCCAAACGTGCTGACCATTTTTCGCATGGCCCTCACGCCGGTATTTGTTTCCCTGCTCTTCTATCAAAAGTTTGTCTGGGCCCTGACGGCATTTGTCGTCGCGGGTATTACCGACGGACTGGACGGGCTCCTGGCCCGACGCTTCCAGCAACAATCCGAACTGGGCCGTATTCTGGATCCGATTGCCGACAAAATGATGCTGGTCACATCGTTTGTCGTTCTCTCAATGCGGGGCGTCTTTCCTACCCCTCTTCCGAAGCATCTGCCGGTCCCTTTTTGGGTGACGATTACGGTCATCAGCCGCGACATCTTTATCCTGGTGGGCGCCGCCGCGATTAATATGGTCAGCGGTTTTAGGGCCTTTCGACCTTCGTTCCTCGGGAAAGTCAGCACCGTAGTTCAAATCGTTGCCGTTGCTGCCGTGATTCTGGCCGCG
>WNFI01125054.1_pt2 | contig 14314 bp, 9 predicted proteins | sample 5400471 | NCBI WGS metagenome assembly WNFI01 (sample SAMN13153348, study PRJNA577476) | soil metagenome | isolation source: 100 cm saprolite on Douglas fir-dominated hillslope | place: USA:California | collected 2013-09-17
CGCATTTTCTTGGCCGAGCACTGCGGGAACAGAGACACGAGGTGCGACTGATACCGGCGCAGTATGTGAAGCCGTACGTGAAAATGAACAAGAGCGATTACATCGATGCCGAGGCGATCGCGGAGGCTGTCGCACGGCCGACGATGCGTTTCGTGCCGATCAAGAGCGATGACCAGCTGGATATGCAGTCCCTGCATCGCGTGCGCGAGCGCTGGGTGATGCGTCGCACGGCAGTCATCAACCAGATTCGCAGCTTGCTACTCGAACGTGGCATTACTCTGGATGCAGACTATGTATTACATCGGGCTGGATGTTCACAAGAGGACGATCAGCTACTGCGTGAAGGACGCGAGTGGCCGCGTATTTTCAGGGATTGCGGCCACAACTGTGGAGAAATCAAGAGTGGCCGCAGTGCACGCTTTCTCTTGGACCGAAATCCGAAAACTTCAAATGGCTTCATCCGAGTTTGTTTGTTACCAGCGAACCGGAGGTCCCAAATTAGAAGATGACCTTAAGGGCAAATTGTATCTGTCGTTCATTAACAGTCGTGCGGACGAGCACGCCCGCTATTCCGGGATTTACTGGCAGGGTCGGAGATTGTGACGTCCCTGATCCGTCGAAAATGTCCGTATTGGCATCGCCGGTCGTGGACGGAACACCAAAATTTGGATGGTTAAGGATATTAAAGATCTCGGCTCGGAATTGGACGTTGAAAGTTTCGGAGATTCTCTTGATGTGATTGTTCTTGAACACCGAGAAATCCAAACTGGTGACACCGGGGCCAATCAAAATATTGCGGCCGGCATTCCCGCGAAGATTGAAACATTGAAGGTTGGTCGTATTGCCGCCGATACAATTATTCGTCTGCCAGAATTGAAGGCTGGGCGCTGTGGGGATGGCGAAGCACTGCGTCTTGATGTAGTTGCTGGGATTGCCCGGATTTGTAAGAGTCTGGCATCCTGACCCGCCGAGTCGATTCGGGAAGGCAAAATCATCCTGGCTAAGGGTATTGGCGGGATCGGAACCCGTTCCCCAGGTAGCCGTAAAGGGAACGCCGTCACTGGCCGTGAAAATCAGGCCGAGCTCCCAGCCATCGGTTACCCATTTGGCCGGTCCGGTCCAGGACTTCACGCCAGGAACTTCCCAATTGGCGTTGAGGACCAGGGTGCGCCCGACGTTAAAGTCGGAGAGCCCGCGAGTCAACCGGAGATCGAAATAGTCCAAACTGGAGATGGAATTGCCGAAGGCGTCGCCGGCGAGGGTGGCCGAACTGGTGTCAATGCTCTTGGCCCACGTGAAGGCGCCCTGGGCCTGAAAACCGTGGCTCATGCGCTTCGCCAGTTGCGTTTCGAGAGCATTGTAGTAGGACCTCCCTTTATAAAACATTCCCCGAATGGAGCTATAGTTTGTGTTGATGTTTGAGTCGCCGACCGGCCACAAGTATCCGGCGGAAGTCGTGATGGGGAGAGCTATATTCGCTTCATCGACTCGGAAAGGCTGATGAACGCCGCGCGAACCAACATAAGCCACCATGGCAGCAAGATTGGAAGTAAGGCTGTACTGTAGATTTAGGTTCCATTGCATCACGTAGTTTCGCTTGGGATGTGAATCGATAAAAGTAGTGCGCAATCTTGTGCCACCGGCGTCCATTGCCGGCAGTGCGCCCACCTTGAGAGCACTTCCATCGGCGTTAGCGCTCAGCGACAAGTAATCGAAAAATGGGACAGACTGGGTCTCGAGGAGAATGAACTGATACGGCAGAGGCAGAACATCAAATAACCCTGCACCACCGCGGACAGCCATTCGTCCGGTCTTCAGAGGATCCCAAGAAAAACCGATGCGCGGCTCAAAATTATGCAAGGTTGGATTTGCAAACAATGGGCCAACACTCGCGCAAAGCGGATCGGATGTCCCGCAAACGGGCAGCGCGTCCGTGAGGTTTCGCAAGTTGACGAGGCGGCCATTGGTCTCCGTCATCACCGTGGCCATCTCGTAGCGCAAGCCCAGGTTTAGAGTCAAATTGGGCTTCCACCGCCAGTCGTCCTGCACGTACGCGCCGAAAATCGTCTGACGGAAATTACGCGGCTTGAGAGTACTTGCAACGCCGCCATTAAAATGAGAAGGACTGTTTGAGAGAAAGGAGCTAAAACCTCCGAAGATCCAAATGCCGTTGACGTCGGTAAGCGCATCTGCTTCCATTTGCATTCGCTCGACTGCGGCTCCGAACTTGATGGAATGTGTGCCGCGCACGAGAAAGCCGTCGTCATAACCCTGAAACGAATTCCAACCATAGAAGTAGGTCGGACTTCCGCCGAAGCCTCCCGAGAAGGGGGTCAAACCCGTGCCGATCAGCGAAGGCGCGGCCCTGTCCTGAAAGCCCTGGCTGCTCTGAAAGGCGCCCAGAGTTACGTCTGAAGCAATCTTTCCTGGCGACAGGTCCGCCACGCTCTTATTGTTGTTGGTATTTTGGTGGTTGAAACCGAACCGCACCGCATTGACGAAGGTAGGAGTGAAACTGTGGGTCTCCTCGACGGCCAGGATTTGCCTGGAGGTTCGCGAGAAGAGCCCGACGTTTCCGAACGCGTCCGGGGAATTGTAGGGAGTTTTGTCATAGAGATAGGTACCGAACACGCCGTCTTTATCGGAAAACTTATGGTCGACGCGGCTGGTAAGGAAGTCTTCCCTGATTACCTGGTTGGCGATATAGAGGAAGGGGCACCTTTGATTGCCACAACTCTGCTTCGGTACGGGGAAAAGCGCAAATAATCTCTTAATGGCGGGATCCACCGGGGTTGGATCGGTGCCATTTTGGAGTTCCAGGGACGGCACGGTAAGAAAATTGGGAATGCCTTTTGCCCGGCGAATGCCTTCGTAGTCCGCGAAGAAGAACGTGCGGTTCTTGATGAGGGGGCCGCCGATGGCCCCGCCAAACTGGTTTTGTCTAAAGGAAGCTTTCGGAAGTGTAGGGTCTTGTTCGAAGAAGTTCTTGGCATCGAGGGCGCTGTTCCGCAGGAATTCGTACACGCTGCCATGGAAACTATTCGAGCCGGAGCGCGTGACGGCGTTGATGACCCCGCCGGAAGTCTTGCCGTATTCCGCCGAGTAATTGCTGGTTAGAACCGAGAACTCCTGAATGGCATCCACGCCGAGGTTTCCGCCCAACACGCTTCCGGGCGCGCCGTTGGCGTAGTCATTAAGGCTTACGCCATCCAAGCGATAGTTATTCTGTTGCGGACGTGCGCCGGAGATGGTCAATTGTTGACCAAAACCGCGGTTACCGCGATCCGGACCGCTTGAAAAGTCCGGCTGTGCATGAATGGTATCGACGCCGGGCTGCAACGCGGCGAGGTCCGTCCAACTGCGGCCATTTAAGGGCAGTTCGCGAACGGTGGTGGCGTTCACCACCGCGCTCATGTCCGAGCTGGCCAGCTGCACCGCGGGGGCCTCTGTTGTCACCTCGACCACCATTTTCGCGGCGGAGCCGACTTGCAGAGTGAGATTAAAGACTTGCTGCGATCCGACCGTGAGCGAAATTCCCTTTCTGGTCTCCGTGCTAAATCCTTTTGCGGAGACCGCGACTTGGTATTCTCCGGGCAGCAGGTTAGGGGCGATGTAGAAACCGTCTGCGTTCGTCGTAACCGTGGTGGTAATCCCCGTAGCTACGTTAGTAATGGAAACCTGGGCCTGAGGCACAATTTTGCTGGATGGGTCCATTATCGTACCGGAGAGAGTTCCTCCAGCTACTTGCGCGCCACTAGGAATTGAAAATAAAGTAACCAGAACTAAAAAGATGGTTATGGCTCTCGCAAACGAACGAGTCACAGAAATACATTGAAAAGGCAAGGACTCACCTCCAGAGGTTGTGCGCAGACTAGTGCATACACCCAGGTGACGCTCTAACTCAAGATTAATTTCTCATTTAGGTGCGGTATCCGGGAGGAGCCATCGGGCGGAAGGGCAGCAAGAATGAAAACAGTGTCGTTCGTTGAACGAGTTCTTGAAATATCCGTGCTGCGCCTGGAGGCGTCGTTGACTCATTTCGTTAGGAAAGATAGCATCCGGCAGGTTGGGAACATTTGCGTTTCAAATAGAAGCGGGCAATCCTCGCTTCAACATCTGAGGGAGCGAAAATGAAGAGAGCACGGTTTTTTATGTTCGCACTGGTGGTTGCGCTGGCAGCAAGCGGGAGGGCGCAAGATCATGCTCCCTTGAAATTGGTGGCCACAATTCCATTGCCGGGCCTGCATGACGGCGATTTTGACCACTTTGCACCGGATGTGGCCGGGCACCGTTTGTTTCTCACCGGGGAAGAAAATGAAAAAGTCGTAGTGTTGGACACCAGCGCGAACGCGGTGATTCACACCATGGAGGGCATCAAAGCACCGCATGCCATCCTGTACCGCGCCGATTTGAAAAAACTTTTCATTGTGGAGGGTGACGCATCTGCGGTGCGAGTGTACGACAGTGACAGTTACAAGCTGACCGCAGAAATTAGAGTTTCCATCGACGCGGATTCGATTGCCTACGATGAGGCAACGCATTATTTGTATGTCGTCAACGGCGGCCGGGAGGCGCATACGCCGTATTCCTTGATTAGTGTGGTGGATACGAACAGCATGAAGAAGCTGCGCGATATCAAAATTAATTCCAACCACGTTGAAGCCATTGTGCTGGAACAATCCGGGACCCGTCTGTTTTGCAATATTACGGGGCTGAATGCCGTGGGCGTGATGGAGCGCAATAAGACTTCCTTAACGGCCACCTGGCCTCTACCGGCCGGTGACACGCAAAACGTGGCGATGGCCTTGGACGAAGCGAATCATCGGCTGTTTGTTGTAACTCGTAAGCCGGGTAAGTTAGTGGTCCTCAATTCCGACGACGGAAAATTGATCGCCGATTTGCGCGCCGTGGGCTTTGTGGACGACATGAGTTACGATGCGAAGCTCAAGCGCCTGTACTTGGCTGGAGATCAGTTTGTGGACGTCTTCGAACAGAAGGACGCCGACCATTACGCTCTGCTGGCTAAAATTACGGGCAGCTTCCGCGCGAAGACCGCCATCCTGGTTCCGGAGCTCAATCGCTATTACCTGGCCGTCCCCCATCACGAAAACAAGGATGCTGAAGTGCGGGTGTACGAGGTGCAGCCCTAAGGAACGCGTGGGTGGCAGCTCGAAGTGAAGTACATCCGCCAATGGAAACTTCTTCCCAAATCCGAGCACAAACGCGAGAGCCTGGCGCGCAGCAGGAAATGAGTTCGCGTGGCGCCTCGCCGCGCTGGATTCGAATCATTCCCGTCGCGCTGGTGATGTACACGATTGCGTTTATCGATCGAACCAATATCTCCCTGGCCCTGCCGCGGATCAGCCGCGACTTGAATCTGGATCCGCAACAAGCGGGAACGGTCGCCGGTATCTTTTTCTGGGGATACCTTGCATTGCAAATCCCGGGCGGCCATTTGGCAAAATATTGGAGCCCGAAGAAATTCATCAGCGTCCTGCTGGTGGCGTGGGCAACGTTTGCCGTAGGCTGCGGACTCGTGCGCACGTATCAACAATTGCTCATCCTTCGGCTGCTCCTGGGAGTGGCAGAGAGCGGAGTTTTTCCTGCGACTCTGATTCTACTGTCGCATTGGTTCTCGCGCGCCGAGCGCGCTCGCGCCAACGCTTTCTGGCTACTCTGTTTGCCGGGAGCAGTCATCGTGGCATCACCATTCTCGGGATGGATGCTCGACCACTGGAGCTGGCGGGTGATGCTAGTCGCCGAGGGATCGCTGCCATTCCTGTGGCTTGCCGTCTGGCTCGCGTTTATCCAGGACCATCCAGCAGATGCCGCGTGGTTGCCAGAGCGCGAGCGCAAGTCTCTGGTGGCGACGCTGCGGCGAGAATCCCTTGAATTGGACGGTACCCAGAATATCCCCTACCTCCGCGCCCTTCTTCGTCCTCAAGTCTTTCTCTTGGCCGCGATCTATTTCTGTTTTGTGAGCGGGCAGATGGGATTGCTTTTTTGGCTCCCCAGTGCCATGGAGAAATTCAAGAAATTGAGCAGTCTGCATACGGGAATGCTGTACACACTGCCATTCATTGTGGGAGCTACTGCTCTGCTAATTGTTTCCCGTCATTCCGACAGAATGCATGAGCGCCGGCGGCATGCCGCTGGCGCCATGCTTCTGGGCGGGTGTTGCATTTTGCTTGCTGTCGCGACCATTCCTTATTCGCTTCCAATTGCATTCGCGTTCATCGCACTGAGCGGCATCGGCGCATACGGCCCAATGGGCGCGTTCTGGGCGATACCGACGGAAACCCTGCCGGCAAAGATTGTCGGCTCGGTGATGGGATTCGCAAACGCCATCGGCAATCTGGGCGCTTACTTTGCGCCGCTCATCGTCGGCCATTTGAATAAGAAAACCGGGAATTTTCTATCGGGATTCACGTATCTCGGATGGATTACCGTGGTGGCCGCTGGACTGGCGATGTTTTTGAAGACCGCGCCGGTTGTTCCTGCGGCGCAAGTCAGGGAGGGGCAATGAGAGTTGAAGCCAAGCGGCTTCACGCCGGAGTCTCGATTGTTGGAGCCGCGATGTTTTTTGCGCTTTGCTTGTGTCCCACTCCGGGTTTCGCGCAGGAGCCAGCGACTCCTTTGCCCCCGCCACTGCCGCCGCCGCGTGCCAGAACCAATGAAAAAGTAGCTATTCGGGCTGGGCGGTTGTTTGATTCGAAATCAGACGTGCTCAAGAAACAGCAGGTCATTCTGATCGAAGGAGCGCGCATCCTTCAGGTGGGCTCTGCGAGCGATGTGCAAATTCCGCCGAGTTATGAGGTCCTGGACCTGAGCAACGCGACGGTTTTGCCGGGGCTAATTGATGGGCACACGCATGTTTTTACCAGCGGCCCTGACCTTGACGAACAGATGATGAAGGAGCCGTTGCAATACCGAGCCCTGGAGGCGCTGGTCAACGCGCAACGCGATCTCTATGTTGGATTCACCACCCTGCGCGACCTGAAGACACTTGGCGGAATGTATGGTGACGTGGATTTGCGGAACGCTATCAACAGCGGGCTGGTGCAAGGGCCGCGAATGCAAGTCTCCGGGCGAGGCTTCCAGACTACTGGAGGCTTTCGCCCCAAGGGCTACTCGCGCGATATCCCGCTGCCCTCGATGCTGCAGACCGTCGATTCACCGTGGGAAGCAAGGAAGGCGGTACGCGAACAGCTGATGAACGGCACGGATTGGATCAAAATTTATGCCGCGTATGAATTTACGTTTGCAGCGGACGGCAAGATGGTGATTCCGCCGACGTTTACGCTGGAAGAGGTGCAGGCGTTCGTCGAGGAGGCGCATGATAAGGGACATAAAGTTTCTTGCCACGCGTTCGGAGGAAAAGGTTTGCGCAACTGTCTCGGTGCTGGTGTGGACACGATCGAGCACGGCGTGGAACTTTCTGATGACGACATCCAGCAGTTCAGGACCAAGGGCATTTACCTCATTCCGACGCTGTATCATTACCAGCTCGACCGGGGACATGATGCGAGGAAGTACGGCGGCCATACGGTTGCTGAAGTTTCCGAGCCGAGTTTTCGGCGTGCCGTTGCGGCAGGTGTGAAGATTGGTTTTGGGACGGGTGTGGGGCCGTTTCCGCACGGCACTCAGACAAAAGAGTTCGGCTACATGGTTAAATTCGGAATGAGTGCGGCGCAAGTGATTCGCTCCGCGACGATCGTGGATGCGCAAATGATGGGATGGGAGGCGAATATCGGCACCATCGAGCGAGGAAAATTCGGCGATATCGTTGCCGTTTGCAGCGATCCACTGGGCGATATTACCGAACTGGAGCGCGTGAAGTTCGTGATGAAGGGAGGCCAGGTCGTGCGCAATGACGTTAACTCTCCGGGCGAAGCAGGATGCGGCAAAAAGTGAAATGTGAGCTAAGAGCTACTCGGGTGACTCATGCGCAGGCGTGATTTTGGAAAGGCTTCTCTGGGCGCGATTGCCTCGACCGCGTTCCTCCGATCGGCAAAGGGCGCCGAACCCCCCGTCGGCGGCGATTTCGCGAAGGCTCCCGGGCTTACTGAGTACGTCGGGAAATTTATCGCGTCTACGAAGTACGAGGACATTCCACAAGACGTCGTCGAGCTGGGCAAGAAGTCCATTCTCGATGGCTTGGGACTGGCGCTGGCCGGCTCACGGGCGCAAACGGGGGTGATTTGCCGGGAATATGTCGAGCATCTCGAGATCTGCGACGGAAAAGCTAGCATCATCGGTTCTTCAAAAAAGACTTCTCCGCGCTTCGCCGCCTTTGTAAACGGCGTATCCATTCATGCAGATGATTTCGACGACACGCAACTCTCCGCCGCAAAAGATCGCGTATATGGGCTCCTAGTTCACCCTACTGTCCCCGTGTTGCCCGCGTTGCTGGCGCTGGCTGAAGGCAGAACCATTTCCGGCAAGGACCTCATGCTCGCATATCATGCGGGTGTCGAAGTGGAATGCAAGATTGCGGAGGCCATCTCACCTCGCCATTACCAGGATGGGTTTCATTCCACTGGGACTTGTGGTCCATTCGGATCGGCGGCAGCCTGTGCGAAGTTACTTCGCTTCGATCTTTCGAAAATACTGAATACCTTTGGGCTGGTGGCCAGTCAGTCGGGAGGACTCCGCGAAAACTTCGGCACCATGACTAAGCCATTTCAGGCCGGTCATGCCGCCGAGAGTGGTCTGGCGTCGGCCGAGTTGGTCGCGCTGGGTTGGACGGCAGCAGAGCAAATTCTGGAGGCGGAGCGCGGATTCTTCCACGCGTTCGGGGGATCGTTCGATCCCGGCGCGATCATGGATCGTCTGGGGAAACCGTGGACCTTCGCATCACCCGGAATTTCACTGAAACCCTACCCGTCAGGATCCCTCGCTCATCCCGCGATGACCGAGCTCGCGCGGCTGATCGAAGTCCACAAACTGCATGCGGCTCAGGTGGAAAAACTTGACGTCGGGGCAAATCACCAGATGACGACCACGCTGCTTCATCACCGGCCCAAGACAGGTTTGCAAGCCAAGTTCAGCATGGAATTTTGCATGACGATACTCCTCTTGCGCGGAAAAGCAAGCTTAGGCGAGTTCTCGGACAAAGTGGTTCAAGGAGCAGACGTGCAAGAAATGATTGGCCGAATCAACTTCCACGTCGATCCGGAGGCTGAGAGCGCCGGCTATGACAAAATGACATCCCTTCTGAAGGTTTATCTTAAGGATGGTCGGGTCATCACCGGCCACGCGGAGTTTGCCAAAGGCAGCCCCGCGAACCCCATGAGCTTTGACGAAGCAGCAGCGAAGTTTAGAGGATGTGCTGAATTTGCGGAGTGGCCCAAGGCCAAGACCGAGAAACTCATCACGTACGTAAAGGAATTGGGTTCTGTGCTTGATGTCAGTGTTCTTTCGCCTTTGCTTTCGGCAGAGAAGGGATAAGCTTCAACACAAATGAAAACGTTCAACATTGCCGTCATCGCCGGAGATGGCATCGGCAAAGAGGTCGTTCCGGAAGGCATTCGCGTGCTCGAAGCAGCAGGAAAGCGTTTTGGATTTCAATTTAACTGGCAACAATTCGATTGGAGTTGCGAAAGATACGTGAAGAACGGAAAGATGATGCCGCCCGATGGCCTGCAACAGCTTCGGCCGTTCGACGCCATTTTCCTGGGAGCTGTGGGGCATCCTAGTGTTGCAGATCACGTCTCGCTTTGGGGTCTCTTGATCCCCATCCGGCGCACTTTCCGGCAATACGTCAATCTGCGGCCGGTGCGCCTTTTTGAAGGGATTGAGACGCCGTTGAAAAATTGGAAGCCTGGTCAAATTGATTTCTGCATCGTCCGGGAAAACAACGAAGGGGAATATTCGAATATCGGTGGGCGTCTCTACGAAGGAACCGACGACGAGATGGCCGTCCAGCAAACCGTCTTCACTCTGCGTGGAGTGAACCGCGTGATGCGCTACGCGTTCGACTTGGCCCGCAAGAGAAACAAGCATCTCACCTCCGCCACAAAATCCAACGGGATCATTCACACCATGCCCTTCTGGGATGAATGTTTTCATGCCCTGGCCGCCGAAAATCCCGACATCCGCACCGATCAGTTTCACATCGATATCCTGACCGCTCACTTCGTGCGCCATCCCGATTGGTTTGACGTGGTCGTGGGCTCCAATCTATTTGGAGACATTCTCTCTGACTTGGGCCCCGCCGTCGTTGGATCGATTGGCATCGCCCCTTCCGCCAATCTCAATCCGGAAAAAGAATTTCCCTCCATGTTTGAGCCCGTCCACGGCTCAGCGCCGGATATCGCGGGGAAGTGCATCGCCAACCCTATCGGGCAAATTTGGTCGGGCGCGATGATGCTCCGCCATATCGGCGCTTCGGAAGCCGCGGATGCTGTCGAGAACGCCATCGCGCATGTTCTCGCTCACGCCAAAGTTCGTACACCCGATATCGGGGGCAATGCGACGACCGAGGAGTTAGGAGCGGCAATCGCTTCACAGGTAGGCAGAGAGAACTAGCATGCACAGCCAGCCTCCCTTTGCTGGAAAAACATTATGTAATCGTCGTCACTCCGATCGCATTTCGGACATTCACTCAAGTGGAGTTAAAGTTGTTCTTGCGAACAGTATGGTCTAATGATCGCCTCCTCTGATCGAAGCACAAAAATTTGGTCCGTGATTCGCGTCTCCAGCGGAAACTTTCTGGAGATGTACGACTTCATGGTCTTTGGCTACTACGCGACGGCCATCGGCCACGCGTTCTTTCCCAGCGGCAACCCTTTCGTATCGCTCATGTTGTCGCTGATGACGTTTGGTGTGGCATTCCTGATGCGGCCCGTCGGCGCTATCGTGCTCGGCGCGTACACCGATCACCATGGCCGCCGCGCGGGCCTCATTCTGACTCTGACTTTGATGTCCGTCGGCATTTTTTCAATCGCCTGCACTCCGGGGTATGCAACCATCGGCTTGCTGGCTCCGCTGCTCGTGTTGATCGGTCGGCTCCTCCAGGGCTTTTCCGCGGGCATGGAATTGGGTGGCGTGTCCGTCTATTTATCCGAAATTGCCACGCCGGGACACAAGGGTTTCTACGTAAGCTGGCAATCGGGCAGCCAGCAGGTAGCGGTGATGTTCGCTGCTCTCGTGGGAGTCGTGCTCAGCTCCAAACTTCCGCCCGAGAAAATGACGGCCTGGGGATGGCGCGTCCCACTTCTTCTCGGCTGCGGAATTATTCCTTTTTTGTTTCGGCTCAGACGCTCTTTGCAGGAAACGGATGAGTTCGTCGCGCGCAAGCACCGGCCGACAACCTCAGAGATTTTCCGCTCGCTCACTGCCAATTGGGCGGTCGTGCTCGTTGGAACCATGATGGTCACCATGACCACCGTTTCCTTTTACTTGATCACTGCCTACACTCCCACCTTCGGCAGTTCGGTGCTTCACCTGGCGAACATCGACAGTTTGATGGTCACCCTCTGCGTGGGGGCATCGAATCTCTTCTGGCTTCCGCTGATGGGAGCGCTGTCCGATAGAATCGGTCGCCGGCCGTTACTTTTCTTTTTCACAATACTAATGCTGGTTACGGCCTATCCGGCGATGCTGTGGCTAGTGCGCGAGCCCACTTTCGCGCGCTTACTGACCGTCGAACTCTGGCTGTCCTTCATCTACGGCAGCTATAACGGCGCGATGGTGGTGTTCTTGACGGAGATCATGCCCGTCGACGTACGAACCTCGGGATTTTCGCTTGCTTATAGTCTCGCCACGGCGGTCTTCGGCGGTTTTACGCCGTTGATTTGCACCTACCTGATTCATCGCACCGGCAACCGTGCCGTTCCCGGCTTGTGGCTATCTTTAGCCGCTGCGTGCGGACTTGTCGCAGTACTCTTAGCCAGACCTCAGCAAGATGCGATTGGAGCTGGCTAAAGTGGAGGTTTCCTTAGGTGCAGAGTTTACACTGCTATGATTATTCGAGCGGCCGAGCTTCCTGTATTTCAGAATCAGGTTTTCACCGTCATGATCGGGGGAAACATTCGGAGCACGTTTGGAACGCTGAAGGCGACTTCAAGGGAAACGAATTTGCCCCACAGGTAAAATCAGTGCGTCGGTGGGTTGCTAGAGATTGTCGCTGACGATCCGAAACCGATACGAATCGACATGAAAAGTAGTTGCACCCTCAATTGCACACTCGCTGCCGACTGTGCCCAATTTTTGTGGCGTACTTTGTGCCATAACCGCGCACTGCCCACCCATGCAATTCTCTGCTTCTCAGTGCGAATTCGTCTTGCAGTGCTTTGATAAACGCGCTTACCGGACAAGTGCCGATCATCGATTCCAGTTGTCCGGTAAGAACGGAACGTGGCGTCACGGATAGAACGGCGTGCGGTCGAACAGGTTGTTGGGTTTGAGCATCCAGCCGGTCCACATGACGAGGGCCACCCCGTTCCACCATCCTCCAGCGGTAATTTCTCCGTCTTCATCGCGAGGATGATGGTGAATTGAGCCTTTGTACCAAACCACAATATCGGCGTTAGAGACAGGCTCGGGTGGAGAGATGTAGTTGGGAAGCTCGCGGGCGTGCATTTCGGAGCCGTTGTAATGGGTGACCCAGAAGTCGTGTTGCGTGAACTCCTCCTGGTGCCGGGAGAGCCCGCTGGTTGGCAGTGGCATCAGATGCAAGGAGGTCGGGTCGCCTCTGCCATTCTTCAGGGTGGCGTCGTAAACATGCAGCTCGTTGAACGCATGCGGATCCCAATCGCCGCCGCCTTCAAACGAGACCAAGGGTTCGGTATCGGTGGCCGTGGAAACGGGTATGGGCTCGGTGTGTGTGCCAACCTTAACCGAATCGCCCCAGAAGCCGTCCAGGTCAATGTCGAGCCGCCAGATGGGGTTGTGAATGTGAGGCTCGAACTGCAGCCCAGGGAGGTTGACAGCAGTTGCGCCGACGCGACCCAGCACCACGCCGTCGTCGCGGAAGGTCCATTCAATGATGTAATTATAGTTGGCAGCACCGAGTGCTGCCCACAGGACCACTTCCTCGCCACGGCGCACCTGATTCCAGTTCTTCCACAGAAGTCCGCGGTCGTGCACCTGCTTACAAACGTCGCCGCCGAGCGGGGTTCCGCCGAGCGAGGCAGGACAATCCGCGGTGCCTATCGCGGTCAGCGGAAAGCTGTAGTCCGACATGTCGTAATATCGGGGCCAGCCTTGGTGATACGGAACGAAAATGTCTGAGACGCGCGCATCCCAGAAGATCCAGATCCATCGAGCATTGGGAGAAGGGCGGAAAAACGCCCAATGGATCACCAAACCCTGCTGAGGAACGGTGTCCCAGCAAAGCCGCCAGTGAGTTTGTTCGGGGCCAGTCGTGGGGAAGGCTTGGTCGACTAGGTTTATGCCGGAGCACGGCATCCAGGGCGGGGGAGTCTGCGCCGCAACAGGCGCTGCCAGCGCAAGCAAGAAGAGTGCAGCCCAGGTGAAGAAACGCCAGCTCATTTTTCCCTCCTCTGCACATAGACTTTCTGGGCGCTGAGGTCCACGATAACCGTGGGCTCCGTCAAATATGCATTCCCGCGCGCAAACAGCAATTGCAAGCAGCGATGGTGAAAGCAGGGATCCTTTTCCTCCGTGCCACGCACTCTGAGCGCACGCACAACGAAGCCCGGTGGCGCCGCAGCCGGCTTTGGCGGGGTGCGTTCGACTTCGTAACGTTCGACTTCTGGGCCGAGCGCCCGGCGAACTTCTTCATCGCGACGCGCGAGCTGCCAAGCCTCAGCGAGGTCGTCTACGGTCATTGGTATTTGTTCGCTTGAAAGGCGGGCGACCTCGGTAACCGTGCCGCGTGCGAGGTCCACGACTGCTCGCACGCCCGCTTCGCCTTCATAGCGAAAGAGGACCACCACGGCAAAGCGGCCCATAGAGATAGAGCGGCCAGCAGCGGCTGCCTGTATTTCCTCTTGAGAAGGTTTGATCGCAGTTAGATCCACGGAGACAGTCTTGCGCCGGCCTTTTCCGAGCAGTTCCTGCACGCGTGGGTCTGCGAGCGCAACTTGTTCCGCTTCGTGTTTCTCATGTTCAGTAAGTGGATCGAGCGGCAGCACACGAGCCTGTTCGGGTTTGGCCTGCTCCGGGCGCGGAGGGGATGTGTGCGGGGCCACAGTCAGCACAGCAAAGATGCAGAGACCGCCGCACAGGGCAAGAGGTTGGGAGACCCGCTGGACGTTCATGTTCGCACCTCCTCAGCACGGGTACGAGAGGGGATGGGCGATGCGCAGAATATAGTGCCGTCCAGTGGCACTGTCAAGTGGGTTAA
>WNFI01166825.1_pt1 | contig 14313 bp, 13 predicted proteins | sample 5400471 | NCBI WGS metagenome assembly WNFI01 (sample SAMN13153348, study PRJNA577476) | soil metagenome | isolation source: 100 cm saprolite on Douglas fir-dominated hillslope | place: USA:California | collected 2013-09-17
CAGCGTGCGCGTCATCGGCCCCGCGATGTCGGCGAGCAGGCTGAGAGGGACGACGCCGGCGCGGCTGGTGAGGCCCATGGTGGAGCGGATGCCCGCCAGCGCCTGGTGTGACGAAGGGCCGCGGATCGAATTACCGGTGTCGCTGCCGAGCCCGATCGCGCCGAAGTTCGCCGCGATGGCCGCGGCGGTGCCGCCGCTCGAGCCCGCCGTGACGCGATCGAGCGCGTAGGGATTGCGCGTGTACCCCGGCAGCAGAGAGTTAACCGTTTCGTAGGGACTGAACGCGAACTCGGCCATGTTGGACTTGGCGAGCACGATCGCGCCGGCGTCTTTGATCCGTTTCACGAGGAACGCGTCCTTGTTCGAGACGAACCCCTGCAGCGACAGCGAACCCGCGGCGCTCTGCAGGCCGACCGTTTCGAAGTTGTCCTTCACGATGGCCGGGATGCAGTGCAGCGGGCCGGTCAGGCCCGACTGGGCGAAGCGGCGATCGAGCTCGTCCGCGAACGCCCGGGCATCCGGGTTGACCATCACGATGGCGTTCAGGGACGGGCCGTTCTTGTCGTAGGCGTCGATGCGTCGGAGGTAGGCATCGACCAGCGCGCGGCACGTCAGACGGCCCGCCTTCATCGCGCCGTGGATCTGCGCGATGGTGGTTTCCTCGACGCGGAACGGTGGAGGCGCAGGAGCCGGCTGCGCGAGCAGGGGAGCCGTCAGCAGCAGGAGGAGTAAGAGTTTCACGCGCATGGGCTGACATTATTGGATGGGTGGGGGAGGGAGGTCCAGCGACGGAGGAGGACGGAGACGGAGACACGGAGACGGAGACACGGAGACGGAGGTTCAGAGACGGAGGCAGCGGGGGTTACGGAGGCAACGGGCCAAGCCTTGCACACGGAGGCACGGGGGAACGGAGGCTTACGGGGCCATCAGGTCGCCGGGGGGGCCGGCCCCGGCGAGGGCGCGCGGGGCGGCGGCCTTCGGCCCCACGGTGATCTCCAGCCGCACGCAGCGCGGCTCCGGCGGACCGACGTCCGGACCGAGGTCGTAAAAACCTCGATCGCTCAAGTTGCCTGGCCTCGCTGGAACAGCGTACCTCGCGGTCGCTTTCAGACCACCACGTGTGATTTGGGCCTGATCTCGCTGCCACCCTTCTTGCATCGGCCTGCAGCATGCTTGCATCGCTCGGCCCGATCAATCAGATCACCTCGCGGATCATTGCGGCCGCGATCGAAGTACACCGTACTCTGGGACCCGGACTCCTCGAATCCGCCTACCACGCGTGTCTGCTCTACGAGCTGCGTCTTAGTGGCCTGAAGGTGGAATCGGAAAAGAGAATTCCGGTCGTCTACAAGGGGATCGTGCTGGACTGCTCGTACGTGTTGGATCTGCTGATCGAAAACACGGCGATCGCGGAAATCAAGTGCCTCGGGGTCGTGTTGCCGGTGCACGAGGCTCAATTGATGACGCAGCTCAGGCTCGCGAACAAACCTGTAGGATTGCTGTTGAATTTCAATGTTCCGGTTATGAAGGACGGAATCACACGTAAACTGAACCGGCAGGCCCTGAACGAATGACCCTCCGTGCCCCCGAGTCTCCGTTTGTAAGTGTTGTCCCGTTCCCTTCATACTCTCCGTTGTCTCCGTCCCTGATTCTCCGTCTCCGAATCCTCCGTCTCCGAATCCCCCGTTTCCGACATCGCCACCGGCCGTGATCACCCTGGAAGAGGCACTCTCGAAGTACTGGGGCTACACGTCCTTCCGTCCGCTGCAGCGCGAAGCGATGGCGGCGATTCTCGATGCCCGCGACTCGGTCGTCGTGCTGCCCACCGGCGGCGGGAAGTCGCTGTGCTTTCAGGCGCCGGCGCTGGTGCGCGGCGGACTCGGGCTCGTCATCTCCCCACTCATTTCGCTGATGAAGGATCAGGTCGACACGCTGGTGCAGAACGGCATCGATGCGGCCTGCTACAACAGCTCGCTCGCGCCGGACCGGAAAGCCGCGGTCGTCGCCGGTATCCGCGAGGGGCGGTACTCGCTGCTGTATGTTTCGCCCGAGCGGCTGGCAGGCGAGGGGAGCGCAAACTTCCTGCAGATGGTCGGCCGCGTGTCGTACATCGCGATCGACGAGGCCCACTGCATCAGCCAATGGGGCCACGACTTCCGTCCGGAGTACCGCCAGATCGGCGCGCTGCGGTCCCGGTTCCCCGGCGTCAGCCTGCACGCGTTCACCGCGACCGCGACCGCGCGCGTCCGCCGCGACATCGCGTCGCAGCTCGAGCTCCGCGACGCCGTCGAGCTCGTCGGCTCCTTCGATCGCCCCAATCTCGTCTACCGCGTCCTGCCGCGCGGCACGCTGAAAAAGCAGCTGCAGGAGATCCTCGCGCGGCAACGCGGCAACGCGGGCATCATTTACTGCACCTCGCGCCGTGAAGTCGATGCCCTGGCCGCGTGGCTGTCGTCCACCGGCCTCCGTGCGGTGCCGTATCACGCCGGACTCGATGACCTCGATCGGCACCGCAACCAGGACGCGTTCATCAACGAGGAGGCCGACCTCGTCGTCGCCACCGTCGCGTTCGGGATGGGCATCGATCGCTCCAACGTGCGCTTCGTCATCCACGCCGGTGCGCCGCAATCGCTGGAGCACTACCAGCAGGAGTCGGGACGGGCGGGGCGCGACGGGCTCGAGGCGGAGTGCGTGCTCGTGTACTCCGGCGCCGACTTCCTGAAGTGGCGGGTGATGCTCGAGCGCAGCGGCGAGTTGACGGACGCGCGCCGCTCCCTGCTCCGCGACATGGAGCGGTACGCCGCCGGCGTCGGCTGCCGTCATCGTCATCTCGTGTCGTATTTCGGGGAACGGTTCGAGAAGGCGGACTGCGGCGCCTGCGATTACTGCCTGGGCGAGCTCGAGGCGGTCGGCGACGGGGTCGTGATCGCGCGCAAGATCCTGTCCTGCGTGGCGCGCGTCGGCCAGCGGTTTGGCGCGGCGCACGTCGCCAACATCCTGAGCGGCAGCGAGAGCGAACAGGTCACGAAGCGGGGGCACCAGCGGCTCAGCACGTTCGGCCTCTTGCGCGACGCACCGGTCTCGGAGATTCGCGGCTACATCGAGCAGATCAGCGCCGAGGGGCTGCTGCGTCAGACCGAGGATCAGTACCCGGTCCTGGCGTTGACCGAAGCGGGCGTCGCCCTGCTCAAAGACGCGGCCGCCATGCCGGATCTCGCGCTGGCGCGCCAGCGGCGAGTCACGAAGGACCGCCGCCCCGAACGTGCCCGGCCCGACACCGAGGCGTGGAAAGACGTCGACCACGATCTCTTCGATCGCCTGCGCGCCGTCCGCCTCCGCATCGCGCGGGAGCGCGGGGTCCCGCCATACGTCATCTTCCACGACACGACGTTGCGCGAGCTGGCGCGCCTGAAGCCGTCGAGCGTCGCCCAGTTGCAAACCGTCTATGGCATCGGCGCCCGCAAAGCCGAGCAGCTCGGGGCAGCCTTCGTTGACGAGATCAGGAGCTACGTCGCGCAGAGTTGACGACGATCCCGCGGCCTCCTCTATGTGGCGGCCGGAGTCGTTACTTCAGGTACACTGTGGATTCCCCTGCAAGAATCAGGAATAAGGAGACGCATGAGGGTGGCTGCGCTTCGCTCGATGTTGGCAGTGGCAGCGGCAGTGGCGACGGCGGTCCTGTGCGTGCCGCTCGGCGCCCAGGATCGCCTCAAGTCGATGCCGGGCTACGACCAATTTCAGAAAATGACCGCGCAGATCCCGGGGTCGGTGAAGCTCGGTTCGCTCGCCACGAAATGGAAAGACGACAGCTCGTCGTTCGAATACAGCTGGGACGGCAAGCGCTACCGAGGGCGTTCTACAAGAACCACAACCTGTGGCTCAGCGCCGCCGACGGCAGCCATCCGATCGCGCTCAGCACCGACGGCAGCGAGCGGGATCGCGTGAAGTACGGCACGGCCAGTTGGGTCTACGGCGAAGAGCTCGAGCAGCGGACGGCCATGTGGTGGTCGCCCGACAGCCGGAAGATCGCGTATTACCGCTTCGACGAGAAGCCGGTGCCGGATTTCTACCTGCAGATGAACCAGACGCAGGTGCAGGACTCGCTCGACGTCGAGGCCTACCCGAAGCCGGGGAAGCCCAATCCGACCGTGGACGTCCTTGTCTACGACGTGGCGTCGAAGAGGACGGTAACGATCGATGTGCGTGACGGCAAGCCGTTCGACAACACGGCCATCGGTCACTACGTCTACAACGTCGCCTGGTCACCGGACGGCAAAGAACTGATGCTGAACCGCACGAACCGGAAGCAGAACGTCCTCGAGCTGGCCGCGTGCGGTCCGGAGACCGGCAAGTGCCGGGCGATCGTGCATGAAGAGTGGCCGACCGGCTGGATCGAAAACCGCCCCCAGATGCGCTTCCTCGCCGACGGCAGGCGGTTCATCTGGGAGTCGCAGCGCACGGGATGGAACAATTTCTACCTGTATGACCTGTCCGGCACGCTGATCGCGCCGTTGTCGAGCCGGACGGCCGACGAGGCCGCCAGCATCGTGGCGGTCGACGAAACACGGAACGTCCTCTTCTACACCGCGCGCGATGGCGACAACTTCATGAAGCTGCAGCTCCACCGCGTCGGGCTCGACGGCCGGGACGACCGGCGCCTGACCGATCCGGCGTTCCACCATACCGTGACTGCGTCACCCGGCGGTACGCTCTTCATCGACGTCGCGCAGACCCACGACTCGCCGCCGTTCACGCGCCTGATCGACGGCGACGGCACGGTCGTCTCCGAGCTCGCGAAGAGCGACACGACGAAGTTCGATCGGCTTGGCTTCAAGAAGGCCGAGATGTTCACCTACACGGCGGCCGACGGGAAAACGCCCCTCCACGGACTGATCCACTTTCCGTCCAATTTCGATCCGTCGAAGAAGTATCCGGCGCTGGCCAGCGTCTACGGCGGTCCTGCGGCCGCCGCCACGAGCGAGCGGTTCGCGATGCCGAACCCGCTGACCGAATACGGGTTTCTCGTGCTGCAGCTCGATTCCCGCGCCGTGCCCGGCATGGGCAAGCGCACCCTCGATCAGATTTACCTCAAGCTCGGACAGGTCGAGATGGACGACATGGCGGAAGGCGTCAAGGCGCTCTGGAGCCGCCCCTATTTCGACCGGAGCCGCGTCGGGATCCACGGGTCCTCATACGGTGGCTACAGCTCGGCGATGGAGATCCTCCGTCATCCCGAGATCTTCGCGGCCGCCGCGGCGGCGTCCCCGCCAACCGACTGGCGCAACTACGACACGATCTACACAGAGCGCTACATGTGGATCCCGGAGGAGAACAAGCAAGGCTACGACGCCGGCGCCGCGATGACCTACGCGAGCAATCTGAAGGGTCGCCTGCTCCTGTACTACGGCACCGCCGACAACAACGTACACCCGTCGAATTCGCTACAGCTCATCAAATCGCTGCAGCAGGCGGGCAAAAGCTTCGAGGTACAGGTCGGGCCGGACCAGGGGCACTCGAACGTCAACCAGCAGCGCATGATGGAGTTCTTCATCGAAAACCTCGTCATCCATCCGCCGGTTCAAGACGCAAGGGTGACGGAGAACGCACGTCCCGGAGGATGATGATCGTCGCCGAAGAGATCCCCTCGGCGACGGCCGACTAGCGCTTACGCGGTTCGACGTTCAGCTCGCCCAGCTTCGCCGCCATATCTTCCGCCGACGTGGCGACCTTGATCGTCTTGTCGATTGCCTGGATCCTGCCGTCCTTCCCGATGTAGAACGTCCAGCGGTTCGCGACACCGCGCGGGCTGAGCACGCCGTACGCGGTCGCGGTCTCTTTCGTCGGATCGCTCAGCAGCGGGAAGTCCGCTTTGTGCATCTCCCCGAAGCCTTTGTTGTCCGCGACCGGATCGACGCTCGCCATGAAGTACGCGACGTTGTACTTCTTGATCAGGTCGCCGTGCTCCGCCAGCGACTTGCACTCAATGGTGCAGCCGCTGGTATACGCCTTGGGGAACCATGCCACGACGAGGGCCTGCTTGCCCTTGAAGTCCGACAGCTTGTAGGTCTTGCCATCGCTCGCCTGCAGTGAGAAGTCGGGCGCTTGATCGCCGACTTTCAGCTCGATCGGGTTCGGGGTGGTCGTCGCCGGCACCTGCGCCGCGAGCGTGGCCGCGGCGATCGCAAAGATCGCGGCGGTCGTGAGAAAACTCATGTAATGCCTCCTCAAAATACGGAAACCGGATTGCGTCTATGTTACGCGAAGACGGCGGAGGTCTTATCCATGGCCTCACCACAGTGCGACGATTGCCTGTCCGGCCGTGGCTCGTGCTCCATGGCACGGCGGACGTCGACGTGCCGGACCTGCACTCGGTCCGGCTGCCTGCCGCGCTCCTCAAGCAGGGGAGCGGCACCTCCTCCGTGACGCGTGGACGCGGGTGGACCGGTGCTGCGCCCGGTGGCTCCCGCCCGGGCGACCCGAGGGTCCCGGCCGCTGAGACCAGGAACGCCTGTTCGCTCGGGACATTTCTGCCGAGCTTTGACAAAAACGCCTGTCCGCGGTGACAAAACGCCTGTCCACAAACGCCTGTCCGCGCTTGACATACGGAGGCTGGGACGTTAGCCTCCCCGGGCTGTCAAAGGTTCACAAGAAGTTGGCAAGGTTGACCCGAGGCGGACGAGGACGAGGACGGGGACGAGACGGAGGAGCGTCTATGAGAGTGTTGAAGTGGGCACGCTGCTGGGCCATCGGGGCGCTGGGGACGCTGCTGCTCGCGGCGCCGGCCTTCGCGCAGCTCGATCGGGGCCAGATCTCGGGCCGCGTCAAGGACTCGCAGGGGGCCCTCGTTCCCGGCGCGACCCTGACGGCCACGAACACGCAGACGCACAATGCCTGGAACGCGGTCACCGACGGCACCGGGTTCTACACGTTCCCGAACCTGCCGCCGGGCAAGTACGACCTGACGTCGGAGCTGCAAGGGTTCAAGAAGGCCCTCCGGCAGAACATCCAGCTCGACGCCGCCGGATCGCTGACGCTTGATTTTGCGCTCCAGACGGGCGCCATCACCGAGCAGGTCACCGTCACGGCCGAGGCGCCCAAGCTCCAAGCCGACGTGGCGCTTCGCAAGACGGTCGAATCGAAGGACATCGAGCAGCTCGCGTTTTCCGGCCGCAACCCGATCGGCGTGGCTGGCATGAAGGCCGGGGTGATCGGCGGCAACTTCAACAATTACGGCTTCTCGGATCTGGGCAACGGCGGATTCAGCATCAACGGAAGCCGCGGCGACGAAAACAACATCACCGTGGACGGCGCCACCGCCGTTCGCACGCGGTCCTCGGGCGCCATCGTCGGCATCCAGAACGTGGATGCCATCCAGGAAGTCCAGGTCCTGACCGGCAACTACATGCCCGAATACGGGCGCGCCAGCGGCGGGCAGATCCGCCTGGTCACCCCAATACATGGGGGCGCAACCGCAGCCCCAACCCGGCCGACCACAAGCCCGAGCCGTTCAAGTTCCGGCAGTTCGGCTACGCGATCGGCGGCCCTGTCCTCAAGGACAAGCTGTTCTTCTTCGCCGCCGAGGAGTGGTCCATTTCCCGGCAGACTGAAACCAGAATCACCCTCGTGCCGACCGAGGACATGCGCAAGGGGGACTTCAGCCTGCTGCTGCAACCGAACAATGGCTTCTTCACCAAGCCGCAGGTGATCCGCGATCCGGAGACCGGGCAACCCTTCCCGAACAATGTGATTCCCCCGGAGAGGCTCAGCCAGAACGGCCTCGCCCTGCTCAAGGCGTATCCCTCGCCGCAGGCCGGCTTCTCGCAGGGCGCGGCCAACGCGATTTTCAGCAGCAACCACCCGCAGGATCAGCGCAAGGACAACTTCAGGATCGACTACCGGTACAATGCCAACAACCAGTTCACCTTCCGCTACGGCAAGTACAACTGGAAGTCGATTGACGCGTTCCGCGGAACCTTCGACTACGCCCGCACCGACTGGAATCGCCCGAACTCGAACGAGACAGTGGGCTGGACGAGCACGATCCGGCGCCTGGTCAACGAGGCCTCGTATACCCACTCCCTCGACGAGGTCTACATCAACGTGTTCAAGAGCGACAAATACAGGCGCAGCCGGTACGGCATCAACTATCCGTACCTGTTCCCGGAGAACAAGGAGATTCCGGACAAGATCCCGACGATTTCGATCGACGGCCTGCCCGACATCGACGGTGGGCCGTATCCGGCGTCGTCCACCGGGCCAATCCACACATTCAGCGATACGCTGACCTGGGTCAAGAATCGCCACACCTTCAAGGGCGGCGTCTCCCTCGAGTACTCGGGCGAGGACGACTTCGACCAGATCAACGTGCAGCCAATTCCTGGCAGCACCAACAACCAGAACGGCCGCTTCGAGTTCCGGCCGAGCAGCACGGCGCGGACCGGCGTGGCGATGGCCGACGCCGCGATGGGCCTGTTCGTCAACTATGCCGAAATCGGCCAGCGGGCGTTCACCAGGTGGCGCGCCCTGGGGACCGACGTCTTCGTGCAGGACCACTGGCGGCCGTCGAGCGCCCTGACGATCGAGGGCGGCGTCCGTTACGTGGTGTGGCCGCCCTGGCACTCGACCACCAACAACATCGCGACCTTCAGCGCCAAGGACTACGACCCGCGCAACGCCGCCGTCGTGGACCCCAAGACCGGCCGGATTCTGAGCGGCCCGCGGTACAACGGAATCCTCCTGCCCGGCACGGGATTCCCCTCGTCCGCCAGTAATCTCGCCGTCTACAACAACCCGGCTGTCCTGGCCCTCTTCCGGGGGGCGCCCCTGGGGCTCGCCCAGACCCACAAGAACGTGTTCGAGCCGCGAGGCGGGATGTCCTACCGGGTCGGCGCAAAGACGATCGTGAAGGCGAGCGCCGGCATCTTCCATAACCGCGTCACGCTCAACGACTCGCTGCTCCTCGGCGGCAACCCGCCCTTCCAGCCGCAGGTCAGCGTCAGCAACGGCTCGGCCGATAATCCCGGCGCCGCTGGCGGTGCGAACACCCTGCCGTTCAGCATGACGGCCATCGATCCGGTGTTCAAGCATCCGACGGCGTACATGTACTCCGTGGGGGCCCAGCGGGAGCTGCCGTACGGCTTCGTGGTCGATGTGGCCTACGTGGGTCGGCGGGGCCGCTACCTGCAGCGCGAGCGCGACATCAACCAGTTGCTGCCCGGGACCACGTTTGCGAACCCCGGCGTGAACCGCGATGCGCTCCGGCCCTACCTGGGTTACGGCGTCATCCGCGAATCGGAAAACAGCGGACGGTCCCGCTACAACAGCCTCCAGCTCTCCGCCGATCGGCGGTTCCGGAACGGCTTCAAGTTCGGCGCTGCCTACACGCTCAGCAAGTCGCTCGACAATGCGAGCGACAAGCGCAACGTGCTCTTCAACAGCTACGACGACTCCGGCTACTGGGGGCCGTCCAACTACGATCGCCGGCACGTGTTCAATTTCCACTACATCTACGACTTGCCCTGGTTCAAGGACCAGAGCTCGCTCATCGGAGAGGTGCTCGGCGGGTGGGAGATTTCCGGGGTGACGTTCCTGCGAAGCGGCACGCCCCTGTGGGTGACCCGGAGCGACGACGACGCGGGCGTCGGCGACAACTTCGCCCAGCCCTGGAACCTGGTGGGGGATCTGCACAGCGGGACCAACAACCAGCTGTCGACCGGCAGGGACGGGAACTACTGGTTCAACCCGGCCGCATTTGCGGCGCCCGCGAGGGGGACGTTTGGTACGGGGCCCCGGAACAACATCTATCAACCACGGTCGCAGCAGTGGGACGTCGCGTTCTTCAAGAACGTGAAAGTCCACGCGACGCATACCGCCCAGTTCCGGTTCGAGATCTTCAACTTCCCGAACCACCCGAACCTGGGCGGCGCTGACAGCAACCCGACGAGCGGAACGTTCGGCCGCATCACGGGCAAGGATGGCGCCAGGCGCGACATGCAGCTCAGCCTCCGCTACCTTTTTTAGTCGGGTTTTAGTCGGGAGATACGAGGAGGCTGCCGGGTTCCGGCGGCCTCCTGTATTTTTTGTCCGTTAACGGCTGGTGCGGCGGCGCGTCCTTCAGGGCGACGAGGAGGTCCCGTGACGCGCATGCCCACGATTCCTGACGTCCGTCGCTGTTCTGGCCTTCACCCTGCCGTGGCCGCCCCCGCGGTCGCCGGGCCGCCCCCGCTCTGCCATCCCTTCGACATTGGCTCGGCGCCGTCGCCGCCGTGGAACGGAGCGGACAACTGGTGTCACACCGCCCTGGGGGTAATCGCTGTTGACCCTGGTCGCTGAAACTGAAGCCTTGCTGGCGCCCACGACACCCGTGGTCGTCCGCATGGAAACGCTGCGCCGCGCGGCCATTTATGCGGGCCGTGAGGCGGCGGTGGCGAAGGCGCTCGTCGACCAGTTGTCGGCACGGGCGGCGTCGACGGCGGTGCCCGGGGGACCAGGCGTTGGCCCGGGCCGACGCCGCCTACGCGATCGAGGCCTTGCGGGAGATCACGTGGCTCGAACAGACGCCAGAGTTCCGCGCGCGCATCCCCGCGGTGCGCGAGGTCTTGGCGGGCCGGAGCGCGGCGCCGCTCATGGAGCAGGCCGTGGCCGCTCGCCCCGACGATCCCGGCTTGAGGCACAAGATGCCGACCACCGGTCCGGGGCCGCTGGCGCCCTCAGAGCGTTCGGACATCTCGCAGCTCTTGAGATTCCCAACCGCGGAGCGTTTGCACCGCGTTGACCCTGACTTGTATTCGGCGATCGAGGCGATCGCCGACAAGCACCTCGGTTTTCGCGAGCCGCGCAAGGGGTTCTCGGATTCCACGATGGAGATAGAGAACCGAGAGCTCCGCGAACGAATTCAATCGACCGCCAATCAGACGCGGACGATCTCAGATAAGGCGTAATTATATCCCGGATTGGCGTTCGGCATCACGTCCGCACGATTCGGCATAAATCGCGCCGGCCAAAACCACAGCAAAACGACACGCGTGTCCGGACCGATCGTCGCAATCACGAAATCGAAGAGTAGTGGGTCTTTGAACATCGCTGACGTTCTGGCGACGACTCGCCGACGCGTGCGAGAATGGGCCCATGGCCAAATCCTCAGATCTGATCGCGATCACGACATTCCGGTCAACGGCGGATGCTCAGATAGCCAAGGGCATTCTGGACGAGGCCGGGATCGAATCCATGATCAGAGCGGACAACGCGGGCGGAATGTACCCGGCGATCAGCGGAGGCGAGCTGCTAGTCAGATCCGAAGACGTTGACAAAGCCAACGACGCCCTTCATCGACGGCATCGCCGGCCAAATTGACTCACTGCGGAATCGAACGCTTGGCCAGAGGCTGGCCGCCGGCCCTCGGTACCCATCAGCGACTTACGCGGTCATTTCTTCACCGGAGAGTAGCCTAAGCCTAAGACGGTGGTCCGCGTATTCCGCCTGATCCGCGGCCGTATACTGCCAGGCATGCCGCTGACGATTCGACTGCTCGAAACGGACGCCGACATCCTCGCGGCCTTTCCGCTGATGGCCGCGCTGCGAGATCGCGTCCGCCAGGACACATTCCTCGCCGAAGTGCGGCGGCAGCAGCGTGACGGCTACGAGCTGATCGGCGGATTCGACGGTGCAGAGCTCGTCGCGCTCGCCGGCATCCGCCCCGGCCACATCCTGTCACGCGGGGAGCATGTGTTCGTCGACGATCTGGTTACCGCGGCGGCGCGCCGGGGGGAAGGCCACGGCAGGGCAATGCTGTCGTGGGTGGCCGCACGAGCCAAGGCGGCCGGCGTGCCACGGGTGTACCTCGATAGCCGTGAGACCGCGAAAGACTTCTATGCAGCGCTCGGGTTCACCTTCCTTACATCGACGCCATGTTGGATTGATTCGGGCGGTCTCACGTAAGCGGACCGATCCTGCCCGCCGTAGTACCTCTTGTTCACGGAGAAATGACTGATGAAATCCCGCTCGCTATCCGCGCTGTGCGCGGCACTCCTGGTGTTTTCCCTCGGCTTGCAGGCCCGAGGCCCGCAATCCGGCGGTCCCGACTCGATCACCCCGGCCGAGCTGAAGGAATGGCTCTCATATATCGCCTCCGATCAACTGCAGGGACGCCAGGTCTATACCGAAGGTCTCGGCCTTGCGGCGGCCTACATCGCCGACCACCTCAAGGAATGGGGCGTCAAGCCGGGTGGCGACGACGGCTCGTATTTCCAGGCGGTCAGAGTCCTCGGCGTGAACGTGAAGCGCAATTCGAGCGTCACGGTCACCGTCGACGGTCAGACGAAGACGTTCAAGGACGGTGAAGGCGTGACCTTCCCGGCCAATGCCGGGGGGAAGCAGACCGTCACCGCGCGCGCGGAGTTTGTCGGCTATGGCCTGAGCCTGCCGGAAGTACTCGCGGCCATCGGTCCCGCAGGCGGTGGCTTCGGACGTGGGGGCGCCGGAAACCTTGGCGATTTCCAGACCGTGCAGCGGCTCGAGGCGAAGGTCCCGCCACAGATCACCGCGGGCGACGACTTCTTTGCCTTCATCTTCAACGCCTCCGGCCTCGACTACGCCGACATCAAAGCGAAGGCTGATGCCCGCGAAACGCTGCCGGCGGTCGCGCTGAAGGATGTTTCGGTGACGTTCAACGTCGACCCGGCCTACGACATCGTCCAGACCCGGCTGACGCGCAATGTGGTCGGCATCGTCGAAGGCAGCGACGTCCGGCTGAAGGACAGCTACGTCCTCTTCGGGGCGCACTACGACCACATCGGCTACCTGCAGGCGCCGCCCGCAGAGGAGCGCGGCGGACTCGGGGGCGGCGGGGCCACGTCGAATACGCCAGGGCAGCCCCGCCCGTCCGCGGGCGGGTGCGCCGGCCAGGTACGCGACACACCGAGACCCGGCGACGTCATCAACAACGGCGCGGACGATGACGGATCCGGGACGGTGGCGATTATGGCGATCGCGAAGGCGTTCGCGACGGGCCCCAGGCCGAGACGGTCGCTGATGTTCGTCTGGCACGCGGGCGAGGAGGCCGGCCTGCTCGGGTCGCGCTACATGGCGGACTATCCGTCGGTGCCGCTCGACAAGGTGTCGGCGCAGCTCAACATCGACATGATCGGCCGCAACCGCTGCGATCAGGCCACCGAAGCCAACACCGTCTACCTGGTGGGCTCGGACCGCATCAGCAGCGAACTGCACAACGTGAGCGAGGAGGCGAACGCCGGGCTCCCCGCGCCGCTCAAGCTCGATTACGAGTTCAACGACCCGGCGGATCCCGAGTCGATCTACACCCGCAGCGATCACTACAGTTACGCGGCGAAGGGGATCCCGATCATCTTCTACACCACCGGCCTGCATCGCGACTACCACTATGTGACCGACGAGGTCGCAAAGATCGAGTTCCCGAAGATGGCGCACATCGCCCGGCTCGTCTACACGACGGGTTGGAAGGTGGCGAACCTCGATCACCTCCCCGTGCGCGACAACCAGGGAGTGCGCAAAGGGAAGGGAGCGTCGGGGCCGATCGGTGGCTCCAGCTGACGTGACTGCCCGCCGGGTCTAAGCTGGCAGAGAACGCAGAGAGCATTCGGCATTTCTCATTGCAACTGCCCCCGGATCGCGCCGCCGCCGTTCAGCGTCGTGTGCACGTTGAAGTAGAAGTTGGACGGATTGGCGAGGATTTGGGCGATCCTGTCCGCCGACGTCGGTACTTGCATGAACGAGAAGGTCCCGGAGCCGTCCGTCAGCGTGACCTGTCCGGCCGCCAGGCCGGTGCTGACGAACACGCCTCCGCCCACGCCCGCCGCGCCCGGGTGGATGTGCGCGACGTTGACCGTGCTGCCGGCCGGGAAACTGTTCAGCGAGACGTTGAAGTCAATCGTATTCGCCGCGGAGTTGATAGTGATGACAGCCGTGCCGCGCGCCGTGCTCTCGGCATTCGTGATCGGCGGCACTTCGTTCTGCGCCGACAGCGCCACCGTGAATATCTTGAGATTGCTCGGGGTCGTCGGCGTGCTACTGCCGCAGCCGGCCGCGCCGATTGCCAGGATGCTGACCGCTATTGCCAATCGTTTCATCGTTGTTCTCCTCATGATCCGCCACGTTCAGAACTTCCGGCTCAAGTTGAAACCCATGTAGACGTCGTGCCGGCTGCCGCCGCGGGCCACCATGCCCGGCGTCGTGTCGAAATTGTTGCCGAAGTTGAGCTGCAGGACGTGCCCGTGCGTCAGCTTTTCGACGCCGACGTTCCACGCCGCGCGGTCCGGCCGGTAGCCGGTGACGCGAGGC
>WNFI01434441.1_pt1 | contig 14313 bp, 11 predicted proteins | sample 5400471 | NCBI WGS metagenome assembly WNFI01 (sample SAMN13153348, study PRJNA577476) | soil metagenome | isolation source: 100 cm saprolite on Douglas fir-dominated hillslope | place: USA:California | collected 2013-09-17
AAGAAGGGGCGCCTCGACGACGCGGGCTACCAGGCGATGATCGCCGCGACCACGAAGCTCAACACGCCCGGCACCGCGCTCGGCGCGATCGAGGCGGTGCACGCGCTCACCGATGTCACCGGCTTCGGCCTCCTCGGGCACGCGCTCGAGATCGCGAAGGGATCGCACGCCCGCGTGCGCATCCAATGGGACAAGGTTCCGCTGCTGCCCTCGGCGCTCGGCTTCGCGGGCGAGGGCGTGGCCACGGGCGCGTCGGGACGCAACTGGTCCGGATACGGCGAGCGCATCGCCCTGGGCGCGCGCATCCACGATGCCGAGAAGGCCCTGCTCACCGATCCCCAGACCAGCGGCGGTCTCCTGGTCGCGTGCGCGGAATCGGCTTGCGACGAGGTCTTGGCGATCTTCCGCAAGGATGGCTTCGATTCCGCGGCCGTGATCGGCGACGTGACGGCCGGCGATGCCGGCGTGACGGTCGACTAGTCGATGAAGGGACCCGTTCGCGGCGACCCGCGGCGCAGCTCATCGGCGTCGCAACCGGAACGGCATCCGCGCGCGGGGAGTTTCCTTCGCGTGCGCAACGCCACGCGTGCCCTCGCCGCGCCGCTCTCGGCCGAGGACTGCGCGATCCAGTCGATGACCGACGCGAGCCCGACCAAGTGGCATCTTGCCCATACGACCTGGTTCTTCGAGACCTTCATCCTGGCGAAGCAGGACCCGCGCCGAGCGCCCTTCGATCCGTCGTTCCGCGTGCTCTTCAACTCGTACTACAACTCGGTCGGCGAGAGGCACCCGCGCCCGCAGCGCGGCCTCCTGTCGCGCCCGTCGCTCGCGGACGTGCTCGAGTACCGCCATCGCGTCGACGAGGCGCTCGTCGCGCTCATCGAGGCCGACAAGCTCGAGCCGGCCCTTGCCGCGCTCGTGGACCTCGGCATCGAACATGAGCAGCAGCACCAGGAGCTGATCGTCACCGATCTCAAGCACCTGCTGTCGTGCAATCCGTTGCGACCCACCTACCAGAAGAATTGGCCGCTCACGCCCATCCATCCGCATGAGCTGCACTGGATCCGGATCGCCGGCGGCGAGCGGCGGATCGGACATGCGGGCGACGGGTTTTCGTTCGACAACGAGCGTCCCCGGCATTCGGTCTGGATCCATGACTTCGAGATGGCCTCGCAACCCGTGAGCCACGGCGATTTCCTCGAATTCATCGACGACGGCGGCTACCGGCGCCCCGAGCTGTGGCTGTCGGCGGGCTGGGACCTGGTCAGCGCGCGCGGTTGGGAGGCTCCGTCCTATTGGGAGCGGCGCGGCAACCGCTGGCATACGTTCACGCTGCATGGAATGGCGCCCATCGAGCGCAACACGCCGGTGTGCCACGTTAGCTTCTTCGAGGCCGATGCGTTCGCGCGCTGGAAGGGTGCGCGCCTGCCGACGGAGGCCGAGTGGGAAGTCGCGGCCGAGAGCGCGCCCCGCGAGGGAAACTTCCTCGAAAGCGGCGCGCTGCACCCGCTCGCCCTGCGCGAGACTCCCGCGCCCGGCGTGCTGTCGCAGATGTACGGCGACGTCTGGGAATGGACCCGCAGCGACTACGCGCCCTATCCGGGTTACCGTCCGGCGGCGGGCGCCGTGGGCGAATACAACGGCAAGTTCATGGCGAACCAGTACGTGCTGCGCGGCGGCTCGTGCGCCACTCCCGGCGCCCACATCCGCCCGACCTACCGCAACTTCTTTCCCGCGGACGCGCGCTGGCAATTCTCGGGGCTGCGGCTCGCGCGCGACGCCTGATGGCCGGAGCCGACCTGCTGCAAGCGGTCGAGCACTACCGCGAGCTCGCCCCGCGCTACGATCATTACACCCGCCGCATCAATGCGATTCGCCTCCGGGCCATCGATGCGTTGCAGCTGGCTCCGGGCGAGCGCGTCCTCGATGCCGGATGCGGCACGGGCTGGTGCCTGGCGCGGCTGGCCGAGCGCGTGGGAGCCTCGGGCGAAGTCATCGGCTTCGATCCCTCGCCCGAGATGCTCGTGATCGCACGCACGCGGCGCGCCCCCGAGCCGGCCGCGCCGATCCATCTCCTTCAGGCCGCGGCCGAAAGCGTGGCCCTCCCGTCGCTCGCGGACGCGATCCTCTTCAGCTACACCCACGACCTCATCCGCTCGCGCCCCGCCGTCGAGAACGTGCTCCGCCAGGCGAAGCCCGGCGCGCGCGTGGCGGCCACCAGCACCAAGCTCTACGCGCCCTGGCTCGCGCCCGCGAATTGGTACCTGCGCTATTCGCACCGCGCCTACATCACCAACTTCGACGGGTTCGACGCGCCCTGGTCGCTGCTCGCCGGCTATCTCGACGACTTCGAGGTGCGCACCGGGCCGATGACGCAGCACTACGTCGCCACCGGACGCGTGCGCGCGGGGCCTCAGGAGGCCAGGAAGACGAAGTAGCCCTCGTCGGGGCTCGACCAGCGGCTCACCGAGGCGAAGCCCGCCTCGCGCAGGATTGCCTCGAACTCCTCGCCGCGGTACTTGTAGGAATTCTCGGTGTGGATTCGCTCGCCCGCGGCGAAGCGGCGCTCCCGCCCGTCGAGGCGCACCGACCGAGCGCGCAGCGCCTCGAGGTGCATCTCGATCCGTCCCTCGGCCTCGTTGTAGAAGGCGACGTGCCGGAAGCCCGCGTGGTCGAAGTCGAAGCCGAAGCGCGCGTTGAGGTGAAGGAGAACGTTGCGGTTGAAGGCCCCGGTGACGCCGAGCGCGTCGTCGTAAGCGGCGTCGAGCACCCGCTTCGACTTCTTCGCGTCGACCCCGATCATGAGGCGGCTGCCCGGCCGGCGGGCGCGACCATCTCGATCTCGGGAAAGTCGGGAGCCATGCGCGCGAGCGCGCGCTCGATCTCCGCGCCCGCGATGTCCACGGCGACGTAGCGCGATGGATTCAGGAACGGCAGCCACGCGAGCGCCTTGCAGCAGTCGCCGGCGCCCAGGTCCACGAACTGCGTTCCCGGACCGATCGCGTCCGCGATCTCGCTGCGGTAGTCGCGAAAGATGGCGACCTCGGTGCGCGTGGGGTAGTACTCGGGCAGACGGCAGATCGCCCCGTAGAGCGCGCATCCTAGCTCGTCGTAGAAATACTTCGGCGAGATGCTCGCCGGGATGGCCACGAGCGCCGCGATCACGCGCTCGCGCTCTCCGCCGCGATCGTCCGCGACCCGATGCACGACCCGGTATTGCATCGGCTTACTGTCGGGCACGTGGAACCTCCGCAAGCAGCTGTTCGACGACGCGCATCGAGTCCGCCCGGCTCCAGTCGCGCTCGCCGTAGACCGAGAAGCGCACCCGGCCCCTGGCGTCGATGAGGAAGGTCATCGGCAATCCGCCGACGCCCCAGGCCGCAGCGGTTTCCTTCTGGGTGTCGAGAAGCACAGGGAGGGTGATCCGCTCGCGCTCGAGGAATTGCGTGATCTTCTGGGGAAACTCACCGTAGTTCACCGTGAGCACCTCGACCGGCCGGCCGGCGAGGGACTCCCGCAGCCGCTGCAGCGACGGCATCTCCGCCTTGCAGGGGTCGCACCACGTCGCCCAGAAATTGACCAGCACGACACGCCCGCGCATCTCCTTCAGGTCGATGTTGCGTCCGCCGAGGTCCGCGCCCGCGAGGGGCGGCGTCGCCTTCCCCTTCCACGGCTTGAGATCGGCTTCGCCATAAGCTCCGAGCGCGGCCGCAGCGAATGCCACGGCCGCGATCACCCGGACCGCATCGCGCATGGAAGCGCGAACGCCCTAGGTGATCTCCCTCGAGGTGATCTGGTACTTGAAGTTGTCGGGATCGAGCGGATCGAGGCGGCCTTCGGCGGTCTCGGCTTGCGGATACATGAGGAACGCGACCTTGCCGCGCGTCGAGCCGGGCAGGCTCACGTCGTTGGCGTAGTTGTAGGCGAGCCAGTTCATCTCCCACGAGCCGAAGAGGCGCTTGCGCGCGGCGACCACCATCGGGTCGTCGATCGCTTTGCCGCCGCCTTCCTCGAGAATCACCTTGCGTACGTCGGCCGGATCCATCGGCACCCAGCCATAACCGTTGAGGTAGATCTCGGCGCGGCAGTGCTGCGCCTTGGTGATGTCGCCGCTCTTGCCGAGGCTCTTGTAGCCGAGCGCGGAATCGGCGACGCGAATGCCATAAACGTCGCGCGCAGGAATGCCTTGCGCGCGAGCGAGGGCGACGAACAGCGCGTTGAGGTCGGCGCACTTGCCGCCCCACGCCTTGTTCTCGACCATGAATTTGATGTCGCCGGTGCCGCAGCCGCGGGTCTTGGGATCGCGGTGCGTGTTGTCGACGATCCACTCGTAGAGCGCGCGCGCCTTCTCGACATCGGTCTTGGCGCCCTTGGTGGCCTCGTACGAGAGATCCTTCACCGCGCCGTCGGTTTCGGCCGAGACCATGCCGGCGCCATAGCGGCTGTCGACCGCGTAGGCCGTGCTGCCACCTTCGGCCTCGTAGGCGTTGCCGAGCGACTTCTCGTAGGACGAGTCCTCGGTGAGCGGCACCGGCACCCACCCCCGGGTAACTCCCGCGGGCTTGAGAAGCTCGACCCGGGTGGTGACTTCGAACGTCCGCCACGACGCCCCGGACGTGGATTGGGCGAGCGCCGGGGGTGCCAGGGTCGGATACATGATGCCGGCCGATGCCAGGCCGGAGAAACGAAGGAAGTCGCGACGGTCCATGTTGAACGCTCCTCAGGGGGCCAAGGGGGGAAACATCTGCGTGATTCGATGATAACAAACGCGCCAAGCGGTCTGTCGCGCTCGATCCGATAAAATTACGCTCCAGGTCCTCGCAGCGCCTCGATGCCCGTCTCCGCCCCGCTCCTGTCCCTCGCCTTCGGCCTTTCCTTCGCGGATCTCCACGATCCCGAAGGCCTGGCGCGGCTCGACCGCGAGTTCGACTCCTGGCTGGGCCAGGCGGATGCGGCGTTGGCCGCGCGGCTGCGCGCCGGGCGCGCCGACCCGTCCGCGCTGCCCTACAAGGACGAGGCCGACCTGCTGGTCGCCGTGGCGCCGCACTTCGACCGGTTCGTCGCGCGCCTCTTCGCCATCGAAGAGGAGTGGCAGGAGCTGGTCGAGAGCCACCACCGCCTCGCGCCGCTCTTCCGCGTGAAGCGCAAGTTCGTCCAGCGCCGCGCGATGCTCAAGATCAAGTCCGACGAGGCGGCGACGTTCGATGGTGCGGCGCTCGAGGCCGAGGTCGCCAAAGCGCTCGGCGGGGCGTTCGACGAGCTGGCGTTCGCGGAGCGCGTGCTGGCCTGGCAGGCGGATGAGGGCGCGCATGGCGCCCAGCTCGCGCTCGCGGAGCGCTTCGCGGCGTGGGCCGCGCATACGCCCGAGGGCCGCTGGCGTTTTCGCGACGGCGTCCTCTTCAAGCCTCCCCAGCGCGTCGATCCGATGCATCTCGTTCCGGTGCAAACAGATTCGAAGGCGGGATATTCCGTGCACACGCTGCACCATATCCGCCGTCGCGAAGGCTTCGCGCTCACAGATCCGGGCACGCACCTCGCCGGCGCGCTCGACGAGGCCAACTACTGCATCTGGTGCCACGAGCAGGCGAAGGACTCGTGCTCCAAGGGACTGAAGGAAAAACCCGCTGCCGACGGCACGGTCGCTTTCAAGAAGAGCCCCTTCGGTGTGCCGCTCGCCGGCTGCCCGCTCGAGGAGCGCGTCTCGGAATTCCAGAAGCTGAAGAGCGAGGGCTGGGCGATCGGGGCGCTCGCCATGATCGTGATCGACAACCCCACCGTGTGCGCGACCGGGCATCGCATCTGCAACGACTGCATGAAGTCGTGCATCTACCAGCGCCAGGATCCGGTCGACATCCCGCAGGCGGAGACCCGCACGCTGAAGGACGTGCTCGGGCTTCCGTGGGGATTCGAGATCTACGCGCTCCTCACGCGCTGGAACCCCCTCAACCTGCGCCGGCCCCTCTGCCAGCCGCCCACGGGCAAGCGCGTACTCGTGGTCGGGATGGGGCCTGCCGGCTTCACCCTCGCGCATCACCTGCTGAATGACGGCCACACGGTGATCGGTATCGACGGGCTGAAGATCGAGCCCCTCGATGCGGCGATTTCCGGCGTCCGACCCGACGGAGTTCGTGTGCCTTTTCGCCCCGTCCGCGACATCGACGAGCTGCGCGAACCGCTCGAGCATCGCGTGATGGCGGGATTCGGCGGCGTCGCGGAATACGGCATCACGGTTCGCTGGGACAAGAACTTCCTCAAGATGGCACGCCTGCTGGTCGAGCGTCGGGCACGGTTCGCCATGTTCGGCGGCGTGCGCTTCGGCGGCACGATCACGGCCGAGGGCGCCTTCGCCATGGGCTTCGACCATGTCGCGCTCGCGCTCGGCGCCGGCAAGCCGACGGTGCTGGACCTGCCGCACGGCTTGGCGCGCGGCGTGCGCGCGGCCTCCGACTTCCTCATGGCGCTACAGCTCACCGGGGCGGCGCGCGAGGAATCGATCGCCAACCTCACGGTGCGCCTGCCGATCGTCGTGATCGGCGGCGGCCTCACCGCGATCGACACCGCCACCGAGTCCCTCGCCTACTACGCGGTGCAAGTGGAGAAGTTCCTCGCGCGCTACGAGACGCTCGCAGCCGAGCGCAGCGCCGGCGCCGTGCGCAACGACTGGGACGAAGAGGAGACCGGTGTTGCCGAGGAATATCTCATGCACGCGCTCGCCATCCGCGAGGAGCGCGCCCGCGCGGCGCGCGAGGGGCGCGAGCCGCGCGTCCTCGAGCTCCTGCAATCGTGGGGCGGCTCGACCATCGCCTATCGCCGGCGCCTCGTCGACAGCCCCTCGTACACGCTCAACCACGAGGAAGTGGAGAAGGCGCTCGAGGAAGGCGTGCGCTTCGCCGAGAACCTGACGCCGCTGCGCGTCGAGGTCGACGATACCGGGCGCGCGCGCGCGCTCGTGATGCGCTCGCGAGTGGAGGATGCCGCGGGCGCGACCATCGAGAAGGAGGTCGTGCTGCCGGCGCGCACCATCCTCATCGCCGCCGGCACCCAACCCAACACGGTGCTCGCGCGCGAGGACCCGGCGCATTTCGTACTCGACGGCAAGTACTTCCGCGCCGTCGATGACGACGGCAACCCGGTGAAGCCCGAACGGTCGGCGAAGCCCTCGGAGGTCCGCGTCCTCATGGCGCGCGAGCCCGATGGCCGGTTCATCAGCTACTTCGGCGACCTGCATCCGTCCTTCTACGGCAACGTCGTCAAGGCGATGGCGAGCGCCAGACAGGGATTCCCCGTGGTGAGCCGCGTGCTCGCCTCGCGGCCCGCGCGCGGCGCCGAGGACGCGCCGCGCTTCATCGCTGGTCTCAACGACGAGCTGCGCGCCACCGTGGATCGCGTCGAGCGCCTGACGCCGAAGATCGTCGAGGTCGTCGTGCGCGCCCCACTCGCGGCGCGGCAATTCCATCCGGGCCAGTTCTACCGCCTGCAGAACTTCGAGTCGCTCGCGGCGAGCCCCGACGGCACGCGCCTCGCCATGGAAGGCCTCGCGCTCACGGGAGCCTGGGTGGACAAGGCCCGGGGACTCGTCTCGACGATCGTGCTGGAGATGGGCGGATCGAGCGACCTGTGCGCGCTCTTGAAGCCCGGCGAGCCGGTGGTGTTGATGGGCCCCACCGGAACGGCGACGGATACGCCTGCAGACGAGACCGTGGTCCTCGTCGGCGGCGGCCTGGGCAACGCGGTGCTCTTCTCGATCGCGGCGGCGCTACGCGCCGCCGGCTCACGCGTGCTCTACTTCGCCGGCTACAAGAAGATCATGGATCGCTACAAGGTCGCCGACATCGAATCGTCGGCGGACGAGGTGGTCTGGTGCTGTGACGAGGCGCCGGGGTTCGAAGCCACGCGTCCGGGCGACAAGGCCTACGTGGGCAACATCGTCGAGGCCATGGCGGCGCACGCTTCCGGNNNNTCGATCAACTCGCCGATGCAATGCATGATGAAGGAGATCTGCGCGCAGTGCCTGCAGCCGCACGTGGATCCTGCGACCGGCAAGACGACCTACGTCTTCTCGTGCTTCAACCAGGACCAGCCGATGGACGAGGTCGATTTCCCCGGACTGCGAGAGCGGCTGAGGCAGAACTCGCTGCAGGAAAAGCTCACGGCGCAGTGGATCGACCGCGCGCTCGTGAGCACGGGCACGCGGTCGCGAACGCGATAGCGGTGCGATTCCATACCCCATGACCCGGATCGACGACCCTCAGGCCGCAATCGAGAAAAAGCTCGACGAGGTGGTCGGAGGCGAGTACGACCCGGTCGCGAAAGGCCTGGCCGGCAAGGTGCGCGCCGGAATCGTCCGCTGGATCGTGGCCGCTCTCCTCGCCCTCGCCATGGTGGCCGTGATCGTCGCGACCATCGAGTCGCACCGCCTGCCGCCCGGAGGGGCGAAGGTTCAACCGAAGCCGGTCCCGGTTCAGATCCTGCCGGCTCGCTCAGGGAAGGCAGCCCTGCGCGACGATCGCATTGACCCTGCCGGCGAACTCGGCGCTCGCGAAGAAGTTCTGCCGCACCGTCTCACGCGACATGGCCGCGGTATCGAGCTGGCCTATCCAGAACCGCACACCGGCGAGATCGCCGCCGCGACGCAGGAAAGCGTTGTAAAGGTCGCCGACGTACTGTGAATTGGTTCGGTTGCGCCCGGCGTACTCGGGGCTCGCGAGGAAGGCCTTCGAGATCGAATCCGCCTGGGCGTACACCGCGCCGGCGCCTTGGCACTGAGCTGCGCGGAACTGCTGCACCCAGTTCGCGAAACCGGTGGATTCGGGCAGACGCGAAAGCAATCCGCGGTAGAAGTCCATCACGGCGCCCACTTCGGCGCGCTGCGCGGCGACGCCGAAGATCGACTGGGTGAAATTCGCGAACTCGGCGGAAAACATGAATGAGGCGAGCACGACTTCGCGCGACTGCCCGGCGGCGAGCTGCCCCGTCCAGCTCGAAAGGCCGGTTGCGTCGGGCGCCCGGTTGAAGAACGTGCGATAGAGGTCGGTGACGAATCCCGTGTCATCGCGATTGCGCGCCGCGTACTCCGAGCTGGAGAAGAAAGCCATCGCCATGGCGTACCACGTCTCGTTCACGTCGGCTCCCAGAGACTGCATGCGCAGCGCCTCGCCTTCCCAGAACGCCTTGCCTGCCGAATCCGGCGAGCGGCCGAGGATCGCGCGATAGAAATGCGTCACCAGTGATTTCTCGGCCGTTCCGAAGACGCTTGCCGTCGTCGGACTCCCGGCGGCGTTGCTCGTGATCGCGAGGGTTGCGACAACCAGGACCGTCGAGCCCAAAGGCACCGCGGCCGGCGCCGGATTGAATATCAGGTTGATGGTGCAGCCCGATCCCGCCGCCAGGGAGCCGCAATTGTTCGTTTGCGTGAACTGGCCGCTCGGGAGCGATACGCCGCTGATCGCGAGGGTTCCGGTGCCGGCATTGGTCACGCCGAGCGCGAAGGATGGAGACGTCGTGCCCATCGACTCGCCCCCGAAATTCACCGACGCCGGCGACAAGCCGACCTGGGGCGTGCCGCCGGTCGGGGCCGTCACCCCGAGCCATTGGGAAAGCGCGGCGTTGTAGGCGACGTCGAAACGGCCATAGAAGTCTCCGCCCCCGCCCGTGCACGAGCTCGATCCGCCGTAGAGTTGGCCGACCAGATACTGGCCATTGTTCTGGTAAAGCGCGGAGCCACTGCTCCCCGGCTCCGTGATTCCGCTGTTCCACCCGGTCCCATAGAAGGTAGCCGAACTCGCCGACGCGGAATTGCATGTGAACGAGCCGTTTGTCGGCGCCGAGCAAGCGTAGTAGCCGTCGACATTGCCGAAGGTGATCTTCTGCAGGTCGCCGCCCGGATGGTGAACGCCCGTGACCGCGGTCCCGGATGCGAGCGTCGAGCCCACCGCCCAGCCCGCGTAGGCGACTCCCGCCGGCGGCGTCGCGTTCAAGCGCATGAAAGACGTATCGGTGGCCGTGGTGGCGTAAAGCAACGTCGCGCCGCCCGTGAGCGTCTTGTACGCGCCGGGCACGCCGCTGTTGCACACCGTCGAGCGGTAGAACCAATAGCTGACGATGGTCGAGGCGACGGTCTGGAATCCAACGCAGTGGTTCGCCGTCAGGAAGTAGGGGATGAAGGTCGACGTGTCTTTGTCTGCGACCAGCGTGCCACTGCACACGTAGGTGGAGCCACCGCTGGTGAAGAGAATGCGGGCCTCCGCGTTGCTCTGGGCGCCCCAGGCGCCCTGATAGCACATCACGTCGATCTCGCAATAGGCGGCGGCCTTCGAAATGGAAAGCCCGGTCCGCGCGCTGGTAACCAAGTGCGACATCACGGGCGCGGCGAGGCGCAGGTCCTGCGGCCGAGCGCCGTCGGGAAGCTCGATCTCGACTACGAGGGTGGAGTCTTCGATGACCGGCGACCAGTAAGTACGCGCCTCGGCGCCGTGGTCGCCCGCCTCGAGGTTGCGTGCGATCGTGTCCAGCACTTCCGCACCGGTCACCTCGAAAGTCTCTTCGCCCGAAGGCGCATAGAAGCGCAGCACCGCTGCGGACGGAATCGCGATCACTCGCAGGCCGACTCGCGTCGCAGCGGCTTCGGGCGAAGTGACGCTGAAAGCACCGATCCGCCCTCCTTCGGCGAGCGCCTCCCAGTCGAGCGCCGTGCCCAATGCCTCCTCGCTCCGGAGCGATTCGACCGGTCTCGCGAGACCGATCTGCAGCGGAGCGCCTAGCTTCCCGGGCGGGGCGAGCCCTTGTGCGAGGTCCTCGGGCAGCGCAGGCGCGAGGGCTACCCTGAAGATGCGCTCCGGCTTCGCCTTGCGGACTTTTGCGGCCGACGATTTCACCTCGGGGGATGGCGGCTGTATTTCCGGCTCGGCACGGATCTCGGGCGCGCGGGAACTTGTGGGGGTCACGCCTTGTGCATGGGCGGTGACGCTCGATGCGCCAACTCCAAGCGCGATCACCAGGATTCCAAACCTCGCGACTACCGCTCTCGCCGTCATGATTTCTCGCATCACTCCGCTCTGGAAACTAGGACAGCCCGCGGCGTACAGGATGCCGTCCCGAACGCTTATCTCGTTGTCGGCGGATGCCTGCCCCGAACGGCTTACGGCGCCTCCCTCGCAGGGCGCGGCGAAGCGAAGGGGCTATGCTGGCGCAATCCAACTCCATTCCTCGAGGAAAAGCCATGCCCAAGGGTCAGCAACGCAGCAATCGCGAAACCAAGAAACCCAAGAAGCCGAAGCCAACTCCGACTCCGCCCCCCTCGCCCTTCTCAACTCCACCGACGGGGAAGTAGGCCGAGGGGCTGCGACCTCTAGTCGATCGGCCAGGACATGGCCTTCGGCAAGGTCATCGCCGCCGGCTCTTGGGCTTCGGCCTTCAGTGTCGCCGCGTCGACGACGCGCCACCACGGCTCGACGTCTTGCGCATTCGCTGGCTCGACCGGTTCGCCGAGGCGCGGCATCACGAGTTGCGCTCCGGCTTTCGGTCCCAGCTCGAGCAGCACCTCCGCCGGCTGGTCCCAGACATGCATCGCCAGGCTGAACGTGCCCCAGTGAACCGGCATGAAGGCCCCGTTGCCGAGTAGCGCGGCCGCCTTGAGCGCATTCTCGGGCCCGAGATGGATGTCGCCCCATGCAGGATGGAAGGCGTGTCGCCGCTGAAGAAGACTGCGTGCCGCCCCGAACGCAACACAAGCGACGACCACAAGGTCGCGTTGCGGTCGTGCATCCCGCGCCCCGAGAAGTGCTGCGAAGGCGCTGCCGTCACAGTAAGACCCGTGTTCGGCACCGCATGCGACTCCCACCAGTCGAGCTCGACGATGCGCTCCGGCCGCACGCCCCAGGCCTCGAGATGCGCGCCGACGCCGAGGGACGTCACGAAGGGAACATCGCGCTTGGCGAGCTCGCGAATCGTCGGATAGTCGAGGTGGTCGTAGTGGTCGTGCGAGACGACGACGAGGTCCAGCGGCACCGCGCGAAGCGGAACGGGCACGGGCTGGAAGCGCTTGGGACCGGCGAGCGTCGATGGCGACGCGCGCGGTCCCCATACGGGATCGGTGAGGACGCGAACGCCATCGATCTCGATCAGCACCGTGGAATGACCGAGCCAGGCCCGCCCAACGCGGGGAAGCCCTGATGCGCTCGAGGCGCGCGCCTTTCGACTTGCTACCGAGGGACTTCAAGTGCCCTCACTTTCGTCTCCCCGCTCAGGCCCGCCCGATGCTTTGGTGCCCACTGGTGTCAGTGAGATCATACAACCATGACGCGCACAGTCGACCTCGCCTCCGTCGCCCGAGGCAACCTCGATCGCTACCCGGTGGCGCTGCGAATCCTGCTGGAGAACGTCGCACGCACCCAGTCCGGCGCCGATCGCGACGCGTCCATCGACGCGCTAGGCGCCTGGCTCGAAGCCGGCACCAGCGTTGCGGAAATTCCCGTCCAGCCCTGCCGCGTGCTCATGCACGACACGACGAGCACGCCCGCCCTCGTGGACATCGCAGCGATGCGCGATGCGGTCGCCGAAGCCGGCGGCGATCCCGGCCTGCTGGTTCCCCGGCTGCCCGTCGACGTGTCGGTGGACCATTCGCTTGCCGTGGAGGTCCACGCACGCCGCGACGCGGTCGGCGTGAACCAGGCGCACGAGATGCGTCGAAACGCCGAGCGCTATCGGTTCCTCCGCTGGGCCGCCGACGCGCTGCCGGGCGTGCGAATCCATCCACCCGGCACCGGGATCATGCACACGATCAACGTGGAGCAGCTGGCGACGCTGGTCCCCGACGTGGTCGGCGTGAGACTCACGGGAAGGTTGCGGTCGGGCGTGCTGTCCACGGACCTCGCGCTCGTCGTGACGCAGCACCTTCGCGAGATCGGCGTGGCTGGAGAAGTGGTCGAGTTCCACGGGCCGGGCGTCTCGACGCTCTCCGCCGCGGATCGCTGCGTCGTGGCGAACATGGCGCCGGAATATGGCGCGATGACGGGGTACTTTCCGATCGACGAGCGGACCCTGCAGTATCTGCGCGACACGGGGCGCGGCGCGGAGCTCATCGCTCAGGTGGAGGAATACGCGCGCGGACACGGCCTCTGGTTCGACCCCGAGGCCGAGCCTCGCTTCACGCGCACGCTCGCCATCGATCTCGACCAGGTCGGCATGCACGTCGCCGGTCCACGCCGCCCGCAAGACCTGCACCCGTATTGGGCAACGGGCACGGCGTTGAAGCGCTTTTCAGGCGAGGGCCACGAGGCCTTCCCCATCGCCATCGCCGCGATCACGAGCTGCACCAATACGACCGACCCGCGGCTGCTGATCGCCGCCGGGCTCTTGGCGCGCAAAGCACGCGCGGCGGGCCTTCGCGTCGATCCTGGGATCAAGACCTCGCTCGCGCCCGGCTCGCCTGCCGCCGCGCGTTACCTGGCCCGTTCCGGTCTCGACGAGGACCTCGCGGCGCTCGGCTTCGGCATCGTGGGTTTCGGCTGCACGACCTGCATCGGCAACTCGGGGCCGCTGCCGGCCGCAAAGGGCGGCAAGCGCGTGGCGGTGCTCTCCGGCAACCGCAATTTCCCGGGGCGCATCCATCCGGAGCTCGACCTCGCCTTCATCATGTCGCCGCCGCTGGTGGTCGCCTTCGCGTTGGCGGGAGACGCGAGCCGCAACCTGCGCGACGAAGGCCTTGCGGCCCCCGACGGACGCTCCGTTTCTCTCGAGGACCTCTGGCCCTCGACCGAGGAGATCGATCGCGCGCTGCTTGGCGCGATCGATCGCGACGACTTCGGAGCGGCATTTCGCGAGGCGAGCGCGGCACCCGCCTGGCACGGTCTCTCGCACTCCTCCGGCGCCCGGTTCCCGTGGAGCCCGAAATCCACCATCCTGCGGCGGCCGCCATTTGCATCGGCAGACGTGGCTTCGACGCTCGGGCGCTACGTCGCGTATCCGCTCCTGGTGGTCGGCGACGACGTGACCACGGACCACATCTCGCCCGCGAGCGCGATCCCGAACGAAAGCCTGGTCGCCGATTACCTCGTGGAGCACGGCGAGGATCGCGCGGACCTCAACGTGTTCGCATCGCGCCGCGGCAACTGGGAAGTGATGCTCCGCGCCGCATTCCACAGCCCCTCGCTCGTGAACCTACTCGCTCCAGGCGCGCCGGTCGCGCACACGATCCACGCGCCGAGCGGGGAGATCCTGCCGCTGTGGATCGCCGCCGAACGCTACCGGGCCGCGGGCGAGTCGGTCGTGCTGGTCGCGGGTCACCGATTCGGCACCGGCTCGTCGCGCGATTGG
>WNFI01151330.1_pt1 | contig 14311 bp, 10 predicted proteins | sample 5400471 | NCBI WGS metagenome assembly WNFI01 (sample SAMN13153348, study PRJNA577476) | soil metagenome | isolation source: 100 cm saprolite on Douglas fir-dominated hillslope | place: USA:California | collected 2013-09-17
CATTGAGAGCTTTGCCGGAGCGCCGACGTCAGGCCGAGGCGGCGGGCCGGGGCGCGGTCCCGGCGGACCTGGCGGAGGCCGCGGACCGGGTGGTCCCGGCGCCCCCGGCGGTGGCATTCCCGCGGAATTGCCGCCCGGCGCGAAGCTCAGTGAGTGGCACGGCCAGCAGTGTGTGATCCAGCCTGAAGGCGCGCGCGGCGGCGGTCCAGGCGGCCGGCGGGGCGGCAACCCGGACATGACGCCGGAGCAAACCGCGGCGGAGCAGGCGGCGCAGCAGGAAGCCGCCGCGAAGCTGAAGGCGTGGCGCACCTCGGTGTCGATGGACCCGTTCAAGAAGCTGCGCAAGATGTACAACGACGCCGGCGTCTCGATCTATGCCTGGAAGCAGCTCAACCCGAACATGTCGGACGAGGAATTCGAGTACATCTTCAACGTCGGGGAAGCGCTCGGCTGCACGCACACGACCCTGGAGCTGCCGGCGGGACCGGGCGCGGAAGCGCAGCTGAAGCGGCTCGGCGACTTCGCCATGAAGAAGAAAATCTACGCGGCGTACCACACGCACGCGCAGGGCAGCATGACCGCGTTCGACCAGGCGTTCGCCATCTCGAAAGGCAACATGGCGAACGTCGACCTCGGGCACTGGGTCGCCGGCGGCAACAAGGGCGGCAGCCCGATCGACTTCCTGAACAAGTACCACGATCGTACGTCGAGCTTCCACCTCAAGGACCGCACGACGCCGGAGCACTGCGCCCTCAACCTGGCGTGGGGCACGGGCGAGACGCCGATCAAGGAGATCCTTCAGCTCGTCAGGAAGAACAAGTGGAAGATCCCCGCGTCGGTGGAGCTTGAGTACGCGATCCCGGAGGGTTCCGACGCGGTGCAGGAAGTGCGGAAGTGTGTCGAGTACTGCCGGGCAGCCCTCACCTCGCCGTCGACCACGGCGTCGAAGTAGGCCTTATGCAGCGGCACGCGAGCGACCGAGCGCAGCGAGTGAGCCACGCGAGCCGAGCGGGGCGTGGGGTCCCCGCGAGCGAGCGTGTATGGGGGTCCGGCGGGGCGAAGGCCCCCGGAAGGAAACGATACGTCTGGCTGCCGGCGGCGGCAGTAATCACGATGCTCGCAGCGGGGCTCGTCCCCGTCGCGCAGGCGCCGCAAATGCCCAGCCTCTCTCAAACAGCTGCACCGGGCGTCCCCGCACCGGGGACGCCCGACGCGCAGCAGCCTGGACGCGGCGGTGGCCGCGGCCGCGGCGGCCCCGACGTGCTGCCCGGCGGTCCGCAGCTGAACGATCCCGCGTACGCCACGGCAGATTTTTCCAAGAAGGCGCCCGTGCCCGCGCTCACGCCGGAGCAGGAGCTCGGCCGCTTCCTTCTGCAGCCCGGATACCGGTTGGAACTGGTCCTGTCGGACCCCGACATCCAGGAACCGACGGCGATTGCCTTCGACGGCAACGCGCGGATGTTCGTGCTCGAGAACCGAGGCTACATGCAGGATCTCGATGCGACCGGCGAGCACGATCCGATTGGGCGCATTTCTCTCCATGTCGACACCGACGGCGATGGCATCTACGACAAGCACACCGTGTTCGTCGACAAGCTCGTGTTTCCGCGGTTCATGATGCCGTTCGGCCCGAACGCGATCCTCGCCAAGGAATCGCATTCGCAGGAGGTCTGGAAATACACGGACACGGACGGCGACGGCGTCGCCGACCAGAAGGAGTTGTTCGACACCGGCTACGGCCGCCTCGGCAACGTCGAGCACGAAGAAGCCTTCCTGACCTGGGGGCTCGACAACTGGCTGTACAGCACCGCAGGGGGGCGCGAGCGGACTTCCCTCCTACTGGCAATTCCCAATCGTGTATGGAAATTTCGGCGGCGGCCGCGGCATGGGCGGCGGCATGGGTGAAATCGATCCGGATCTTGGGTACGCGTGGGGCGCCCCGGTCCGTGTCGCCGACATGCAGGGCGGCTTGAGCGCGACGCGGATGCCCGACGGATCGCTCCGGACCGTCACCGGAGCAGCGGGCAACGACATCGTCCGCGCGCACCGGCTGCCCAAGGACCTGCAAGGTGACTATCTCTATGGCGAAGCCGTCGGACGCATCGTCCGGCGCGTGCGTCCGGAAAACCGTGAAGGCGTGACGTTCCTGCGGAACTATTACGACGCCAACGAGTTCGTCAAGTCCACCGATCCCTACTTCCGGCCGGTCGACATGACCACCGCGCCGGACGGGACCGTCTACATCACGGACATGTACCACGGCATCATCCAGGAGGCGCAGTGGACGCCGGAAGGCAGCTATCTGCGCGCGCGCATCCAGCAATATGGACTCGACAAGGTCATTCACAAGGGACGCATCTGGCGCCTCGTCTATGACGGCGTCAAGTTCGATCGGTCCGATGCGCTGGCGCGGGACAAGACCGTCCCCCGCATGAACGACGAGACCCCAGCACAGTTGTTGACCCACCTGGGGCATCCCAATGGCTGGTGGCGCGACACCGCGCAGCGGCTGCTGGTGCTGAAGCAGGACAAGTCGGTCGTCCCGGCGCTCCGGCAGACGTTGAGCTCATCAACCAATCTGCTCGAGCGGTTCCACGTGCTCTGGACGCTCGAGGGACTTGGCGCGCTCGACGCGGCGGCCGTTCGAACGTTGATGGCGGATGCCGAGCCGCGCATGCGCATCCAGGCGGTGCGCGCGAGCGAGACGCTCTATAAAGCTGGCGACAAGTCATTTGCCGAGGACTACAAGCGCCTCGCCCGCGATCCGAGTACGGACGTCGTCATTCAGGCCCTGTTGACGATGAACAAATGGAAGGTCCCCGACGCAATCGGCGTCATCAAGGCGATAGCCGACTCGAACAAGGCCCGCGGAGTGCAGATGGTCGCCACGACGATTCTCAATCCGCCGGCTGCCATGGGTTTCGGCCCGGGCCGCGGCGGCGGGCCGTCGTATACGGAGACGGAACGCGCCGTCCTCGCCGGCGGCGGACAGACGTACAAGGAGCTCTGTTCCGTCTGCCACGGCGACGATGGATACGGGACGCCCAAACCGGGCGAGGCCGCAGGGATCACAATGGCCCCGCGTCTCGCCGGTTCGCCTCGCGTCAACGGGCACCGCGATTACATGATCAAGGCCATTCTGCACGGGTTGAGCGGTCCGCTCGATGGCACGACCTACGGCGATCTCATGATCCCGATGGCCAACAACCCTGACGACTGGGTGGCATCGGTCGCGTCGTATGTCCGAACGAGTTTCGGCAACACCGGTGGCCTCGTGACTCCGGCGGACGTCAAGCGTGTACGGGCGGCCACGGCTGCGCGCAAGACGCCGTGGAGCATACCGGAGCTCGAAACATCTGTTCCGAAGGTATTGATTCCGGATCCCGCAACGTGGAAGGCGACCGCCAGCCATAATTCCGGGGCCGCGGGCAAAGCCTTCAGCATGGCGGCATGGACGAGCGGCGTGCCTCAGGAACGGGGCATGTGGTTCCAGGTCGAATTGCCACAGGCGGCAACGATTACCGAGATCCAATTCAATTCGAACTCGTCCGGCGGTCGCGGCGGCGGCGGCGGTGGTGGCGGCGCCGCAGGGCGCGGCGCCGCAGGGCGCGGCGTCCCCGCCGTCCCGGATGTCCCGTCAGGACGCGCGGAACGGGCGCCCTCCGCAAACCCTGTTCCCTCGACTCAGGCCGCTGGAGCGACCCCGCCCGGCGGCGCGCGGGCGGGCGGTCCGGGCGGTCCCGGCGGCGCACCGCCGAATCTCGGATATCCCCGCAGCTACAAGATCGAAACGTCGATGAACGGGACGATGTGGTTCCCAGTCGCGGAAGGCGAGGGGCAGGGCGCCGCGACGATCGTGTCGTTCAAGCCGGTGCAGGCCAAATTCGTGCGATTGACGCAGACGGCTCCGGTGGACAAGGCGCCGCCGCTGTCGATCCAGCAGCTACGGCTGTTCGAGACTGGAAAACCGTCGGCGAAATGACCGCATAGCGACGCCGCCGGCGAGGGCAGATGGGAGTGTTGGCGAGCCGACAGAATTGCGGCACAATTCGTGAAACTCTCTCCCGAGGAGATCCACGATGCCGCACCAGTTGCGCGCCTTTCCCGCTCGGACCTTCGCCCGTCGCACGACTCCGGCGGGATCCTCCACCACGGCCGACCGCTGGGCGCTGACACGCGTCCAGCGGTCGATCCCCTCGGCCCGCGTCGGGTTGGCCCTCTGGGACGGATTCGAGGTGCAGCCGGCTCGCGGCGCGCCCGTCGCTACCGTTGTCTTCAAGAGCCGGCGCGCCTTGCTCGCCACGATCTGGGATCCCGACCTGAACCTCGGCGAGGCGTATATGCGCGGCGAGGTGGAGGTTGAGGGCGACCTGGTCGGGATGCTGAGCGACGTGTATCGCGCGCTCGAGCGGCGCAAACCCCGCCCCTGGTGGCGCAGCCTGCATTCGAACGGTTTGCGCCAGGCGCGCGAGAACGTGCACCGGCACTACGACCTCGGGAACGATTTCTACCGGCTCTGGCTGGATCGCGAGATGGTCTACACCTGCGCCTACTTTCCGGCGCCTGAAGAGACGCTCGAGGCGGCCCAGCTCGCCAAGATGGATCTGGTGTGCCGCAAGCTGGCGCTGGCGCCGGGCGATCGCGTCGTCGAGGCGGGGTGCGGTTGGGGATCGCTGGCGATCTTCATGGCCCGGCACTACGGTGTTCACGTCCGCGCCTTCAACGTGTCCGCCGAGCAGATCGCCTTCGCGCGACAGCGCGCGCGCGAGGAGTCGGCCGGCGATCGCGTGGAGTTCATCGAGGACGACTACCGGAACGTGCGAGGCGAGTACGATGCCTTCGTGTCGGTCGGCATGATCGAGCACGTCGGACCGGCGCACTACGGGGCGCTCGGCGAGGTGATCGCCCGTTCGCTCACGCAGCGCGGCCGGGGACTGCTGCACTTCATCGGCCGCAGCCAGCCGGGCGAGCTCAACCCGTGGATTCGCAAGCGCATCTTTCCGGGCGCCCACATCCCGACGTTGCCGGAGGTGTTCGAAGGGGTTCTCGAGGCCTCGAACTTCGCCGCGCTGGACGTCGAGAACCTGCGGCTGCACTACGAGGTGACACTGGACCACTGGCGCCATCGGTTCGAGAGCGCGACCGACGAAGTCGCGAAGCTGTTCGACGAGGCGTTCGTCCGCGCCTGGCGGCTCTACCTGGCCGGGTCGCAGGCCGCGTTCGCGACGGGGTCGCTGCAGCTGTTTCAAATCGTGTTCGCGCGTGGATCCAGCAACGCGATTCCCTGGACGCGGGCCACCTGACGTGGACGCCGCCGATGCGCTGATCGTCGGCGGCGGCCCCGCGGGCTCGACCTGCGCCTGGAAGCTCGGTCAGGCCGGCCTGAACGTGAGGGTGCTCGACGCCGCCGCGTTCCCCCGTGACAAGGTGTGCGCCGGATGGATCACGCCGCAAGTTATCTCCGAGCTGAATCTCGACGTCGAGTCCTATCGCGGGGGACGCACGTGGCAACCGATCACCGGCTTTCGCGTCGGTGTGATTGACGGCGACGGCGACATCGCCGCGACCTATGCCCGTCCGGTGAGCTACGGCATCCGCCGCTGCGAATTCGATCACTACCTGCTGAACCGGGCCGCGGTCGCGATGTCCCTTGGCACGCCAGTCTCGAGCATCCGGCGATCCGGAGCGCAATGGATCGTCAACGAGTCGGTCCGGGCGCCGCTCTTGATCGGCGCCGGTGGCCAGTTCTGCCCGGTCGCCAGGTGGCTCAACGGCGCGGCCGGCGACCGGCCGCTCGTCGTCGCGCAGGAAGCGGAGTTTCCGCCAGGGCCGGCCGCCGCTTCGTTTACGACCGAGCCGGAGGTGCCCGAGTTGTTCTTCTCCCGCGACTTGAAAGGGTACGGCTGGTGCTTCCGCAAAGGCGAGTACCTGAACGTCGGGCTCGGCCGCCAGGACCAGCGCTCGCTGCCATCTGCGATGGCGGCGTTCGTCGCGTTCCTCCAGTCGCGCCGGAAGGTGCCTTCCGATCGCACGTGGCGGTGGCGCGGACATGCGTATGGGCTCTTCGGCTCTTCGCACCGGCGGGTCAGCGGTGACGGTCTCGTCCTGATCGGCGACGCCGCGGGCGTCGCGTATCCGCAGAGCGGCGAGGGGATCCGTCCGGCCATCGAGTCGGGTCTGCTGGCCGCCGAGACGATCGTGGAAGCGAACGGGCGGTATGACGGCTCCGCGCTCGCCCGCTACGACGAACGGCTGCAGGCGCGCCTCGGCGAGGGGTTGCTGTCGCGCGGCCTCGCACGGCTCGTGCCCGCCGGCGTCGCGGCGGTGGCGGCCAGGCGGCTGCTCGCGTCGCCGGCCTTCGTCGAGCGCGTCGTCCTCGATCGATGGTTCCTGCACCGGCACGAGCCGGCGCTGTTGACGAAAATTCTCTAACGAAAGACGAGGAAGGACCGCGCGGGGGCAACGAGGAGGGCAGGAGCCTGCCTCGACACGTTACCTGGGTGTGTGCGTGGCGAACACGCGCGTGCGGCCGTCCTTCTCGAAGGCGATCACGTCGTACGGCGGCGAATTCGGCACGTCCATCCCGGGCGCGCCGGCCGGCATCCCGGGCGCCGCGAGGCCGACGATCGCCGGCCGCTCCCGGAGGAGACGGCGGATGTCTTCGGCCGGCACGTGCCCCTCGATGACGTAGCCGCCGACCATTGACGTGTGGCACGACTGGAGCCGCGGCGGAACCTGATACTTTACTTTGATGGGGGCGACGTCCGCCAGGTTCGTGACGGTGGCGGCGATCTTCTTCAATGATACCTCTCGACGTTAGGATACCTCACCATGGCCGGCAGCTTGTTCGTTTTCGTTTTGATGGCGGGTCAATTCGCGCAGACCAACACCGGGGAATTGCGTCTCACGGTGGTTGACCCGCTGGGCTCACCGCTGCAAGGCAGCGTCGAGCTGCTCAGCGAGGCCAATCACGTGCGCGAGAACCTGCAGACGGACCAGCAGGGACTGCTGATCGCGAGACGGCTGCCGTTCGGGACCTACCGGGTCGCGGTCGCACGGGACGGCTTCGCCACGTTCGTCGGCGCGGTCGAGATCCGCTCCGCGCTGCCGACCGCGTATCGCGCCACTCTGAGCCCGGCGCCGCTCCAGGCCCAGGTGACGGTGACGGCGGAGGCGACACTGCTGGATCCGCACCAGGTCGTGACCGTGCATCGCGTCGGTCCGGACGCCCTCGAACAGCGAATGACCGGCCTGCCGGGCCGTTCGCTGACGGAGCTGGTGAATGCTCAGCCCGGATGGCTGATGGAGGCCAATGGGATCCTGCACCCGCGCGGTTCGGAGTATCAAACGCAATACGTCGTCGACGGCCTGCCGCTGACGGACAACCGCTCGCCGGCCTTCGCGCCGGAGATTGGCGCGGAAGACGTCCATGGCCTGAACGTCTTCACCGCCGGGTATCCGGCCGAGTACGGCCGGAAGCTCGGAGGCGTGATCGAGGTCGTCACTTCCGGACAGGCCCGGCAAGGCGTTCACGGATCGGTCGCGGCGACCGCAGGCAGCTTCGCGACCGGAAGTGGCGACGTCACCGGCGCCTACGGTGGAGACCGCACGACCATCGGCGCGGCCGCCGGCCTCGCGGCCACCGACCGGTATCTGGATCCACCGGTCGAAGAGAATTTCACCAACCACGGCACGACGTCACACGCCTCCGTCCGCTTCGAGCGCGATCTGACGGATGCCGATCGGTTCGGGCTTATCGTCAGGCGTGGCGATGCTGCGTTCCGCGTGCCGAATGAACGTGTGCAGCAGCTCGCGGGACAGCGTCAGGATCGCGACAGCGCCGAGACCGCAGCCCAGTTCTCGTACCAGCACATTTTCTCCACACACGCGGTCGCGGACGTCCGCGGCATGGGGCGCGACCTCTCGGCAGGGCTACGATCAAACCCGGCAGCGACGCCGATTCGGGTGCAGCAGACTCGTGGATTTCGGGAGCTCTATCTCAAAGGCGCGGTGTCCGGGCATGCCGGAGCCCATGAATGGAAGGCGGGCGCTGACGTCAACGTCGGTACCGTTCGCGAGCGCTTTGGATACGAAATCACGGACACCGGCGAGTTCGATCCAGGCACGCTGCCCACCTTCAGCTTCAACGCCAGGCGGCCGGATCGGGAGCAGGCGCTCTTCCTGCAGGACCAGTGGCGTCTCGGCGCATGGACGGTCAATGCCGGCGTGCGGTGGGACCATTACCGGCTCGTCGTGGAAGACCACGCGATCAGCCCCCGCGTTGGCGTTGCCTGGTCGTGGCCCGCGGCTGGCCTGGTGCTGCGCGGCGCCTACGATCGCGCGTTTCAAACCCCGGCGGTCGAGAACCTGCTGCTCGCAAGCGATCCCTCCGTCGAAACGCTGAGATCACCCGTCGTGCGCCTTCCCGTGCCGCCATCCAGGGGCAACTTCTACGACGTGGGACTGTCGAAGACCCTGTTCCGGAGGACGAGGATCGACGTCAGTTATTTCCGCCGGGCGATGAGCAATTTCGCGGACGACGACCTGCTGCTCAACACCGGCATCGGTTTTCCAATCGCGTTCCACCGAGCGGACATCACCGGCACGGAGGTCAGGCTGGACATTCCGCGCTGGCGAGCGGTGTCGGGATTCGTGAGCTACGGTCACATGCACGGGATCGCCGAGCTTCCCGTCACGGGCGGCTTGTTCCTGGAAGAGGATGCGGCGGCGCTGCTGCAGTCCACCAAACGGTTTCCCGTGACACAGGATCAGCGCCACACGATCCGGGGTCACGTGAGCGCTCAAATCACGCCCATGCTGTGGGTCGCGATGGCGGCGGCATCTGGCAGCGGCCTCCCCGTGGAATTCGCCGGGAATCGGTCGCAGGCGATCGCGCAGTACGGGGAGCGGATCGTCGATCGGGTCGACCTCGAGTCGGGACGGGTCCGGCCTTCCTTTTCGCTGGACGCGTCCGCCGGGGTCGTGCTGACGAAGGGGACGGCGCGCAAGGTGAAGCTCCAGATTGACGTGCGTAACCTGACCAGCCGTCTCAATGTGATCAATTTCGCCGGCGTGTTTTCGGGCACCGCCATCGCTCCGCCTCGCGGTGTGGCCGTCCGCCTCCAGGCGGCATACTAGCCTCGCCCTCAAACCAATCCGCCGCCGGTTCCGTATAATCCGGCAGGAGGCACACCGTGTCTGAGCGAACCTGCTGGGAATCCATCAAATCCGAAGGCGGCGCCGTCCTCGACAAACTGAAGCGCATCGTCCACGAGGGCAACGTGCGCAGCATTCGCATCCGCCAGGGCACCCGCATCGTCGCGGTGTTTCCACTCACGGCCGGCGTCGTCGGCATCGTCGTCGCGCCGGTGCTCGCGGCCGTCGCGACTCTAATCGCCCTGCTGGGCGATTGCACGATTGACCTGGAGCGGGTGGAGACCGACGGGGCGGACAAGGACGCGGTTGAGAAGGACGGCAAGGAAGGCGCAGAGAAGGGCGGGGTGAAGGACGAGGGTGAGCGCGTGGCGTAGGCCGGACTCGCGCCAGGCAGCAGACAGCAGGACTCTAAGTACCGTCAAGCCAGCGCTGCGAGCTGTGGAGGGCGGCCCGGCCCGGAGGTGACAGGACCACACGCTTGACGCCTGCTGTCTACCGCCTGCCACGAGCCACGGGTTCTGCTCAACACACTCGAGCCGGTAGGCGCAGTGCGCGCAGGTCAGAGCACGGCCGTGCAGGTGGGCGTCGGCGTGAAGGTCCGCAGCGGCGTGGGCGCCTGAGACGGTGCCGATAGAGGTATGGCCTCGGGGCATCGGGAACTCAGCCGCTGAGTTGAGCAATGGCTGTGCCTGTTCAGATCCGCGAAAATATCGTCTGTATTTGAAGTTATCGCATTTGAAAGACCGGATATCCGGCCAAGCGATTGGCCACCGGACAAGAACCGAGCCGGTTCCAAGGTTCCGTTGAAGTAACGTTGGAACCTTGGAACCTTAGCACCTTGGACCTGGGAACCGGCAACCGTCAAACGGTTCGGCGGCCGCTGATGAGCCCGACCACGAACAGCACGAGCGCGATTACCAGCAACAGGTAGATGAAGTTGCCGAGCGTGTAGCCGCTGACGAGCCCGAGAAGCCACAGCACCAGCAGAATCACCGCGATCGTAAAAAGCATCGTTGCCTCCTCAGTCTCGAGAGAGCATGGCGCGTGCCCGCCGAAACCGGGCTCGGACCTCGGCCGTAATGGCCTGATTGGGCGTTTTGTGGGTTGCGCCCTACGTACTCTGGATGGATTAGGATGAGTCGTATGAGACATTCGTGTGCCGTCCGCGTGGCCATCATGGCCGCCTTGCTCCTGAGCTACCTGCCCGCGACGCCATCCGCGCAGATGGATACGTCGCTGTTCGCCGGCCTCCGGTGGCGTTCAATCGGGCCCAATCGCGGCGGCCGATCGCAGACCAGCGCGGGCAGCGCCAGCCGGCCGCTCGAGTACTACTTCGGCGCCACCGGGGGCGGGGTCTGGAAGACCACGGACGGCGGCCTGACGTGGCGGCCGGTTTCCGACAAACAGATCAAGACCTCCTCGGTCGGCGCCCTCGCGATCGCGCCGTCCAACCCGGACGTCGTCTATGCCGGGATGGGCGAGACCGAGCTGCGCGGCAATGTCATCCAGGGGGACGGAGTCTACAAGACGACCGACGCGGGAAAGACCTGGACGTCGATCGGGCTCGAGAAGACCCAGGCGATCTCCCGGATCCGCGTCCATCCGTCGAACGCCGACGTGGTGTTCGTCGCCGCGCTCGGCAACCCGTTCGCGCCGAATCCGGAGCGCGGCGTGTTCCGCTCGAAGGACGGCGGGAAGACGTGGGAGCGGGTGCTGTTCCGCGACGACAAGACGGGCGCGGTCGATCTCGCGATGGATCCGAAGAATCCGGATGTGCTCTACGCCGCCATGTGGGAGGTCTTCCGGACGCCGCACTCACTGTCGAGCGGCGGCCCGGGGAGCAGCCTTTACAAGAGCACGGATGGCGGGACGACGTGGACCGATATCTCGAAGAGCGCCGGCCTGCCGAAACCGATCTGGGGCAAGGTCGGCATCTCGGTCTCCGGCGCGGACAGCAACCGCCTCTACGCCATCGTCGAGGCGAAGGACGGCGGGATCTTCATGTCGGACGATGCCGGCGGCAGCTGGAAGTTGATCAACGACGATCGCCGCATCCGCCAGCGCGCCTTCTACTACTCGCGCATCTACGCCGATCCGAAGACGAAGGACACGTTTTACGTCCTGAACACGAGCACCTATCGATCGACCGACGCCGGCAAGACGCTGCAGGCGATCCGCGATCCGCACGGCGACAACCATGACCTCTGGATCGCGCCCGACGATCCGAAGCGGATGATCAATTCGAACGACGGCGGCGCCAACGTCACGAGCAACGGCGGCGAGAGCTGGACGGCGCAGAAGTTTCCGACGGCCCAGGTCTACAACGTCTTCACGACCTCGCACGTGCCGTATCACGTCTGCGGCGCCCAGCAGGACAACTCGACCGTCTGCGTGCCGAGCACCGGCAACGGCGACGAGTTGTATCCCGTCGGCGGCGGTGAGAGCGGCTACATCGCGCCGGATCCACGCGACACCGATGTGTTTTACGCCGGGAGCTACGGCGGGCTGCTCACCCGGATCAACCGCCGCACGAACGAGGTGCGCGCGATCAATGTCTGGCCGGACAACCCCATGGGACATGCCTCCGGCGACATGACGGAGCGCTTCCAGTGGACCTTCCCGATCGTGATCGCGCCTACCGATGCCAAGACCGTGTACGTCACGTCACAGCACGTATGGAAATCGACGAACGAGGGCCAGAGCTGGCAGAAGATCAGCCCCGACCTCTCGCGGCACGATCCGTCCACGATGGGCGATTCGGGCGGTCCGATCACCCTCGATCAGACCGGGGTCGAGACCTACGCCGTCGTGTTCGCTCTGGCGCCGTCGCCGGTGGACGGCAACGTGATCTGGGCCGGGTCCGACGACGGGCTGGTGCACGTGACGCGGGACGGCGGAAAGAACTGGACGCCGATTACGCCGCCGGATCTCCCCGAGTTCGCGCGCATCAGCCTCATCGAGGCGTCGCCCCACGACGCCGCGACCGCCTACGTGGCGGCAAATCGCTATCAGCGGTCGGACCGGGCGCCCTACGTCTATCGCACGCACGACTACGGCAAGACGTGGACGAAGATCGTCAACGGCGTCCGGGCGGATGATTTCGCGCGGTCGATCGACGAGGACCCGAAGCGCAAGGGCCTGCTGTTCCTCGGAACCGAGACCGGGGTGTACATCTCGTTCGATGACGGCGGCGTGTGGCAGCCGTTCAGCGTCGATCTGCCAGTCACGCCGGTGCACGGAGTCCTCGTGCAGGGAGACGATCTGGTGATCGGCACGCACGGGCGGTCGTTCTATGTGATGGACAACATCAGCGTGCTCCGCCAGATCGGCAAGGACACGACGAACGACGCCGTCGTCCTCTTCAAGCCCGGCGACGCGACGCGCTCGGTCAGCCGCGGCCTGGCGGTGGACTACTACCTGAAACAGCCCGCGGAGAAGATGACGATCGAGTTCCTGGACCCGCAGGGCAAGGTGATCCGGTCGTACGCCGGCGCGCCGCCGGCGGCGCCGGCGGCAACCCCGGCTCCCGCGGCCGACGAGTTCTTCCGTCCGGCGCCGCCGCCGCCGACGGTCAAGCAGGGGCTGAACCGCTTCGTCTGGGATACAAGATATCCGGACGCCAAGGACTTCAAGGGGCTGATCATGTGGGCGGGCAGCGTGCGCGGACCCGCCGCTCCTCCCGGGCAGTACCAGGTGCGCCTGACCGTCGGGAACCAGACGAAGACACAGCCGTTCGCGATCCTGCGTAATCCCAAAGGCACCGCGACCGAGGAGGATCTCAGCGAGCAGTTCACCCTGGCCAGCCAGATCGGCGGCAAGGTCTCCGCCGCCAACGCGGCCGTGCTGCGCATCCGCGACCTGAAGGATCAGATCGCCGATCGGATACAGAAGGCGAACGACACGAAGATCAAAGCCGCCGGCGAAGCGCTGACCGAGAAGCTGACGGCGGTGGAAGGGGAGATCTATCAGTACCGCAACCGCAGCGGCCAGGATCCGCTCAACTTCCCGATCAAGTTGAACAACAAGCTCGCGGCGCTGCAGTCGATGGTCGAGGCAGGGGATTACCGGCCGACCGACCAGTCGTACGCGGTCTTCAGGGAGCTGTCGGCGCAGCTCGACGCACAGCTCGCGAAGCTCGACGCGCTGATCCGAAGCGATCTCACCGCCTTCAACCAGATGCTGGTCAAGAAAAAGGTCACGCCAATCATCCCCGGCCAACCGTGATCTCGACGAGGCCGACCGGCTCGTCGTGGGCGATGAAGAGCGCGTCGCCGTCGAGCGCGAGCTCGAGCAGATCGACGGGCCGGTAGGGACGTTCCTGGAGCGAGAGCGTCACCTCCGAGATTTCCTGGTAGCTCGCGAGGACCACGTCGGCGATCGCATACAGGGTTTCCTGCACCGAGCGCCCCTTGTGCCACGCGAACGTCTCGACGATCGCGGCGCGGACGCCCTGGCGGTACGGCCCGAACGCGATGTCCCCCGAGAGGTAGGACCAGCGTGCGGACAGCGCGGCGATGAACAGTCGCTGCAGGCCGTCCGCCGTCGGCTCCTCGGAGGTCCGGCCGCGCGCGACTGGCGCGAAGCCCCCGGTTCGCATCAGTACCAGGTTCTCGAGGCCCGCCGACACGGACACGCGGGTGCCGTTGCTGCTGACGGCGGCGGTGCGCCGCTCGACGCCGGCCGGCGTAAACGCCTGTCCCTGCGCTTTGCCGCCCGCGTCGAGGCGCGCCCATGGCTGTTCGGTGAGCTCGACCCGCGCCAGGCCGATCGCGCGGTGGTGCTCGAGGACGCGGGCGCAGATTGCGAGCCCCAGCTCCTCGATGGCCGCATGTTCCTGCCCGCGCGCGACGCGGTGCACGAGGTTCTTGATGGTCTCGCCCGGCAGCAGCAGCGCCGGATCGCCGTCCGTGAACGCGGCGCCGAAGCTGCCTTCCAGGCGCAGCGCAATCGTCAGGTCCTTCGGATCGTGGCGATCGCCGCGCCGCATCACCCGCAGCATGCGCAGGCGCGATTCTCCGTAGCTACTGGAGCGGATGTGCGGCATGGCTTAATCGTAACGGCAATTGCTATAATCCGCCCTTCGCATGAGGGTCGCGCGCCGCTACGTCATCGCCGGCCGCGTGCAGGGCGTCGGGTTCCGCTGGTTCACGCACGA
>WNFI01138926.1_pt1 | contig 14309 bp, 14 predicted proteins | sample 5400471 | NCBI WGS metagenome assembly WNFI01 (sample SAMN13153348, study PRJNA577476) | soil metagenome | isolation source: 100 cm saprolite on Douglas fir-dominated hillslope | place: USA:California | collected 2013-09-17
TCGGGCACGTATCCTATCATGCGATTAATGATGGCATGTGGGTCATTGACGCCCTGGGCGGAAAGCTGTTGCATGTGCTGATCGATCTTCGCTGCAAGTCGGCGAAATTCATTCATGCTCATGCTTTGCTCACTCTGAGTGGTGTCCTGGATTAAGCCACTTCTCGAAATGCGCCTCGAGGCGCTTGAGCATCTCTCTTTTAATGTCTTTGATGTCGGTGAACCGGCCCCAACGAGTGATATCGCAGTTTTTAGCTGTCCCCTCAATCTCCACAATAAATTCTTCCACTAGCACCCGCTGGTCCCGGTATTTTTCCCGGAGATGCTGCTTGCAAATGTCCGCCGTTTGTTGCTGCCGTCTCTTGGTTCCTAATCCCATGCTCTGTGCCCCGAATCGTAACTCGAACGCTTGTAGGAGGCGAATTCAGAATTGAGGCGATCAGATCAACCGGGACCGTCGCCGGAATAAAATCCTTGAAAAGTAAAACCAGCTAATCACTAAATGGGCGGATACAGAAAAAAACTCGATTGGTCGCCGTGACGGCGATCGTCGCCGGGCTTGTAATGAACTCGCATGCGCAACCGATTCGGCTCTCGGATGAGCAAGCCGCGCGAATCGCGGCGAAAATTTGGCAAAATGAATCGGGACGCAAGATTGCCGGGTTAACCGCTTGGAATTTCGGTGAAGAGTTTGCTTCCCTCGGCATTGGACGCTTTATCTGGTATCCAGCGGGTCGAAGGGGGCCGTTCGAAGAAAGCTTTCCGCCGCTCCTGCGGTTTCTTGCAGCCAACGGAGTTCAGGTCCCGGATTGGCTGAAGAATTCCGAATCGTGCCCGTGGCCGGATCGAGGCCGGTTTTTGGCTGAGCAGAGGAGCCCGCGGATGGGAGAACTGAGATCGCTTCTGGCCCGTACTGTGCCTCTACAGGCAAGATTCGCAGCGGGCAGACTGGAAGCTGCGTTGCCGAAAATGCTTGAAGCCGCGCAAGCGGGAGAAAGAGACAAAATTCGGAGAAACTTTTATCGCGTCGCGGCCGAACCGTTAGGCCCTTACGTACTATTCGACTATGTAAATTTCAAAGGCGAGGGAACCCTTGAGAGCGAGAGGTATAAAGGCGCGGGATGGGGTTTGCTTCAGGTTCTGGAAGCGATGGGCGACGGTCCCGCCCTTTTAGAGTTTCGCCGTGCTGCAGAGTTGGTTCTGAGTCGCCGAGTAAAGAACTCGCCTCCGGGGAGACGCGAGTCACGCTGGCTTCCGGGTTGGAAGAACAGAATCAGGACTTACGCAGAATAATCAGTCAATTTTGCCTACGCGCCCTGCATTGGGCGTTGGAGCACGACGTGGAATGCGGGGGATGGTGCCCCGAAGGGTAGGAAGGCGGAAGACGGGCCGATTGATCTGAAGTATCCGCTGAAAGAAACGCCTTCGGTTGCATACGTTCAGCGGACCGAATGGAACGTGCGGGATAGCGACGCTACGGTTTTGTTTTCGATTGAACCGACTTTGACCGATGGGTCGAAGAAGACGATGGAGTTCGCGCGGGAATACAATAAACCTCGGCTAGATCTTCATCCGGAAATCGAGAATCCCGCGGACAAGCTCAGGACCTTCCTAAAGGCAAACTCGGTGGAGGTTTTGAATGTCGCCGGACCACGGGCGATCAAGGAGCCTGGGGTGGGGGAGTTTGTGATGAGAACTCTCGATAAGGCATTTACTGACATCGGCGGGTGAGGTAGGGCGAAAAGCCGCGATTCGACAGCCGGTGCCGAAAACCACCATTGAAAACCTTGAGCCGCGGCAACAGCCGAGAAGCGGACCGGCGCGTCACTGCTGCCGACAAAGCTAGCTTAGTTAACTTGGCTAGATTAGTCGAAGGACGTCGACTAGCCTGCCGCTCAATCTCGCGGTGCCAATTCAGCTAACGATTTGTCAAAGCGCGGATCTTTTCGGAGTGGATCAAAGGCGGGATTGGTCTTGAGGTCTCCATAACCGACTATCCCCGGTATCGTGACCAGGACGTCAAGTTGAGCAAAAGCGACGTTCAGCTGATTTGTCAAAGCGTAGATCTCCGCGACGTTCCACGCTATGATTGGACCGTCAGCCGCATCCTCAGAGATCGGTCGTATCTCTAACGCTCGTTGGCCTTCCTCTATGCTCTCTTCCTTATGCCCTAGAGCGAGATCAGCATGTGCAAGCGCATTCAATAAGAAAGGATTGGTCGGGTCCGCTTCGACTTTTTGGTAGAGCTGCTCACGCGCAGCGCCAAACTCCTCTATGGTGGGATGATCTCCTCGAACGAACTTAAGCCAAAGCGCCCAGATTTGGCGTGGAACTGAAGTGCCGCCAAAATCAATCTCTTCGTTCGCGCTTTCGTTGAGAATTTCTTCCGCGGCGGCAAAGTCACGTGCGCACATCGCATAATAAACGCGATACGATGTGACCACTGGGTCATTTTTCGCGGAAAGTGGTAGTGCCTCGCAAGCAGCACGGGCGGCTTTCACATCTGCCGTCTTTGAACAGGCAAAAGACACTTTTAAAACAAGAAACATCCGCTGATTGGGATAGCGCTCGATTAGTCGATCCCAGATCCTGTCGCTGTCTCGATAGCGCCGGAGGCACCCATAGGTCGAAGCTAGGAAACCTAGGACCTCCGGGTTGTGGGGATCTACGATCGTTGCTCTTTCCAGACCCGCCGTCGCATTCCCCCATCGCCCCTGTCTTTGGTCGATTAATGCCGTAAGCTCAAGCAAAGCAGAATTGTTCGACAGAGCTTGCGCAGCAATTGCTATTTGAACACGGGCTCTCTCGAAGCCGCGATAGCAAGAATAAAGGTGGAACGCCATCGCCAAGTGAACCTCAGGAAGCTCGGGTCGAAGCCGTAATGCTTCATTCACTGCAGCAAAGCTGCGTTCCATTAAGTGTTGGCGACGTTTGAGATCTGCTTTTGCCGCTTTGGAGTTAGCAATTTTGCGAGCCTTTTCCAACACCCCTTGATCGCGATGCCGATGGATGGTGCGTCCTGTGCGCGATCGGGTGCACAAGGTGCGCAGCTTGCAAGCTAGGCAGGTTCCTTTTGCGGTGACATATTCCCAGGTCAAACGCTGCGGATGCATCCGCCTTGGTTTCATAATCTGATCGGCAGGGCAGCGATAAGTGTTGCTCTCTGGGTCGTAGCTAAAGTGCTCATCAGAATAAATACCCGCACTTCTGCCTTTCCCTTTGTTGGCCTCACCCAGGAGCTTGAGATGGGCTCGGATCCCGGCTTTTTGACAGCTGATCAAGTTACTAACGTTGCCATAGCGAGCATCAGCGATCACGGTCTGACCTTCTTGACCGGTGAAGTCTTGGTGAGCCTCAATGAGCCCCAGCAGTTGCGAGGCCTCGTCAACTGCACCGGTGGTAGTCTCTACCGCAGTGATGATCTCATGCGCATCATCAACGGCTCGATGAGTCTTATAGCGTAAGCGGCTCGGCAGACCGGCGTGACGCACCAGAGTCGCGTCCGGATCGGTCGTACTGCGGAACTGGCGATTAGTTTTAGAGTATTGGCCAATGGCAGAACCCCCGCTGCTGCTGTCCTGTGAGGGCGGATCTTGGTCCCGGTCCTGTTCATCGAGCTTTTGGACTTGCTCTTTGGCGGTTTGCTCGATGGCCTTGAGCATCTCCGCAGACAAGGGTTTAACTGAACCCAGGTTGGCATCGGCATCCACGAGGCTTGCATCGACGTGGATCTTACGACCTTCCACTAGCCCGGCCTCCACGCATTGCTGCACCACCTGACTAAACAGGGAGACAAACACCTCTTTGCCCCAACGCTTACGGGCTTTGCTCAACACACTGTGATCGGGAACCTTGTCGTCCAGCCCGTAACCCAGAAACCAAAGGTAATCCAGCCGTTCAGGGATAATCCTCATCAACTCGCGCTCACTTTTGATATCATCCAAGAACAGCAACAGCATCATCCGGATAATCACCTCTAGTGGGACTGACTTGTTGCCCCGCTGGCCGTAAGTGTGCGCCACCTGCTTGCGCACAAAACCCAAATCCAAAACCTGATTTATCCGCCGCAGAGGGTGATCATCCCGAACGCGCTTGTCCAGGTTGACCTGGTAGCTCCACATGGGCGCTTGCGCATCGCCTTCGCTCATCATGGGGACAGTACATTACCAGGTCGGTAACTCTCAAAGCAACATTATAAGAGTTACTATTTGGGCAACACGCCCTTAACAAACAACAATTTTGTTACTTGTAACAGAATAGTCCGTGGGTTGAGCTAATTCTGGCGATAGCCAAACACTAGTAGCAGGAGTCTAATAACCCAGACCTCGCGTGACGCGGACCGTGAAGGTGAACCGTAATCGTGCTTGCCGCGAGAGATTCTAGCCCGAGTTTCGCAGTTTCTGCGATTGGAGAATCGTAAGCTGTTGATTTTCAGGGTCGTTCGCAAGCTTGTATTGAGCAACGCTTCCAGATTGAATATTGTTCTCGAACGCGTTCTAAATTTTAAGACTATGAACACTCACGAAGTGGCCCTCACAAAAGGCGAAGGACGATCCATCTGGTTGCTCGGTGACCTGTACACGTTCAAGTTCAGCGGCGAGGCACTATCGGTTACAGAGTTGACGGCGTTTCCGCAGAACGGACCGCCGCCGCACATTCACCTGCGGGAGGACGAGTCGTTCTGGGTGCTGGATGGCGAGTTTTCAGTATTGCTCGGCGAGCGGACGCTGACGGCTGGGCAGGGGGCGTTCGTACACATTCCCAAAGGGACACTGCACACTTACAAGAATATCGGCAGCACGCCGGGCCGGATGATTGTACTGCTGACACCGGGCGGTTTCGAGAGGCTCTGGGAAGAGCTGGGAGAGCCAGCGACACAACTGACGACACCGCCTCCGGTCGATGCCGGCGTGATCGAGAAACTGATCGCTCTGGCGCCCAACTATCACCTTCAGATCCCCCCTCCGCCGTGATGAGACTGTTTCGCAAAGCCGCTGATAGTGCTCTTGACTGATTAGCTTTATTGATCTCGTCACTGGACCGCGGCCTCACGAGCAAGGCTATCCTGATGCTGCTTGAAGCTTTAAGGTATCCGTCTTACCGACCGCCGGGCTGAGCACTTCACCGGATTTCGGCGGTTAGGTTCGGGCGGCCCAAGCGCTTGGCGTGAGTTCGGCGACCCGATTCATCGGGAAGTTAGCGAGGAGACCGGGAAAAACCGGGGGCTGAGAGAGGGGCGAAGCTGATCTTGGTGTACTATGTTCCGTCCAAATGCTCTTACGCTGGCATCCCTCCATGGACACCGAAGAAGAAACAATCCACACTAGCCCCCGGTTTTTCCCGGTCTCCTAGTAGGGCTGGCAATCAGCTTTGCCGTGCCGGCCATTGCCCAAGAGCAAAGAACGGTTGATCCAGAAGTGCGCCAGCAGATAGAAGCGCTAATCGTGAATCTCGATGAGGCATATAACAAGAGCGACGCGCCAGCCGTCGCGGCCCTATTCGCGCAGGACGCCGTTGAGGTGTGGTATGGACAGCCGGAAGGCGGCTTGGCTTCAGGTCAACAGGCCATAGAGAAAAGGTATGCTGGCGAGTTGGGACCAGGTCCCCACCACCTTTCACATAAGCTTCTTCAGGCGTATCCAATCGGCAGCGACATATGCGCAATTATGGAATGGAGTTTGCCGCCAATGGATACCATTGGACACCACTGCGTAGCGATCTTTGGCCGTGACGCAGATACCTGGAAGATCCGCGTCTTCTATGCCAACTGAACCGGAAGGGAAACAATGAAACTGCGCTTACTACCCACGCTTGTAGTGTTCGCAATCGGCTTTGCTGCGACAGCCCTCGCTCGAATTACGAAAGCGCATTCATGCTGGCCTGAACAAAGGGGAAGCTCGCAACGCGCTGGCTAGGGCGGTGTTCTTTAACCGATTGGGGGAACTGCGCGACCGAACCTACGAAAACCAGCAACATCGGGCCAGCAGCTTGAATCTGGTTGTCGCCACGATCGCGCTTTGGAACTGCTTCGAAAGTCGATTATCTAGGATCGTGTAAACCGCGGCCTTGAACGCTTCAAGGGCATCGCGGATTTCGTGAATGTCTCGGCTGATTGGCTCATTCTCCCGCGGCAGAGTCATGAATAGGTTCACTTCTTAAAAGCGCTCTTCGCAAATAATACCTGGAACGCTTCGGCCAAAACATGCGACAGATATTATTTTCCAAGCGGACCAGAAGAGACCCAGCTAGAAGGCAAAGGAAGCTCGATTGGCGAATGCCTGTGGAGGAAACAAGCAACAAGAGTCTGCCTGGTTCGGGTACATCCGAAGATTGGCTACAGGATGTAAATATGTTGGGTTTAAAACTTTATTTTTACTGGCTTAGGATAATTCTGATTCCTCCAGTACATATGGTCCATAACTAAAGCGGGCTTGACCCAACAAACGAAATTCGTTTGTCTAAATTGGAGCGCCAGCTCCGCATTCTTTGTAGCCTTCGGACCAAACGCCCCCTGCGACTAAACTCAGTGCGGAGCCCAAGCGCTTCGTAGCAGTATATCTACGAAGAAAGGGGTTCTGTTATGCTTAGCTCGCTTCACGCACGCCCAGGCGCCCGGGAAAAGCTTAGCAACCCTTTTCCGAGGCCGGGCGACGGCAGGTCCGCACGCCTGGTTACATTCCTTAAACTAACCCTCCAACAAAACTTAAAAGGAATAACCAATGAGACGTTTTGCAATGTTAACAATTACCATGCTAGCCCTCACAGGCTTCATGGCTATCAACGCGCTGGCACAAAACCCACACTTCCTCAGCTGTAGCGCAAGCGGCGTTAACGATGATGGCACACTGAACGTAAGTTTTAAGATAGCGGGACTCGGTTCAAATCAGAGCCTTACGGTAACGGCTTCGGCCACTGCTGACGCTGTATACGGCTGCCTGAACAAAGGCGATCAATGCCCGAATGCAGCCAATAAACAGGACGTGAAGGCTAACGTCAGCGCGGAAGGCACGTTCAAGTCCGGGAAGAACGGCCAGATTACAGCTAGTCTCACAGTAGATCCGCCGCCTAGTACTTTAAAGTGCCCTGGTGGCCAGAGGCTGGTATTGGTTTCGATCAGTTACACCGACGTTAAGGTGACAGCAGCGGGCCAAGAGTGTGACCCCTCTCCTGGAACCTTCGCCGCGAACTTCTTCCCGCAGTGTCCGTAGGCTAAAGCCTGCAAAGGGACTCGCAGCCTACTCGGATGGAGAGCCAGCGAGTCCAGTGTGGACAATGGTGCCGGAGGAGGTGAGCGGTAGACCCGCAAGGATTAGTTCTCGTAGCTTGGTTCAACTGCTGGCTTGACCGGTGTCACCGGCGTTGCAGCAAGGTACGCCTTTCTAAGCGAAAAGAAATCCCGACCACCCTCGAAGAAACCAAGTAACTACCGCAGGGGAGAGGAAATCCCTTTTCCCTGCAAGCAGCGAAAAAAGCTCCCCTTGCGGGACAGTAGGAAAACCAATGCCGACGCGGCTTACGTAAATACTGCGCTGCCCTATTGGAGTAAGACTGAAATTGCTAACTTAATCGGATAGTCACTGTGAAACTATGAAACATGCAAATTTTTTAACACTTGTTTTGATTCTGTCGCTGAGACTCAGCGTCCAATGCACCGCTCAACTTCAATGGGAAACTCGGGAGCTGGAGTTCTCGCCGTCGGTCGACCAAACACAAGTCATGGCGCATTTCAAGTTTCAGAACGTTGGCCAATCTGAAATCAAAATCACCTCGGTAAGCACGTCGTGCGGTTGCACCACAGCCGCCCTGGAGAAAGACACCGTGGCGCCCCGGGAAAAGGGAGAGATCGCAGCAACATTCAATTTCGGTAAGAGGGTCGGGTTCCTGCAGAATACAGTCGTCGAGGAGAAAACAATCGTCGTGGAAAGCACCGATCCCGAAAGCCCCAATACGAGTTTGGCTTTGAAGGTTCACATCCCCGCGCTCGCACAGGTAAGGCCAAGCTCTTTGCAGTGGGCACTTGGTGAGTCACCTTCCGCACAGGCGATCAATATCAAGATTCTGAATGATTTTCCTATTCACGCAGTCAGTGCGATCTCGTCAGATCCACGCATCTTGGCACGGGTTGAGCAGACGGTGCCCAGCAAGGAATACCGGGTGATTGTTGAGCCTAGAGGGACGAGTGAGCCTGTGACCGCCATCCTAAAGATTAAAACAGATTATCCCTCGGAGAACCCCATAGAATATATTGCCATCGCGCGAATCAAATAGGTGTAAGCAATCTGGAAGAACGGCGCTAGACAGGTCGCAACATTGCTATTGATAGCCCTTATTTCAACCGTCGGCTCTGAACTTTACCGCCTCAGGATCAAAGGCTGGCGGGTTCCTTCCGAGGACTCGGTAACGATCAGCGACGGCCCGCACTGGGGAAAACAGGTGCTGTGGGTTGATGGGCGCTCGAAGGCGAATACGCCGCCGGGCACATCCCGGGCGCGTTTTTGCTGAATCTGGATCAATGGAACGAATTGCTGCCATCGCTGCTGCAGGTTTGGGAGCCGGACAAAATAGTGGTCGTTTATTGCAGCAGCCTTAACTGTCAAGCGAGCCGGGAGGTCGCTGAAAAGCTGCGCGACGGGGTCGGTTTTACAATCTGTTTTCGTTCTGCGGGAAGGCTGGGAAGGCATGGCGGCAATAACACGGAAGAATAGTTTCCTGGAACGAGCGATACGCGTTTTCGTAGGACCTGTGTTTGTGTCAGCTATAGTCAGGGCCGTTCTCTGCTGTGGTCTGGCTGCAGGTCAGGAAACGATCAAGAGCAGCATAGCTGCCGGTTAGCTGCCAGTAGTTCGGCCCGTCTGATCTGTTGCATCGCTTGGGTAATTGTTAAGCCATCTTTCAATTGCCTGAGCTGTGCCGGCGTCGCCTGGTTCAAGTTATCGATCTTGAACACATCGGGCGGGATGAGGGCGTGCAATCGATCGAGTTTTTCGGCCCCACTCAACTCTTCGGAGAGCATGATCTGGCGGATCTTTTCTTTAATCGTCATAATTAAATGGAACTTCAACTAACCCGGCCTGATCAGGACGCCCGGTCTTTAGCGCAAGCTCAATTCGCTCTCGGCCCTGTGTCGCCGGTTGCGATCATATAATGAAAAAGAGCCTTCCCTCTTGGTGTTATTTTGGTCGGCGTTTTTTTTAGATCGTAATCCGCTCGATTTCATCGAGTGAAATCTCGTCCTGTCGGCGGTCATAAAGCTTGGTTGTCCGCGGCGATTCGTGGTTGGCGATCTGCTGCGCGACTTCCAGTTTGCCGCTGTTCTTTAGATAGGAGACCGGGAAAAACCGGGGGCTAGTGTGGATTGCTTCTTCTTCGGTGTCCATGGAGGGATGCCAGCGTAAGAGCATTTGGACGGAACATAGTACACCAAGATCAGCTTCGCCCCTCTCTCAGCCCCCGGTTTTTCCCGGTCTCCACTATGCGCGTGTCGATCTGGATCGCTATGCCTCTGAACACTCACTCACGTTGGCTTTGGAGCCCGATAAGCTGATAATCAGAGGCGATCGGGCTAACGTTAAGCTCGTCGTGGAAGATCCAAACTCGCCGTATTTTGGAATCGGTAAACCGGTGCCGTATGCTGAAACCGGCAACGCTTTGCTTGAGGTCGACACCTTACCAGGAAAATCCAAAAATGGGCACTGGTATATTTCGCAACATCTAATAGCAAGCGTCCTGGAACCTATCCTCGGAGATCCCATTCTCACCTCTGGCCCCACGACAGCATACCTCGCCCCCCTACCTGGATTGAAAAAGGAAGACCAAATCGCGACCGATCATCTTATCCGGGAGATAATCGCAGAAGATCCGAAAAGCTTCGGCAGTTTTTCCGTATGGAAACGCTCGACAGCAAGTGCCGTAGTCGTCTTCTGCTCATACAGCACCATTAAGAAGCCAGTAGAATTGCCAAAGGGATGGTCCTACGTAGGTCGACAGCAATCGGAGCAAGTTGATGGGTTCTTTGACACACGATCAATTCGTGATTTTCCAGAGTCCACATTGCTTCAGATCTCAGTTCAGAATGCTTTACCAGACAATAATTGGCTTCTGCGAGGTGGTGTTACCCCGAATGGATCCGCTCAGCTGGATTGCCCAGCTATTTGGTGTCGAGTCAGTGTTAATCAGGATGTTTCAAATAGAGCGATAAATGATATCAAAACGGCCTTCGTGAAGGGCCTCAAGGCCTTCAATGCTCGCTTGGCAGAAATCGCCTCGGCGAGGAATAAAAATGCTGCGCCAGATAAATCGACCTTAAACAGCCAGCAACCGCGACAATGACGCCGATCATGTTGAAAGAGGTCTTCCCGATCGAAAACCTCAGTGATTATAAGGTGCATTTCGCTAAGTGGAACCAGAAGAATCAGCCGCTCGACGTGTTCACGAAGGATCGCCAGCAATGGCAGAGCTGGCAGGAGTACCGGCCCTCGCGAGACGAGTTCAATCGACCAATGATATTCGCCCTGGCCAGCTTCTACCATGAGCCGGCGATATGGCTGTTTGGCGGAATATTCAAAGTCCTTAAGCGCCACGTTGATCGATATGAGGTCGAGTTGATGGATATCGGGGCGAGCTTCATCGGCCGCCTCAAATTACGGTCGCCGTATAACTCCCGCACGGTACGAGTCAACATGGAAGACCAGTATGAGAATTTCGAGGTCGCCGAAATTCTGCGCGAACCATACACGGGCCGTGCCTTTCCCGGCTATGAAGATATCGACATATCCTTCGAAGAAATCGAGACCTTGGTTGGCAACGGTCGGCCGGACTGGAAAGCCGCGCTTGAGAGCGTGAAGGGTATTTATCACACGGCAGCCGTCATCATCGATTCAGATGTCAAGGATACCGATCTAAGCACCTTCTTCGCCTTTTTTCCCATCGCTCGGACCGGCACGATCACACGTGATCCATCGATGGAGCGGTGATCGGAAAAATAAAAACCGGTCCTTCGGCAGATGAGTGCGCACTTGATGTAGAGACCATTGCCAGTTTGGCGCCTGGTGGAAACGTGATTATTTATCTTATTCCGAAATTGAGCTCGACAGCGATCGATGACGCAGCGAACAAGATCGTCAGCGACAACACAGCCGAGGTGGTCAATATGAGTTTTGGGGCAACGAATTTAAAGATGCGACCTTTGAGTCGGCGCTTACCCAAGGGAACACACAGGGGATCACTTTCGTCGCTTCCAGCGGCGACTCTGGATCGAATGGCGGAACGGTGAGTACGCCAGCAGCAGAACCTCAGGTATTGGCTCTAGGCGGTACTATCATCAAATTTAACAGCAGAACTAACAGCTACGTACACAAAAATGCGTGGAGCGGATCAGGGGGAGGCGTTTCCAAGATATTTGCTATTCCTACCTATCAGAAAGGTGTCTCCGGACTGGCATCAACCACTCATCGTAATGTCCCAGATGTAGCTTTCCCTTCCTTCTACACTGATACCTTCGTGGGGGGAAGCTGGCTTGGACTCGAAGGAACATCATGGAGTTCTCCGATATATGTGGCGTTACAATTAGAGATTAATCAATCCAAGAGCAGCCGTTTCGGATTGGTAAATAAAAATATTTACTCTGTGTTCGCTGCCTCGACATACGCCGACTTCTACGATGTTACGAAGGGTAATAACGGCGGATTCAATGCGAAGCCCGGCTACGACAATGTAACCGGGATTGGTTCACCGAAAGGTCAGACCATCGCCACCGACCCTGCCTTCTGAAGCAGCCAGACCGAGTCGTCAGTTTTTGGAGGGCCAGCTATCTTTAGTTGGTCCCTTTGGCGTTAGCGGGAGTGGTGCAATTATCCACGGACATTGTGGATCTTCTCCCAGCTAGTATCCTGGTAGAGAAGAGCTTCCGTTCATCGGATCGAGAAGGAAGATGAGCTCATCCCTGCCGATGCTAACCTGGACCGAAGAAACTGAAAGAAATTTGGATGCTTATCCAAAGGGTCAGCGGTACCTGGTCCGGTGTTTCCGGTGGGATCGATTCGCGCGTTCTTTTACAAGTCTTGCTTGATGCCGGTCTCGATAACTTGGTGATTTGCCATCTCGATCACAGATTGCGCGGAAAGGAGAGCGACACTGAGAACATTTTTATCCGCCGGCTAGCCGGACGGCTTAAGCTGCCAATTTTCGAGGAGCACATCGAACGATGGCCGCCTAAACTCTCCATTGAAACGGCAGCGCGCCAAGCTCGCCATCGCTTCTTCGCCCGCGCCGCCAAGACGCTTAAAGCGCAGCACGTCTTCCTAGGACATCACGCTGATGACCAGATCGAAACCTTTCTCCTCAATATCTTAAGAGGGACCGGATCTATTGGCCACGCCGCTATGCACAATGAGACTCGTATGGTTGTCGACGAGTCGGAGCCCATTTTTGTGCGGCCATTGCTTCACGCCTGGAAAGTCGATATTCGAGTGTTTGCTAAAAAACGTCGCCTTAAATCTTGCGAAGATTCCTCGAACGTTGAGAACAAATTTACCCGGAATCGCATCCGCAATTTGCTGGTTCCTGAGATTGAGCGAATCCTCGGCAGACCGTTCAAATCAAATCTTCTGCGTTTATCAAAGATCGCAGCAGAAGAATCGGAACTGCTTCGCCAATTGACGCCCAGCTGGTGGGAACAAAATGAACTTTCAGTGCGCGATCTGAAAGGGCTGCCGCTGGCATTGCAACGTCGAGTGATCTAGCTCTGGTTAATGCGGTCTGGGGTCAACGATATCGGTTTCGACGAGGTAGACCGAGTCTGCTCAACTCTCACTCATCGCGAGGTCGCAAAGGTCAATCTTCCCGGGGGAAACTGTTGCCGCCGAAGAGCCGGTAAATTGTTTATAGAGCGACAGGCGCGGACTTGATACAAGCATCCGCGCCGTCTTTCCCTCGCCTAAAGCGCATCTATTCTTACCTCTTAGAATCCAGTCGCTTGGAATGCCGGCGACGGTACAATAAAGCCAAATAATCCATCCGCTTCATCGTTGATCCCGGCCGTGAAGAAAAGTTGGTTGTTAGAAAACACCAGCGCCCACAAACCGTTAAATTGAAGAGGCTGCCCTTTCCGATGCAGGAGTTGCCCTAGAAACGCTCCGGAGTGCACATTATAAGCGTTGATACGTCCATCGCCAAAGTTGCCTACCAAAAGGACGTTGCTGCTCAAAATGCCAAATGCACTAGGTACTCTGGCTAAACCCCACGGCGAATTCAGTTGGCCCTTCGTGATCAAACGCATCTGTAAATTGCCATCGGTATCGAAAACGTCGACGAACCCGTTACCCGCACCACCCACATCATCATGCTTAGCGGAGTTCTGGGCGGCAAAGGTGATATAAAGCAAGTTATCGATCGTCGTGATGCCGAAGGGCGCCCAGCCGACTGCACCGGAGGGGATTGGAGGTGGCGCGGGATCCGTAAACTTGCCGCTGGTCTTCACTTTTGTGAATGTGCTGTCATATACATCAACCGTGCCCTTGTGAAAGTTCGTGGCATATAGAGTCGAACCTCCGGGTGAACGCGTTGCCACCGCCAGTCCTTTATAGACCGAGCTTTTTCTGGTTTGAGTTGATGAATTATCAACTACCAGAACCGCCTGGGTGACCGGATTCAATTGCGGGTTCCAGGCTGAAATTCCACCGTCCTCCGCATCGAAGATAAACGCAGCCGGTTTCCCGTCAGAAAGTACGAATGCAAACTGATCCGAATTAAAGATCATGCCGGTAGGCGATGCGATCGGGTTCGGCCCAGTGTCAGCTGAAGTTGGGGGAATCGTTACTACCAGTGGAACTATGGTCCCATCGGTTTGGTAGAGGGTAGATACACCTGTGCCATTATCCGACACCCAGAACGGGTTGTTATTACCGACCGGATTGATCGCCAGCCCCCAAGGATTGACCAAATGAGCGTCAGTGCGGTCCGCAACACCAGCAATGTCGCTCTGTAGATTGGTCCAATCAAAAGTGCCCGGAACACTCTGAACGTTCTGCGCATGTGCGCTGCTGCTAACGAGCATCACCGTCAGAAACTGCAGTCCTAGGAGTCCTAGGCCCACAACCGTAAAACGAGGAACAGCCAACCAGCCGTTAATTTTCATATGAGTGAGCAGAAGGAAGGAAGTGAGTTAGTCCGGCCCATGCCGGGGAGACACCTCTCCTAAACAAATAGACTCGAAGCGTAACGGAAATCCAGGCCGTTCCGATTGGTACGGTTCGCGCGATGCTTTCGGCGCAGTTTACCGGGACAGCGTCGGCCAGCCCACCCATTTTCAGC